>Ga0307512_10005709_pt1 | contig 12840 bp, 9 predicted proteins | sample 14_EM_MG_FD_200267 | JGI IMG/M metagenome (GOLD analysis project Ga0307512, IMG submission 200267) | Populus trichocarpa ectomycorrhiza microbial communities from riparian zone in the Pacific Northwest, United States - 14_EM | ecosystem: Host-associated > Plants > Roots > Unclassified | place... | reverse complement strand
TTATCTCTCTCCTTTTGCAGCTGTTCCTGTAGTCTTGCCACCTGTAAATACAGTGAATGCCCACAGTTCAAAAACCCTAGGAAACAACCAATCAATCTAGTATTTGTAAGCGGGGAAAGGCATAGTAGTAGCATCCCTAAAGTAAAGGTTTCAGAAAGGGCTTCCCCCTACACCGCCAAACAAAGAAAACTTCCCAGCACCTTCATGTAAAACTATCTTGAAAAGAACTCAGGTATGTGTTAAAATTAAAGAGAAAAACAATCACCAGCATGCTTCACACACAAGCAAAATATTTAACAAAATCAGTGACACTATTTCTGACATTGAATGTGTTAGTGAAATAAAAGCATATTTTTCATCACTTTTATCAGTATAAAAGGAATATAACAACCACTGTACTAAACTCTCAAACTCTTAACATGAATCTCTGCTTGCCCAGGTCATGTAAACATCCTTGGAAGAATCATCTGGAAAGGGGAGGAACAGAGGGAAAAGTAACAACAGAAAGGAAATGGAACATACATCTTGCTGGAGGGCTTGACGATGATCGTGCAAAGCCTTCTTTCGTTTTTTCAACTTGGCTTGCAGAATGGCATTACCTTTGATCTACGAAGGAAAATACAGCAAATTATTGAAGTGAAAAAAGAACTCATGAAACTCCATGTACTGACATCAAGAGGCGTTATTTTAAGTCCCACCTCTTCAGAAATTCTATTTTGCAACTCAATTTTACTTGCCTCCAGCTTCTGGATTTCAACACTAAACAGTAAAAAAGTCAGCTGATCAGCATGGCTAGAGATGATAAAAAACAGTCCATGACACACAAAGATTTGATGTGAATTCCAAAAGCAAGAAACGAAACATAACATGCCATGTTATGAAAGTTGCAGCAGCATTTAATCCATAAATAAGATGAATTGATCATTCTATGGATAAAGCTATCTTCAGCATAATAAAAATCATGGGAGCTAGACATCACAAAGATGTCACTAACCTGAATATTTGTAAATGAGTAAGAAACAAAGCATTAATAGCAGGAAAGCGCACACCAAGCATTGACTAAATGAATTGACAGAAGATAAACTTCAAAGTACAAAATTACGGTGACACTACAGTTTCGCCATTTGTTTTGTGAGTGTATTTATGTAAGAATATTCGTGCTATAAATCTTTTACCATTAAAGTACAGAAAATGAGAAGGAAGAGCTGGATTTAAGTTAGAGAGTTGTGAAGCATGACATTCAAATCTTCACTGTGCACCAAAATTAAAGTCAGCATAGGAACTGATTGACAAGAATAGACAACAACCTCCTGACACTAAGAATTCCTAACTCCAAACCAATCTTCCAGATAAATGGGGGTAATAAACGGGGTTTCAATTTTTCTAGTGCTAGATGGAACCTTCAATTTCAAACCCAAAGTTCTCCTAATTACTAGATAAAATATTTCATCAGTGTATCAATTAGAGTTCACTTCCTCATAATTTGTAGATATCTATTTGATCCAACTAACATACTACGGTAATTGTCCTCTTTAATTCAGACATACAGAAAGTGACCACTGGCAATAAAAAAACCTTGCTTTTGTAACAGATATTTTTCTAGAACTAAACTTCATATATTAGAGTTATTTCCTCAGAATTTGGTGATATCTATTTGATCCAGTTAAGATAAAATGGTAATTGTGCTTTTTAGTTCAGACATACAGAAAGTGACAGCTGGTTGTAGAGTCTTGCTTTTGCAATGGATATTTTCTACCATGGAAAGACACGCTAAATACATGGGTAGCTAGCACCTACTGCATTGTTTAAACCGACAAAAGGTTGTGTCTTAACACATTCCACATTTATCCCTTATGCCTATAGCCACAAGCAAAGAGTATAACAAGTGGAAAAATACCCACCTACAGTGGTAATGCCAAGAATGTTGTGCGTACGTTTGATGAAACAAAGATGCAAAAAGGCTAAAAGAATGCTTGTGTAAACAGAACCATGATCCATACAGAGCAGATATATACTTACTCATCCTCAATAGGGTAATCAATGGATTCCATGGAAAGGTTCTTCTTGGCCTGAATTCATGCCAAAGGGGATAAAAAAATATAATTAGTGATGCTTATATTGCACAAATATGCCCTCTTTGAGATAAGATAATGATCGACTGTGTGATGTCAGATGCCCTTTGGCAAGCGAAATCATTTAGTCACAAAAACTTTTGGGGGAGCATGACTGAAGGAAATGGCAAGCCAAATCATAGATCTATAAAACATGCACTCACAGAGGTACGTCCCCAAACAGTTGGACGCTTTCCACGCACAGGTTCATTTGATATAGTTGAAGGTTTTTTAGCATCTGGGGATGCCTTGTGATCAGCAGTCTTATTCTTCAAACTTGTTTCGGTAGAAACATCTACAGACAGGTCATCTGACTTATTTGACTGCATTGTCAAACTGTTGTTACTTTGATCTGGAATATCCTCCCTCTTTTCTACATTATCATGTTGATGCGATGAGGTTTGAACTGGACATGATGACAGCTTTTGTTCAACTTTCAAATCATTGTCTGCTTCAGGTTCAGGGGACTTGGAACCAGAACTACAATCATTACTGCCCTGCATCTTTAAGGCACACAGAATAATTTTTGCTCTTAAATTTCAATTGAAAGACCAAAAATAAAAAGAAACTAAGTCAATAATGGGCCAGAGGCATAGCAGATGACAACACAAGAAGCATTTCAAATTATAATGATGCATGGGTGGAGAACGAAATATTAGACTTTGGCCTGTAATGCCATTGAAAAGAAGTCCAGAGTTAAAATTGCAGAATATCTATATCCATAGTTTTGCAGTAAGTTTAATAATTGCTAGGTTTAAACAAGATCATCATTTTGTATAAAAATGCAGGTTAAAGTCCAATGGATGTACCTCATAGTCAGACGGATCATCTTCGCCAGATTCACCACTCTGAGTGCTGGTTCCACTTGATGCATTGTCATGATCTTCATCTGTATATACATCAGATTCTTCCGTTGCATCATCTACATAAGACTCATCATCATCAGTTACCTCCTCATCCTCACTTCCACATTCATCTGAGTCAGAGTACAGTCCTGGGGACATGGAACCTTCCTGCAGACACAAAGCAAATTCAAGAAAGCATTAAAATAAAACCTGGTGCCAGAAGAAGTAAACAATATAAAATGGAGAAAGCATGGCCAAGACATTCAGCTTTGAATTTACTATACCATAAAATAATATTTAACAACAGCCTCTATGACCTATCATTTTCTGTTCTGTTGTGCTATAAAGTTCCCTTATCATTTGAAGCTTTACGCTATTCTTGTACTTCTTATTCCTCAAGTGAAACAGAGTGAAATTCTGGGATAGTTTCTGGTAAAACTGATGGTAGGGATGATAAGGATACCAAGGCATGCATAACCAGAACTGCAAAGCAGTTAAATGGTCTTTATGGAATATCATTAGTGAATGAAACAATCCTTTAACTTGTGTTGTGCATCAAATAATTGTTGGTCACTTCATACTCGTTTTAGACTCCAGAGTAAACAGAAAGTGTTTTGAACCTAGTTAATATGCAGCTCCAAACCTGATCAGGAAGAAGAGATTCCTAATTTAAACATCCAGTGTCTGTATTACACAAAGCCATACCGTACTCGAGTTAAAACAACAACAGAGACTTGCAGCTTACACTGAATATTTTTTCATACTCTTCCAATAATGTTATAACAATGGCTTGTGCATGATTAGCTGCAGCAGCTGCTTTCAGAAGCTGGATGGAACCATCACCACCCACATTAAAATTGGATTCAATTTCACAGTCACCAGCCAGAAGGGGACGAAGAAGCAAGGGAGCCATACAAGCAGCCACAGCAGATGTGCTCATTCGGTTTGCAGCTTTGTGAGAAGCCACAGTTTGCATCATTAAAAGAATTCTGAACAAAAAAGGGAAATGAAGCAAAGTGATACAAAACAATGCAAGAAGTGCAGAGCAGATGGGTAACATTTAGTCCTCCGGTCAGAAAGACAATAGGTAAAGAAAACACAAACAAGATAGTTTGATGCTCCAAATCAACAAGACTGAAAAAAAGTTCAGTCAACAAATCTCATTTATATTCTGTTCCGTCTTCAAATCCTAATAATCCTTTTTACCAAGTGTCAAATTCCAACATTCAAGTCAGAAGTAAGAGAAAATCATCTACCTCTGCAATAAGCGACGATTTGGCTCCGGGAACGTTTCACATATTGCAACCCGCATGGCATTTACCCTACTGCCACGATCAGTTCCTAAACATTATTAAATCATCAAATAATGGAAAATCAGAAACCTAATGAATTATGGAGAGTGCTAAAAAAATTTTATGGTACAAAAAAAAATGTTGAACATAATTCCACGGGACGATTACCATTAAATTTTCAAATTTCATTATTTACAGCATATCTACAGATACTTAAAGATGCCATGGAATTGGGACAAGACTCAATCTTTGACCCAAGTCAGTAACATAGCCATTAATCCACAAAATTGTTTATTAACCTTAAAGCAGACCAGTTTATTAATGACAAACAGTAAATAAAGCTTCTAATGGATTTCAAACTCCATCTACCAGTCACCATCATTACCAATATTTAACATCCAGGCATAAAATTTCTTCTGAAGTAGAACAAGAAACCCATTTGTGAAAAAAGCATAACCAGATTAATGCAGTGGTAAACATAAAGGAAACTAAATAATCAACACTTGCAACGTGCATACCTAGAACATGTACATGCAGAAGATAGTGCTGACAACTATGAAAGTACATGGTTGGAATGAAATTGGAATATATATGCTCATGCTTTACACATGTATGCTTGTTTTCCATTTAATTCAACAGACAAGCAACGTCACGGTACCTTTTTAGTTTTCAAAAACTCTACAAACATGGCAACGGAAAAACAATTTGTGGAGCAAGCTGTGTAATTGGATGTAAAGATTGTGAGTGATGAATTTTATATGAAAGATAATGGTTGGGCATTAACACAATATTTAATGCACTCGTCCAGTTCATTATAAATTTTGTAACTATAGCATAAGGCAGCACAGGAATAGATGAATATAATAAAACACACAATCGAGGAACAGACTTACTACATGCTTCTAGCAGTGCATTGCAGCATGATGTGGGGACTGGAGATGATGGCAACTCTCGAAGGAAATACTGTCATATTGCAAGGACATTTCATAAAGAAACGTAATGATTGCTTGTGAAATTTGTTATTCACAGGAATCAAAACTTTATTGCAGCAGGAAAGAGAAATACCTTGACACAATCAGCAATGACATGTGCATCCTCCTTCGGAGAGAACTCAGTTTTTCCTAAGGCACACCAAAAACCATTATTTTGAGTAACTCAAAAAATGAAAACATAACTAAGAAACATCAATGCAACTGATTTCCTAGTCTGTACTGCTTTATTAGTAAAGAGGGTCTCAATTCTTATATTTTCTTGACAATTTGATTTTTCGTGAGCAACTGTTAAAACTGAAGTCAAAGAAATGGACATCTGAACTTTAAAACTGTGTTTGCGCTAAAATGTGAAAAATTAGAAAAGACAACCATCCGGACCTGAGTTTCACAGTAAATAAAAAGTGCAAAGGTTTACTGAGGACAAAATATATCTCAATAAACTAACCCTGTCCAAATTCCTTAATTCGATGCTCAACATCATCAACATCTGCAGCTTGCCGCAAGATGCCTTCCACCTTTATTCCTGTTAACCAATTTCAGTCAATCACATTCGGACAAGTTTGAAAAAACAAAAATATCAGTACATATTTAAACAAAAAATTGAAGAAGTCTTCCAATCGATCCATGTTAATTGTAGAAGTCTTCCAAACTCTAAAACTCATGTAGATTAACAAAAATATTTCTTTTGTTATTTGTGTGGGAGAGAGAGTAGAAGAGATATTATATTTGTCTAAGATAGGGCATTTCAAAGTCATAATAGCCTATAACACTTGAAGAAAGTAATCTTTAGTCGCTCCACAACTAACAAATCATGTGTATGTCTTATGAGACAGTTTAAAAGCAGATAACCCAGGAAAGTACTTACAACTTGCAAAGCAAGCTATTTTTTCCATTTTTGGTCCTGGTTATGGGATATCCAGTGACCTAGAGACCACCACCATTATATATGATGGGAAAATACTATTCATAAAGGGGCACTGAGAAACATAAGAGCTGAGATTTGGAAAGGGCACATTTCAACCAGTCAGCCAGAACAAAACTTCCCTCATTCAGTACAGTGCTCATAGCTAATTGAAGTTGAAGTGGGGAACTTTCTTAATTATTCTTGTCATAATAATGTTTATTGCATTAAACTATTAATGATTAATAGTTAAGGTTTTTAGATTTTGAGGAGTTTAAGAAATCCAAGAGGCAGTTTAGTAATTCAAACATAAGTTTTAATCCGACCATATTCTGAAGGCCATGTTTCACATTAGGTTAAAATTTCATGATGATCAGATATTGAAAAGGTCATCAAATAAGTAAGTTATTGTGCAGAATTGTCTTTATTTACTTTGTTGTATTTTGATTTTTTTTTCCTATTTAGATTAGGACTTTTAAATTAATTAGTATTTTACTAGATGGTAATCGTAATGCTAGATGGATTTTATTAATTAGGTAAATTTTAATTAGGAATCCTTTCCTATAAAAGATTTTAGGTCTAGAACTTCTATAAATAAGGATGTTTTATCATGAGAAGATTTAGACTATTATTTATAAAATATCGGAGATTATTCTATAAATTTCTTTGCAACTTAGTTCTGTAATCTTAGGGTTTTAGAACCCTAGCTTTTATCAATGTTATAGTCATGTCAATCGATATCAGAGCAGGTTAAACTCTTTGATGGACGGAAACGGTAGCAACTCATGCCGCAATACAGGAATGGAGGGCCTTTGGGACACTATTTAGGCTCAAAAGTAGAAACTAGATCTTTGGGAACAAAGGTTTGATCGATTGGAGCAAACCATAGCAGGTCTAGCTTGGCTAACGAAAGATGCAAATAGGGATCATGAAGAGAAGAGGAACTTGCATAGAGACTTACCTCGGGGCAGACCTAACTTAGACCTATTCCTGAATTCAATGAAAATCCTTTCTATGATGGAAGATTTTTGAAGAAAAGATTTATTAACTGGTTGACAAAGTTGGAAGCTTACTTTTATTTCAACAAGATTCCTTGTTATAAAAAACTATGGTTTGTTGTATAAAAACTTTTGTGTGGTGTCAAAGAATGGTGGTTTGGAGTTCTAGAATATATAACATGTATAGGTATGCCTCTAACTCTATCATAGAAAGATTTGAGACAATCATTAATTTTGAAGTTCATGCAAAATGATTATGAAGATATTTTATATTGGGTAGATAAGTGAATAGATTGTTATTATTTGCCTTTTTTTTAACCTTCTCGAATAGCAAGGAAGAAAAATATAAAGAAGGTGTTGTCTCTTCAAAGTAGACAGTCTTAACATCACAACAGTGACAACAACAATAATATTGTTGCAAATACTACTCTACTTGTTGACGTTTCATCTACTAATAGTGAAGAAGAAATCAAAGATCCTAAATTAGTATTATGTAGCGATTCTCAAGGTCTTGAAGACCTAAAAGAAAAGTCAGAACAAGTTGTTGGAATTGTTGAAGAGGCTAAAGTTAACATCAAAAAGGAATTAAATGTGGATGTGTTGTCCAAACCAAACGTATCTACGTTGGATCAATCTTCTAAAATTACCCATTCAACTGGGGTCAAGACGTTGTTAGGAATGACCAAACTCGTCAACTAAAGTTGTCATCATCACAAAAGATGGTTTTATGCAAGCTTGTTTTTTGGGTCTTGAGAAGTTTTGTCTAGATTCAAAAATTCTACATGAATATATCTTTGTTGAAATTAGATTTAAGATATTTAAAACAAGTTATCTCATACATACATTGGTGACAATGCTATAGTCAAAGTATCTATTTATTTGGAGTGGTCAAGTTCAAAGGGTGAGTTTTTTAGAAGTATCTGACTTGGAGAACTTTCTTCATTATCTTGAAATAATAATGTTTATTGCATTATTTCATTAATAGTTAAGGTTTTTAGGTTTTGAGGAGTTTAAGAAGACTCTAAGACATAGTTTGGTAAATAAAGCATGACTTTTAATTCAACTGTGTTGAATCGAGTTGTAATTTTGATAGATTATTCTGAAGGCCCATTAAAAAATGTTGTCACAAGGCACCCAAGCACTCGCTTAAGCGTCGGAGGTGAGGCAAGGCAAGGCCAAGGCGCCTTTCTTAGCCTGAGGCGATGGAGTTTGAAGGGGTGTCATCCAGGCGAGCACCTGAAGAAAATTATCTAACACTAACACTGAGGATTGGTTTGAAGAGGCGTCTCTTTGATTTCTGGTTTTTTTAAAAAAGGACTAATGTTTTGTCTTGTTTGTCTCTTTTTTTTTGGTCTTATACAAGAAAAAATTTAAGGGTAGTTTTGTAAAAAACATATATTAGGGTTAAAAAAAGGAGAGAGAAGACGTGAAAGTTAAAGAAGAAGAGAAGCATACGTGAAAGTTGAAACAAGAACAAAAACAAACATGAAACACCACCAGAAAAGAAGAGAAAGAAGAGTCAAGAGTGAAGACTGAAGAACAATAGAGGCATTCCTTTAACTTTTTTTCTTCTGTCATTTCATCTTTTTGTTTCTTAATTTCTCTCTTCTTTAATTTTCTCTCTCTCTCCATGTTATTCATTCTCTCTCTTCTATTATGCTGCCGAAATTTCTACTAAGTTATATCATTTATAATATTGTACATGTAATTTTTTTATATCATACAAGTTGAGTGTCTTGGTTCATTCGGGCAAGCGCCTAGACGTGCCCCTAGCGCCTCGAGTATTTTCCAAGCTTGGTGCTTCTTAGCGTCTTTCTCCTTTGACAACACTACCGTTAAAATTTTATAGTGATCAGAGATCAGAAAGGTCTTCAAATAAGAGACGGAAGTTACTGTGCAGGATTGTCTTTATTTATTGCGGGATTGTCTTTATTTACCTTGTTGTATTTGGATTTTTTTTTTCTATTTAGATTATGACTTCTAATTTAATAAGCATTTTACTAGTTAGAAATCCTAACCCTAGTTAAAAATTCTATTAGTTAGGTAAGTTTTAATTAGGAATTATTTACTGTAAAGAATTTTAGGTCTAGAACTAATATAAATAGAGATATCTAGTTTATTTTGAGAAGAATCAGATTATCATTCAGATTTTATAAAATACTAGAGATTATTCTCTAAATTTCTCCAAGCTTAAGTCTCTAACCGCTTGAGAGCCCTTTATCCACCTTATACTCCGCATCAGAAGTCCCTATAACAACACTCCACAAGAAAGCACCGGGTGAAGTATAGATGGTAGTCAGACCTTTTCTTTACAGTTGCACCGGAAAATAGGCAGACTATGAACTATGGTATAGTGCCAAATCCATATTCGTATGCGCATGTAAATTAGTTCACTATAAATAAAACAAACATCTTTAAATCACATCCATAAGCATATGCAAATTCATTCACTATTGGTAAGGTAAACAATCATATCCTCGTGTACCATAGAAGAAAAAATCAGGAACTATGCTGTCCTAGGTATTGCCAGTATTCTCTCTTAACTCTCAACCTCGAGATAAGGGAATTCATTGATGAAATAGGAAAAGAAAGTATTTCAGAGATGTGGACAAGGAAAAGGAAATAATGACAGTAATGGTAAAGGAAACCCACCATGGTCTTCTATAAACCTTAAAGCCTTCTCCAGAAAAGATGGAGATCCATCAACATCTTCTAAAGCAAGTAAAATTGGTCTGCCAATGACCAGGGATTTTACTGGCTGCTTATCCTTCGCTACAGGGAAAACAGTCAAATGTCAAAAGGAACTGAAAAATGAAGACAAAGTTTCTGACACTGTTCTAAAGAACTACACCGAATAAACACAAAATACTGATGTCAACCAAAAAGGATGTATACTAACACTGTTCCAAGGAACCATCAGCTCCATCAGCCTGGTCATTCTGGAAGAAACCATTTTGCCCCATCACAAGAGAAGCACTTGGTGCCTGTGCCAGGGCATTCTCAAGAGCAGTCTTCCATTCATATAAATCTTCAGAAGATTCGGCCTGTGGCATCAATTCAAAGGAACCACAAATAAGTTATCAAGATTGCAAAAAGAGACCAAAACAGAACACAGAAAAGAGCACCCAATTCTCACTGAAGCCATAGGATTTTCAAGTTGAGAAAAGATATCGGTTACAGCCACTGTGGAAAAATAAGAATGCTCAGGATGAGGTAGTAGAGGGATGGATAGAGCTTACAAAAGGCATTAGAATTGTGACCTTGTCACCTAGGGACATCTGATAAAATTACAATTGTGACCTACAGAAATGACCGATCAAACCTGCTTGTGTTTTGAGATCATGTGTGGTGAAATAGCTTGATGCATTCTCAAATTAATAGTGAAAAAAGAATGAATAATTAAATGCAAAATAAGCTAGACACTAAGCTGGAGAGCTTGAACTTCTTTGCCAAGTCACAGCCCAGGTCAAGCTCCGACCAAGCTAATACCCTTAAGCTTAACTCTTTGTTGCCTGGAGAAATTATACGTGAAAAATATGCAAAAATGCAAGCAAAAGAAATGTCAAAGGAGACCGCAACGAAGCAAGAAAAATGAAAAATCACCTTGAGAGTGAATGCCCGTCCATCACGGCCATCAGGAAAGAGAACAGTCAAGAGCTTTTTCTCTGCTTTGACAACCACACTATAAAATTCCAAAAGAAGTACTACAAAGTTAGTAAATTACTTCCGGTTGTGAACAACAATGAGAAGACAGCCAGATTAACAATGTCTAATTTGAAAAAGCAAGCCAACCTGCCTGAATTGTTGAGGTCAATACCACCAAGGGTCAGGTTCACTTCACTCCCTTTTTGAGGAATAGCACTCTGATAAAGTAAAAAATACAGAGTGTGAAGTTTACATGGTAAACGAAGGCGCAACTATGCTGGGAGGGTGGGGGCTAAAGTTCCTTAATTGTGGTATTTACCACCAACGCAAATTACAAGAAACAATATCTATCATACGTAAAACTACCAACCGGATCGCTCCTGAAGAAAACCAGTGATGTCCGTGTCAGAATAAACCACCTTTTTTTCCAGGATGTCCATCCAATTCCTAACAATATCAGAGAGAAACGCGTATTTAAATGCTCACGGAACAGATACTTCGTTTTCTTGACTGGATCATCAAAAGAAGTGGCAATTTTATTATCTGCAGTGCCTAATCAAGTATGTTAAGAAATGCCTCTTAGATAAAAACAACTCCAACCCAACCTTCTCTCTCTGTGTGCATTATTATTTCTTTCTAGTGTTGACCAAAAACAAACCAACTCCTACTGGGATGATACTAGAATCAGAAAAAGACGGTCACCTTAAACACATGGCCACTACAAGTCACCAATATTTTATTATATCTCGCTAATTTGTCATTAAGCATAAGAAAAACCGTAAAGACACGCATACCTTTGGATGAAATAAAAAGCGGCCCGCTCTTGAAAATCTGCAACACAGATTGTTACAACAAAAGAAGCAACAGGGTCTGATCCATGAAACCAAACTACAAACTGATATGGTCTGAATAACCGACCTGATCAGTAATGGTGACGATGATCTAGTAATTGATCATCATCATTATAATGTTAATCATGTGAAAAATAAAAGCGTGAAAAAAAGGAAAGAAAAATCACCGCATTGCCACCGTGAAAACGCAGATTTTCAAGCTGTCCTGGTGCTGGAGGTGGAGGTGGAGGCGGAGGACCGCCATCTCCCTTCATAGCATCATACAAATAAGTACGTCATTTTAAATCACATTGTGAACCAGAAAATGAAAGAACGCAAAAATAATTTCGTAAATATACATACCTTAGAAGACTCTGTGTTTTTGTTGGTAGTCATCACTTAATCATCCAAGAATCACGAAATCACATAATGTACCTTGTTATCAATTAAATGAAAAAGGAAAGGGAAAGCATACAAGATGTGGAGCGAGCGAGAGAGAGAAGGAGAAGGAAGCGTGAAGAAGGGAGCAGGGATCTTTCGTCGCCCACGGTGCTGTGATGGTGGTGAAGCTGATTTCTTTTTCTTTTTTTCTCTCGCAATTTTTTTTTGGGAAGAGATGAAAAAAATCCAACGGAAACCCGGTGGTCAAGCAAAAAGGGAGGAGGTCCAAGAGAAAGAAAGCGAGTGGGGCCTCTTAATATGCTCTGCTTGTACACGTCACCCCTATTCTTCTCACCCTCTCTTTCATCGAAACGTGTTGGAGGGAAATTATGGAAAATCAGAAAGGACATGATCACCCTCTTTGATCTTTTATTATTATACTTTGGATTTTTTTTAATGTGACTGTCTAGTTTCTTACAAGGAAATTCATCCTTTGTTTATTAATTAAGAAATATTTTAAAAGACGTGGGAAAAGTTTCCAAGCTATTGGACAGCAAGAAATAAATTATCATAGATTGTTATGGTGATTTTTTTTTATTATGGTAGACAATCATGTATATTGATAGCATATTTGATATTATTGGATTTTTAAAAATATTTTTTATTTAAAAATATATTAAAATAATATTTTTTATTATTTTTTAAAATTTATTTTTTATATCAATACATCAAAATAATTTAAAAATATAAAATAATTATTTATTTAAAAAAATAATATTTTCAATCCAATAACAAAAAGCGAGGAGAACAGTCACCCCTCCTATAATTTTTTTATTGTTTAGGTG
>Ga0307512_10005707_pt1 | contig 12841 bp, 20 predicted proteins | sample 14_EM_MG_FD_200267 | JGI IMG/M metagenome (GOLD analysis project Ga0307512, IMG submission 200267) | Populus trichocarpa ectomycorrhiza microbial communities from riparian zone in the Pacific Northwest, United States - 14_EM | ecosystem: Host-associated > Plants > Roots > Unclassified | place... | reverse complement strand
ATGGTTTTCGCTATCAACCCTGGCGAAAGTGGCAAGCTTGTTGAATTCCAGGAGAACGCCAGGAAGACTCCCTTGACTCCAAATGCGAAGAGTCTCGCCGGCCGCCGTGCTGCGTCGCTGGCGTGAGGTGTCGTAAACATCGACTGGGAGTCTTTCTCTTCCATTCACGATCATGACGGACGTTTCGTTCCTGTTTGTGTGTTGGGACTCATATAGCTTCACGACGACTTTTCGACATTCGCTTTTTACGACCTGATGATGCGTATTCGCGGACTTTATATCATGTTTTCGAATAACCTGACAGTTACACTAACACGGACGCTTGTATATGTTTGTGCTCAATTTGATGTTTTGAGCTGTTCGCATTCGCAGATCTTGTGGCATCGCATCGCTCTATGTTCCAGATTGGTCGGCCAGCAGATAGAGAATCTGTCGCATCCATGTGCCATTCCGCTTACAATTCTCGGGTCAAAAACGTCGTAGGCGGACTGACCCCTTCATCAAGGCTTACAAGGGCGACCCCTCTATCTAGCCGTCACTTGCGCCACATATTTTCTGGGCCAACCGTACAATCCTGAACACACCCGACATGAATTCTTCCCTCATATGTATACCGGCGATCGTGCCATACCGACGTTGTAAACCGTTTATACGTTTATAAACCAAGACCGTCTTGTTTGTGATCAAAAGACATTCTGATGAATATCCTCGCATTTGTAAATGTTCAATTGTTCAATTCTGTCCCTTGTATCTGTCTGTCTGTAGAAAGATAAACTAACTCGCGTTTCGCGCTGCATCATACGACTCAGCTGTTGTCGTAAATCTATATTTGATAAGTCACACTCTATATCAATCCAACAATACATGTACTTAAGGCCAGGGGACTAAAGTAACCGCATCAGGGTACAACCAGGACGTACTCACTTACCAGCACTGCTACGACTTCCAGGAAGCCTCGGCCCTCAACTGTCGATTTGCATTCCCCCGACGCCGCTGGCGGCCTTGCGCAGAGCCTTCTCCCGCTTCCGCCGGGCGAGCCGACTGCGCTGTGCATGGCGATGCGGCGTAGCCTCTTAAGAGCGCGCGATATATCCGGTCCGAATTCGGCGTTGACTCCTGGTCCTGTGGAATCCGACGGCCCAGATCCCAGAGCGCTCAGGGAGCGAGCCCACTTGCGCTTGCGAAGGAATACCGTGGTCGGTCTGTCAGGTCGGGAGGGACGCCGATGTCGTCGTCCACCTGCTCCATCAACATTTTTACTGTTTCAAGCGGGGAGAAAGGGGGAAGAGAACGGATGGAGAACGCACGGTGTGCTGGTACTGTTATTGTTCTTGTCGTCAACTATCATCCCTCCGTCTACAGTCCCAGAACCCCGCATCGTCCTCGACATCCATACCCACGTTGTCTGCGGCGGACCTCGAACCTGGTTCGGCGTCCATCGCTTCTGCGTCCGCCTCACCGAATAGGCCTTCTAGTGTGAATGGGGCGCCGAACGCGCTGACGATCTGTGCTTGGCCCATCGTCTCGGCACCCGGAGCAACGTGCCCGCCACTCCCGGGAATCGTGGGCGGGATATGCGCGGCGTGCAACGAGGATGGTTCAGAAAAGAACGGAATCTTTTGGTGGTTCGTTCCATTCGATGGGCACTTGGCCCGCCGCGAAGAGGATATCGGAGCCTCCCTGCAAAGAAAAGAAAGATATTTTAGTTTCGAAGGAGGGGGAGATGACGGGACTGACTTTGAGGAGTCGTCCCGTGCCCGACACGAGCATGGTCAGGAACTCCAAGGTCGAGGAGAACGTGGGAAGGTTGTAGATCTTCATCAACTTTTCGGTTTGGGTCCTTGCGAGGAATCTCCTCAGCTGGAGGTAAATATCAAGTTGAGACGGCAGAGAGGGGTACGAATAAGAGCACACCCACCAACGGAACTTGGGTCTTTTGGTCTGACAACGTTACGCAGAAGCACGGACGACTCCTGAGGACCTGAATATGGGCTTCGTCGTCAAAGATAACCCCCGGCGAATCGACGATGCGCAGGCCACGCTCGAGTTGAACGGAATGCAGTTCTTTCGTGTGCCCTGGCTGCGCCACGACGATACACACCTTCGTCGCGACGCACCATCAAAGGGGCATGAAAAATACTGCCAGCTCACGACAAACACGGCGACGGTGACTCACCTTGGCGCGCTTGAGGGTATTAATCAGACTGCTTTTGCCGACGTTCGGGAAGCCAACGATACCGACGGTGATGCATGCCTTGAGGAGGCGAAACAACGCGGGTGCCATGCTAGAGGCGAGATTCATCCGTTGATGGAGGCGCGCAGAGCGAAAGGGAGCATTGGTGTTGTGTGGCGGAGGTGTTTGAGCCAAGCATGGGCATTCTCGCGTGGCACCAAAATCTAAGCACGAGTACGATCCGCATACTGCATACCAGAGAAACGCAACGTGTGTATTAAGGAGATGCATACATACCTATTTTTTTCAGCACGAACACGAGACGCTTTCCCTCTGCATCGCGCCTGCGTACCTCCTCTTCTACCGATACCCAGCCGGATCGCGCGCAGATCACCCACCTATATCACGCGACGGAGGTCGACCCCCACCTGCACAACATTTGTTCCTCGGTCAATGCCCGGAATTGGTGGTGGGGGTTATGCATCGTCGAGAATCGAGACGAACTCCGGCGCGGGGGCAAGGACAAACATTTACACTGCGACGCCGTTATTCCCGGGTTATGCCGTCGTACAACTTCTACTTTCCGGATTGTTCTTGTTGCCAGAACCTCCTCCACCTCTTTTGGGCGTGATCTCCGTATGATGGTGTGGGAGAGATTGGACTGGGTCACGGACGCATGTATCATGGTGGAGTGTATAAGTGTATCCGCTCGCTACTAAATCCCGCGCATTAGGCCCCATAGCCGACAGCGTTCTCGAGTCCTCAGACTATGGTGCAGACTGGATCAGGTCAACAACTTGAAGCACATCTGGATTTTATCAGACGCTAACTTGAACGAAAACAACGGGCTTATCTCTGGATGCGTACATGCAGATGATACTTCAATTGGCTTGGTACAAGACGCGCGGGCACGTAACGATGACATGCGAGACGGCCCTCACGCGTTCCTTCGACAAGGCTCGCTGCGAGGGCTTTACTATAATGGAGGATAGCCGCGCGTCGGTCCAGGTTGCGTCGATGACCGACAAGGCAGCCATTGTGTGTTATCCATATTTCGTACCTCCTCGTGTTCTGATAGAGATCCAAGGACGTGACAAGGCTCGTGCTCCTTCGTCAGGCTATTCAGACCCCCCTTCCCTCCCGCGTGAGGCTGCGATCGGCTGTGGCGATCGACACTTACTCCGTCTACGGCTCGTGATGCGTCCCAAAGCTAGCGATAAAGCTGCGTTGTCTGACGACCCGTTATTCGACAGGAGTCATAAGTGGGAGCTGAGTACGAGCGCTCTCCGTGCCGGGGGGAGGGGGGGACTATTCCGCGGAACGCGGTGCGTTGCCTGCCTCTTGGAAGCATCGCAGAAGCGAAAATTGGGGCTTCTCAATTTAGATTTGGCGCGCCATATCACGAAGGGTACGGTATTACCGGTGAGTTGTGCCCCTCTCAGCTACACAAGGTGATTTATCTCCCCCACGGCCACGTTCCAAGGCGTGATTACGAATGCACACCGCGAAATAAGATAAGTTTGTTCGCCAGAGCCTATGCATAGAGACGCTCACACTGTCGCCCGATTGTGAAGCCGATTTTCCATTTCATCACAACACATTTCACGAAACATAGAGCTAAACAGAAAACACTTCACCAGACTCGCGCGCGTTCATCCGCGCGCTTTAACTTGCTCTCCCCAGTCATCCCCTTCCCCCCTCCTTCCCTTCTGGCGACCGCCCGATACCTGCACCTACTCAAACCTTCCATCTCGGAGATCCTTATCAGTGAGCCATGCGCCAGACCGTTTCCCCAGCTCTGCGGCCATCTTCCCGACCAGCGAGTCGGCCCCTTTACCTTCGAGGAAGGCCTTGCTTGATACAATGTACATGCCGCGCCGGCACCGCGTGAGCATGACGTTGGTTCGGCGCGTGCTGGTCAAGAAACCGAGGGTTTTGGAGCGGACCAAGGAGATGACGATGATGTCGTCTTCGTTGCCTGTTTCCGTGTGTAAGTTACGAGCGACTGGGGTGTGTTGGGACAATACACTGACCCTGGAATGAATCGACGGTGAAGCACTTGTCGTGCCAGTTCAGGTCTTCGTCTTTAAGTGCGCGTTCGAGCTCAGTTTGTTGCGCATCGTACGGGGTGATTATCCGAAAAGATTTGCCTTCGTCTTGGAGGTGCTGCGCAAGAAGCAAAACTGCTTCAATTTCTTTCTTGTTCTGAGATGTCATCAAGATGTGGTTAGAATCGCTCGCTTAATAACAAGTGCCGCACTCACAATAAAACTCTTTCTGTCGCCGCCCGACTGCTCAAAGCCCTTCACATCAACAAAATGACAGGAAATGACACTAGAAGGGACAGCATGGCTCGGGTTTGACTTTAGTTGACTGTCATAGACATGTTGGGATATAAAGTCCCCAATTTGAGGGGGCATACGATCTTGAGAGCTAAATTAGCAAGCTGCACACTGCACACCGGCATTGAGACTGGATACAAACATTGAGTATCCAAAAATGTGAGAGAGTCCTTCAAATGAGCAAGTTCAAAGATGGACTGTAGATTTCTGAGATCATCTTGACCATGGGGTGGTACTACAGAATGTTGAGCTTTCACCAGAGACACTGTGAAAATGGCTCACATTGCTTATCATCTCCAATGAAGCACAGCTTTTGGAGAGTATTGCCAAATAACTTGATAAGTGGGATGTACTGTCCCACCTCAATTTGACTTGCTTCGTCAATGATAACATTGATGACAGGAACAACTTCAGTGAGTTTAAGGCCTTGTAGCTTTGGGTTTGATATCATACTGATGGTGCATATAATGACTTGTGAGTCCATGAAGACCTTTTGAAGGTCATTGGGTTTGGGTAGCCTATCTGAAACTATAGTGTTTTTCTTAATATTTCCATAAAGTTGTTCATGCCTTACAAATATTATCAAGATTATAGCATCTTATTCAATTCAATCACTTACCATTCATTGTAAAAACTTTGTGAGACTATTAGTTTGAAACTGAGAAATTCAAGCTTAGCTAGCTTCTCAGCAATGTTCTTTACAGCAAAATTAGACTGAGCCATTAGCCAGATGCCTCTTTGTCCAGCATGAATAGCAGAAAGTACATAGGTTGCAATAACAGTGGTCTTGCCAGTGCCAGGAGGGCCCTGAACAAGAGCCAGATGAGTATTAAGGGATGGGGACAGCATTTTAGTGATAGCTATGTGCTGTGAGTCATTCAGAGGTGCATCTGAATGTTCCTGGATTTCTATACTGTGGAAATCAGGGGAAGAAGAGAAGGATTCAGGCCAATTGACAGGTTGAGAGGGAAACCAGATGGCCTTGATCTAGTGGTTGTCAAGAAGGCTAAGTGTTCCTTGAAGAATAGATAAGATAGCAAGGGCTTGTTCAGACTCTGCCTGAGTGGGGGGTTCTTTTCCAATAGAGGTGATAGAGGTTATCTTTTTACCCTCCAAGTTTTGCCCCACTTCTACAAGGGTGGACCTGCCATGACTTTGGGAAGTACCACCAGAAAGGGTGTAGGAGGCAGATGAGTTGTGAGCTACAGTAACCATAACTGCCTGTATAAAAAAAGTTTCTGAAAAGACATCTAAATAAGTAGTTAATGCATACTGAGGCACTTTGTGGCATACGATTTGAATAGTGCTGAGATGTTGCAACTGTCTTTTCTTTCTTAGGGTCCCACCCTGTTTTGATCTCATGGGTGACAGACTGAGGCTTCAGAATGTCAAGTCTCAGCATATCATATGCTATTTTTTGTAGGACATTCAATTCCTTGTTGAAAATGTAGTGAGCTGCACTGCATAATCAATCAGATAAAAGGATATCTCACCTCATTTGAAAATTTCTTCATATCAACTTTGGGGGCCTTGTAGAACATATCTTTCACAAGTCCAAGGTCATGTTGTCCAATAAAACCAGAAAGCCATGCACATTGCACAAGATCAGTCAAGTCCTTGTCCTTGTTGGATTCATAAAGTATCCTTTTGAAAACACCAGTGATGTTGTCTAAAAAGATTTCAGTAGTAATCACCTGGACAGTGCCCACAATAGAGCGGTCTGCAACTCCAAGTGCTGACTGTATATCAATCACATCAGTGACATGGAGGTGGGCATGAAGGCAGAGGGAAAGAGCAAATGGGGCAAGGTCAAAGGCATAGAAAGTAACAAAGGGATTGCATAAGAGCACCTCTTCAAGTAGCTTGCGGCGTTCGACGTTCCGTGGAGTGGTGCCGCTGCCACTCGGATTACCATCCTTGTAAGGTGTCGTGCTATGGAGGTTGATGATGAAGACGCGAGTCTCATTGGCACAAGCGAAGGCTGGCAAGCCGCCCGACTGAGAATAAGCCGGGGAGATGCCCACTGAACGGGGAGAGTTCGGATCGCTGGGTCCAAGGAGCCACTGGATATGGTCCGTTTCGAGCACTTTCTCGTGGACGACGCGGGATTCGATACAGTCGATATGCTCGTCGATAAGGTTTTGATAGAATGAGGGGGACTTGGAGACTGTAGATTGCTTGGATGATTTGCGAGACGACATGATCTGAAGAGAATTTCAAGAGGAGGGATGTGGGGGATGTGGAGGGGATAGTCGTCGTAGCAGAGCGAGGGGGGAACTGCGTTATCGATGGGAATAGGCGCGAAAAAGACTCGCACGGACTCGGGACTTGGCTGACGGACTGCGGACGTGGCTAGAACAGAAGAGAGTTCCTTATTTGCCTTCCTCATTGATGTGCAATCAGGCCAATCATGAGACCCAAACGCGCATGGCGAACATCTCAGAATTGGGTGGCGCAAGAGCAACACCACTCTGGACACTGAGCACATGACGACCGCGATATGGTATTTGCGTCCGCCCTAGGATCTCAAGATATATCCGCAAGGTATCGTAGTGCTTTCCCCCAACGCGTCCCGGTAAATTCGACGATCACGAACCCGCAGCCGTGAGGGGAGAGTAAGGTGGCGTTAATCTACCTTTTAATGTCACGGGTGAGTTAGCATCCCTCCTGATAATAAAGATACCCACGGCCGACGGCTGAGGATTGTGGCTGCACCTCAGCGCTTTGGGTACGCCGATGAGTTGGCACACCCGCGGATGGCGGCCCGCAGCCACGACAAGCATCACATGTACTTGGAGGCAAGGGAGTTCCGGTTCCGGGTATGATACTGCAACAAGAACAGGGAAAACCAGCGACCCTCAATGTGGCCTTGAGGTCGGGTTGTGGGCACGGAAACGAAGAGGCGTAATTCACGATGGTCACCGTCCACAAGTTCGACAGACTCCATGAAGTAAAGGAAGATCAGCAATCTGGACCAGACGTGTCCGTGCAAGGAGACCGAAGTCCGGGAGTTGACGAGCCCGTGCAGGCGGGTGGTTGCGCGACCTCTTGAAGCCTTTTGCAGGCCGACAACTGTATAGAGACTTCCTCTTCTCGACATGTATAGGACAGCCAAAATCTGTATAAATATAAATGACAAAAAATTGTCCACATTAATCGACACGTGCCTTGTCTGAGATGTGTAGAGTCCGCTCCGCGCTGTCCATGATGAATGCACTTTCAAGGAAGACTGAGCCCAGAGCGGCGTCAGGGCTGTTTCTCGGCCTCTCTAAATCAGAAATAAACGACACAACCACCGAGTCATCCAAGTATTATGTCATCTCGCACCAAGCACAGGGTCTCAGGTTGGTAATTTAAGAACTAGTGAGACGAACGGACTGAACAGTGCCCAAGTTAGAGTAGAGTTCGAGTTCCGAGTCCGAGTCCTGAAAGCCTCTCGCGTCACCGGGCCGCTAACCCGGCTGGCTTCACTCACCTACCGCCTCAAGAGACCTCACCAACACCTCTCCACCACAGCGATCTGTGTGCTGTCTGTTCAACTTCCATGGCAACTCCCTTCTTCATCGGAATCGGTGCCATTGCCGCTGGTCTTGCTGGCCGTCATTTCCTCCGACGTAGTGCTAGGGGTGCCGCAGACCAATGGGTTAAAGGCGGCTTCAAAGCGAAAATGGACAGGAAGGAGGCTATGGCGATCCTTGGTCTCAAGTGTGTATATTATCGGTCTCCTCCCCCTATCCCATTGACCTCCTCTCCCAGGGATGGCCCTGCACTCAAACTGAAACTGAAGGACGCGCACCGTCATATCATGCTCGCGAACCACCCAGACCGGGGCGGTGCTCCCTACCTTGCCAGCAAGATCAACGAGGCTAAGGATTTACTAGACAATGAACTCCGGGCTCGATAGTATCGTGCGTTGCTTCCTCGTACGGTTCAGTATGTCGCTACCTTACCCTTTTTTTCGACACCCTCACTAACCCCGGCACAAGTTCGATTTCATTCGTTATACATATTACTCTGTAGACATTATAATTTACCATCAATCACCATTCACATGAATCCCTCACACACACTGGCCGCCCCCGCGAGTTTTGTTAAATGTTTCTGCTTCGTCAACCATTTGCCTATGGCGCCCAGGGAAAGGATGCCAGAATATCCTATTTCTTTCAGAGAGCAGGAAACCTCGAGCCCAGCTCTTGGGCTCACTATCCCTTCAACTTTTATGCAGTACCCATCACTTGCTTCACGTATGGGTATCCTTTATTGATGACTAAGCAAATTTTTACAGCGGGATCAATCCGTGATCAGTCCGCGTTTCCTTGACACGATCACCTGGGACTATAGACAATCTCAAGTATGGGTACAGCTGAATTCGAGCCATCCAAGCTGGGTACCAAATCTCAGTATGTAAGACAACGAACGCTTGGAACCCAACATTAACATCGCGTAGTTGGAATCACGTCTACGAGAGGGAGGTTGCGAACTTTGAAGAAACTGGGGATGAGGGGGAAGTCTGGTAAGCCATCACTTTTTTTGCCTTTTTCTTTCAAAATCTTCACGACATTTCTTATTGCGGATAAAATTGCAGGTTTGGCGAAGACTGCGTCGAGAAGATGGTCGACTGGGTGCTAGAAAACCTGCCCGTATCCTCCGATCCTCGAATCCTCGAAATCGGAAGCGGGAACGGGACTTTGCTCTTCGCGCTCCGTGAGGCTGGGTATCCACCTCACTACCTGAGTGGTCTCGATTACAGCTCGGACGCCGTCAAACTCGCCCACATGGTTGCTCGGACTCGGAACAGCGAAGAAGTCGATTTCCATGTCTGTGATTTTCTCTCGGAGCTGCCCCCTCCTGCATCCGGACGCCTCGATCCCCTGGGGGGGTGGGACCTTCTGCTTGATAAAGGCACTTACGACGCGATCGCCCTGGGGAGGAAGGATGCGTCTGGGGGATCTCCTGTGGCGGCGTATCCCATGCGAGCTTCGAGGTTGTTGAGGGAAGGCGGATATTTTTTGATCACTTGTAAGCCGCAACGTGATCTAGTTTCTCTTGCTGATCGTTGCGCGCAGCGTGCAATTTTACAGAAGAGGAGTTGAAGGGGAGCTTCGTTAATTCAGAAACGAACCTTTATCTCCAGTGAGTCTGCCGTCTCGTATCTCTACAAATGCTGAGAAGCGACATGCAGTTCACGCGTCAAGCACCCATCCATCTCCTTCGGAGGGAAGACAGGCAGTGCCTACACCACGGTAGCGTTCAAGAGAGGTCCCTCGGAGTAGTCTTAAGCGTATCGCAATCACAGCATAGGTGTGACGCCCACTACTGTCGTAGGGCATCTGTCGTGACTATATATGCTCATCCCTTTCCGGAAGCCCTTTTAATCTCTGTCAAGAGATGTATGAGGCCCGTTGTCAGTGTCTGGATCGCGTTGCTTTTCTCCGAGGGAGCCTTAGTGTGTGTGGACGGTAACTTACCCGTCCAAGTTGGGGTCTGTGCCTAGGTGTTTGTGAAGAGCTAGTGAAAGAGGTGCGAGAAAGACTCACTTGTTCGGGACTTCAAGCTTCAGCACTGTAGGGTCCACAGGCTGAGGGTTGTAACTCAGTTACACGAACGTTGTCCACATGAGCTGTTGGCTGGGTGGTCACTCCCGTATCTCGGAAGATAACCCCGATCGTACATTTTCCACACATTGTTTGTCGCTTCAGGGTTTAGGGTATTAGTTCTTTCAACTTCGTTGTCGCTCCCAAGTCCTGACAGTCCATTAATGCACGGGTGCGAGTAATTACAAGTAAGATGTAGTGAACTTGTAAGGTCGACGCAAAGGCTTGGAGGTAGAGCCGAGGGTGAAATCGAGCGAGATGGATCAAGCGCGACGCGGGAAGTGAGCGACTTCGCAGAGTGCGCGGGGACTTTTCGAGAATAACCACACGCCAGCATCGCACGCTGTATAATGTACTACGGGACCTGGGAGCCAAAGGGAATGATAAAAGGGCATCGGTCAAAGGGAGAAGCGATGAAAGGGTCAAGACAGTATTAATGGTGGAAGAGTTCATACTCGCCTCTCGCCTGAGCCCGATCATGTCCGTCACGGTCACGGCCGGACCTCGTACCACGTGATTCGCGCGCATTATTTGTAGGCCGTGACTGCACGGTATGCAAATCCTAACTTGAAATCAAATAGTAACACTGTCCTCGGTGGCACATAACAACATTCGACACAGGGCCAAGATTCCACACTCAATACAGCATACAGAAAACAAAAAAGAAAACAGTAGGTCCATTCAAGAAACTCGAAGTATTTGCCAGTGGGAAAGAAACCTTACTAACCCTAGCACTGGAAGGGGTTTTGATATTCCGGTTAATAAGGCCGTTTGTATGCTAGCGATCATATAATTCTGAAAACAAGTGTGAGGGGAAGCAACTTGCCAGCGGATAAGTTTCACTTACGCGATCGCCCACATTTCACCGGTCGTCCCAGCTCCTACACAGAGTGCTCCGTTTGTTTGTCCCTGACAGGTCGTTCCCGTGGCTTCAGCGTTAGTTCCCTGTAACGGCCCATCGCATCGCGGTGATTAGCTGCTGTAATGGCGGTGTACACAAGTGGAATGGAAGACACTTACGAAATTCCCATAGCAGACTGTGTAATCGACGCAGTCGTAATTCCAAAATGCAACCCCGCAGGTGCCAAGGTACCAAACATCATAGGTCGAGGCAGCAATCGTGAAAGTTTGGGCTGGGAGTGCAAAATAAATGGTGGGGAAACAATGCGTGCGCTCAAAAAGCAGTGTAAGCAAAATTTAAAATGGGAGGCTTACTCCCCAAGCTCTCTAGGTATTGGATGACAGGTACGCAGTCGGCAGGAACTATCGGCTCGGTAACCAGGTCCGTGCAGGTAACAGCACCTGTGCAGACATTCCCGGTTAATAATCGCTGCTCAAGGAAAATCTTATCGAGTGGGTGGTTCAGTAGCACTCACAGTTGCCAGTGGTGCAAATGTCGCGTTCCTCAATGGTAGAACGTTTAGTAGCAGTGCAGCCTGCTATATCACAAGTACCAGACGCATAACTGATGGTAAAGTCCTGGAATGTGATTGTGGTGTTTGACGTGGGGGGAGCGCAGGTGGTGTTGAAGTCCGGGACTGCTCTGCCAGAGACTGTTCGTGGCATTACTATGATGCGGAGACGATGCGAGGTATGCAAACTTACTTACGCCCCCTCTAACGAGGGTCAAGGCGAGCGCAAAAAAGGATGCAATAGCAAAAGCGAGCTTCATGATGGTGCTTGAGGTCTGGGGTGATAAAGTAGGGGGCCCGAGGTATGAATAACGCACGGTTGGGGTAATGCATGAGTGCGAACACGAGGGTATTTATACTGTCAAACCCTCAGGACTTAGGAAAGCACAAAAATTTGACATCCAGGGCATGTTCTGACCCAGACCCAGACGCTACCCATTGGAACCCAGACACCCTCGGCTCGTCTGAAATGCGCAGTCACCAGAAGGGGGAGACACTGCCTCATCCAAACCGGCACCTGATCGCCAGCGCTGTGTGGCATTGATAATGAGAAAAACCTCGCCCTCTACTGGCATACTGCTGATGGTGAAACATAAGGTAAGGGTAAGGGGAAGGGGACAAAGATGAGATGACATAACCCCTATCTAGATGAATTTTTGCGATTGATTATTATGTCTGTCTCCACCCAAAATAGGTCAAGCCTTGTGATCTATTTTTATATCCTGGGCGTTAGACGGCGGTCAACGAGGATGACGCAGCGGGACGCGGACATGAAAATGGCAACAGTCATCAGGCGCTCATTGCGCCCATGCGAGATTCACGGCACGGCGTTGACAGCGAGTTATACCAATCCCCCTTGACCTTCGGATTTTGAGACGGGTGAACGATGGTCCTCCCCCTTTGCAATGCCAGACGTGTCTCAAAGACCCCCGCATCAGACAGAACTGCCAGCATCGGTTGGGACCGACGTGAGATGTTCATAAGTCCCTCTCTAGTAGCGACAGTGTGGTCCCCGTTGTATTCAAGTCTGCGACCTCAATGTCTCAATTCGGGAACGGGACGCCACTGGTAAGTGTGAGATTACATACAGTACCATACTCATCAATTCATTTGCAATGGCGTTCTTTGACAAGCGATGTTGGCAGATTGCGCCGGCAATCATGGGACTGGACCAGTGATCCGAGTTGGTGCCAATGCCCCACGACGGCTCCGAGTCGTTTACGAGAGATTGATTGTCCTTCTGGGTCCAGCCTTTTCATTTCAACTGGCAACTGGAAAGCTGTAGCCTTGTCCTGACGCTCCCTAATAATATATCCCAGC
>Ga0307512_10005705_pt1 | contig 12843 bp, 10 predicted proteins | sample 14_EM_MG_FD_200267 | JGI IMG/M metagenome (GOLD analysis project Ga0307512, IMG submission 200267) | Populus trichocarpa ectomycorrhiza microbial communities from riparian zone in the Pacific Northwest, United States - 14_EM | ecosystem: Host-associated > Plants > Roots > Unclassified | place... | reverse complement strand
ATCAACCAGACCAAGGCTTATGCAGGCCGATGCAGGCTTTTTAAATCACGTGCAGGCCGGGCCGCCCTTAGCGCAGGCTTTCAGAATGGAGGCCGGGCCGCTTAGGAACACTGGATCTACCGGAGATGGTTCCCTCAACGTCGTATTTTCGACCAGGGTGGAACTCACTTCCCTGATATGGCGCATTACGGGGAAAGTAGGAGTATTTGGGAAGGGATTGAAAGAGTCCGTTGCGTCATGTGTTGTAGAATAGAGGCTGACATCATTCAGTGCTCCCAAATATTAGGTATAGATTGGAGCGTTCCTGGCTTACTCTGTGTAGTGCGTGGCGAGAGAGAAGGCGGAATGTATGGTTGGTAGAGCTGGCTTGGAGAAGGGCGGTGCAATGCACCCAGAATACGCTGCAACTGTAATTTTGCCGATTTTGAACGAAGGTGGGTATTTTGATTCGTTGGGGTTAGAGTAGAAAGCTCCAGACGTTATCTAGCATGAGAAAATTAGAACACGACCAGTGATCTACCGTGCTCGCATCTACTCGGATATGCGACTCATTATCTGCCATTTCTACTACTATGTGAATAAAATATGTTTGGTTCAATTGTCGTGTTGCACACAAGATAAGATAGCTAGCATTTTCGTTCAAACTGCAGGTTTTCCGTTGTTAAATCGTGCCATACTGATGAAGTCTCTTGATCTATCTCAAGGTACCACCTATACCATATACACAATGAGAATCGGAGATCCCGTCGGTCTCCGGAGGCTGCTGGGAGTGGTGATCGGAGTAGTGACCGGAGTGGAGCTATGAGTGGCAAGTGGAGAGGGGCGGAGGTGGCAGGTGGCGAGAGTGAGAAGCCGTGCACGTGTGTACCAGTGACTCTAGACGGACCTCGTTCTAGGCCTCATATGTTGAATGTAGGGGACGCGGCGAGCGGATGGTAGATGGTATAAGCAGTAGTGATGATATATTGTAGTAGTGATAGTCATGTCTAAGGGAATAGGAGGAGCGCCAGCTATCTACAGACTATATACCAGTAGCACCGGATCCTTATATAAGCAACATCACAGACTTCAGCGTAGCGAGTGATATATATGAGCACTCTCTACTAGGAAGGAGCGTAACAAACATTTAGTACTTAACACCTCGGTTCTGTAATCACCGTTGAGTCCTACTGTAAGCATCTCAGTACCGGACAAGGAAGGTAAATATACATATTTAATTGCAAGATAGTCTGAGACCCCCTAGGTCACGATATCTAATTAGAACCATCCGGGCCTTAGCCAGAGTTTCAGACTATGATATGCAAATTGTTGGTGTAGGTACCTTCAGCACGGCCCTAATATTTTATCCGCCGAAACGTGTACCAAGAACAGCTACTTTCTCGTAAATCCGCGTAAATTACATCAAAACTTTCTCTGACATGACGTCCGCAACTTGTTGTCCGTCATATTGACAGCCACTTTCTTTCCAGATTTTATTGGACCATTGCACAGCTTGTACCACCATCTTCAATAATTGGTTTGCGCTGTAGTGTTCCTTCAACCACTAGCCTATTGCTCTGAGACCCGTACTGCGCACGGTGTACTGGCGAAGAACTTCAACGTTCGTACTTCCTACCAACTTCCCACCATTTCCTGGCTCCAGAGGGAACTGTAACAACTTAATACATGCGTAAGCTCCAACGTGTGAGCCGCTAGAGAGGAGCTAAGCTGATATTTTGTGATCTGTAGCAATCTTGTATGCATCCAACCCTAACCCACTAATGACTATTTTAGTGTAGAGTAGCAGTATGGCAACAGGCAGGGTCCAATCAGTATCGTGGAAGAAAATCATGTACGGAATCCGCAATATGGGTACCAGTCTAGAACGTATCCCTGGCGGCTAAGTTGTCAGGGATGTTTTCATTGAGCATATGTCGCTGGTATCCCCTACACGCTCACTTTCTGTAGATTGGTTGCATTTCTTTAGCGCCAAACAGGGGGTTTTAGCACAGTTTTGATTAGTGATTACGGATCGAGTGATATCAAAAGCATGCGAAACTCAGCAGCCTGAGCGAGAGCGACAGAAATTGTATTCTCCACTCACTGTGCTGAGGCTGCCGAGCTTTTGCTCTTCACTGCTAATTACACTAGTACTTATACTTTGCTGCACATTTCTTACAGAATGAGAGGCTACACAGTGTGCATGCAAAAGAACCATAAGTAGCCCGCTTCCTTTTTCCATTCGGCAGTACAGACTTTAATCCCAGTTGCCGGTCTGAAAACCTGCAATCAACACACTCCTTCCGCTTCTCTGCCTTAACTATACTACTGTTATGTGTGCAAGTAGTGGGGACTTCTGTGACAGTGAAGGTTTTGGAGTAACATAGGTGATCCTTCTGCCGGGAATGTTTTGCAGTACGGGTGCGTCCCTGCTGTTGTTTCTGCCTTATTCCCTGCTGAATTTGCTCAACCAGCTGCAGTGCTGTCTCTAGGCGGAAATTCTTGTGTGTGATGGGAAGTTTTTTCCTACCAGAGCGAGTAGTAGTAGTACTGAGTTTACTGAATGCAAGCAGAAAGCCGTTGATGATGGTGATATCTAGAAGCCAATAAAATAGCGGCAGCCAATTTCTGCAACTGGTTTGTTGAGTGAAGCAGGCCTCACGGTATTGATCAGCAATGTCCACACCGCCCTTGAAGTGATTGTAGTCATCAATAGCAGGAGGGATATCAACTTCCATACGGGCAGAAGAAAAATGCCTGCGGATTGCAGCTCCACTAGTACTGGTCCAACGTGGCTGCTTTCTATTCCTCTTGATCTTTTTACTCAGGGGATGTAATGTCGTCAGCATTTGCACCGTTTTCTGATCCTGCCATTCAAGACCAAGCACTTTTCCATCTGCAGTAGCACCACCAGATACAGTATTCCACTCTGCAGTAGCATCAAGGCAACGAAGATGTCGAGGAAAGGCGTTTGACCACGTCGTTCCGGTACCTCCAATTCCTCTATCCCTCAGCTCGAGTAGCAAAGAAACAGTTGTGAATAGATTGTCCATGTAAATGTTGAAGTCGTAATCTTCGTATGGCAGTGAGAGTGCAAGGTGACGTACCGCAGCTTGTGTTGGGGCTAGGGTGGGGTGTGGTGGAAGCTCTGCAATTCCCGTTTTACGAGAACAGTACAGCCAGTTGTAGGTGTATCCCCGTTGACATATCGCAAAGATCTTGAATCCTTCCTTGATAGGCTTCTTGGGCACGCGAACGGTATGCTTGCTGCGACCAAAAAATCGTACCATCATTTCATCGACCGAAGTATTTGTTGCTGGAACTGCTAGCTCCTGTGAACGCTTGCGAATGGATGAGTTGAGCCTTGGCTCAAGCTTTTGATACCATTCTGAGTCTGCGAGGGTGAGATCAGAATCGCTGACATGTAGGTACCGCTTGATTGATGTGAAGCGACGCCGCGAAAGTGATGTACTGAAGGTATTGTAGTTTGGGATCCATGACAATTCAGTGTGATTTCGGTCCTGGTGTGCAGGTCCCCATACCCTTCGCCATCTAACTCTGCGCCTGCTACCTGCAGCAGCGTTCCCCAGTGGGTGAGTGTGAGTCTGGCTACGCTGCCAGAAATCACGGTAAGATCGCACCCTGTATACCCCGAGAACCAATACTATTGCAACATATGCCTTCATTTCTGCAACAGTCACCGGGTGCCATGACCCATCAAGCGGCCTAGGTGTTACTCCAGTCAAGGGGTCTGGTGTTCGCTGCTTCACTGCATATTTGTTGGTATTTGTAACCAGAATCTGCCAGTCGGTTTCAGTCCAAAATAGAGAAAACCAATCACCGGCAACCGTCTGCAAGCTGTTAGGTTGAACGCTGCCAGTAGCACTCCGATTGAACAATGACACACCTCATTTACTCTGAGTTGATAACCAGCTGGAATCTGAGCATGCATTCTGTGTTCACCCCGCTCAAGTGGCTCAAAGGAAATCCGCGCCACAGTTTCCCTTTCTAAGGAAACATTTTGAGGTTGCAGGGTGCAGGCAGCAACTTTTCTCCCCACTGAGTTCTGGGGTCTAGTTGGCTGGTTTGTCGGTTCGCTTGCCAGTGGTTCAGGAAAGAACTCCGGTGCATAATCATTATCATCATAATGACAGTGATGGTTTTCCTTATTCCAACCCGCTGTTGCTGATACAAGTTCAGATACTGCTGCGCTTGCCCTACAAGCGGCCGCTCTGGAGGATCTGGTTCGCTTGTTTTGAGTGGTACTGGTATTGTGGGGGAGCTCTCCCATTGGCTTCCGCTTTGGTGGCATCTGCTGCAGTGGATCTGGCACTTCAAGTTGAATGTAGTGACAGGTATTGCACCAGTAACACAGCGCTCATGGCCTTTAAAAGTTCGCTACATTAGATGTGAGTCATACCCAGCCAGTGGCTCAAGCACAGCCTCTGTTGAGTGAACGGTGTTGAGAAAATATCATGATTCATGAATATAACTGCGCCCCGCTACACAGCCTCACAGATGATCACTCATACACGAGGTCAGCTCTGCCAATCACAACCCCCGCGCCATGCTGACCGCTAAATCCCAAAGCGGAATGCAACCAATCTACAGAAAGTGAGCGTGTAGGGGATAGGTTTCCGGCAAAGGCGAAAAGCTGAATGGCTGAAGGCCATAAGAGTACGTGTTAATACTTGTGGTGAGACACTGCTAAAAGCAATCACAACGGATTGTGTGGACAGAAACCGGGAACTCCGGACCAGGTACAGCCAACCCGGAATCTATCCACTGGGATGCATGGAGGTCAGATTAGAGTTGAGACCCAGGCAATGGACAGGTGGGTTAGCTTAGCGTACCGTCTCGCCGGTACTCTAAGTTCCGACGTCCTCATGGTAGCAAAAGGATAAAACAAGAAGTTCCTTAGCCAAATTAAATTGAATACTATGTTCCATGCCAAAACCCGAGAAAATATTAACATTTTGTCAAAGGGTGCACAGCAGTGGGCTACTGGATCATTCAGAGACAGGGGTATCATGCACTAGCGAAAGGCCCCGCCGTAACTTTACCGAGGCTGAGTTAATGGTGCAAACCCGATGTCGTCAAAATTAGGAATCTATGCTAATTCTGTGGAAGTGGGGTTAGTGTAAATGCGTCAATGCCCATTACCTTGAGCACCTGTAGCGCCTGCGCAAGACACATCGCTGCAGACTCATGCAAGGCACCAAATTTACATTGTTTCAGCAATTTGTTGCCTGAAAAAAGAAACGTTTTGTGCGCAGCCACATTCGCATCTGATTGTGGGTTCACAAGAATGTAAAATGGTTGTATCTGGCCTCGAATTAGGCTCTCAATTGTGTACGTGTGCACTAAGATGAAAATGGAAGTGACAAAAAGGGAATAGTGTGGTGAGGGAGCGAGAGAGAGCCTGGAGACCTCGCTCCACACAAAGTTCCCAGGTCAACCCGGTTAAAATTTCAACACTACAGGTTTGAGCTGGGTTTGCACGGAAAGAAGAGTTTAAGGGAAAAGAAATAAACTTTATATGGGGCACTAAGCAAGTCGAGCAAAATTTGTGGTGTAAAGTGATCGAGAGTGACCGGGTCAAGCTGATAACAATCGGGATCAAGCCTGGATCAGCTTCGGGTTATGGCTGCAGTGAGTGCATACATGGTGGAATTCTTTAAAAAATGCTCGGCATGGACTCAAGTAGGTGTAAGCTAATACCCTCCAAAAGCTCAGCTCTCTGGAGGTAATTTGAATTTTTGGTGGAGTGATGTCTCCAGGCCCTTTCACTTCACTTTTTTTCATGGTCTCAATTTGGATCAGACTCACCATTTCGGTTAGTGTAAAATCATGTGAGATCAAGGGCCGGGTATGAGGCCAGGTTGTATCCGTTCGAGTATGCAAGTTTTAGGGGCGATCTCCGGCATTATTGCGGAATTCGATGGTTTCCGAGTTGTTGGTAGCCCCCTGCAAACTGAATTTAACAGTTCTCATTCGTTAGGATAGAAGACTCGAAAGTCTAGCGAATAGAAGTTATGAATCTTGCATCCGGTAAACGGATACCGTCAGATTATGCACTAGATGTTCCATTATGCGCCATCGAAATATTTGCATCCATTGGAGATCTTCTCTAAATTTGGACGAGGCGCGTAGTAATTGGACAGGATCTGACTCTTTTCGCATGCGGCATGGTAGTATGTTGCATTGAGGCAGATAATCAGTCTCTGTGATTGGTTGGCTTTGTCGCGTGGACTCAAATTATCATATATATGCCAATAGCAGACTCGGCTTGTCAAATTCTTTATGGTGCCCTACAGTGTAGGTTGTCGTCAATTTGGGTTGGAGCATGTGTAGGCTCAACCATGAATGAATGTAGGCAGTATCCACCTTGTGCGACACTGCCAAGAAAGGCTGAAATTTTCTGGAGTTGCACAGGGCTGGTGAGACGTTTCGCAACAGGTCAAATGCTATATGTGGTTGTACACGAATCAGAGCTGACAGTACAGCAGCTTCAACGCTAACTGTATTCAAACAATATAGTGCTAAATGTCAGATAATATTTAAATCAAAATAAACCGTACTTGGCAAATGGATCCGTCATCCAAGCCGAGTACAAATAGGCGCGCGGTGTGAAGGTTATCCACAACGAGGCTCACGAGAGCGATATCTGCGGGCTGCGACATCAGTTATATATTCCAAGATTTCTGTCGGATCAAGTGTGGGGGCAGAAGTAGAGGGCGGTTGAAATCAAGCCCGAATAGTACCAACGATACCGTATTGGCCAATTGGTATGGTTCATTACCTTGCCAATAATTCCTGGAACGCCACACTTCTCGATGCTGGATCCCTACCAAAGTAATCTTGTGTCTGCAGCTGAAATTCTGTGCAAATCAAAACCCTCCATTATTCACCTTAGGATATGGTACAAACCTATCCAGTTTCATCCGTAAAAGTGTGCAGTTGCCTGACGCTAGCCTCATAATGGTACGGTATATACCATTGATTCCCAGCGGGCACCCGTCCCAGTTTCTCTGACCTCGCTCTTTGTTCTCTAACATCTGTTCATATGTCTGGTACGAATCTTGATTCTCCCATATTTCATGTGAAATGCTGATCACGGATTCCGGTTAAGTAAACGACACAACAAGAGGCGAATACATGCCTGTCACTTTAGGTACGCCTTTCTCTATACTGTGATAATAAAGTACTAACGGCGATGTTACTGCAGACTCTACAGCTCAACGGAAACGAAAAGAGTACATTCCCGCCACCTTACATACTCTCACACTACTTGGATATGCTGCTATATGTCTTGGACTTATCGCGGTACTGGAGGCGTTGATACGCACGAAAGCTCTACAGGGACACACCTCCGACGGATTTCTGCCAATCAAGCGGGATGCTATCGAAGGGTGGGGAGAACATAGTCCCATCGCCTACGAACCATATGGACATGTCATTGGCCGAAAGCTCAAGCAGCGATTCGAACCAGTCAACATTACTCTTGCGGAACCCGCCTCATTCAGCACTACAACTGCCAGCAGCGAAACGCATTTGTCTTCCGTCCACCCACCTACTACCCAGACAGAACTCAGCTCCCTCGACGAAACGCCAAAAACAGCCACCTTAGGAGGGCCTCCGCCCAGTAAGACCAGCAGCGGAGGTCGTGTGCCGTCATCCACGATGCAACGTAGCATCCAGTCTATCAGCGAATCTTCAAGGCTTCAGGCAGAATCAACAACCCCCATAACCTCACGGACACGCAACTATTACAAATTGAAGCCAACGCTCTATGCTCCGAGCGTAGGTGTAAACCCAGAGCAGGTCACATCTCCAACAACCGCAGCCATTCCTTCAACCATTTCTAGCGATGTGGACGTGGTCTCTGTGGAGACTCCCTCCGGCAATGCCAATCCTACCACCACAACACCCGATGTCAAGACTGGAAATGGACCTGATGAACGCAAACCGCCGAAGTTTGGGTATAAGTCGGGAGTTCCTATGTTTCGGCCAGTTGAAGAGTACCCGACGGATGTGGACCTCACACCAACTCCAACAGCGACCACTGTTCACGTGGACCCTGAGGTGTCACCCCCAAACGATGTCATCACTGTCGCGAATATAAAGAAAGTTTCTGCAACCCAGAACAAGCCCAGCCTCCCTCGCACTACCGTGGATATCTTATCTGCCGATTTGAGGGGCGGCGGCGGACAATCCATACCAGCGGTTACACTCGTCCAGGTCAATACCAAGTTTACAAAGACATATGAAGGGCCACTTTTGACTGTAGATACCACGGATAAGAACGGCTTACCAACAAAACTTGTGTTAATTGAGTCGCCGAAACATAACGCGCCCCTAGCGCCCGTTACGACCGATGCCGAATTTATAAGGACGTATCGGGGGCCTATTCACACGGTGCTTATGATGAATCGGGATGGCGCACCAATAACTATGTTGATGGTTGAGTCAACAATCCGTCCGATCAATGCAAAAATAACGCCTTCTGTTACAATGGTTGCGATTGGTGGCAAGATTGCAGAGACATATCGAGGGGTGATCCAGACATTGGATACCACTGATCAGAATGGCAAGCCAACAACTCTTTTGATGGTCGAGTCAACTATCGTTCCCACGCCTTCAGTTACAATGATTACTGTTGATAGCAAGTTTGCAAAGACATATCAAGGATCGATCCGGACAGTTCATACTACAAATAAGGATGGCAACCCGACAACACTTCTCATGATTGAGTCGACCATCGATCCAAATAACGCTCCTTCTGTAACACTAGCTGCTGATAACAATTTTGAAGAGACGTACGTTGCCGATGGACGCCTCCAGACAATCGGCACCACAAATGCGGATGGCTCCTCCACAACCATGCTTATGTTTGAAGTACCAATCACAACGACCGGCACGCAAACCGCCAGCAATGCTTCTGCCACAGCTCCCAGTACCCAACCAACCAAGTCTTCCACCAATTTAAATGATGTATTAGGCTACCGTGTTATCTATTTCGGCGCACATTACCTTCCAACACTCCTTGCCGTCATTCTTTCGATGTTCTGGAAGGTCATCGACACTGACATAAAGCGCATTGAGCCTTTCTACTTGCTTTCGCATCCAGCAGGAACATCCGCCGAGACTCTCACCGAGAACCTACTATTCGGAAATTCGATGATCATTCCCTTCCAAGCGGCATGGAGACGGCAATGGATTGTATGTCTAAGTGCGATCATATACTGTCCACTTCTCACCGGGGTTCAATTTCTTGCGTCGTCGGCGATCTCATTAACTACTCACCGCAAGTGCGATGGGTTTGCCAAAAAGAGGACCTGTGGAATCCCATTCGTTGTGGTACAAAGTTCAGCGGCAAGAGCTCTACAGGGTGTTTTGGGTGCTGTGGTGCTGGCTGTGATTGCCATTGTACTACTACAGAGACGAAGAAAAAGTTTACTCCATTCCGAGCCCTGGAGCCTTGCAGGATTGGCTACAATGCTTGCAGATTGGAGCGCAACTAAGACCGCATTTTCTCGCATTAGGGTTAGTGACTCCGAGGAGGATTTAAAGCGAACAGTTATGGGCAGGAAGAACAAGTATAGGCTTGTTGAGACAACATACCACGAGAAGCCGCATCTTGGGATCGAGCTTGTAGGGGATCCAAACGAGGCGACATCTACGGATATGGAAGTGATGGTCCCCGAATCTGAAACATCCGAAATTTATAGTCGTCAAGAGCGTTCACGGCGCCCGCCAATGTTGAAAACTGCAACACTCATTATTTTCACATTATTTTTGTGTGGCATGCTCTCCGTAATTTTGATATATAGTCTCACCTACTCGAGCTTGATCGAACATTTTATGAGTGGGCAAGGAAGAGGAGTTAATATCCTTTTCATCGCCCTTGGTGTCACAGTACGATTCGGGTGGGAACCAATAGACCGAGGTGCGTACCATGGCTTCCTCCTACCGCTTCAGCTAACAGTATCGCAGAGGCCCGTCACCTCGAAGTATTCCACGCCCTCTCTCTCCGGCACCGGCCAGTGTCAACCCTCTTACGGGACCACCCCCGCTCATTCCCCGTGGTAACCGAAGTAGTCAATCTCATTAATGGCAACTTTTTCATAGTTGCCATTGGGCTAATTGGTCTCTTCGTTGAAGCACTTGTCGTGAGTTTGACCGGTATTCCATACTCTGGAACTGCAACGTGGGAAGACGCCCGCACTTGCATGATACTATCCTCCTTAATCATAGCTATCATCATTATTACCATAATAGTAACCGTGATACGACGAAGACGACTCGAACGGAGGCTACCTCGTGTTCCGTATACCCTGGCCACGGTGATAGGTTATATATATGCAGCTAGGATGTTGGAGAGCTTCGCAGGGTTGTCGGTGTTGCCGACGAAAGAAAGAAATTGCAAAATTGTGGAAATAGGACGAGGAAGGGAGTATGGATTTGGATGGACAGTGGGTAACGATGAGGCAAGAAGAGTAGGGGTTGATGAAGAGGAATTAGAGGCGGATTACAAACGACAGCAGGCGATAGATTCGAAGTGGTAGTCAACAGGATTGAATAATACATTAATAGTTTTCATGACAACAAGCGCGCAAAAGAGTCAGTCAAGTGGTTCCAGCAATTTGGAGAAGGTGGTTGAGATAACGCGAAACCGGTTCGACCCGACTCATGACGGTTCAAACAGGCACTCCCCTATATAGACTGGTGGCAACGTTTGTTTGTAATCATTATATTCGGCCGCTTGCGGCTATGACATATTTTTCTTCCTTTCCCCGCCACTGCCCTGAGAACCCTTCGGGTTCAATTTGAGGCTTCCCCAGCCACTCCCACTACGCCACGGAGGGCACAATGGGCATCTTCACTTCGAATACCATAGTCTCTAAACTCGTCCGCCTCCCCTTACCGGCAGTAATGTGTCTCCTCGCTTAGCTGTCAATCAGTCAGGTTCCGTAGCAGAACTGCAACCCGTAGTTAGGTGAAACATAGCAGAAGTTTTTAATGACACTAAATGCCACCTAGGCTAGCATGGTAGCCACAGGCCTCTCAATACGCTAGTTATGTGCTTTCAACATTTCAATCATGCCAAAGCACTCGATCACAGCTCATCACTCCTTTTACATACTCGGTGGCAAGTGACATAGAGTGGCGAAGCATCAAAGTTTTCCCTCATGATTCTCTGTATATAAATCGAGTCTTTATCCTTCTCTCCTTCTCTCCTTCTCTTCACTGCATCATAGAATCTACACATATGGCTTTCCCCTAAGTACTATAGATAATTCCCATACATCATTCGTTCTGTTTGTTGAATTGTGTGATATTAGAGAGTTTACGTTTTGAATCTAGATGCAAATGAGGATTGCTAGGGCGCACTGCCCACGACCCCGCGGGGTGCACTAATGAGAGAGTCAGGGCTTACACCGGCGCCGGTGACCTTAGACTCCAGACAACAGCGATTCGCAGCGAGACTAGAAAACACATGCAGTAGCAAGCTAAAGGAGCAACACAGTAACCGCTCCTCCGGTGCGCTGATATGCAGAGTAGTCAGAAAAGAGCATGAGCATGGCCGGAAAACCGAAAGCATGAACTGGCCGGCCCCAGACGAAGAACCAGCGGTCAGGACCACCATACTGGACAACACCACTGCAGCCACAAGCGCCGCGCAGTGCTGGGCAAGAGAGAAAGAAGCCAAAATCGGAGCAGGGGTCCAGATGTGGTGGAAAGATGGATCGCACTCAGACGATGGCCGAGTGGGAGCCGCAGCGGTGTGCAAACACGGAAATGAATGAAGGTCTTCCCACAGCTTTCTGGGCACCGGATGTATGGAAGTTTTCGACACCGAACTATGGGTGATCGGGCTTGCGCTTGACATGGCGATCGAGAAGAGAGGAACATTGCAGATGCATGGAGTGAAGACGGTGGCAGTCTTCAGCGACTCACAGGCCGCAATCCGACGAGTGGCATACCTGGAGCCGGGCCCAGGGCAGCGACTGGCGAGGCGGATCCACGGAGGGGCACGGAGTCTCCTCACCCACGGCATCGCAACCAGGATCCACTGGGTCCCGGGACACTACGGCATCCCCGGAAACGAAGCAGCCGACCGTCAGGCCAACTTGGCCCGAGACGCAAACGGAAGCACAGTGATAGAGCGGCCATACACCTCAGCCTCGAACAGGGCTAGACGAATCTCTGTGGGAAGGTCAGCAGCTAAGGCGGTGTGGGAGGCCGAGAAGTGCAGCAAGCACTTCAGCTACAGACTCAAGGGCAAGGCGGGGACGAAAAGACCTATCCCGATGACAAGCGTAAAATCGCTGGCCGCCAGCTTCTACCGACTGAAGTCCGGGCATGCGCCCACTGGAGTTTACCTAAAGCGGTTCGGCCACCAAGATCACGACAAATGCTAGTGGTGTGGAGGGACTGTGTCCCAGACGTGGGAGCACCTCTTCCGCCACTGCAGCAGATGGAAAGACCAGCAGAAGACACGCTGGAAGGGAGTGGGACAGGCAACACGCTGGAAAGCGGGCAGATGCTGGCACGTGCAGATCTCTGAGATTATTACCATAGAAGAGTGCGACCAGGCGGTGATGGACTTGTTGGCGGCCACTGAGGTCGGGAAATTTCCTCCCAAATGAAGTAGTGGTATGGAGCGGGCTCAGGGCTTGGGGGTCGGGGGCGGCGCTGGCGGCAGCGGGGTTATACTATTCTTTCTTTCTTTCGTTCTTTTCCTTTTTGTCTTTCTCTCATCTCTCATCTTTCATTTGTCAGCGGGGACGGAGGGTAGCGGGGGGGGAGCTCCGCCATCTAGCCGGCTCGCCCGGAGGCGGAGGGGATATCAGGGTCCTG
>Ga0307512_10005703_pt1 | contig 12851 bp, 21 predicted proteins | sample 14_EM_MG_FD_200267 | JGI IMG/M metagenome (GOLD analysis project Ga0307512, IMG submission 200267) | Populus trichocarpa ectomycorrhiza microbial communities from riparian zone in the Pacific Northwest, United States - 14_EM | ecosystem: Host-associated > Plants > Roots > Unclassified | place... | reverse complement strand
AATTTGTGCTACGTGTCCGTGCGGGATGTGAAGGAAAGCAAGCTCGGTGGCAGTAGCGGGTACTCTAGTTTGGCATCGGGGTTGGAGTTAGATAGTTGCCTGACTTAGTGGCATGTTATATCACTCAACCACTGGGTCCTGCATGCGCTCTCGACGATATCAGGCGTCCGCTGGCTACGGTTGGAGCTCCCAAAGACGCCCGTAGTTTGTTGGCCACGGCTGAGGCTCCCGACGAAGTCCGCCGGTTGGTGGCCACGGCTTGCACTCTCGACATCATCCGGCATTCGGTGTCTACGGCTGACACGCTCGAGGACATCCGGCGTTTGGTGCCTTCGGCTGGCTCTCTCGGCGACATCCGTTCGTCCGGTGGCACCTAGTTCATGGCGATGTGCACAGCTTGCTTCCCGTCTACTGTCGGCCCCCGGCGGGCCTCGCGGGAGCGCAATCTAGGATGATGAGGACTGGGCTAGGTGATTGACACCTGGCGTAGAGCTGCAGATCGATGGCCACCGTAACCCTGGCTCCAATCTACTCCATTTTAATAGCTGGCCTCTCGGCACGCAGTTCCGCGCCGTCAAACTCACCGTAAACGGCACGTCAGCGCGGTGCGGCAACGTGTGGCCTCAAATTCGCCGGACATCTATGACGCAGCACTCGCGCTCGTTGCGCGCCGGTGCTGTCGGGGTTTTGTTACCGGTTAGATAGAAGAATGAAGTCATATGTGAAACCCGGTTCTTAGTCCAGTGGAGGTACTGCCCAGATAAGAAGTGCCCCGTCTTCTGCTGGTAGAACCGCAAAGCAAGCCTGTTGGTGCTACCGGCCACTGCGCCATCGGGCTTCGGGCTCTTTGACACGCAGGGCCTCGATTTGAAGGTGCAGCCTGCAGCCTACACGAGTGTCCCCACACACCTCTTCTCCTCGATCTCCCGCTTGAGGTTGGCGAGGGATCGCGGGAGAGGCGTGGCCCGCTCTTCCGTTCGATCGGAGTAGGCCAGCCATTCCACGCCGTAGGGGTCCGGCCCCTCCGCCGCAATTCTTGCCCGCTCGTCGGCTTTTTCGTTGCCGGCGATCCCCTTGTGAGCTGGGCCCCATCGACCCTCTGGACAATGGGAGATGTAGACAGGCAGTACTGGAGTTCCTATCCGCAACGGATGACGGAAGACAGGACGCAGGTGCCAGCCGAGGACGACGCGGGAAGCAAATTGTCTGAGCGGTAGCTCCGGGAGCGCCAGCAGAGTCGAGTGGAGAGACGGGTGGAGGCCGCGCAGGGGGACCAGGTTGCTGGGGGGGCCGCTGCTATCCATCGCTACGCCCAACTCCAGGCATCGGCAGGAGACGATTAGTAGGGGAATTGTTTCTCTTTTTCCTTTCATTCCCTTTGCCCAAGTCGTTCATTTCGGCCGTGATCTCTTTGAAAGAACTTCCTCCTTGGTGCGCACCTCAACTTCGGGGGGACAGACCTGGGTGAAGGGCAAAGGGGAGCATGCAACATGCCGCCACTGCGCGGACGGTGGACAATGAGAATGGACGAAATGTACGACACCATGGTCTAGATACTTGGGCTGTACGTGTGTATGATTAACAGAAGAAAAACCTGGTAGGTATGTACCTTACACTTCCGCGCGGTCACACGCAAGGAGGGCGTAAGAAAATAGGGGTCATGCTGAAGTACAACGGAGGCCAATCCAGTCGTATGTAGCAAGACAAGTAGCGATGAGACAGCCCTGCCGTACAACACGTAGGTGGTAGCAAATACTTGGCTCTATACAGCTTGCACGCGAGATCACTCGCAATGTATGAAACTGGAGAATGTCAAGATTATGATACAGGTTTGGTGGAGCAATGAACTCTTCTGTGTGCTGTATTGGCTTAGGTAGAATCGCTGAAAATCTGAAAAATCTGGAAACACGTATGTGATGTGATTCTACACATGACGAAGCTGCGCGAGTGAGAGACCTCACAACGTCCCTAGGCTGTGGTGTCCAGTGGCCATTGCAGTCGGAAAAACCATTAGTCGCAAGCAGGTCCCGGACAGCGCGCTGTTGGTGGATATGCAGTATCCGTCGTGGTCGGTCGCTCTCAATCTCAATACCGAGGAAGCAGCGAACTGGACCGAGGTCTGTCATTCTGTACTTGGCATGAAGAAGTTCTTGATGGTGGTGACTCGGTCGACCGATGGAGAGAAGAGCAGCATATCATAGACGTAGAGCAACAAGATATTGGCGCATCATCCTAAGCCGATTGCTTGGATTTCCAGATGGCTAGCGGGGAATCAGTTCGATCGGTTAAAGTGGTGCTTGCCGAGAGAAAGATGTTCGGATCGAACTCGCATCGTTGGAGACCGAGAGATCTGAAAAACTGGTCAATATGCTCATACCAGAGACGGGGGGCCTGCTTAAGTCCGTAAAGCGACTTTCTCAGCTTGCAGAATAGAGGTTTGTCCGCCTCAATATCCTGTGGCAGAGGCATATAGACATCACCATCAACTTTGGGATTCAGGAAGGCGGTTACAACATCCATTTGGTCGATTTCCCAGTCGTGGACAGCAGCGAGGGCTAGCATCATACGTAGGCTTTGCAACTTTGCTACCGGAGCGAACGTTTCATCGAAGTCAACCCCCGCCTGCTGCTCAAAACCTCGGATAACAAGCCTGGCCTTATACAGAATGCCACCTCCTGGCAACTCCTTGGTCTTGAAGACCCCCTTGGAGCTAATGGGCGTGACGCCGGCTGGAACGTTTTCCAGCCCGACCTAGTCCCATGTTGAGTTTTCAGCCAAAGATCTGAGTTCCTCATCAACCGCGTCAGACCATTTCTGGCCATGCCTCGGGTGCGCAATGGCCTCCCGGTAGGACACCGGATCTGCAGAATCTATTGGTTCCTCTTCCCACCCGGATCCGGTGGGCGACCGCTCTAGGCCTTCTCCAAAGATTATACCGGCCGGTAGTAGTCTGTTGGGAAACTGTGCCAAGTCTTCCGCTCGAAACGCCGAGCCCGAGTCCAAACGCCGAGGCATTGACTCCGAGTCCGTCTGAGATACCGATCTGTTTGAGACGCCAAGTTCGAGTCCAAACGCTGAGGCGTCAACTCCGAGTCCGTCCTGAATACTGAGTCCGCAGACGCCGAGTCGAAGTCCAAACGCCGAGGCGTCGACTCCGAGTCCGTCCGGGATACCGAGTCTGTTTCAGACGCCGAGTTGCAGTCCAAACGCCGAGGCGTTGACTCCGAGTCCGCCCGAGGTACCAAGTCCGAGTCGAAACGCCGAGGCGTCGACTCCGAGTCCGTCCGAGGTACCGAGTCCATCTGAGACGCCGAGTCGCAGTCCAAACGCCAATGCTTTGACTCCGAGTCCGTCCGAGGTGCCGAATCCGTCCGAGGCATTGAATGCGATTAATGTGACGGATCTGCTCGATGAGCTAAATCAACTTCAATCCACTCGATGTGCTGGATACATTCCATATGCTGAATCCGCTCGTCACATTCCGTAGATTCGGTACACTCGGTTGCTGTCTGCATACAGGAATTCGTTCTCGATAGATGGACGGCTGCTATCGGTGACACGGAGAACAAGCAGCTGACATTGAAACGTCCTCATTTAAGCAATAGCGTTCAGGCAGAAAGCTATCATAGCCTGAGACGTGTAATGCTTCCACCCTTACAGGCCTTCTGCAGTCGTACTGATGGATGCTATCACCGGTGATAGGTAGATTGGCTGAGTTGGCGAAATCAACATTCAGAGGCTCTTAGCAAGTACGTGTCCATTTATCAGTGTTGAAGGGTCAACGTTATCAGACTCACCACCGATAGAGGCCTTGTATCAGTTGTTGGCCTCGCCACTGATGCCGTCCTCGTATCAACGTCGGCTTCTTGTGGATATTAGCTCCACGTCAATAGCAGCCTCGCCGTCGATATCAAACTCACGGTAGATTTCGGTCTTGCCATAATTCTTGCCATTTGCCACTACTGGTACGTCAGTCAGGACAGTGATAGGAGCTTCGAAGGATATCCGCTTGCTCGACGGATCCGCTTAATCCAGCAGCACTTCCACCCAGATCCGGCGTGGATGTAGTCTATGTCTCAGCAGCGAGACTGTTCTGAAACTGGATATTTCTGTGGATGTCTTCATTTCTGGAACGAATACTCAGCTTTTGGAATGCATTCCAGATATGGTCTTTGTTCAATCGGTATCTTGGTGGAGAGCTCACTCGGGAGCAAAGCCAAAAATTACAGGAGTAGCGATTATGCCGAAGTCACCAAATCCTTTGAAGTGGCTGAATCCACAGTAGCCGTCAAAACGCGCTAGAGTAGTGGAAATCCTGCGATAGTTCGATGACCGGTTTGGCATCCAGTTTGACGATGGGCTTTATATTCCAAGTGGTTCGGTCACTCATTCGCTCTGCTGGTCGACAGCTTCTTTTTCGATTTGCTCGTAGGATCGCTTGTGGGATCGCTAGTGGGATCGTTCGTGGGATCGTTGGTGGGATCGCTTGTGGGATCGCTCGTGGGATCGTTCTGGGATCGCTCGTGGGATCACTCGTGGCATCGTTCGGGGGATCTCTGCGTCCAAGTCCAAATACTTGGTTTGACTGTTCAGTGCAAGTACTAGGCTCAAACCTGGGCAGTCGCATTGCCCGGTAGGACCTCTCTGCCGAGGATGTTATCGCGTCTGTCGTTCTCCAGCCAGTAATAGTTGCTGGACTTGTACCGCTCGGTGACTTCAAAAACTTGAGAGGTCATATTGGCGATGGACGTCGTGTAGTGATGCGGCACAACCGTTGACGCGTAAATAAGTGCAGGGATAGGGTGCAGTAGAGAGAGTAACTTCACGCGATGAACGGTGGGGGATAATAATGGATTGAGCGTCAATCCGGGCTCATAACTTGTCAGAATAATATCAATAGATAGCGATGAAGATCATGAATTCGATGCAAATACAACGTCACGTACACAACTTTCTCTATATACAGAGGGTTGCTGAGCTGGTTCGTCTAGTGACAGTTCTCCGGACAGCGCCTCCGGTGTCATCTCCGGCGCCACCTCCGGCGTTATCTCCGGCGTCATCTCCGGACGTCCAACATTTTGACAACCCCCGGCCAGATTTCGCCCTTCTTCCACACCACCGAGTACCCGGTCGCCCCCCCGTCAAGTCGTGACCCGTCCGTGAACATGGTAAGGCCCGGTCGGGTCCCCTCTGCCGCCGCTTTCGCCTTAGCTTCCTCCTCCTGCAGTAGCTCCGCATCGAGGGTTTCCGGCTCCTTGACAAGCACTGTCCTCTCTGTCTGTCCGCCATGTGCGAGGGCGTTCTTGAGCCGCCGCCCGATTCCGGTGGGGGCTCCTACCCGCGGCCCCAGCTACCTGATCCTCCAACCACTCCCACACCTCCGCCTCCGACACCTCACCCACCGCGTCTTCCTCGGCCGGCACCCGCCTTCCCACATCCGTGGTGGATAGGAAGTCCATCACCGCCCGCCCGCACCTCTCATCCGCCATGAGGTCCCGCACCTTCCACCTGTCCTTCCACCTCCCGGTCTCCTTCCGCCCCTCCGCCCACAGGATCTTCTGCTGGGCCTTCCACTCGGTATACACCCTGAACAGGTGCTCTCGGGTCCGGGTCGGGTACCTGCACCACAAATTGCGGGTGGATCTGTTCTTCGTCCAATTCAGGTACTGTACGGATAGACAACTTGAGAGGATGGGTGCGGCTGGGTCAAGGCGCGCGTGCAGCTGATGTGGACGCATTCCACGGGACAGGCAGTTCGACACTTTCCATGCTCAGCAAAAGCTGACATCACATTCTGGTCAGTATACAATTCCAAAAGTCACTCTTATAACGCAATTAAAATATCCGAACATTCCCTAAGGGGCAAGAAATCTCACCACCCGACATCGGAGAATGGGCCGAAGCAGCTGAGAGAGCAGCAATCGGATGCTGATGGTGCGACGCCCTATCACGAGGGGATGATGGAGGTGGCACTGGTGGTAGTAGCGCTACACCACGCCCTCGTCCAACGAGGATGTTAAGGTAGCGGGTGGCGTAGTTGGCGTGATGGCCTCAAAAGCGGAAGCCGGAGCCTGAGCGTGGCATCGCCAAGGTGGAGACGGAGAAGAATGAGGTGGTGGTGGCGTTGTCGATATGTTGGTGTTGGTGGTGGTAGTAGCCAAGTACCAAGCTATCGACCGCCGCGGAAGCGGGGGATTGCGGGGGCCCTAGCAGGAGTCTGAACAAGTAAACCGATGCCGCAGCTGCCGCGGGCTGCCAGGAATGGAGAACGCTAAGTGGGAGTGGTGATATTAGTGATGAGCCACGCCATCAATCGCCGAGGAAGTCCCAGGTAGTGGATTCCATTACAGAAGACTTTGTAACCAAGCCGCTACCGATGCTGTAGCAGGCAACCGTGGGGCCGAGATGCATATTGAGACGATGGTGGTGTTTGCGGTGTTGATGAGGAACCGCGCCCTCGATCGACGAGTAGGTTTGAGGAAGCGGCTGCCGTAGGGTTGAGTTCATAACCAATCAGGTGGTACGCACACATCAGGTGGAAAGGGGTTCTGCAATGGTGATAGTAGCAAGGACCGAAGCTCGTTCGTGCCTAGATAAGAAGCGTGTGTTCGTGGGTGTCATAGCCGGAGATTGGAAACTCAAACCGATGCGGATACCGTGGCGAACAAACTTGAGGTACTGCAGATGATAGGAACGGCGGAACAAGCCCGCGACCTTCAAGGAACTCCGCGGTAGCAAGTGCCGTAGCGGAACTGGGTGAGAAAGATGATGATGAGGCTGATGCCCGAGCGCACAGCCGCGAAGCGGGGGGGGACCATGAGCAGGAGATGGTAGTCGCGAGGGGAGACCTCTAATGAAGTTTGAGATTCCGCGTGCCGTAGAGGGGAAGCAAGTAAGGAAGCCGCTGGCGGTGCCATGACACGCAGCCATGAGGTGGAGGAGAAGGTGGTGCCAATGGCGGTATAACCGTGGTTGTGTCGACGAAGAGTGTGTTAGCGGGGGCCCAAGCTGTCTACCAAGTGACAAAGCCAATTCCGATGCCGTGGCGTCCAACTGAGAGGTGGATGAGGGGGATGAGGAGGGTGGACGCGGAGGAACAGCCGAATGAGACCGACAGAGACTCCAGATATTGCAACTGACCGATTAGATAACGGTAAATTAGACCAAGTTTTCCAGGTCCCTGACTAAAGAGGTAAACTGCCCCATTTAGACGATATTTTGCAGTAACTACCATTTGCATAACCTACGAAACAATACAACATACTAGTAACTCCTCTTCCCCCGACCAGTCCTTTGTGAAGGATATACTTCCACACCCCCAACCCACGCGGCCACGAGGCCACGCCGCCCCTTCAGCTTAACCTCCGCCACCCCTGGGAAGGCTAAATATGGACTCACTGCATCACCCATCTGCAATGAGTGTTTCAATATTAGACCGTCGCTTGGGTTTTCGAGTCTTCTCGCGAACCCCCACCCACACGTCAGTCTGTTGCCCGTGCCTAATCTGTAATTCCCGATCCGGCGCCCTGGCGTCTCAACTTCACCCGAATCGCTGAACCAGGAATCATTAGTTGTCAGAAAAGAAAACCGCACTCTTCCCCTTACTCTCTACTGCAGACGCCAAGATGTCAGGCGTGGGCAGGAACGGTGGTAACCTCCCCTCGGAGCCAAGCTGCTCGTCCTCCACCCTCTCCTCCCACTCCCGCAGCTCCGCTTCCGGCACGTCACTAACGGCGTCACTCCCTTCCAGCGCTGGCACCAGGTTTCCCACATCCGTGGAGGCGAGAAAGGCCAGGACCGCCTACCCACATCCCCCGTCAGACAGCAGATCTCCAACCGTCCACCGGCTCTTCCACCTCCCAATCTCCTTTTGTACCTTCTGCAGCGTCTTCTATTCCGGGCACACATTGAAACGGTGGCCTCTCGTTGGCGATGGGTAGTGGCACCACCAGCATCCTGCTTCCATCCATTTTTTCTCCGAAATCTCCCACTTGAGGTTTGCGAGGGATCACAACCCTCAAGGCATTGGGCATACTTCCGTCCAGTTCAGCCATTCCAGCCCGCAGATATCTGGCTCTTCCACCGCGACTTTTGCCCACTCGTCCGTCTTCACATTACCTTCTGCCCCGTTATGTGCCAGGCCCCACCTTATCTCCATGGCGGTACCGGGCCTGGCACTCCGCACGGCAGTGGCGTGCTTTCACGCCTGAAGTGCGTCCTCCTGGCCGGGGCCAGGCTCCTCTGAGGCCATCGGCCTGATGGCTGCTTGTGAAGATTGTGACCCGCTCTAGTGTTGTCTACCTCCCTGAAGCCAATTCCAGCGCCCTTGCAATAGCGGCGTGTTGTAGTCCATGAGAGTTGTGATGTCCACCCAGGATTGGCCGTTTCTCCGCACCACTGTGCAACCGTCCAGCCCCGACCCCTCTGTGAAAACGTGAGCCCAGGTTCCGCCCTCCCGGCTCGGCCCCGCCCCCTCCTCCCGCAGCAGCCCGGATCGTTAGTTTCCGGCTTCTCTAGCATAACTGTACCCTCCGTCCTGCCCGTGTAGCGAGGGCATTGGTGAGTCTCCGCCCAATCGCAGTTGGGGTGCTCAGGCCAGGTCTGCATGAGACGGGCTCGGTAACCGTAGCCAAATCGCCTCTGCCTATTTTTCGGCTGTACTGTTGCCGTCCAGAGTATAGTTTCCATGGAGGGAGCGCTTAGGCATATGGTCCGGAGGCAGCCGGTTGTAGTCCACGCCTCCTGGTTGACCAGCAGCTGAAGCACATTTGCCTGGGCCATGGTGCCCGGACCTGGTTGCGCTCCCACCAGAGCTCCGAACCAAACATGGCAGCCGACCAAACGCACGCTGTCATGACCTTCCTGCAATTGGTTGGAGAAAGACCCGTCTGGCCCGTGAACCAACGGAGCATTCCGATTTCCTTCTTTCCCTCTATCAGCCAGACGACATGGTGGCTCCTGAGGGTGAGATGGGAGTCTAGCCAGACATCGAGCAACCGGCTCGCCTCCTTGTTAAACGGGACATGGCTGGCGCCAGCTGTCACCAGAGCCGTGGCAACCATCTTCTTCCTGTGGATGATCGCCGCCTCTGGTCTCCCCGGTCGAAACCCGCTCCATTGCTCGCTGCTCAGTAATGGAAGGCTGCCGCCGCCTCAGGAAGCCTCACCGCCACTCGGACGCTGGGCAGCGCTGCACCCACCACCTCAGGTGAGATGCAGTAGCGGTGAACCAGGTGACAAAGCTATGTTCGAAGTTACCACCGATAGCCGCGTCCGGCATTGGCCGTGCCCAGCTGGTCAATTGGTTAACGTTACTGACAATGACCTGGCCTTCGCCGTCGGGTTGGTAACCCGCGATGTCTTCTTGCCAATGCCGAAAAGTGACCTGCAGTGGTACAGCAGATGGTAGCAACTGCGGGACAAGCACGTGACCGCCGAGGAAGTACGAGGTAGCAGGTCAGGGGTAGAACGTTTGACTATGCCGATGACGTGGGCAGTAGCCTTCGGGGGGTGAAGTAGGAGGAGCTTATAGGATCGTAAGAAAAGCCCGCGTCCGCCATGGAAGTATGAAGTAGTGGATGACGTACCTGTGAAGCGTTGCGGAAATCCGATGCCAACGCCGTGCCGCGCAACCGAGTGGTGGTGGTGGAGGAGGAGTTTTTTTTGATCGTACTCGCATTTAGTTTATCGAGACAATGGCGGCGGGTGGAGGAGAGGAGGTTGTAGTTATGGGCGCACTGCGGAAGTGGGGGTCGTTTGGAAACTAGAAGATTTGATACGGGAGAGATATAGGGAGAGAAAGAGAGCTTGCGATTGATGGAAGACCAAGAACATACCCCTTCTCCGAACAGAAAGAACACTACATATATACCCATCCGAGTGAGAAAATGACATAACAGCGGAAAGGAGAAAGGCGATGCAATTATTCCACCGATGTTGCATCACGCTGCGCAATGACACCCTCTGCGCCGTGCGGTCGGCAGCAGCTCCTCCGCGCCGCCATCACAACGTATCAATGTTTACCCAGTATTGACATAGGAAATACATAGGTGTGACAGCACTATTTTAACACTTCCCCTCGCTAGGCACAGCGTATCTTTTCCACAAGTTCGTGATGCCGCGGTTTGGGAAGGTTTTTGGTGGAAATATCGGCAAGGTTATCATCGGTCGGTACATAACAGGTCAAAGGTGCCGGCTTCGAGTTGCTCGCGTACGAAATGTTAGTGGGTATCGACATGTTTCGATCGATTGTTGATCCGATGATTCTTGGCCAGTTCTAACGCTCCTTGGCTGTCGGTTGCGACACCATATGAGGTGTGTTGTCGGAGTTGTTGAAGCCCACGTAGTAGCCATATAAGGTGTCGACTTGCAAAGGACATCGCCATGGATTCGGCATCAGTTCTTCCCCTACTCCTCTCCTGTGGCCGCCATGAAGTCCGGCGCAGGAAGGAACAATGACAAGGGAAGACCACCCCCGCTGCCCCACACCTCAGCCGCCGCTCTCTGCTGTTTTTTCCATTCCCGCAGCTCCGCCTCTGGCACCTGGAGCTCTTGGCAGAGTTCAGGGTCTGTGCCATTCCCACCTGCTGTGGGCTGCTGGCTGCCGGTGAGAAAGAGCGCGCAAATGCTCCCCTCAGGGTCTGCTTGCCCGGCGTCGAGAAGATGCCGTCGCGCGAGCCGTCGTCGCGTCCGAGGTTGTTGCCACGGCGAATGAATTCCTGCGTGCTCTGCTGCCGCTGCCCGCCGCCAAAAGCGGCGTGTCTAGTCTTGGGTTTGCCCGTCTCTTCCTCCACCTCCATCCCCCACCATGCTGCTCTCAAGCTCGCTTCCGGAATCGTCTTCCTGCATTTCCCCCTCCCTGAATGCCCCCTGGCCCCCCACCAACTCTCTAGCAGGAGAGGAGTCGACGTCTGCGGCCACCACCGGGGCCGGGTCGGTCGATACGGTCGCTTCGGCAAGCATCGTGATGCCGACGAAGTCTTAGTGCGCGCGAAATTTGATGTGTGGGAAGAACGTTTGGCATTTTCAGGCGTTGAGTTTCGTCCGAGGTGTCTTTTTTTTATATATTTATTCATTGCTCGCGTGCGACCCATCTATGTAGATCATAGCGAGGATAGGTACAGTCCGTTTCCTCACTGCTGTCCGCGCAGTAGCAGCTCGTTGCAAGCACCCCTTTTGCCCTCTGCCCAGGCCTGTCCCGAGAACGTGTGGTGCGCGCCAAGGAGATTACAAAGGAAAAGGATAAAAGAGAGTAGCGAGCGTGCAGGGCAAAGGGAAGGCCGAAGGAAAGAGCCGCTACTGCGCCTACAGCGTTCCTGCGGACGCCAAGAAGCCGGGTGTTGCCAGGAACAACGGCGGTTCCCCCGCAGCGCACGGCTACTCGGCCCCCGCTCCCTACTCCTCCAGCCACTCCCGCACCTCCAGCTCCGACACCGCGCTCACCGCGTCGTCCTCTGCCCCAGCCGGCACCCGCCTTCCCACATCCGTAGACGATAGGAAGTCAACTACCACCCGGCTGCACCTCCCATCGGCCAGAAGGTCCCGCACCCTCCACCTCTCCATCTCCTTCTTCATCTCCGCCCACGGGATCTTCTGCTGCGGCTTCCACTCCGGGCACTCCTTGAAGAGGTGGTCCCGGGTCTGCGTTCGGTACTGGCACCACCAGCACTGCGGGGTGGGCCGTTTCTTCGTCCAGTTGAGGTACTGGCCAGTCAGGCAGTGCCCCGTTGTCAACTGGTAGAACCGAGCGGCGAGCCTCTTGGTGCTGTTGGCCACCGTGCCATCGGGCTTTCGGCTCGCAGGCATTCGGTATTTCTTTTTGGAGGTCCGGCCCCCAGCCCACTAGCGCGCTTCCGCCCACTTCTTCTCCGAGATTTCTCGCTTGAGGTTGGCGAGAGGCCGTGGGATGGGTCGGTGGCTGCCTGCCTGCTCTGCTGCCGCCTTGGCCCACTCGTCCACCTTTTCGCTGCCTGCGATGCCCTTGCGCGCTGGGCACCACCAGCTTTCGATGATGATGACCGGCGTTGCCCTGCACAACGTGGCCATGTGCTTCCGCACCTGGAGGGCATACTGCTGACCGGGGCCCGGTTCATCAGATACCTCCATCTGATAGCCGCTTGCGCGTCTGTCAAGATTGTGACCCATTCCGGAGTCATGTTTCTTCTCAACGCCTCCTCCAGTGCCTGGGCGACAGCGGTTCGTCTGGGGTGTGTGGCAGCTGTCAGAATGCGTGGTGGGTATAGTGTATTCGGTGTAGAAGAACGGTCCAGCGCGGGACGCCCCATTATATCGGTCTCCGTGGCTATTCCACCGGTGACCAGTATGCCGACGCTATCGGTCTCATCTCCGAGAATATGCCCAGACCCCGTCCGAGCAACACCTCATGACACCAGGAGACTGCGTCGCCCTGTCCAGGCCAATACGGTGCCGTTCTTGCCTGGCCGTACAACCGTGATCCCTGGTGGGAGCCGTAGCTGTCACTCGAGCGACTGGTGCAGTGGTGCGACAGCTACGACAGCACCCGTTGACTCCGCTCCATCTGTCGGGGGCCGCCGGCAGCGCTCATCCTCCCAGCGCATGCAGCTCCACAGGTCACGCGATGTTGCCTAGCAACTGCCAAAACCAAGGAGGGTGGCGGGTAACGTACCAGCGAGCGACTGGCGCAATGGACCGATGTGCTGTGCTGCCTCTTCTACCTTCACCTTCATCCCGTGCCGCTGTGCCACCTACATCTTCATATCCCTGGTCCGACCGACTCAATCATCCCATCAATTGCAGACCGAATCCATCGAATTGCAGATTCAATTATAGACCGAATCCATCGACTTGCAGATTGCCAAGAGTATAAACCCC
>Ga0307512_10005701_pt1 | contig 12851 bp, 11 predicted proteins | sample 14_EM_MG_FD_200267 | JGI IMG/M metagenome (GOLD analysis project Ga0307512, IMG submission 200267) | Populus trichocarpa ectomycorrhiza microbial communities from riparian zone in the Pacific Northwest, United States - 14_EM | ecosystem: Host-associated > Plants > Roots > Unclassified | place... | reverse complement strand
ACTATCTACATATGCAATCAGCAATGGAAATGTAATGACTATACTTCCAGTCCCCACCAATACTAAGCTCCTAGAAGCAACCATTTCTACTCTCTCTTACTCAAGAAATTTTTTCAAGGCTTATTGCACTTGTCACCGCGGCAAAAGTCTTGGACGGATAGTGGGACGGATAGTCCGGACAGAAGCCGCTCCGAGGGAGCTAAACGGGTGACCCGAGTGCGAGGTAGTGACGCAACATGATCAGAGGTTCCTCTCCTTCAGGAAATGAGTTGAATTTCACGATCCGAGGTTCGAACTCGGAGAAGGACTTGGATTTTGAAGGTTTAATTTCATTGTATCGTCTGCTCAAATGGTAATCACGGATATCAGCTCTTCGACATTGATGTGGCACTGCTAGAGGGTGTTTACATTGATAACAGCATCTGTTTAGCCACGATTCCTCTTCCGTACTTCCATTCCTTATGTAGTCTTGCTCTTCCTGTTGGGATGACGGTGCTATTTCAACTTTCAACCAGGGAAATGCAACGAGGTCCCGATTCCCCAGGTGCAGGAAGGTAGCAGCACTCATTGTTCACAGGCGGCTACGCGGGCCGGGCTTTTCTTCAACCTGGTATGGGCTGCGCCAAGGTAACTAGGCCTCGGAATTACAGCCGGACCGGCGTGGTCTATGACGGGCCACAGATACATACAGGACCACAGACTTTTCGAACAAGCCGGGTCTATACTAAGCGGCCTTCTAACGACGGTCGGATTTGGCTGGTTCGCAGATATCTATATATATGGCCTGACGGCCAGGCCGCTTAGGAACACTGACAGCATCCGCAGATCAATTTCAGCTTAAGTCCGCTGGAGTAGTGGGCGGTGCCTATTGTCATCCAGATTCTTTACTAATTTCAACACTGCTGATCAAAGTTACTCTAGATCATTCATGGGCGACCCTCACATCATGTACTCGTTCCACCATACGTGTAAACGGTGCAATATCTCTTCGAGAATCACTTAGGGTACCTATCGAAACCCGCCGCCAGATTTTGGCCGCCGAGACATACCTCCATAGTAGGTGGTGACTATGCAAAGGAAATCACAATGGGAGCATGCAAACCACAACTGGAATCGCGGCTGCGTTAACTCCCGCCCTGTATCTTAAATCTAAGGTATGCAATATGCGAGACAAACGAAGAAGCCAGGGTTAGATGTCGCCAAAAGAAAATAACTAGTCTCGGTCGAGTTGATAAAGGCTACTTATATAGGAATATCAACGTGGCAATCTGGATTCTAGATCGCATCGATGCAACAACTTATGCAAAGGTTCAACTAGTCTGAGCTGTGTTCAGCCGTGCCTAGGCCCACGAGGTGTGCGCGGCAAACTCCCTCAACTGCATGAGGTCAGTGATTCGCTGTGGAAGGCGAGGTGGCTCTTTTTTATCCACCCGATTAATTAGCCCGCATGTATGCCTAACCGCCGCGATTGCACTAAAATCCACTGTTATACCGGTGTCGGCAGTTCCTAGTCCAGACGTCCGCACACGCCTTAAATGCCTCAGGAAGGATTCTGTCCTGTAGATGCTTCAGAGTCGGGATGGTGCCACAGGCAACCGCGGAATAGACCAGAGCACTGCCTACTCGGGCCAATGTGTAGAACTAAAACATACAGATGGGCCCATAATCCTTGAGGTAGATAATAATCTCCATGTCAAGCAAGTCTCAGTCACTCAGAAGTTTGATGCTACGATTCGTCCCTCCAAAAACATCTAACCGTACAATTGCTTTCAAATTTCGCGGCAAGTAGACAGACTAGAGAACCGAGGCCATGCACCTGACAAAAGGACGGATGTTATTCGCCCGGTCAGCGCTGGCCCAAATGGAGTTGTAGTCTGTGCATAGGTGGAAAACAACGGTATATCGGACGGAGATAAGTGGAGAATGCCATGAGTTCATATACCATGACTGTTAAAGGCTAATAATTGTGGCGTCTGCAATGCGAACCTCAGGTTGGTTGTTGTGGTGGCAGGGGGCTCACCCAATATCACTGAGACATAGATGGGTATGGGCTGACATGTGTTACTAAGGATCGACATTCAATTGGATCGAGCAGTCCGAAGCTATCTACATATGCCAAGCAATCTATCTAATCGATCTGATCTGATTGCATGTAGACTTTCGCTTTAATTCGCCTCAAGGGCCGTCTGCCGTTGTTTGCCGATATACTTATGCCAAGTGATGTACGATGACGTTATTGTTGAGAGTGCAATCTGGTAAGGTCAATTGAGCGGGAAACCCCAAGTACAACCCCCGGGTACAACCCCCGGGCACCTTTAAACATCATCGTCCCTGCTTTGACGCCCCCCAGCCGTTTTGTACACAGTGACTTTTGGCACCATCTCCCGCCCTCCCATAGCTCGCGATATCTGGGCCCTCAGCTCCCGCAACTCCTCCAGAATTTCAGGATTATCCTCAAACTTGATGACAATCTTTTCTACCACCCGCTCCGGGCCTGGAACAATCCTTTCAACTACTCGCTCTGGCCCTGGTACCACCTTTTCCACCACCCTTTCTGGCCCTAGAACCATCTTTTCCACCACTCGTTCTAGACCAGGTATTATCTTCTCTACCACACGCTCTGGACCTGGAACCTGAATTTGTCTCCCAAGCATAAACTCTGTTGCCCCTATGAATTCCCACTTCTGATTTGAGCCCCGATGGGCACCATAGCCGAAGATTCCAGTACCGTTTCGAAGATGGCCGCCATCCAAGTCCATGACAGTGCCGGATTGGACGTTGGTGATCAAATGATATGGGCTGGCAAATAGGAGTTAGCGGTTCGCCAACATCTAGAGAAGTAGAAAGACCTGTTTTCATCCCCTTCGCGCCGTATATACCACTGCTGGTTGGGTCCACCATGGAACGTGCAAGAAAGTACAGCAGTACGCGGTGAGGCGTCTCCTCCGCACATATCTATCACGAGTTTGGTGTCAATATTGGTGATGACGAAACGATCACCCCAGCGCTTGAATTCAAAAAGCTGGGTGCTGGCTCGATCGTAATCCAGAGCGGAACCAACAAGAATGGAGCCAGAACCATTGACATGAACCACCGTCCCGGAAGCCTCGCTGCGAATGAAGTATACGCCAGAGCAAAGGTTGGCGCTCATTGTTATGGCGGTGGGTCGGGATATTGAACAGCAGTCGGCGGGGTTGGAACAGGGGTATATATAGAAAGCGTTCCGTGATTTGATTGGCTGTAATATTTATCAGCGCCAAGATGTTGAGTGATATTCAATGAATGTTTACGCTTATGCGATGGGAAGCGGCGAGGAAAGAAGTTAGACGTCCATAAAGGGTTCATTGGAAGAAAAGGAGTGTACAAAGGCGGCGGCAGTTCGACGCAAGCCAAGCTGCAACTTCTAACTACTCCTTCTACTCCTTCGTTTCTACCCTAATGCCAGGAGCCTATAACGATACGTTAGCAACTGTGTGCAGTACAATCAGCATTTTGAACTTACAACCACATGGATATCCTTGCCGTCTATATAACGCTTCTTATCGGGATTGTAAGGAGCATGGTGCTTCACCGAGGGTGCCTAGGGGCGGTCGAGGTCTTGCGGACTCGGACGAGACTCACTGACGATATATAGGCGGGGGGTAAGGCGAGGAAACTTACTGTGGCAGAGGAGGTTCTCCCCCGTCTCATGCCTGATAAATTGGAACCATCGACTCCTTCCGACTGGCTCCAGTGTTTTTAAATGGTCAAATTGACTGGTTTGCGATCTAAAGATCTATAGACTGACTAGGCTTGGTCACCACTAGGGAAGCCGCCCTTGACATAGACCGGCCTATTCGAGGCTCAGAAATGCCTGGATATCTATAGACATGCATAGATATCTGCCTCGGTGCAGGTGTCTGTGAAGACCTATAAATGTCTACAGATGCCAGACGCTTAACCAAAAACGGTAAATATCTATTGCTATCTACAGTTACCAGCAGATATGTTTGGTGCAGGTGAAATTATCCACCCACAAGTCGTAGTGGAACCTGATAGAACTTCTCTCGGCAAGCTGCTGGAGGGACTTCCAGCCCCGTTCGATCTGCATTTATCTATAGACCGGCCAGATAAAGATCCGAGGATCTGTAGACCGTCAGATCATGATTTACAAATGCCCATGTATGGCGGAATATCGGTGGTTCTGAGAGGTTGTGGCCTGTTCAATAGCCAAACGAATCTCGTAGGAAGCCGAGGAGCCAGTAAATGTGGTTGGCATGGGAGGCTCGATGGCATCAGCAGCCTGATGTGTCTGATTTGGCGGGGAGGGTGTGTGGTGGTTAGTCGAGATCATCGTGGGTTTTTTGATGATATTGCACAAAGAAGAATGAGGAGGTGTGTACTCTAGTTAAGCTAGCAGTCACATCGACACATAAACAACTAGAGAAAGAGATATGATAGTCTAGTACAAGTCAAGCTCGACACCAAGTAAAGTTTGAGCATGTACGTAACTCCCTGTTATCTCGACTGTTAGTTGATTCACACAGGGTCGTTAGCGCTTACTGCGGGGAAGCAAATGAAGACGCTGCGAGAAAATTCGCTCTCTACGAATCTACAGTCTGACCCGGCTATTCCAGACCTCCACCTACCTAATACCTGGCAATATCGGATTGAAGCTGAGAGCGAAGTTCACCTACATCAAAATCTCTAGCGGTATGTCACAGACAATAGAGAGAGCATAAGTGTTTGGGACACTTCAGCAGCTGCAACAGCAGTTTGGGCAGCGCAGGGAGCAGTGGATGATCAAGAAGGTGGAGCGCTGTGTAAGAGGTGTCTCATTAAACTTCGTCCGAATCCTCGCCTAACTTATATAGTGCGGCTCATGCCACGCGACCGATAGCGTCATGCGCCTAACTACTCCCGGTGCTATGCCCACAACTGGCTTGCCATCCGATCACGCCTATCTTTGCTGCCCAACTGGCTCACGATCCCATTCAGAGACACCTACTATACAGCGATCTACTTTAACTCCTCTACTCGTTTCCGGTGAGCGCTTGAACCAATTCTCAAGACCATCGCACCCCACCTCGTACGAGCCTCATCCCGTGCTCAAGGTGTCTAGACTTCTCCTTCCCAGCGCCGGCAAAGAGAAACCCTAGTATTACTCCCTGTGATCTAGGAGAGTCAGCAGCACTGATTGGAGTACTTGGTACCCAGGAAATCACATGCCGCACAAAATGGATTGTAGTATCAATCGTCAATAATGCACCTTGAGGGTGAGTTGTTGCTGACAATTAGCAGACTCGGAGCATCCAATTGTCGGAGATTTCCGTGGGCTATACCAACAGGTCTAGAATGTGAATTCGCCGGAGATTTCGACTCGTACTTGTTCCATCCGTGACATAGGTTCCACATCGCAACCAAATCGTCCATTTCAGCCCAATTAGGAACTACTACCGATAGCAACTACACATGCAGTGTTTTGGGTGTTTCTCCGTGCCTATTCCCGTGCAGTGCGTCCAAATTTTGATTAGAGATGAATATTTCCTTTGAAAACATGTTGACTAGTAGATTAGACAAGTGCGTTTCTCAGCTAGGCGCAATAGAAAACTATGTGTTAGAGAAAGATGCGGTTATAAACGGCCAGCCTGGTATAGATTTAGTTACCACAAATTATCCCAATATTATACTAATCTTCGCAGGCAAAAGCTTTTTACTGAATGGTTCATGGCCTCCCGTCGGTATTCAAGACGCGAGAGGATATGCTGATCCTGATGGGCGAAGGTGACTGTCAAGAAGTCACAACATCACACATACTCCACAAATACAAAAAGAAGCCACCCTATGGGTATTTGCCGATATGCCGGTTAGAACAGCACTTGATAGTGCTAGGTATCGCTGGTTTATTGTGCAGACAACTAGTCTAGGAAATAGACGGATCTCGATAACATGGATGATGTTACGGAAATTTTCATGAATCTCTAGCGATGGGAGGAGATGGTGGTAGCATATCAGTCAGTATTTCGAGCGTCGCAAGTGCTCACTCCAAGTTTACCAACATCCGATAAAGTTGAGGCACACAGTACCATTGGCAATGACGATAATTGAGTGAGTGAACTATGGTCCATGGAATCCTTACCAGTGTTTTGGAGCCGTCGCCAGGACATGTCTACAAGCCCTTGGACCCGAACCGATTGCGTCGCACGTGTACAAGCATGCGGTGCCGCTGTATGTCGCTGTATACCTGATTTTCTCAATCAGCTATCAAATGTTTTCTCTATGGATGGTCAGTGTTCCCAAGCGGTCAACCCGGTCAGATCTACGGACCTTTATCTGGATGGTCTATAGATATTTACAGATGGTACGTGCCAGCGGTGCAGAATTAGCTAATGGGAATTGGTGTGCAGAAGGAAATGAATCCTGAGAATAGCGCTGCTAGAAGCCTGCACTTATACTTTATGCTTAGGACCCGCATTTCACAGATATCCGTAAATAATTATAAATATCCACCGCTTTTCTACTACGCGCCAGACATCTGTAGATATCTATAGATATCCAGGATTTTTCGGCCGTTGATCTGGCCGGTCTATTCCAAGAGGAGCTTCGCCAGCGGCAACCAGGACAGGTCGGCCTATAGATCACCAGACGGTCGATCTGATCATTTGGGAATGCTGTCAGGATGATATCTGCACTGAGACAGAATCTCATCATATAATACTCCTGAATGCGTCCGAAGACCGAAGGTACGCAACCGCAGTGCTAATTACACAATACATTGCACTGTTTATCTCCAGAAGGACCAGCATGTTTGAAAAAGGGATGATCATATGCCTATATAAAACCCTGGCCTCTCATCCAACACAAAAGCCAGGAGCAGGGTAGATTTTTGAGGAGCTCGTTCATGCAATGTTCGTAACTGGCGGATCTTTCGCTGCTAAACTCTTCTTAAAACCAGCTATCTCCCCGTCCGTACGTGCACGATCAGCAGCGAAGATTCTGAAATTTTGCATCATCCCCATCCTCGTAGTCTGCTGCCAGTGTCATCGAAGATGGCGCCTTGGATTTCACATCATACAAACATCAGAAAAGATTGATTGGATTTCCAGAGACTGCTCATGTGCGGCTCGACGTAATTGAAAAATATGCCCGTGGAGGATGTATTCTAGCATGCTCATGGGTTATGAAGTATATATTTACGCTAGGCGGACTTCAGGAATTTAGGAAACGGGTTTATGGCACTATAGGTCCGTAATATGGTATTGTATTCGGCTTATGATGACTTCCTATTTTGTGGCTGTATAGATATTTTTTCCTTGTTTCTAGCGTTTGGAGTATTGACTATACGCTTCTCTTCAGACTTTGCGATTAGGTACAGTCGCGGTAAGAAAGTAACTACATACTTGAGGGTTCTTTTGGGCGTTGATCATCTTGGCGTGTGTAGTTTCTTACCACGACTGCATCAATAGCATATTGTGGCAGCGTATCAACTATTTCCTAGACATAAACCGAGTACTTACGGTAATCGCTGCCGAATGTCTTCATAGCAAATGCGAATACCATCGATAATGAATTTTCATCTAAGGTAAGCTTCATGAGTGCAGTCTCTTCATCTACATACCCAGTGTACAGAGATCAATACAGCATTGCTAAAGTTTATGACGTTGCAGTGTGCGCTGTTACCTACATACAGCCATCATCAATCAACCGAAAAACGGTGTGGTCACGATACCACCGTTTCACTTCAATCTTCCAGCTGCCGCCACCACTAGCTCGCTATCGACGGGTCTCCTGCTGTCCTCCCAGAGAGCCGATTGGCAATCTACCCATCGGCTCCACAACCACAACGTGCATACCCCCTACCACCGCAACCATATGTTCTCGGATTCAGACACGGATAGGTATCTGTCTACCTAAATGCCTCAACATCAGCTCAAAAGAACCACCGTGATGGGTTCTGGTGAACAGAGCGGTAACGCTTCTGCTTTCTTCGTTTGGTGGTGATGCTCGTCATCGGGCCCGTGAAGCCCGGAGGCTACGGAGTGTGCTGAGAAATACCGAGACTACTCGTCAATTTATCAAGTCTCCGGACACCCTGTCATGACTTAGATTAAATTAGATTGATTAGTCATCTCAGGAGATTGTACAGCTGCCCACCATAACACAGTGGTGCATTGATCTTAGGGGAGGGGGAAATAAATACCATGCATAAATTTTTCATAGCATTCTGGCAGCAAATGTTAGGTCCTCAGTAGTATAGTAGGTAGTAATTGGGTTGAGATGAGTAGTCATTAAATTTTTGATGCGTCGCCAAGGGCGCTTATAATGGGGTGTCCGGAGACTTGATAAATTGACGAGTAACGGGATCTAACTAGATCTGCGTCGATATGTGGCTTTTGAAAAATGTCCAATCGCGATCTGATCGCCGTGCCGAAAGCCCACGCAAGTAGGATCTGGAGATATGAAGCAGTCGACGTCAGCATCGAATCTATGCGGTATGGGGCGGAAATGGCGCACTCTATATAATATCTTGGATGTTAATGAAGTGGGTCGCCCAATTCACACCGGACTTTAATAACTCGATATCCAATCGTCGGATTGGAATTGTCTATCAGCGATAAACCACAAGACTTGCGGAGGAGTTCCAGTTCAGCAAACCCATACCGATGTCAAGTAGGTGGTTTGCCATTTGCCCTGCCGTGTGCATATGCTCTCCTAAATAAGCCGCAGGGTCCACGTCAAGCGCAGCAGCAATGAAGATCAACACACAAAAATTTGCCGAACCAAACACATTTTGCAATTGAACCATCCGGAACTTCTTTCTGACGGCAGTACTCCGGGTGCGGCTACTTCACAAGTGCAGCTTATTTGGGGAGATCATACGCTCCCTAAAACCTTTACCCCGCATCTTTCGTGTTCTTGCATTGCAGATTAGTGAATGTTCCTTGTTTATTCGAATTGTTGAAGCGCGCATTTTCTGAGTCATTGGAAGCTCTGCACCTGAAGAGTGCAATTGCAGATGGAACACCTTCCCTATAAGTCGGCGACTACGGATCTGAAATGCAATGGCAGTTAGTACCTTACTCAGTGAAGACGTTGCATATCAAGGCTTTCGCTATATATTAGCCGCGCGGTACTCTCGCTCTAGAAAATAGGGATCGAAATCTGGAGACGGCGATGGCGGAAAGGCAGGCAGGCCGTAGGCGGTCCACAGTTTTGATCTGTTGTGGAACACGAGCACATTGGAGCTGCACACCATCATTCTATCTAACGGCGGCGATGCTGGTAAATCGCACTTTGTTTAAGTTGTTTGGCTGGACAACTTTGGTCTTCTTTGCACCATTCTAGTAAAGAGCCGTGATATCCCGTCCTGCAGCCCGCTCGGGACTTGAGAGTTTGTTTCGCCGCAAAGCCCTGGGGATATTTGAAATGTTTTGTTATAAGGTGTCTGACGTTTACAGACGTATACCCATGCCCTTGCATCTTTGCATTCGCCCGAGAGTTCCTAATCTACGACCTGTGGTGAAGTTACTGGGACGAAATGTCTAGATATCTTTGTTTCGCCGTTTCATGGCATACACTAGCTAGCTGCAGCTCATTGATTGGCATCGTATGGACGAACGGAAGTTGCGCCTGACCTTCCTCAGAGAAAAGGTGTACCTTGGTGAAATGTTCGGCGAGGTCTGTCGTATCGTATCACACAAGGCTTAAACGTTTATCAACGGTAAAAAAATAAACTGCGGAAGGAAGATGGTTGTTCCTGATTCTGTGCCGCAGGCGCACGGAATGGCAAAGCATACTACATACAAAATTACGTACTAGTCGTGTTTGCTTGCGCCTATGCGGTACATGCCGCCGTACGAAGCCGGCCGCAAACAACAAGGGAAAAGACGGACGTTGAGTTTAATAGTACACATCTGAATGGGTTGTATGTACGCAATTGATAGATGTCTAACACGCACCACTCTGGTTGTGTATCTACTTCAGGCGCTATTCGTCCAGTAGAACGCCGCCATTGTTTAACCGGGGTTTATAGATAGATATCTGCATATCTGCTGCGCTTCAGCTGTAACGGATCCAATCCGAAAGTCTAATTCGCAACTGTATTTCTTCGATCAACTCGCCACTGAAACCCTCCCGTGGATCGCGCCAGGGGTGTTCAGATTTGGCACAGATAGTGGCCATTCAACGACACAGAGTGCTGCATTGCTGCACGGTGGTGGATGCACCCTGACTGGGTGCTGCACATCAACATCCCTGGTCAATACAAGCGTGCGGAGTGACAATTTACATTGGCTATCGTTATCATCAGCTGATTTTGGAATCATGCATGCAGGTCTTTCGTCTAGAGTGACCGCCTCGGCTCAGGCTGTATTTTTTTTTTATATCGATTTTGTGCAGGGTGGGATCTTGGAGGTGGTGGGCTGTTAGATGTCAGTGGAGGAGGAGCTAGCTCACGCCAAATCGATCTACACCTATTTTTCCACTCCGCAAACGAGCTCACACAACTCAGCTCGACTACAGCTAGAAACCCCATATCGGGTGGTGCGTCCTGGAGGTGCGCTCTGTCCAGAAATCCGTACAGTTTCATGAAGCGTGATTGGTCAGAGGCTTGGCGTACTATCCCCCCGCAGTGGCGAAATGTTATTCCCGGCGCCCCCGCGTTTCGTCAAGGAGCTGAGTTAAGGCTTGCGACGGAGCTCAGCGGAATTTAGAATCATCCGGCTACGTGAGATCTTTGATTCAAATCACGTGGGCGTGTGTACTGCAGAGTACACCGCCATGGTATGTCTTGTCACACCCGCATTCTATAACTCGGCAGCCGAAATCGAGACCCCAGTCTAATGTAGAGAACAGTACAAAAATTCACGCACATCGCACATTGATCCTCCTCTGCATATTATTGTTCCGGTGTTGCAAGCAAGCAAGCTTTCCTCGGCAGCTCGTCGGCACTTTATCAGTGTCGAAAGGATTTGTTGTGGCTACTTACGCAGCAGTCACCCGTTTCGAGAAACCCCGTACTGTTTGCTGTACTAGTTGGCACGCAACGCGGATGGACCTGAAGCCGGGCGGTTCTCGCCAGTTTGTATCGTCACTGTCCAGTTTTACTTCTTCCACAAATTGCGAATCTGGTATCTAAGCGGGAACCACCACCCCATATGGTCTGATTGCAAACACCCACACTCCTCAGAATTGTCCAGATGGCGTCAGTTGCCAATCGCGTTAGCCAGTGTGTCGCGGATAATATGCCTACCAGATATACCTAGATACACTAAGCACCTTAGGATCATCCGCTAAGCAATCTCGATCCTTTTTGCACGTGGCGGGCATGGATAGTGATGGTGATGGTGGTGGCCGAAAGGTTACTTACTCTGTAACGATATGCTGCAAGTGACATGCCAAACATTTTTCACCACAGCAAGAACAGGGATACAGAAACGCTCTGAGGTGCTGCTGATGATAGCCCGTTTTTATTTGTGTCTTCCTGCAGATTGTGCAGACAATAACCAGCATCTATATCCCAACCAGCGCAGTGTATCTTCCATGGATCCAGTGAACGAATAAATATCCGTGCCCAATACATTAAATAAAATGAAGCAACAATAAACATTGGAATAACACTTCTTCTTCTGCCATCACCGGAACTCCTGATAATAGTACCCTCTTCGGATCAGATGAACAAAAGGAAATAAAAACAACGAGGAACACTTCGCCCGAAGCTTGGCGACATCAACCAAAACCGCAAGCACCGCCAAGACACAAAAGGAAAACGCCAATTCCACACTTGTAGAGTTAACGAAACAAAAAGAATCCCTGGATCTCTGCATTAGTTCGTCGTCGTGCGAAACCAGGAAGACAGCTCCTCACCCAAAACACCAGACGCCGTTAAACCCCCCCGTAATACCCCCCGGACCCCCCTCCCCGATGGCTCGTGAGTGCAAAAAAAACCGCCCTTCACGAATTCCCGCCGGCATCCTCGCAGGTATCGCATTCATACTCGTGGTCCACTTCTTTCTCCTTGTAGACGGCGCATTTCCCGTTCGATCGCGCCTGCGCGCACGTCACGGTCGAGATCGTGTAGTGCCCACAGGTGAATAGGTGCGTGAATCTTGTGCACATGATGGAGGCTGTTTCTGGTGTCTTGAAGTGCGGAGGGTAGGGGTTGGGGGGGTTTTAGAAGGTGTCGTTGATATTGGGGGGAGGACAAGGTGAGGATGAGGAGGAAGCTGAATTGTAAGCGGTTTGTTGAAACTGTGTGTGCTGTGTGGTTGAACAATGTTAGCACAGAAAAAACCAGAGGCAGAGAGAGAGAGCTATGTAACGGCTTTATAGATACAAGAAGATTGCACCCCCCCAGTCATACGTACTTTGCTTTGCGCGCTAGAGAAACGGCGGAGCAAGGATTCGTCAAGGTAGATCGTCCGGGAAGTCAAAGACACTACCCTAGCCTAGTTGAACTAGCTGACTAGTATGGGAGCGAAAAGATGCCAGCTGAGATGTTGATGGTTCGTGTTGATAGGCCCGGCTGTGTTCAGAGTTTGTGGCGGCGCAGTTAAAGTGAGAGTTGCTGATAGGTATGTATGAAATAGGTGTATTTTATGTTTCGGAAGCCTAGATGAGAACAAGAACCGAGAGACCTGAGAGGTTGGATGGTGGAATACTGTGGCCAGTGTGTTTTTTTTAAACAAAGCTGGGTTTTCCTCTGGGGCGTCCTGCAGAATTTATACAAGGTGTTCAAAAGTTTTTGGTCGGCCGCTATTTGGACATTTTGCTGTAATTGAGAACGTTAAGATCCGGTGAACGACGGGTTTTGGGGGGGGGGGGGGGGGGCGGGGGGGGGGCGGGGCCGGCGGCCGGCGGCCCGGGGCCGGGGG
>Ga0307512_10005700_pt1 | contig 12852 bp, 10 predicted proteins | sample 14_EM_MG_FD_200267 | JGI IMG/M metagenome (GOLD analysis project Ga0307512, IMG submission 200267) | Populus trichocarpa ectomycorrhiza microbial communities from riparian zone in the Pacific Northwest, United States - 14_EM | ecosystem: Host-associated > Plants > Roots > Unclassified | place... | reverse complement strand
ATGTGCGCCAGCCAGCTGAGGGCCCCGGCGAAGAGCGGCACCCACGTCCCCAGACCGCCGACGCTGTAGACGACCAGGACGGCCAGCGGGATCCACGGTCGGTGCATGGCGTTGTAGTACGGCACAGCCCTCGGCGACAGGCGCCCGTTGCCGCCTTCGCCGGCGCCGACGAGCATCGTCAGGTCGGGCGCGACCATCAGCAGGAGCGCCGCGACCAGCGCGGATCCGCCGTGGTTGATCACCTCGAGCACGATGAAGGCCAGTAGGAAGACGGCCAGCGCCGCCCATGCCACTCGCTTGGCGGCGGGGCGAGCTGGCGCGAGAACGGTCGACATCGGGGCCTCCTCATGCGGCTAACGTCGTTAGCTAACTGTAAGGCTAACGACGTTAGCCGTCAACCGTGTACGCCGGCGTGCCCACCGCTCGCGTTGTGGCCGTACCCGGACAGCACCGAGCACGGCCACAGCGACCCCCCGCGACGACGTGTCAGCCGCAGTGCTCCCAACCACTCATCCAGCCGGCCGTCCTGTCGTGGGAGTCCGTGACGCTGCCGCCCCAACGAATACAGGTGTTGGGCGCGTGCAGGTAAACCGGACCGGCGAAGAACTGGAATGGTTCGCCATGGACAGGGTCGTACACGCAGACACCGTCGCTCTGCCGGCACAACCGCACGGTCACGCTCGTCGGTATCCCCCGGTCGACCAGCTTCTCCGTGAACGCGCAGTTGTTGCCGTTGGCCGAGTTGTAGTACAGGTACACATAGCCCCAGCTCGCGCCGTTGAAGGTCAGCCGGTGGCTGTCGATCTGCGTGTACCCGGCGCCGCAACGGTTCGGCGTCGCCTGGACGTCGACGGCTGAGCTGGACGCGTTCGCGGTCCATACGACCCCGGTGAACACCGCGGCGCAGATGCCGAGCAGCAAGGCAGCCCTCGCCAGCGTTTTCTTCCCCATAGTCATCTCCTCGAACATGTATTTCCGGTGCGACGCGCTTCTCGTCACGATGGGAATGCTGGCCCGGGACGCTTACTGGAATGTGGCTGAAACCTGGCATCACCCGGCAGTCGGTGGAACACTCGACGGCTGGGGAGATTGACGCGAGGGAACGCGTCCTGGGGGCAATAATGGAATTCCGCGTACTCGGACCGCTGGAGATCTACAACGGCGCCGAAAAACTGGCGGTGGGCACGCCACGCACACGAGCGCTGCTCGCGATCCTGTTGACCAGTCCCAACCATCTGGTCAGCATCGACCGTCTTGTCGACGAGCTCTGGCCGGACGAACCGCCGCCCGACGCGCGGACGCTCGTCCACAGCTACATCTCCCGGCTTCGTCGGGTGCTGCGTGGCGGGGCCGCGGCCGAGCGGCTCGTCACCCGAAGACCCGGGTATCTGCTCCGCGTGGCCGAGGACGAGCTGGACCTACGTCGCTACCAGCGGCTCACCGCTGACGCGCGCCGGGCCGCGACGCGGGAGGAGCGCGTCGAGCTGTTGCGGCAGGCGGACGCGCTGTGGCACGGGCCGCCGTTCGCCGATGTGCCAACCACACCGGTCGTCGCCGCGTTCGCCGCCAAGCTCGTCGAGTCGCGGCTGGCGACGCTCGAGGAGCAGTTCGACGCCGCGGTGGGCACCGGGCTGGACGTCATCGCCGAGCTGACCGAACTCGTTGCCACGTATCCACTTCGTGAACGGTTCGTCGCTCAGCTCATGCTCGCCCTACACCACGCCGGCCGGACCGCGGACGCGCTCATCGCCTACCGGCAGGCCACCGAACGGCTCCGCGACGAGCTCGGCGTCGACCCAGGTCCCGCGCTGCGGCAGGCGCACCAGACCGTGCTCGCCGAACGGGCCCACCACACCGGGCTCGCCGCGGGGACGCACCAGACGATGACCACCAAGCGGGTGCCGCCGCCCTGCCAGCTGCCGGCGAGCCTGCCGGATCTGGTCGGCCGCGACGACGCGCTGGCGGCCGGGTGCCGGGTGCTCGCCTCGGCGACGCCGTGGCTGGCGGTGACCGGGCCAGGTGGCGTCGGGAAGACGTCGTTCGCGCTGTGTCTCGCCGGCCGGTCGCGGGAGCGGTTCCCCGACGGTGTGCTCGTCACCTCACGCGGCGGCGAACCCGTCGACGAGGCCATGTTGACGCGGTTCCTCGGCGCGTTCGGCGTCCCGGTCGGCGGCCAGCTGCCCAGGAACCCCCGTGACCGGGCCACGATGTTCTGGGAGCTGCTCGGTGAGCGGCGCGTCCTGATCGTGCTCGACGACATGCCGGACGAGACCTATGTGCGTCCGCTCCTGCCACTCGCCCCCGGCTGCGGTCTGGTGGTCACCAGTCGCAGGCGGCTCGCCGGGCTCGACACGGTGCGGCCGCTGCCACTGGACGTCCTGCCGGTCGACGCCGGCGTCACGCTGTTGCGCACCACCGCTGGCACCCACCGCGTCGACCACCGGGCCGGCTCGATCGTCGAGGTGTGCGGCGGGTTTCCGCTGGCGATCAAGGTGGCCGGCGCACGGCTGGCCGCCCGTCCTAACTGGACGGTCGGCGACCTGGCCGGCCGGCTCGTCGACACCCGGAGCCGGCTGGACTGGTTGCAGCTCGGCGATCTCGGCGTGCGCACCAGCCTGGTGGAGAGCGTGTCCGGGCTGACCGCCGACCAGCAGCGGCTGCTGCGCAGGCTCGGCGTGCTGGACACGGCCGAGTTCGCCGGCTGGGTGGCCGCGGCACTGCTCGACGCCGAACCGTGGACCGCGGAGCGGCTGCTCGACGACCTGGTGGAGGCGCATCTGGTCGAGCCTGCCGGGCATGGGGTGACCGGGCCGAGGTACCGGATGCACGACCTGGTCCAGCTGGTCGCCCGCGAGCTCGCCGGCGATACCGATACGACCGCCAACACCAGGGTCCGGCACGGCTGGTTCGCACTGGCCGCCGCCGCGGACGACCGGCTCGCACACTGGTTCGGCATCGACCCGGAACCCACGCCGGCATGGCGACCGCCCGCGGAGACGTCCGCCGCGGTCGCCACCGACCCGATGCGGTGGTTCGACGAGGAACACGACGGGCTGACGGCCACCGTCCGGCACGCGGGTGACGCCATCGCCTGGGCACTGGCGCAACGCATGACGGCGTACCTGGAGCTGCGCGGCCACTACGACGACTGGGTCGCCATGCTGCGTGCCGGTCTCGCCGCCGCCGATGACATCGGCGACCGGCAGGGACAGGCCACCATGCTGGGCCTGCTGATGCACGCCGAAGCCTCCCGCGACGAGCACCATGCGGGCGCGCGGTACGCCGTGCTCGCGTTCGCCGCGTACTACGCGCTGGACACCCCGCCGCCGCCCGTGCGGGCCCCGTCCGTGTCCAGCCCCGCACTCGAGGACGCCCGTCGCGACGGCGACGCCCTCGCGGTCGGGTTCGAGGCATGCCGCCTCGCGTTGACGCTGCGGCTCGAGGGCGCGCGGGTCGACTACCTCGCGCTGTTCGAGGAGGCCCGCGACGCGTTCCGAGTCGGCGACGTGCCGCTGCTGGAACTGTGGACACTCAAGAACGCGGGCCTCACCTACCTGCGGCAACACCGGTTGGCGGAGGCGGAGGACTGCCTGCGCAGAGGGCAGGTGATCCTCCAGGAAGGCAAGGGCATGGTCGCCGCGGGCGGCGATCTCGCCGGTGCCGCGGCCGCCTGCGGGCGAACCGACCTCGCGGAACGACTCGCCACGGCCGCGATCGCGGAAGCCAACCGCACCAACGACGCCTGGACCGCGGCGCGGGCGCTGCACACCCTGGCGGACGTCCGCGCGAGCCGGGGCGACCCCTCGGCCGCCCGCACCTACCGGGAGGTGCTGACCGCGTGGACCGACCTGCGGTTGCCGCACCGCGTGGCCCAGGTCGAGGAAGCACTGGCGCGGCTCGGCTGATCAGCCACGCAGGAGGTCCGCCACCGCGGCGATCCCGGCCTCGATCGCGCGCTGGCCGGTGTTTCCGAAGCCCAGCACGAGCCGGGGCGCTGGCGTTCCGGTCGTACGGTGCAGCCTCGCCATCCCGTACAGCCCAACACCGCGCCGACCGGCTTCCTCGATGACCTTGTCCTCGTCGACACCCGATGGCAGGTGCAGGACCGCGTGGAAACCGGCCGCGAGACCGGTGACGGGCAGGCCGGGCGCGTGCCTGGCCAGGGCGGCGACGAGGACGTCGCGCCGAGCGGCGTACTCGGCGCGGACACGGCGCAGGTGGCGGTCGTAGCGACCGGACTCGACGAGGGTCGCCAGTGCGAGCTGGTCGATGCCGGGGCTGCCTCGGTCGGCAATGCGTTTGCCTCGGGCCAGCGGCTCCAGCAGCCGGTCGGGGGCGATCAGCCAGCCCAGCCGCAGCGCCGGCGCCAGCGATTTGCTCACCGTGCCAAGGGAAACGACGCAGTCCGGGGCGAGGCCCTGCAGTGAGCCGACCGGGTCGCGGTCGTAGCGGAACTCGGCGTCGTAGTCATCCTCGATGATGAGGCCGTCGCGGCGGCAGGCCCAGGCGATGAGTTCCTGCCTGCGGTGCCCGGCGAGCACGACGCCGGTCGGCCACTGGTGGGCGGGAGTGACGAGCACCGCTCGTGCGCCGCTGCGGTCCAGGGCCTCGACGTCCAGGCCGTGCTCGTCGACCGGGACCGGCACAGGCGCCATGCCGACCGAGCGGGCCAGTTCGGTCGTCGAGCTGATCGCGCCGGGGTTCTCGAAGGCGAGTGCGTCGATCCCGTCGGCGGCCAGTGCCTGCAGCAGAAGCACCAGTGCCTGCGCCATTCCCGCATAGACGATCAGCTGGTCGCCGGTGGCCGCGACCGCCCGCACCCGGCCGAGGTAGGCGGCGAGCACCTCGCGCAGCCGTGGCTCGCCTGCCGCGTCGCCGTAGTCGAACGCCGTGTTCGGGGCCGTGCGGCAGGCCTCGCGGACCGCCCACGCCCAGTCCTCGCGCGGCACGAGTCCGAGGTCGGGGACGCCGTGCCGGAAGTCCGCGATCGCGTGTCGTGGCTGGATTCGCGTGCTCAGTGCCTTCCGGGGCGCGGGCTGGCGTGGGAGCGCGGTCGTCGCGACGCGGGTGGCGGAGCCGGGGCGGCTGGTCAGGTAGCCCTCGGCCTGCAGCTGCGCGTAACAGTCCTGGACGAGACCGCGGGACAGACCCAGCGCGCCGGCCAGCTCGCGGGAGGACGGCAGCCGCTCGTCGCCGGCGAGCCGGCCGCAGCGGATCGCGTCCCGCAGCTGGTCCTCGAGCTGGGTGCGCAGTCCGACGCCGCTGTCCCGGTCGATGGTCACCAGCAGTTCCGGACCCGAACCGGCCCACTCCACAGCCATGGAACTGGACCTTACCGGCAGTCCGCTTCGCCCCTAGCGTCGTTGACGTGACCACCGTTCTCGCACCAGGACTCGTGTCCCGCGCGCTGCTGCTGCGTTTCGTGTCGATCGCCGCCTCGTCGGTCGGCTTCTACCTGCCGCTCTCGGTGGTGCCGCTGTTCGCGAGCCAGTCCGGTTCGGAGGGCAGCGCCGGCCTGGCGACGGTCGCGCTGCTGGTGGCCACGGTCGTCTGCGAGCTGGTGACACCCGCGCTCGTCGCCCGGATCGGGTACCGGTGGGCGCTGGCGCTCGGACTGACGCTGCTCGGCGCGCCGATCCTGGTACTGACGTTCGCTGACAGCGCGTGGGTGATCCTCGCGGTCAGCGTCGTGCGCGGCGCCGGCTTCGCGATCACCGTGGTGGCAGGCGGCGCCGTCACCGCGATCCTCATCCCGGCCGAGCGGCGGGGCGAGGGCCTCGGGCTCGCCGGGCTCGTCTTCGGCGTGCCGGGGATGCTCGCGCTGCCCGCCGGCGTGTGGGCGGCGGGCCGCTGGGGGTTCACGCCGGTGTTCGTGATGACGGCCGTGGTCACGCTGCTCGCGTTGCTGTCCGTGCCCGGCCTGCCACGCCGGTCCTCGGTGGCGCCGACCGCCGGCGGCCACGGCGTGCTCACCGGCCTGCGCGACCCACTCCTCGCCCGCCCGGCCATGATCTTCGCGGCGTCGACCGCGGTGTACGGCGTGTTCGTCACGTTCGTGCCGCTCGCGACCACCTCGGCGGCGGTCGCGTTGGCGGCACAGCTGACGGTGGCCACCGCGGCCCGCTGGTTCGCCGGCCGGCTGGGCGACAGGTACGGCACCGCGCGCCTGATGGTGCCGGGGTTGGCGCTCGTCGCCGTCGGCATGGCGGCCGTCGCGGCGATCGACGTGCCGGCAGCGGTGATCGGCGGGTCGGTCCTGTTCGGCGCGGGCTTCGGGGTGCTGCAGAACGCGTCGCTTGCACTGATGTACGCCAACGCGCCACGCGGCGGCGAGGACGCTGTGAGCGCGATCTGGAACACGGCCTTCGACCTGGGCATGGCCGCGGGCGCGTTCGGCGCGGGGCTGGTGGTCGGCCCGCTCGGCTTCGCGGTGACGTTCGCACTGACCGCCGCGCTGATGTTCCCAGCACTCGCCATGGCCCGGCTTTCTCGTTAGCGCGACTTCCCGAGGACGATCTAGATTGCTGGGCGTGGCAGAGTTCGAGATCGACGACGACCGCTCGCGAGTCGACCGGGATGTCCTCTGGGAGTTCCTGTCGACCAAGGCCTACTGGGGGCGTTTCCGCGACCGGGCCAAGGTGGAGCGGCAGCTCGACGGGGCGTGGCGCGTGGTCGCCGCCTACCGCACATCCGACGGCGCGATGGTCGGCTACGCCCGTGCCGTGTCCGACGGTGAGGCGCAGGCGTACCTCGCTGACGTGTTCGTGCTCGAGGAGACGCGTGGGCAGGGCATCGGCAAGGCGCTCGTGCACGCCATGATCGAGGAGGGGCCTGGCCCGTACTTCCGGTGGATGCTGCACACTCTCGACGCGCACGACCTGTACCGGCCGTTCGGGTTCGCCGAGCCGGACGGGACCTACCTGGAACGCAAGGGGCGCAACAACGAGGTGTTCGGCAACCAGACGGGAACAGACGCGTGACCAGCTTCGCCGACCTGCACAAGGCAGGCTGCTTCCTGCTCCCCAACGCGTGGGATGCCGGCAGCGCCAGGATCCTGGAGTCGGCGGGCTTTCCCGCCGTGGCGACCACGAGTGCGGGCGTCGCGTTCTCGCTCGGCCGGCCGGATCACGACTTCTTCGCCGAGCAGCCGCCCGAGGCCAGGGTCGACCGCGAGACCATGATCGGCCGGGTTCGCGAGGTCGCCGGCGCGGTCACGGTGCCCGTGAGCGCGGACCTTGAGGACGGCTACGGCGAGTCGCCCGAGACCGTGGCGACCACGATCTCGATGACGAGCGCGGCCGGCGCCGCGGGCGGCAACATCGAGGACTTCACCGGCGACCGCGCCAGGCCGCTGTACGAGGAAGCGCTTGCGGCAGAACGCATCCGCGCCGCTCGCGAGGCGGCCGACCGGCCGTTCGTCCTCGTCGGCCGGACGGACGTGCTCCTCGTCGGCGGGCCTCTCGACGAGGCCATCCGGCGGGCAAACGCTTACCTCGCGGCGGGCGCGGACTGCGCGTTCGTGCCCGGCGCCGCCGACGCCGCGACCATCGGCACGCTGGTGCGTGAGCTCGACGGCCCGCTCAACGTGGTCATGGGACTGACCGGGAACGCGCTTTCCCTGGCCGACCTGCGTGAGCTTGGCGTCCGCCGGGTCACGGTCGGCGGCAGCATCGCCCGCGCGATGTACGGCCACCTTCTGCGTGCGGCAAGGGAACTGGCCGAGCACGGCACGTTCGCCTACGCCGACAACCAGATCCCGCAGAACGAGCTGAACCAGCTATTCCTTCGGTGACGCGGAAGGCATGAGTGCCGGGTCGTGGGCGCAGATGATGTCCAGGTCCGGCTCCTTCCGCCGGTGCAGCTCGGCCAGGCGGGCATGGTTGTCGCGGACCTTCGCGTGGTCGAACGCGACCAGACGCTCATGCGCGCGCGTGACGCCCGGCACGGGTGAGCCGTCGAGAACGCCGCGGTGGAAGAAGGCGTCGCCGGCGTGCAGGATCCAGCGGTCGCCCGCGTCGACGGCGACCGCCGCGTGTCCCCGGGTGTGACCGGGCAGCGCGACGAGGACCACGCCAGGCATGACCTCGCGGGCGGCGGCGAACCCGCGCCACCGGTCCCCGTCCGGCTCGTGCTCGACGAGCTTCGGGCCGTGCGCCCACTGCGGCGCCCGGAACCGGATCTTCTCTTGGCGGGACGGCGCGTGGATCGCGCCGCGTGCCTCGTCCGCGGTGACGTGGACGTCGGCCTGCGGGAAGTCGGCGAGACCGCCGATGTGGTCGAGGTCGAAGTGCGTGACGACGATGTGCCGCACGTCCGCCGTCGTGAAACCGAGTGCGGCGAGCTGGCGCGCGGCGGTCTCGTCCCGGTTCAGCGCCGGGCGGATGACGTGCCGGACGAAACCCAGACGCCGCACCGGGTCCGCGATGTCGGCCAGGCCGAACCCGCTGTCGACGAGCACCAACCCGTCGCCGGTCTCGACGAGGAGGACGTGGCAGACCATCGGCATGGCGCCAGGCACGCGCAGGCGCATGGTGCCGCAGTTGAGGTGGTGCACCTTCATGACCGCATGTCTAGCCCACAGCCCCCGCTGCCGGCTACCGCGGTGAGGCCGACGTGTTGGTCGGGGCCTTCGGACCGTAGGCGCCGAGGAACTTGTCGCGGAAGGAGTCCATCGGCCAGACCGGCGCCTTCGGGGACGGGTTGAGGCCGTCCGTCCAGCCCCACGACGAGACGCGGTCCATGACGGCGGGGTCCTTGGCGACGATCGTGATCGGCACGTCGCGGGTGTTCTCCTGCGCGGCGACGATCGGCTGCGGCTGGTGGTCGCCGAGGTAGACGACGACCAGGTTGTCGTCGCCGTACTTCTCGATGTAGGACAGCAGCGACTTCAGCGAGTACTCGATGGAGGCCGTGTACGCGTCCCGCACCTTGGTCGGGTCGGGCCACACCTCGCCCGCCTGCTTTCCCTTCGCGGGCATCGGGTCGTACACCGAGCCGTCGCCGACCTTGTCCCAGTCGAGGTAGTCGGGGATCGGCGTGAACGGGGTGTGGCTGGTCACGAGGTCGATCTCGGCCATGACCGGGCCGTGGGCGTCGCGCTCCCGGTGCTGGAAGGCCTGCAGGGTGTACTGGTCGGGCACGGGGCCGTAGCCGAACCGCGGGCCCTTGTAGCCGACGTTGCGTGAGTCGTAGACCTTGTCGAAGTGGTACATGTCGCCGTCCGGCCAGTCCTCGGTGTTCGCCGGCACGTTGCCGACGGTCCGCCAGCCGGCACGGTTGAAGGCGATGCTGAGCGTCGTCCGGTCGAGGCTGTTCAGTGTGGTGCGGCGCTGCACGTTGTCGACCCACAGCCCGGTCTGCAGCGTGGCGTGCGCGAGCCAGCTGCCGCCGCCGTAGGTCGGTGACGTGAGGAAGGCGCTGCGGGAGTTGAAACCCTTCGCGTCCAGCCGGTCCGTCCACTCGTCGAGCAGCGGGTCGACCTTCGGCGCGGTGGTGGAGTCCTCGACGGCGACCCGGCCGTAGCTCTCGACGAACACGAACAGGACATCCTTGCCCCGCAAGGCGGTCAGCAGGTCCTTGCCCGGGGTGTACCGGTACTTGTCGACGGCGGACTCGGCGGCGAAGGTCTTGCTGTCGCCCAGACCTTGGCGTACCTGCCGCACGTCGTCGTACAGGTGGTCGGCCGCGCTCCGGGACGCAACGGGCTCCTGCGGCGTGAGCTGCACACCGGCGAGCGCGCAGACGAGCCAGATGATCCCGAGCGTCGCGACGACGCGGGTCGCGCCGGTGCGGTGCCCCACCGCGAGGCGGGTCAGGCGCCGGACGGCCAACGTCGTGAACACGAGCAGCGCGATCATGAGCAGGATGGCGCCGACCACCGCGAGCACCTCGCCGACCTTCCCGTAGGAGGTCTCGACGAAATCGACCGCGGGGCCGAGGAAACTCCAGTCGAAGATCGGATGGAAGGGCCGGTCGAACACCTCGTAGAAGCCCATGTCGAGCATCTTCACGATGGTGAGCAGCCCGAGCCCGGAGCCGATCACCACGACCGCCACCCGCCGCGCACGCGCCGGCAGGACGAGCACGAGCGCGGCGCCCATGAGCCCTTCGACCGGAATGCGGGCGAACGCCGCGAAAGTCAGCTGGCTCAACCGGTTCGGCCCGGCGAGCGCGGTCAGCACGAGCAGCCCGGCCAGCCCGGTGACCACCCACGCGACGACCTTGCGCCTCGACGGCCGCGTGCGCTCCACAGCCTCGTCGGCGGCGGCGGTGGTGGGCTCGGGACGATTCCGGTGCAGCCAACGGATGTCGTCGGCGAACGAGCCGACGAGCACGGCCAACGCCAGGGCGGCGAGCACGATCGCGACCGTGTGCGGGAGAACCCCGGCGCCGACCACGGCGAGCACGATCCCCTGCGCGGCCGCGATGACACCCCGAAGGCGGCGCGGCGGCAGCGGTTCCCGCAGCCGGGGCAGGAACCGCCCGGCGACGACGAACGCGTACCGCAACCCACCGATCGCCAACACCCACACGCCGAGCGACTTCACGGCGAAAGCACTGAGCGCCAACACGAAGAAGGCGTCGACCTCGACGGCGAACCGCGCGTCGAACGCGGAGACCGTCCCGCCACGGCGGGCGACCCACACCCCGAGCGCCATCGTGGCCAGCACAGCCGCGGCGAGGATGACGATCGCCAGCACGGGATCCGGCCGTGGATCGGTGGTCTCCACGACCAGTGCCGCGAGACCGCCGACCAGCACTCCCCTGGCCAGGGTGACCCGGCCGACCGAGCCGAACGTCCGCACCTCGTACCGACTCAGGCCGTCGGCGAGCGCGGCCCATCCGATCACCGCGAACGCGAGCCCGGCGAGCCAGCCTGCCGGCCCGAGTCTGATGGCGACGGTCAACACCACCAGCAGGATCACCAGCGCGTCAAACGCCGTGATCATCGCTCGAACCGGAGACTGCGACCGTGCACCCACGCGTCCTCCTCGTGTCTGATCCCCTCTCAACACGAGCCGACACGCGGCAGGGTTCTATTCAGACTCCGGTTTCGCGTTCATCAGCAGCAGACAGATGATCGTCACGGCCGCGACCAGGCCTGCTACCAGCAACATCGGGTCCAGGGACTCGGTCATGGCGGCCTGTGCGGTTTGCGTGGTTTGTTGCGCGGGCGCCGCCGTAGTCGTAGTCGTGGGTGGCGCTGTCGTCACCGGTGGGGCGGCTGGAGCGGCGGTTTCGGTGGTCTGTGCCGGCGGGGCCGCCTGTTCCGGCGCGGGCGCGGGGGCGGGTGCCGGCGCGGGAGCCTCCGGCGCGGGTTGGACGATGATCTGCGCGCGCATGTCCGGGTGCACCGAGCAGTAGTACGAGTACGTGCCCGGCACGGTGAACGTGAACGACCAGGTCTGCCCGGTGGCGAGCATCGGCGAGTGGAACGAGGCCGGGGCGCTCGTGGTCGCGACGTCGTGCGAGGCCTGGTCGTGGTTGATCCACTCGACCGTGTCGCCGACCTGGATGGTCAGGGTGGCGGGACCGTAGGCGTAGTCCTGCATCGCCACGTGCTGGGTCGCCGCCTGGGCCGGTGACGTCGGCGCCAGCAGGAACAGCAGGCCCATCACGAACAGCAGTCGCTTCATCGGGTGAACTCCGCGGCCAGTTCCAGGCGCAGCCAGCGACTCGGCAGCGGGCCGGACGCCGTCAGCACGATCGTGTCCTCGGAGACGTGCACGCTTCTCGCTCGTAGGGCGAGGGGTTCGGACGTCAGGCCGGCGGCCAGGAAGCGGCGCGTGAACGGCACCCCGGTCCGCATCGAGCCGAGTGACAGTTCGAGCGTGCTCAGCTCGCCGACCGTCAACGTGCCGCCGACCGCGTTGACCCGGCCGTACAGCACGGGCCGGCCCAGCACGCGGGCGGTGACCTCGACCACGCACCGGTCCAGGCGCAGCTCGTAGCCGCCTTCGGGCAGGTCATCGCCCGGCCGCAAGGTCGCGACCACCTCGACGAGGTCGGCGTCGGCCACCTCGGAAGCGGCAGCCGGGGACATCTCGGCGGTCGCCTCGGCAGCATCGGCCGGAGCCATCTCGATGGTGTCGTCAGTCATGAAACCCTCCCGCGAGGCACAATGGAGATCGGTGGCCCGGCCGACCTCTCTTCGGCCGGGCCACCGCCAACTAGCAGGTCAGCTGCTCCGCTGCCGGCTTCAGCACGGTCTCCAGCCACACGGTGTGGGTGAGGACGTACTGGTCGACCGCGAGGATGTCGTTCACCTGTTGCAGTGGCGACCGCTCCAGGTGTGCCGACTCGATGTGCGCGATCACCGGCGCGAGTGTGTCCTTGACGACTTGGTCAGCTGTGCCGTCGAAGACCGGTTTGAGCACCTGCTCCAACCACACGGTGTGGGTCAGGACATACTGGTTGACATCCAGGATGTCCGTCACCTGCTGGAACAACCCCCGCTCGAGGTGTGCCGACTGGACGTGAGCCATGAACGCGCTCAGCGCCTGTGACGACACACAGTCACTCGCGGCAGGCGGAGTCGTCGTGGGCGGCGGTGTGGTGCTGTCGCCCTCGACGGTGATCGATGCCTGCATGTCCGGGTGGATCGAGCAGTAGTAGTCGTACGTGCCGGCCACGGTGAACGTGTAGGTGTAGGTCTCACCCGTGTTCAGCGTCGGCGAGGTGAACTTCACCGGGCCGTCGCTGATCACCACGTTGTGCGGCGCGGAGTCGTGGTTGGTCCACGTCACCGTGTCGCCCACCTTGATGGTCAGGTTCGCCGGGCTGAACTTGTAGCCCATCATGTCGACCGAGGCGGTCGACGCGGTGGACGACGACCCGGAAGCCGCCGCCGGC
>Ga0307512_10005699_pt1 | contig 12856 bp, 5 predicted proteins | sample 14_EM_MG_FD_200267 | JGI IMG/M metagenome (GOLD analysis project Ga0307512, IMG submission 200267) | Populus trichocarpa ectomycorrhiza microbial communities from riparian zone in the Pacific Northwest, United States - 14_EM | ecosystem: Host-associated > Plants > Roots > Unclassified | place... | reverse complement strand
CCCCCCCCGGCAGATGACTGCACTTACGCACCTACTCCAAATCTGTAAAACGATAAGTCTCTAGTGCGGTCATCTTTCACAGCATATCAGTCCCGCAAACGCCTCCACAGCAGCAAACCACATCCACGTCATCTCTGCCGAAAACCTCATCACCACCTCAGTGGCACCCCACAAGATTCCTTACAAATCCATCCTTATCGTCTCGATGCTCGAAATGGCCTCTTTTGCAAGGGGAGTTGCGATTGATGTAGTTTGTATTCACCTTCTCAATCAATTAGTCGCGGGTAGGGTGGTTAATCACAGAGTGAATGCAACACAGTTACCCTTGAACTAGACTAGAACCTTTTATTATAGCTTAGGGGTTCGTCTGTGCGGACACGGTTTTGTGGAGCTATTAGGCTTCGGGAAACTAGGTGTATAGTAGGAAACACGAATTTGAATTAATGGAACTTTGCTACGGGCAATTGTGTACCATGTATTCATTTGCGAAATCCACATCTAGGAGGAACCATTGACCTTTCCGCCGGCGGGTATTATGGGAAAACGAGGTCGTACTGCAAACATTGACCGTGAGCTCCAAGCAGTGATCTCGACGGGATATAACATGTTCTAGACGGGCAGTTTCCAAGGTAAGTACATATGTATAGACTACTTGGTAAAGTACTTACTGTTGAAAGAAAGGGAGGTTTTAATAAACGTGGTCGATCCGTATTAAAGTGCTATCAATTTTGCAAGCGTTCTCGGACGGTTGACAGAATTGCTGGCACTTTAAGACTGATAGGAAACGTTGGAAAAACTCCTATTTCTTACAACTGTACTAAGTACTTAACCACCGTTGCCTCACCCATGCACCTCATACACTCTCCCTTCTTCTCCGTCCCTTGATTCGAGAGGTCCCTCAAGACCATGCAGGCTCTAAATATTTAAGTGGTCAAAATCACTGAAACAGTATTGGCGGATCTACACTTGACCTAGTTATCGTGACCGATCATATTGCGCCCGCCATAGTAAAGTAAACTCCCTCAACTCTAGCCTCCGTTTCGTCCTCCCATAAGCACAGTTAAAAGAATCGGAGCGTTAAGCCTAGTCAGGTATATTTTTGCGACGCGAAGGCTTGTGATGGCTTCTAGATGTGATAATCGAATAGACTCTGTGCGCAAGCTGCTGTCTTTACCCCACCGATCGCGAACTTCACTGCCACAAGAGGTCAAGCGCTCAATTTCACTGCCACTTAAGCTCTTTTAGAGGACGAACGGTGTCTAAAGCAGTATGGTTTCCGTCGGGAGATCCTCCCGCCTGACATCTTCTCCAGGTAGTTCTTTTTATGGCTCGAGTAAATACAAACGTTTATAACCAGCTATTTTCGCTTCTTTTTTTTTCGCTATCGGTGCTGAAGAATGTGGAATGCACACTTGGACTGGTATCGCTGGTTGTATACGGCCTTAAAGCGAGTCGATGCTAATAAGTGCCCATATACCTAACAAAGGCATTCATATCAGACAAATAGCACTTCTGTCAAGAGGTGCTGAAATATCAAGTTGAGAATCGCATATGCGGTCCGTGCAAAGATCCCTCTGAACAAAGTGGTCCTGCAGCCACGAGGTTTCGTTTTTCTCTCCGTACGTCCTAAATCCAGACCGGCAGTAGGCTGCAGCGTTGCAGATTGCATTAACGGGTAGGCGATGTTCCGTACGCACATAGCATAGGACCAGTACCGAGTTCAAGTAACAGGTGCATCTATAGCCAGTTGCATCCTGCAGAACTACTGCTAGCCAAAATCCGAGACGCAAAAGAAAATTGGGGTTGTGGGGTAATGGTACTCTCCACCATTTACCTATCACCGACTTCATAAACGCAACTTTCTGTATGGCTTCCAAAATTCTAGAGCAAGTCTTCATCCAGTTCACTGGGAAGATCAGGAAGCACAATCCGCCGTCGCGTTGGCGCTGGTTTGGTGGACAAGACGCGCATGTTGAATTGTAGCTTATTGGCGAAAGTAGTGTTGATCGGAGAGTGGGTTAACGCTAATGGGTGCAGACTAATTTGTAGGTCTGTGCTGAGTAGTTATTGTTGTGAGGATGGTGCGAAGTTTCGTAATTTGCTAAATGGAAGGGGGAAGGAAGGCAGGGAGAGCCAGGAGCCGCAAGTGTCACCTTGTCCCATCATAGTCGATCACCACATGATATCACCAACCTCATCCGCGGCGGTCGAGCGGTCCACCACTATGTCATACTACCGGTCATACGATGTCACCTAGGATTTTAAGCCCAATCAGATGATTGATGAACATGAGGTGGACGTGGATTGGAGACGCGCTAAGGAAGGAGATGCATCGATGTTTCTGAGGATTCGAGGGGGTTAAGGGAATGGGCTTCGGTCTCCAGCTTTGTTTGATTTGGCCTGAGTACTGTGTTGCAGCTTGCATGTAGCTCGTCAGGAGCTTGTGGACGAACTGTTGCAATGCCATCAGGCTGGGGAATTTCACAAGCCGTCCTCAAGACTGAAGATTGATGTGAATAAGAGCATGCCGCTGACTCGATAATATCTCACCGACATAGAGCTTCGGCAAGCCAACATGCTACGAGGCCTATCAGTAAAGAAGGCTTGATGAATCCTGAGCGTGAACTTACGCTGCGATAAGTATGTGGGAATGTAACAAATCAATGGAAGCATCATTGGGCAGTAATTATCTTGGGGGTACTCGTGAGACAGCGGAAAGTTTGAAGGATTTCAAGGACCCACCGAGTTGACGATTCCCCCCAAAGTCTCTACCCGATGGTTGCGCACGCCTATTTCTCGGCCCACCATTCTAGCATTCAAGTCGAGAATATTGTTGATTATAGAGGATAGTACTCGTGGCTAACTATAACCGTTCGCGATCGGTCGTGATATTGCTGTTTAGAAAACGAGCCTTTAAAGAGTGCACCCTTCAAAACCGCCGAGAGAATGGCCATGGCACATGGAGTACATATTGCTTTTTTTCGGATCGCCGTAGAATTGTTGATGTCCCTGAACTACCTACCATGCACCGCCATCACCGCCTTTATCATTCAACCTCTTATATGTTTTTCGTTCGATATCATGGCTCTCTCATCCGATCCCCTATCGGCCCAAGAAGCAATAACACCTCGCACTTCTTTCCATCCCTGAGGCTGGGAAGGTGACCATTCTACGCCCACTGTTTATCGCCTTCGCCCCTCCCCGCTTCCCGCTACCACCGGCTCATGACACTCTTGTTCTCCTCGTTCTCTTACCTCCCACCCATCTCGCCCTCTTTCTCACCTCCCACCCATCTCGCCCTCTTCCCATAGAGCTAACCAGTCTGTGGATCAATAGCTCAATCGTACAACAAACAAGTCCGTCGAAGTTTCTCTCCCATGATGGTCTCACTGTCCGGCACGGACTTTAACCTACGCTTCATTGCTTCGGCACCAACAGCAGCAACGCCTTTATAGAGATGACTCATGCCGAACGAGCCCACACCCGAGCGAGCGCTCTAACAAAATCCACAGACCGATCCATGAATTACTGTCTCTTATTAGAGGCTTACTCGATGCTTCCAATGTTCTAAGCTGCCCCAGTGCACGTGGCTTAGAATTTCACGCCCCAAATTCGCTTTCTTCACTAGCTCACAACAGCCGTTTGCGACGGAACTGAATATAATGGGCAGTTCCTGTTAACCCTTCTGAGCCTCGGGGACTATACCTACCTCCGGTAGTCTCAAGGAGCCGTAGAGGCCAATGAGAGCTTTATGATGGGCTGTTATAACAACTCGGATGCTTCCTTTTAGACGTACTGCCTTAGGGTGCCGGGCGCTCGAGTTTCACTGACATGTTGGGCTCTAACATAACGTCCAGTACTGACTTTGAAAGAGGTTCGTCTCTCAATTTTGGTTGCGTTACAGTTTGTGTAGCTTCGTACCTGGTCGTGGACTTGCTGGCACCGTGGTAAAAAGATTCATATCAATTGGGTTGACTGGTCATTGGAAAAAGAGGAAAAGATACCTTGCATTGTTGAGCCTGAGTCTCACTCTTCAGTTTTCCTCCACGATTATAAAGAGGCTATCCTCACCTGGCGAACACAAGAGGCAAAAGCGATATTAACCTTGGTCTTCTGACAGTTTGTAAGCAAGCGAATCTTAAGCTCCATGGTTAATCTTGCCTAGAAATACTCTGTCGAAGATTATATATTCGAGTGCTGGCGACCGGCAAGTGCAGTGTTGCCCAATGGAACGTGCTACAACACCTCGATTTATGGATTTTGTCTCCGGTTCTTTCCTATCACCCTGGTCATCTGGTTTCGTCGAAGTTTAGGCTAGGTACATTGAAATTCTTCCCTATACTAGAGCCAGGAACAATATCCAGACAACTGCTTCTAAATTTCGATGATAGATCGATGAACTAGAGTTGCTCATGTTCCTGGGATTTCGACGAATGCAGAGTTACAAGCTTTAAGAAGCAGTCAGACGGGATTTCGAAAGGTCAGAAGACGGTCGACTTGTCTTTTTATAATCTTTGCTATCGACGTTCATGTTCGACCCACAACTCTCCATATATACCTACTCTCCAACGTTGAACCTTGATCAATCAAAGACTAGGATCGGGACACCCCAACTGGACATATATGCCGACAATCCGAAGATGAACACATAGCATGTTGTACACGTATGCTCTCCCGACTCCCCGATCTATCTACGATAAGCTTTGAGGATACCGCGATTAATAAGTGAATGTTCAAAGCTTACTAACAGAGTTGCTCTACATAGGAAAGACATGCCTCCAATCGTTACTCGTCTTACGATACCACATCCATACAATCTGGTCCAACTCGTTACTTTTATAGTACATGCAGGTTATCGGATACTTACTTTCATTCCCTTGGTTACTTGAGTATCAGCTCTGCTGGATTTCAAGATTTGTTGCGATTGTATGCAAGCATTAGCTGCACATACTGCAAAGTACCTAATGAGTTGAGCCAGATTATACGGTACCCAATTACACTCATCAAATGCAGATGAGGATTTTCGACCCAAATAGAGCTTCGATCGACAGACGGTTCAGTAGGACAGTCTATCGATATATCCAGTAGGACACAGCCAAATCAACAACTAATCAGCAATACAAAGAGTTCAATCAAACTGCCACTAGGCCGTCCGATCCTCTACTCTATTCGCATGTGCGACTGCTACTATATATGTACTAGTCTGAAGTGCTGGTGATTGGATAGACGCGCCTTGTCTAACATACTTGGGGCTGATGCAATCATGCAGTGAACCGCGGGGCTCGGAACACAATGTATCGTATCAACAGGCGCATGTTACACACGCGCGCGCATGTATATTCCAACGTCGAAGAACGGAATTCTCACCATGACGAGCAAAATCTTATCACCAACCCCGTATTTTAGCACCAAAAACTATATAATATCTCATGAGCACTGATTGATAGTACGCCGCTCAGCCCTCATGCTTGGAAAGTTGAAAAACTTTACTTCTACTGGAGAAACCATCATTTTTACTGATATATTCCTCGTATTATATCCGCGTAGCATTAGAATGTGACAAATAGGTTTGATATACGATCTAACAGAACTGGTATGATGTTACGGACTTGGGGATAGCTTTTTGCAAAGTTCGTAGAATTTACTATTATTTAGGCGCGTTTGTTGTTTCTCTCAAAACTTATTATTTTATAAACAGCGAACGTCTCTCAATTGAATCTTTTTTTTATTAATATTGAATTTTAATCAATAAATTTACGCAGAGTCTGCAAATATAATGGAAATTTGAGGAAATGTGGAACAGTTGCAGCGAGCGGCACCCAGGAGTGCGAAAACCAAAACATCTCAAAACACGTCTTGGCACCCCTTCTCGAACTATCGTGAAATTCTGATGATGACGGTTCAATTCTTGCGTGGTGGTGTTCCGCCAAATTTCCGCTGCTAGCGTTTGTTGCCAACAATTGTTGTGGTTGGTGCCGGTGTCGGGTGGATATATTGAACCCCCACCAAGAAGTCGTCATATGCCAACAGTACAACTTCGCCGTCTCTAAAGTAATGCGTAAATTTGATCTCTTCTCGTATTCACCTCGTTGAAATCCGTAGTGAAGAGCTTGGGAAAGGTATCATCGCTCCCACTGGAGACCGCGTGCTCGCCATCAAGACACTCCTCCTCAAATTGATGTAGAGATTAAGAAATCTACGGAAACTATCGGCTCCGTCATATAACAGGTTAGTACCCATAGTGGAACCAGGATTTACGTGCCTCCGTATCCCCCGTGACCTATTTGAATGAGCAATAGTATGGAGAGCTTCTTTCCATCTCACACACGCATGTCTGTCTACCCCAATATCACCACCCCCTCGATCATCTTTTGGCCACCAGCCCGCCTAATCCTCCAGCAGCAACCTCTTCCGAAAAACTGCATCGCTAGTCCCACGCTGCGACCATCTATCGATCGCATCTCATCTCATATCCAACAACTCCCGCTTCCCAGTGAATAACCAACCGCTCACGCCTCCAGAGGCATTGCTATCAAGTAACGTACGGGCCAAAAGCGAACGGTATTACTCCTGTTAGTGAGTTTGTCCTGGCCTTCTCCGTTGTGGGTTTCTAGTCCAGCAAGGAGCAGTTCCTCGGGGCGCAAGCGGATTAATCATACTGACTAGTTGCTACGCATAGTAGTTGATTTCGTATTACCACATTCTCGTTTTGACGACCAGACGGAAAGATCCGGTATTCGTACGCTTGAATTGAGCTGGCTCTTCGCCAAGCTTGAATTGGATTGAATACATCGCTGTGAGTACAATTCGAATATTCTCTATCGTCAATAGGCCCAGTGGCGTGGAGCAATACGGTGAAGGAACTGCTCTAATGCTAAAGCATAAATTAGCGTTGTTACACAAACTGACCTCACGATGGTTCTCCAGGAACTCCATAATCCACTAGCATGAACGTCCTTCAACCACGCAAAGATCCCAGCCCCCCACCTAAACTAGGCAATCGAATAAATGGAGCAGCCGGCAGACATCCAATCTTTCAAATAATATATGACGGTGTCGACAAGCCCTGCGCAATAAAAATTTTCGACAAGGAAGGACCTCGGGACGAAGAATACGATAAGAATTGGCACATCCTCAGTACTCTGAGCGAGAAGTCGCGCTCGTTGGAGGCCGACCACGCAGAAATACTGTTTCATCACTCCATCGCGAAAGTTTTCTCGAAAAAGACCTATGACATCGATGGCTGCTCTAGACATTGTATTGTGCTCCAACTAGAGGGGCAAAGTATGGAAACCCAATTGACATCCGCCGAACCCCCCTCGTGCTTAGAGGGTTTGGAGTATACTCGCCAGCTGATTGGTGGTCTATCTTGCCTGCACCTGGTGGGATATCACAATGATATTAATACCGATAACACATGGGAGAGGCTGGAGGGCGGCGGGTATGTCATTGGCGACTTCGGCGAGTTTGAGAAGATTGGTTCGAAAATTTGCAATGGGGAAGGTTATAGTCAATATGCCCCTCTAGATCCACCCGACAGATATCTCGATGGCAGTTTCGACGTTGCTAGCCTTGCATGTGTCATTCTTGAATTCCTGGTGTGGGTGACCCCCTGCGGCGATTTCCCCGGTGGTAACATCCCCGACGGTAACATCCCAGCTGGAGTCCAGCGAGTTCTGCAATTCCGGGAAGAGAGGGAAGCCGATCAACGTAAAAATGGGCGAGGAAAGAAGTATGTCGATTTGTCGCAACGATTCTACATTCGGCAGGAATCGGGCTCTGTCGAATTGAGTGCTTCTGTCAAGAAGTGGCTCGTTTCGCTAGCTAAAGCTCTAGAAGGGAGAATTCTAGAGGTAGTTAAGGTGTTGCAGAAAATGCTTCATCCCGACCCAGATGAACGTCCAACGGCAAGGGAGGCATTCATCTTGTTTGATGATGCACTCCAGCAAATCAAAGAACTCTAAATGCGGTGGGGGAAGCGGAGATGTCGAGTGCGATTTTGTGAAATATTAATTTGAAAGTTTTGCGTTGTTGTATTGTATTGTATGTGTAATTGTTGTGATGTATCTTTTTGGGTACCCGGGCTTGAGGAGCGGAAGCGATGAGAGCAACGAAGGAGATGTTGATTGAGATTATGTGAAATATCGGTTTGTTAGTTTTGCATTGTGTTGTGTAGCTGCATGTATGCGATGTATTGTAAATTTGATTTCTTTATTTCGCTCGAGGAACATGTAATTGAAGTAGAAAGATCCTCCGAGTGCTTTGTATGACTAGAAATGCATCTAGGGGTAGCCAGACGCTCTAAACGCGGATCCGAGCGATCTAATCGGCTACAAATAGCCGCATAGCAAACTACCGCTTGTAATATTTCTCTTTAGGTAGGGCCCCCACGACAATATCAGTTATGCCGGACACAAATTAAATGAGCGAGAGTTGGTGTCCGGACATTGCTGTGAGGTATAGAGAATCTGAAGGTAGGTTGGGGACTGGTTCGAAAAGGCTCCCGAGTGACTGCCTGTGATAATGATTATGAGTTGGGATTTGGTGATTTCTGCACATTTTCGTTGCCCTACACGGGTTCGCCTTCCGAACCGAGCTACACAACTTGAGCCAATCACCCTCCGAACTAGGATTATTTGAACCGTTGGAATCGTTGGCCCCATAGTAGAGTACAACTTAGGGGGTATAGAGCAGTGTTCCATATCTGAGCAAAAAACAAGACGGGACCATATCCCGTAGGATCCGGGCCGGCCAGAAGACAACACCTGAATTCCATGAGTACGGAATGACGTATCGGCCAGTAAGCTTGTGAGAGTCTATAGTCGTCTAAATCTGCGATGATCTGCTCTCGCTCTAGGAATATCACGGCGTACGTATAGAGAATTGGTAGTTCCCGAGAAATTCCACAGCAGATAGAAGCCCGCAAGCCACTCACTAATACCATCCCCACATACCCCACCCCCGCGCCCCAAGTAGGTCGTGAAAGCCAGTCACTAAAACACTACCGTAGCCGCTCGTCTAAACTTCTTACAGACCGGCCGAAGCACCAGAGCGTGTCGTTCAAATATATCCTTGCCACTTTCGCGCTCCTTCGAGAGGTTAGTACGTGCTCACAATTCAAAACTAAGAACCTAACCCACCAATGTTCCATTGTAGTTCCTAATCACTTTCAACCGAGGTAAGATTCTTTTATACAGTTTCCTTCGACCAACTGCAAAGAGTACAATCAAACTGCAGTGTGGTAGAGCGGAATTCCTCCAACTTCCATGGCTCCTATAGATCTCAGAATTATTTACCGTAATCTTTCCCTCAAATGCTGACACCTTTAATAAGAACACCCGTGTTCATGGTATAGGGCAGTGATGATGCACGATATGGTCTGGAATATTCGGTGGAGTGGAGTGATGGTTCAGACAAATTATCTACAATGAATTCCGACGTTAGATCGGATTGGGGGGATACCATCACCAAACAACTACGTTAGGATCATTGACTTACACGAACGAACATTCAAGCCTTGTTCGGCCGGATTAGATTTATGAGAGCTGAGAAAGATGAGTGAAGCGTGTTGTGTGCATACCGACAGTATGTGCTGAAAATGTAAAAATTGTGCGGCAAGTGGTCATTAAACCTTCCACATGAGTACCCCCCTTCCCCTCCCTCACTGCATTGGCGAGGTATTACTTGATGCAGGGTTTCACAAAACATACAATATCAATAATCTCCTCAGTGTCAAACTCACTGAGACCCTAGTCTTCCAGAGGCATTGGGGCAGGGTCCTGGATATCATACTTGCTTTGCTACTTGCTTTGCTCTGAACATCGACGGGTGCTCTCATCTAGACGTCTCGATGGTGTAACCTAGCTTGGGTTTAATACATAACTTGATTGATCTTTGCAGTAGATTCGGTTTTCCCGCATAGCATAACAGTGATTTAAGTGGTTCAAGCTCGGAAAGTTGTAATATGTATACCTCCGCACGGCAACTTTTCGTGCTTCAGAGAGCCCATGGTGTAGTCGCAAAACCCTCGGAGATAATGACACAAAAGCCTCTCTGGGTGCGGTGCTTAACTGTACTAACACCCTCCAAGGCAATCAATCACTCAAACGGGGCTTTTCTTGGTAAGTTGGGTTTTAGTCTGTCAGACGGCTTGGATAAGGCGTTGCGTATAGCGAGAAGAAAACTGCATGACAGACTAAGTCAGGTTTATCGAGATTCGCAGCTACCTTACGTCAAAAGGAATAAGAACACTACGTCTGGCTAGGCTTCTCTCATTACCAACAGGCAACCATCCGGATCTGAACACGACCAATCATGGCAGTGCGAAAACGAATTCTATGCATGAACTTTTGTTCGCTAACCAGGGTATGCCGGCGTTTGACATGCTTATCACTGTCAGGGTCTAGAATGATGCTCGGAGTTAAGCTTCGGATATACCATGCGCACGCTCCTCGCAAACGTTAACCACCTCGCTCCCATCCTCTGGTCCAGTATATTATGCCCTAGCTGACACGAATGCTATAATAGGTAAATGCCGGCTCCGGACTCGGAGTTCAACCGCTCCGTTTAAGGAAGTTTTCAGCATATTCGCTGTATCCAACGCCCAAAGTTCTAAACTGCGTTTAGTACAAGGTGTTCCAATAAAATTACACAGGCCACTAGTTTTAGTTTCACTGTGACCCTTGTCTTAAACTTGTCAGAAAACCAAAAGCACAAAACCTCCAGTTACGAATCCATAGAATAGGAGTCCTGCCACCCACTACTTGAATTAATTAAATACAGACTAGACTTTGAGCCTAATGTACTCGAAAGAAATATACCTACCAACTATGAGTGACCAACAACCCCCAACTTATTCCGGGGATGAAGGGTAGCGGGGGGGGAGGGGGTATTAGGTCCTGTCATACTCTAGTTAGAGTGCATACAGTATGAATAAACAACAACAACAACCCCCAACTATTCTCCGAAGCACCTAGTGGCTCAGGAGGCACCATACTCGTGTTATGCCAAATTCTAACTTTGAAATAACCTCGGATACCAGAATCCATTAGAATCACCCGAGTTGTACTAGATACATTCTTTCGGCTTCGGAAACGTTGGGCATTGAAAAGATGCACCGTGATTAATAAATATCCTAGAAAACAGAGTAAATATTCCCTCCATAATATTTTGAAATTTGCAAACTTGAGATAGATTAATTAATGAGTAGGCACGGGAAAAAGAAGATTTATTATTCTAGGGCCACTTGCAGCATTCTATGAACAATTTTGCACACCTCTGTCGGAATGCCCGATCGGGTCAGTTGCCCGATCCTGGAGCCGCACAATTCTTATTAGCTGCGCATCAAAATTCATTATTCCGGGCCAGGCCATTCACTAGAACACCAATCAAAATAGCGGAGACGGCCGAGATTGTGTATGTGATTGGTTCAAAACGATCTTCACAAAACTAAAAATCAGGCTGGTGTATAATCCATTTAACCAATCACGAACTTAGGATCTGCTTCCAGCCAATCAAGATCCATCCGAGTAGCCCGAGATGCACATTGCACACCCACCGTCAACCAATTAGCATAAATAAATAGCATTCCTCACCGCATTTGTACCCAGAGTAGGCAATAAAGATTCCGACACACCTATTCTGGCAACAGCCACACAAATCTGGCAATAATTGAGAGTGCCAAGAACATATGAGCATTCATAGTGGCTATCGGTCCAATAAGGGCACAGTCCACAGAGCAGCCCCAAGATCCGCAGGTCAGCAACCGGCACCTCATGCATACGGCCCAGGCGCCTTATTAGGGGTGTGGGCGCGTCCAACGCCCACACCTAACAAGCCGCTCGCTAGCGGGGCACCTCGTAGCCACACTCCCACCAGAGCCTCCCCCGCTCCCAGCTCCCACATCTATTCAACTTGGAGCTCAATTAACTCCTTGAGTTTTACTTTGACCAGGATATTGTTTATATATGAAATGTAGTTAACAAGATGCTCTTTCACTTGCTTGCCTCCTCTTTTAGTTTTCTCTAATATTCAAGGAGTTGTTGTAGATCAAGTACAGTGGCTTAGAATATACTCAGCACTGCTGATGCTGCTAAGCACTGCTTAGCACCACTGGTATTTTGCGTCAGGTAAATTATTTCTACCTGATGCTTAGATACATGTTGTATATCATCAGGTAAATCTTTTCTACCTGATGCTTAGATACATGTTGTATACCATCAGGTAAATTTTTTCTACCTGACGCTTAGATACATGTTGTATACCATCAGGTAAATCTTTTTCTACCTGACTGTAAAGTGCATCTGTGATGAGTGACAGCTCATGACTCAAATGTCATAACCTAAACCAGTTCACAGACAGTTCTAGTATCTGCCCAAGGATAATGTGGAATCTATCTACATATAGTAGAGCTACTCTATGCAAAAGGGCATGGAGTTTGACCAAGAATTGGCAGACTTATGGGGGTGGTTGATAGGTGGGCAGGTGGAAAAGAAGGAGGACTACCTACCCCACTTGATTTCTCCACCAATGCTGGTTGGAATTCGGTGCCCTTGCTGCCAGTGTCTCTTATGCATAGCAGAAGACTATTCAGGGTCAGCTTGGCGATTTCTAAACAGTGTAAAATGTCACTTGGGCAAAAATTCCCTGAGTTATGCTACAGTAGAGTGTCTCCTAGTATTGTAACTTCAAAATTGTAACTATTACAATAACCACCCATCCAAATATGCCAAGACCAGTACCAATTGACAGCCAGCAAGCCATATATGCTCTGATATTATCACTAGCAAATTTGATTTACAATTGGTGATAAAACAGGGGAGTCAAAAGAAAGACAAAAAATCCGCCAGCTGCATGG
>Ga0307512_10005698_pt1 | contig 12857 bp, 8 predicted proteins | sample 14_EM_MG_FD_200267 | JGI IMG/M metagenome (GOLD analysis project Ga0307512, IMG submission 200267) | Populus trichocarpa ectomycorrhiza microbial communities from riparian zone in the Pacific Northwest, United States - 14_EM | ecosystem: Host-associated > Plants > Roots > Unclassified | place... | reverse complement strand
GCACCCGACGCCGACCTGCCGACGCCGCCGGGTTCCGACGCGGCGGCCCGACTGTCCAGGCTCGCCGGCGCGGCCGCGGCGCACGACGGCCGCGCGGACCGGGCCGCCGAGTTGCTGCTCGCCGCGCCGCCGCCCGGGCCGCTGCTGGCCGTGCCGGTCCTGGTGGGCGCGGGGCGGCTGGCCGACGCGACCGCCTGCGCGCGGGACGGCTCGCCATCGGCGATGCGGCTCGCCGAGGCCGTGCTCGTCGCCGCTCACGATCCCGACGCCGCCGTGCCGCTGCTCATCGAGGCGGCCGAGGTGTCCGAACGCGTGACACCGACGGCCGTCCTCCCGGACACCCCACATGCCATCGGGGCGGTCGTCGCCGTGCTCGCCGGGGACGTCGCGGGCGCCGAGCAGCTGCTGACCGGGTCCGGGGTCGGCGGCCCGGTCGCGGCCGAGCGGCACCGGCTCCTCCTCGCCTGGGCACGGATGCGGGCCGGGCGCTACGACACCGCGCTCGCCGAGCTCGTGCGGCCAGCCGGTGAGCTGCCAGCCAGGGAACGGTTGCTGCGCGCGGCGATCGCCGCCGGCATGGCACGCAGGCGCGGGGATATCGCCGGGCTGCGGTCCGTGTGGGCGAGCGTGGAGCCGGTGCTCACCCGCAGGACGGTCGACCTGTGGCAGCTGGAGCCCATGGAGGAACTGCTGGTGGCCGCCGCTCGGCTACGGCAAGGCCGGCGCGTCGAGCCGATCATCGACATCCTCGAACGAACCGTCGACCAGCTCGGCAGGCCACCGGCGTGGGCGGCCGCACTCGGCTGGCTCCGGGTGCAGGTAGCGATCGCCGGCGACGACCCGGACACCGCGGCAACCCAGGCCCGACGACTCACCGAGATCAGCGAACAAGCCACAGGACCAGCAGGGCGCGAAGGCAACCCGCCCAGCCAGTTCGCCGAGAGCGCCACCGGACGCCCGGCCGGCCAACACCACGGCCCCGCAGCGACACCCGGCTCCATCGGCCACCGGGCCGCCACCCAGTGCGCGGCCGCCACCCTCTGGGCCCAGCTCCTCGCCAACACTCCGCCCCCACCCGACGCCGTGCTCGACGCCGCCGACCAGCTCGTCGCCGCGCAGTTGCCCTGGGAGGCGTCCCGCCTCGCCGGGCAGGCGGCCATCCACGCCACCGACCCGGTCGTCGTCCGCAGGCTGCTGGAACGGGCGCGGGAGCTGTCCGAACCGGACTCCCCCACCGCCGACGCGCAGACCAGTGGACTGTCCGAGCGGGAGCTGGCAGTCGCCCAGCTGGTCGTCGCCGGGAGCACCCATCGGGAGATCGGCGCCCAGCTCTACATCGCGCCCAAGACCGTCGAGCACCACGTCGCGCGTATCCGGGCCAAGCTCGGCGCCGGTTCCCGGGCCGAGTTGCTCGCCATGCTGCGCGAGATTCTCGCTGACCCGGCGTGATCGTCCGGGTGCCGGACGGGTTTCCGGCGCCGCACCGACACGGACCACCCCCTGCCGCCGACATATCCCCTAGCGGCCCCCCGTCGTCACGGGGCTCTCCCCGATGTCCGGACGCGGTCACCCGCCGCATTCTGATATCGCGCCCGACGAAGAGCGGGCCGCACCGATCGAGGAGGAACAATGGCCATCAACGTTGGCGAAGAGCTTCAGTCCTTCATCCGCAGCCTCATGAGTGACCGCGGCTTCGCCGGCCACTACGCCGAGGACCCGCACGGCATGCTCGCCGCCCAGGGCGTCACCGACCACGACCTGTCGAACGTGGACGTGCCCGGCGCGGTCCGCGAAGTGTGCGCCGACCCGTCGGTGCCGCAGGAGACGAGATCCGCCCTGCAGAACTACACCGGGGGCACCGGCGGCCCGGTCGGCGGCGCGCACGGCGTCGAGCAGGTCGTCCAGCACCTCAACTACGTCACCTACCAGACCTACGAGGGCGACGACTACATCACCAACCTGATCGACAACAGCGTCGACAACAGTGTGGACGTGGACGTCGACGGCAACGTGTTCGGCGACGTGGACGTCAACGCCGTCACCGGCGACCAGGGCCAGATCATCGACGGCGACAACTTCGGCCAGGCCAACACCGGCGACGGCGCGGTCCTCGCGGGTGACGACGCCTCGGGCGTGAACACCGGGGTCAACACCGGCATCAACGCGGGCGGCGACGTCGAGAACGCGGTCGTGGGCGACGGCAACCAGACCGCGCAGGTCAGCGGCGACGCCAACGGCTCGGCGTTCGGGTTCGGCAGCGGCGACGTGAACAACCTGCCGAACGCCGACATCGACGACAGCGCGGTGAGCTTCGGCGGCGGCGACGCCACCAACGTCTCGGGCAACACCCTCGACGACGGCTCCGCCCTCGCGGTCGGTGGCGACGCGAGCGGCACCAACATCGAGGACAACGACACCACCGTGACCACGACCGTCGAGGACAACGACGTGACGGTCAACGACAACGACGTGGACATCGACAACAGCACGACCGTATCCGACAACGACACCTCGGTCACCGCCGTGCAGGACAACGACACGATCGAGAGCGGCGACGACACGACGTTCGCCACCCAGTAGTCACACCAGCTGCGCGCGGGACGGATCGGGTCGAGGGGGCTCGATCCGCCCGCTGTCGCATGTCTTGAGGAGTCACTCATGACCAAGGCAGGCACCGCGCCGGCCTCGGCCCGCGCGACGGACCTGGTCGACCTCGGGCTGCGTGCCTGCGAGGCGTTCGACCGGCCGGATCTCGCGGCCCGGCTGACCGAGGCGAGACGCAGGCTCGCCGACCCGGTGATCCACGTCGTCGTGGCCGGCGAGTTCAAGCAGGGCAAGAGCTCGCTGGTGAACGCGCTGGTCGGGGCCCCGGTGTGTCCGGTCGACGACGACGCGGCCACCGCCGTGCCGACCTTCGTCCGGCACGGTGAGAAGGCCAGCGCGGAGCTGTGGCGGGTCGACGAGAGGCGCGAGTCGATCGAGCTGAACGACGTGCGCCGCCACGTCGTGGAAGGCGGCGACGGCGAGCCGAGGATCGGCGGTGTCGAGGTCCGCATCCCCCGTGCGCTGCTGGCCACCGGGCTGGTCCTGGTGGACACCCCGGGGATCGGCGGCCTCGGCTCCGCGCACGCCGCGGCGAGCCTGGCGGCGATCTCCCTCGCCGACGCCGTGCTGTTCGTGACCAGTGCGGCCCAGGAGCTGACCCGCAGCGAGATGGAGTTCCTGCGCCGTGCCCGTTCGATGTGTCCGACGGTCGCGTGCGTGGTCACCAAGACCGACTTCTACCCGGCATGGCGCCGCATCCGCGACCTGGATGCGTCTCATCTTGCAACTGAGGGCGACATCCCGCTCCTGACGGTCTCCTCCGCGTTGCGTGCCCGCGCGGTCAAGAACAGCGACGCCGACCTGAACACCGAGTCCGGCTTCCCCGACCTCATCACGCTGGTGCGCGAGCAGGTGGGCGGATCGGCCGAACAGCGGCTCGCCACCGAGGCGGCCGCCGAGGTCGTCTCATTGTGCGACCATCTCGCGACCTCGTTCACCGCCGAGCAGGCCGCGCTGGCCGACCCGGCCACCGCGCAACGCGTCGTCGACGAGCTGACGTCGGTGAAGTCGTACATCGAGCGCCTGAAGACGGCCGCGGCCAAGTGGAACCAGACCTTGAGCGACGGCATCGGCGACCTCACCTCGGACATCGACTTCGACCTCAAGGCCCGGATCAAGGAGGTCACCGCGGAGGCCGACCAGGCCATCGAGGACGGCGACCCCGCGGACACCTGGGCCGAGCTCGGTCCGTGGCTGCAGGCCAGGACCGCCAACGCGCTGCTGAACAACTACGAGCTGCTGCGCGAGCGGGCCACCGAACTGTCCGAGCGGGTCGGCGAACACTTCCGGGAGGCCGCCGGGACGATGTTCACCCGGCCGTCCGTGCACGACCCGACGCCGCTGGCGGCCGCCGAGGTCGACGACGACCTGGACCTGAAGAAGATGCGTGCGGTCAAGCAGGCCCTGGTGGCGCTGAAGAGCGCGTACGGCGGCGCGATGATGTTCACCCTCGTCGGCAGCATGGTGGGGATCGTGCTGGGGCCGATCGGCATCGGCATCGGACTGGTGCTCGGGCATCGCGGCCTGCGCGAGGAGAAGAAGCGTCAGGTCCAGAAACGGCGCGCCGAAGCCAAGAACGCGGTCCGCCGGTACTGCGACAAGATCATCTTCGTCGCGTCGAAGGACTCCCGCGACACGTTGCGCCGCGTGCAGCGCGAGCTCCGCGACCACTACACCGCGCTCGCCGAGGAGCTGAACCGGTCCAACGCGCAGGCGCTGACCGCGGCGACCGAGGCGGCCAAGCGCACCCAGACCGACCGCGAACAGCGGCTCAAGAACGTCAACGCGGAGCTGGCCAGGATCAGGCAACTGCGTGACCGGGCGGAGGCGGTGGCATCGTGAGTCTCGTCGACCGGACCAGGACGGTGCTCGACCACGCGATCGAGGTCTACCGGGGCACCCCGCACGGCGCCCGGCTCGCCGCCACCCGCGACCGGCTGGACCAGCCGTTGCGGGTGGCGGTCGCGGGCCGGGTCAAGGCCGGCAAGTCCACACTGCTCAACGCGTTGGTCGGCGAGCGGCTCGCGCCGACCGACGCCGGCGAGTGCACCCGCATCGTCACCTGGTACCAGGACGGGCACACCTACCAGGTCCGCGCCCGCGTCGGCAGGCAGGAACGACAGCTGCGGTTCGCCAGGGAGGACGGCCAGCTCGACATCGACCTCGGCGGGCTGCGCGCGGAAGAGGTCGACGAGCTGGTGGTGACGTGGCCGGCGCAGGCCCTGCGGTCGGTGACGCTGGTGGACACGCCGGGCATCGGCTCGCTGTCGGAGTCGGCCGCGCGGCGGACGTGGGACCTGCTGGTGCCGGACGAGGAGGAGACCCCAGCCGACGCGGTGCTGTACCTGATGCGCCACCTGCACGCAGGCGATGTCGAGTTCCTCCGCGCGTTCCACGACGCCGAGGTGTCCCGCCCCAGCCCGGTGAACGCGATCGGCGTGCTGTCGCGTGCCGACGAGATCGCCGTCGGCAGGCTGGACTCGATGGCGTCGGCCAGGCGGGTCGCCACCCGCCTCGGCGAGAACCCCGACGTCCGGCGACTGGTGCAGTCGGTCGTGCCCGTGGCCGGGCTGCTCGCCGAGACCGCGGTGACGCTGACCGAGGAGGAGGTCGGCCAGCTGCGCCGCATCGCCGATCTCGCGCCGCGCGAGGCCGAGGAGCTGCTGCTGTCCGCCGACCGGTTCGTGCAGACCCGACCGGAGCTGGGCCTGACGGCGTTGGAAAGGGAGTCGCTGCTGGCGCGTTTCGGCGTGTTCGGCGTGCGGCTGACGAGCACCATGCTGCGCCGCTCGGCGGCGAGCACCGCGACCGACCTCGCGCGTGAGCTCGCGGAGCGCAGCGGTCTCAACCAGCTGCAGGACCTGCTGACGTCACTGTTCTTCGAGCGCCGGGATGTCCTGAAGTGCCGGTCGGCGCTCCTGGCCGTCGCCGACGTGGTCCGTGTCTGGGCCCGCCCCGGCAGCGAGGTGCTGGCCGGCGAGGTCGAGGCGGTCGTGTCGTCCGCGCACCCGTTCAACGAGCTGCGGGTGCTGTCCGGGCTCCGCGCGGGGTGGGTGTCCGGCAAGGACGAGGTCGTCGCCGACCTCGAGCGCGTGATCGGCGGCGCGGGCGCCGCGCCCCACCAACGACTGCGGCTGCCCCCGGACGCCGGTCGCGTCGACCTGACCACCGCGGCGTCAGACGCCCTCGCCCGCTGGCAACGGCGGGCGGAGAACCCACTCACCAACTACGAGCTGTCGGTCGCCGCGAGGGTGGCCGTCCGGTCGTGCGAAGGCATGTTGGCCGACCTTTCTTCGGAGCGCAGCGATGTACGCACTCGGCATTGACCTAGGCACCACCTACACCGCGGCGGCGACGTGGCGGGAGGGTCGGGCCCAGATCGTCTCGCTAGGCGGGCGCGGGGCCGCGATCCCGTCGGTCGTGCTCCTGCGGGAGGACGAGACCTTCCTGACCGGCGAGGCCGCCAACCGGCGTGGCCTGACGGAGCCGAGCCGCGTGGCCCGCGAGTTCAAACGCCGCCTCGGCGACACCACGCCCCTCATGCTCGGCGGCGCCCCGCACTCGGCGGAAACCCTGACGTCCCAACTGTTGCGCGCCGTGGTGTCCGAAGTGGTCACTCGCGAGGGTGGCCCGCCAGCGTCGGTGTGCGTGTCCCACCCCGCGAACTGGGGCCCGTACAAGATCGACCTGCTCCGGCAGGCAGTGCGCATGGCCGACCTGCCCTCCGTGTCGTTCGTGTCGGAGCCCGAGGCGGCGGCGGTGAACTACGCGGCCGAGCAACGCCTGGGCGTGGGCGCCGTGGTGGCGGTGTACGACCTGGGCGGCGGCACGTTCGACGCCGCGGTGCTGCGCCGAACCCCTGGCGGCTTCGCGATCCTGGGCGAGCCGGAGGGAATCGAGCGGTTGGGCGGCATCGACTTCGACGCCGCCGTGTTCAACCACGTGCGCACCACTCTCGGGTCCAAACTGGACGATCTCGACGAGGACGACCCGGCCGTGATCACCGCGGTGGCCCGGCTGCGTGAGGAGTGCGTGCAGGCCAAGGAGGCCCTGTCCGCCGACACCGACACGGCCATCCCGGTGCTCCTGCCGTCGGTGACCACAGACGTCCGCCTGACCCGCAGCGAACTGGAGTCCATGGTCAGGCCAGCCCTGCACGGGTCGATCGAGGCGCTCCGGCGTGCGGTCCGGTCCGCTGGGCTGACGCCGGAGCAGTTGCACGCGGTACTGCTGGTGGGCGGCTCGTCGCGCATGCCACTCGTGGGGCAGTTGGTCAGCGCCGAGCTGGGCCGGCCGGTCGCGGTGGACACGCACCCCAAGCACGCGGTCGCCCTGGGAGCGGCCCGGTTGGCCGGCGGCGGCTTCGCGGCTCCCGCGGGGAGGAACGGCGGCCCAAGCGGAGCAGCCGCCTTCGGCGCCGCGGCCGGGCTGGGGGCGGCGGGGCTCGGCACCTCGGCGGGGCCTGGAGGCATGGCAGGACCCGCCGGCACGGCAGGGCAGGGCGGCGCAGCAGGCCCCGGCGCGGCAGCGGGCTGGGGTGGCGCTGCGGGCCTTGGTGGCCCAGCAGGGCCGGGCGGGCCGGCAGGGCCAGGCGCGGCAGGGCTCGGAGGTGCATCGGGTTTTGGCGGCACCGCAGGATTTGGTGGTGCGGCAGGGTCCGGCGACGCGGCGAGATCTGGCAACGCGGCAAGGCCGGGCAGCGCGGCAGAGTCACGCGACACGGCAGGCTCTCCCGCTGGCCCCGGCGGCACAGCAAGACCCGGTAATCAGGCAGGGCTTAGCGGCGCGGCGGGCTCTGGGGCTACAGCAGGTCCTGGTGACGCACTGGGACCCGGTGGCCAGGCAGGATTTGGCGGTGCGGCGGGCCCCGGAGCTACCGCAGGTCCTAGTGGCACAGCAGGATTCGGGAGCGCGGCAGGGACCGGTGGCGGACCGGCCGGCGCAGGGCAAGCGGCCGGAGTGGGCACCGGTCCGTCTCGATCCCGCGGTGCCGCTGGCGCATCCGGGCCCGGCGGAACCGCGGGGCTCAATGCCGGGCCGCCAACCCAAGGGACACATCCGTCCCGGCAGGGTGGTCCGTCGAACGGTGCCTCGGCGACTGGGGTGAACCCCACTCGGCCGGCGGGGCGGGGTGGCCCGGGCGACCGTGGTCAGGGAGCCCGGCGTGGTGGTTCGAGCGCGGCCCCAGCCAGCTCACGGACCACGTCCGGCTCCGACAGGGAGCGGTCCGGGGAGCGGCCGCCCACCGCTCCGGATCGGCGGCGGCGTCTGCTCGTGCTTGCCGCCGGTGTGGTGGCACTTGTGGTGCTCACCGGGGTGGGGATCGGGCTCGCGGTGCTTGGCGGGGATGACCGTTCGGCTGGCTCCGGTGGGCCGGGTACCAACACCGCCTCCGCGTTGCCCGCGGATGAGCAGTGCACCGACGCGATCATGAGCAACCCCCGCTGGGTGTGCCTCACCTCGGCGATCATCGCCGATGGGAAGATCACCATCGACTACCGGGGCGATGGCTCGCCGATGAATGTCAACGGGAGTTACCACCTGCACATCTACGGCGGCGACGGCGCCAACCCGGCCGCTGAGGCGATGGGTATGCAGGCCCCCAACGCCGACCAGGACCGGTGGTACGTCGAGGACCGCCACCCCGCGGTGCTCACCCTGGACGACGAGCGCTTCCAGAACGCGATCGGTGACGCGCCCAAGGTGTGCGCTCGCATCGCCGATGCCAGCCACCGTCTGGTGCCCGACACCAACGGCGCCTACGCGACCGGCAACTGCGTGCCCATCACCCGCACGGCCTCCGTCACCACCACGACCACCAACGCACCACCGAAGAACAACCCACCGCACACCAAGAAGACGACGACCACTTCATCGTCCTCGACGACCAGTTCGAGCAGCAGCGACACGTCGACCACCACGACGGAGGTGCTGTCGGAGAGCCCAGCTCCCTAACCATCCGACGAAGGTCCGGCCTCAAGTGTGAGGCCGGACCGCCATTCGCTCGGCGAGCCGGTCAGGGACGCGCTCAACCTGGCACGGTTGTGGCTCATCGACTGGGTGGGTCAGTCCACGGAATCATCGTCCGGATCATCGTCGTCGTCGACGTCCTCGATGACGTCCTCGGGCGACGGTTCCTCAACGGGTTCCTCAGCGGGCGGGGTGTGGTCGACGGCCGCCGGCCAGTCGGTGGGCGCGTCGTCGTCCGGTGCGTCGGCGTGGTCAACCCCGTCGAGCGCGTCGAGCGTGTCGACGGCGCCGGCGCCGAAGTCCAGGCCCGGTCCGGGATCCGAGTCGAAGTCGTCCATCGACCACGGCTCCGGGTCGCCGTCCAGCGCGTCGGGATCGTCAGGCAGTTCGGCCGACGCGAGCAGGCCGAACCAGTCGCCCGGATCCTCGTCGCCCGCGGTGTGCGCGGTCACGAACGGCGCCAGATGTTCGGCCACCTCAGGCGGCGCCGTGTCCGCGAAGCTGACCACCGCCTCCGCCACCAGCTCCGCCGGCAGGTCAGGGTGGCCGTGCTCGGCCAGGTAGGCCTCCGGGCCGCCGGCACGCGCGCTCGCGTCGCCCACCAGATCGGCGAGCAGTTCGCGAAGAGGACGCACGGAAGCCATACCCCAACTGTAGGGAACGCTCACAACCCCGGCCTCGGGGAAACCCCCACCGGACCCCCATTGCCTCCGGACCGGCACGCGCCTATAGTCCGATCATATATGACGTATGATACGCCACGGAGTGCCGCAGTGACCTTGCCCGCGTTCAGCCCAGGTGCGTTGCCGTCGCGGACGGCGCACGTTCTCGAGACCATCAAGGCGGGGATTCTCAACGGGCAGTTCAAGCCCGGCGCCGCGCTGGTCGAGAACGAGCTGGCCGGGCAGTTCGGCGTGTCGAAGACCCCGGTCCGCGAGGCGCTGAAGGCACTCGAGGGCTCGGGCCTGGTCGTCATCCGCCCGTACACCGGCACCACCGTGCGCGAGCTGAGCGAACAGGACGCGCTCGCGATCTACGACATGCGCCTGATCCTCGAACCGGAGGCGGTCCGGCGAAGCGTCGAGGCGGGCAGCGACTTCGCGGCCGCAGAGCAGGCACTCGAACGCGCCGCCCTCGCCGACGACCCGTCGACCCGGAGCACGGCCAACCGCGACTTCCACCGCGGCCTCTACGCGGGCTGCGGCAACCCCCTCATGATCCAGACTCTCGACGGGCTCCGCGACCAGACCGCGCTGGTGTCCGTCTCCTCCTGGGCGCGTGAGGCGTCCTGGGAGGACGAGGCCCGCGAGCACACGGCGGTCCTCGACCAGGTTCGCCAGGGCAACGCCGACGAGGCGGCCGCCCTGCTGCACCGGCACATCGACGGCTTCGTCGCCAGGCACCTGAGGAGGAACACGCACTAGAACACACGAGATGCGGCCCGTTCTCCGCCAAAGATCCCGGGCCGCACCTGCGAACCGTTACCCACAAACCAGGAGCAACGATGCCCCAGTCTAACGCGCCCGCGCTCGCCCCCGCCCCGGCGGAGCGCGCACGCAAACAAAGCCGCTTACGGTGGACGATCGTCGGATTCTCGGCCCTCGGCCTGACGATCGCCTATCTCGACCGCGCCGCACTGAGTGTGGCCGTGCCGTTCATGTCCGACGAGTTCCACATCAGCCCCGCCGTGAAAGGCGTGCTGCTGTCCGCCTTCTTCTGGACCTACGCGCTGTTCCAGATCCCGTCGGGCTGGTTGCTGGACCGCTTCGGGCCGCGCGTCATCTACCCGATCGCCGTCGGCTGGTGGTCGATCTGGACCGCGCTGACCGCGTTCGCGCACGGGGTCGGCTCGGTCATCGTGTTCCGGCTCGGCCTCGGGGTCGGCGAGGCGCCGGTGCAGCCGGCGAACGTCAAGGTCGTCTCGCGCTGGTTTCCGCGCAGGGAACGGGCTTTCGCGTCGAGCCTGTTCGACATGGGCCAGCAGATCGGCACGGCGCTGTCGGTGCCGATCGTGACCGCGCTGGCCGTGGCCGGCGGGTGGCGGCTGTCCTTCATCGTGATCGGCGCCGCCGGCGTGCTGTGGATTCTCGGCTGGCTCGTGGTCTACCGCGACCCGGAGGACCACCGGCGCGTCTCCCCCGCCGAGCTGGCCCACATCCGGTCCGACCAGGCGGAGATGGTGACCACCGGCGACCAGGTCGCGTGGCGGGACCTGGTGCGCGACAACCAGGTGTGGGCGCTCACAGTCGGCTACGTCTTCCGCTCGCTGGCCGGCGCGTTCTTCCTCACCTGGTACCCCAGCTACCTCCTGGACGACCGCGGCTTCAGCGAGGAGGACTTCGGCATGGTCGGCGCGATCCCGGCGCTGATCGCGATCGGCTCGACCGTGCTGGGCGGCGTCGTGTCGGACCGGATGCTGCGGGCCGGACGGTCCACGAACGTGGCGCGCAAGGTCCCGATCGTGACCGGTCTCGGCCTGTCCGCGTGCATCGGCTTCGCCCCGTTCATCGATTCCAACCTCGTGCTGATGATCGTGCTGACCGCCAGCAGCGCGGCGCATTCCTTTGCCGGGGCGGCGATCCTGAGCCTGCCGGCGGAGGTCGCCCCGTCGCCGTCGAGCGTCGGGCTGTTCGCCGGCTTCCAGAACTTCGGCTCCCAGGTGGGCAACCTGACCAGCCCGATCGTGATCGGCCTGTTCCTCACCTTCGGCAGCGGCTCGTACGTTGGCCCGCTGGTCGGCGCCGCAGCGTGCTGCCTGATCAGCGCGTCCGTCTACCTGTTCTGGGTACGCATCAAGCCCGTCACACTGACCGATCCGGAAAGGACCCCTTCGTGACCCTCGTCGAACGACTCAGCACGGTCATCGGCATCCCGGTGGTGCCCTACCGCGAGGACGGCGAGATCGACCACGACCGCACGGCATCGCTCGCCGCCCGCCTGATCGCGGCCGGCATCTCAACGCTCACACCGAACGGCAACACCGGCGAGTTCTACGCGCTCACCCCGACCGAGCGCCGAGCCGTGCTCACCACGGTGGCCGGCGCCCGCGACGCGTCGACGACGATCATCGCCGGAGTGGGCTTCGACATTCCCACCGCGACCGCCGACGCCCGGTTCGCCCGCGACACGGGTGCGGACGCCATCATGATCCACCAACCAGTACTCCCTTACCTCGCAGCGGAAGGCTGGATCGAGTACAACGCGACGATCGCGACCGCGGTGCCTGACCTGGGCGTGCTGCCATACCTGAGCAACCCGGCCATCTCCGGCACACACATCGCGCAGCTGGTGGACCGGGCCCCGAACGTCGTCGGCCTGAAGTACTCGGTGCCGGACCCGGTCGTGTTCGCCACGACCAGCGCGCAGGCGCCGGACCGTCTACTGTGGATAGCCGGGCTGGCGGAGTCATACGCGCCGGCCTACTGGCAAGGCGGCGCGCGAGCGTTCACCTCCGGTCTGGTCAACGTGGCGCCGGCGGTGTCGCTGCGGATGCTCGCGGCGCTACGAGCGGGCGACTATGCGGAGGCAGCGGTGGTATGGCGCGAGATCCGGCATTTCGAGGAGCTGCGAGCCAGGGACCGAGCGGCCAACAACGTGTCGGTGGTGAAGGAGGCCATGCACCAACTGGGCCTGTGTGGCCGAGAAGTGCGCCCACCGAGCCACACCCTGTCGAAGGAACTGGCGGCGGAGGTGGCCGACGCCATCCAGGACTGGCCCGTCGCATGAGGATCGTGTCGCTGACGACGTTCCGCCAACGGGTGGGCGACCGGCCACGCGTCCTCGTCAAGATCACCACGGACGAGGGCGTGGCCGGCTGGTCCGAGGTCTACAACCACGGACCGGACCTGGCCTATCCCCCACTGCTCGACTACCTGTTCGAGCAGATCGCGGGCATGGACCCGTTGCGCCCCCAGGCGGTCAACCAGTTCCTGTCGCAGTCCAGCAGGTTCCCCCAGGGCGCACTGGGCCTGGCCGCCATCGCGGCGATCGACCACGCGCTGTGGGACATCGCGGGCAAGGCTCTGGGCGTGCCGGTCTACCAACTGATCGGCGGCGCCGTCCGCGACCGGGTGCGGGTGTACGCGGGCCTGTACTCGGCCCCGGACGTCGCGGAACTGCGTGACACCACAGCAGAACTGCACGACCGGTTCGGCTTCACCGCCTTCAAGCTGAGCCCTTATCGGCGGGACGTCCACCGAACCCGTTTCGGCCGAGTGGTCCGCGAACTGGGCGACTACTTCGCCCAGGTCCGGCACGCTCACCCCGACGAGTGGGACTTCGCC
>Ga0307512_10005697_pt1 | contig 12862 bp, 18 predicted proteins | sample 14_EM_MG_FD_200267 | JGI IMG/M metagenome (GOLD analysis project Ga0307512, IMG submission 200267) | Populus trichocarpa ectomycorrhiza microbial communities from riparian zone in the Pacific Northwest, United States - 14_EM | ecosystem: Host-associated > Plants > Roots > Unclassified | place... | reverse complement strand
CCAAATGGCAGAGAGCTGTCACGAATAAGATCGGATAAGCACGTATAAGCATGGTAAGTAAAATAAGCTAGTGTCCCTTTTACTGATGCATTATCAGACCGCTCACGAGGATCAACGACATATCCCCGGCATGAACTGGGAGCCGTTGACGACCCCGCAGACCGAAAACCGAACGGGAAGACCGGGTTCCCAGTCTACTTGAGGTCAATGAGCGAGCCGGCAGATGCCCCGGTGCCGGGGTGCCAGACTTCAATATCATCAAAAGGTAAACAAAAAAATGAGGCTGTATCCTGTAGGGGACGGTATATCGAAACGCAAAAAGCTGTATTGGCGAATTCTTTGCCTCATGTCATTTGCAACACGACACACAGGTCACGTTGCTAGCCTTCTACGCAGGCGAGCGACAGAGTCGTACCCTGCTGGATGGGCGCTTCGAACGCTTATTCAGTGTGGAGTTGCGTGCCCCGAGATATGGGACACCCTCGTACCTGCTGGATGGGCGCCTCGGGTGCTGATTCTTTTAGAGACGCACGATCAACGATTTCGGCCCAATTTCATCCGCGGCCAGACCTTCCAGGAGGATTCGCGATACATATCGGTAGCTGTCCCGAATGAACGCCATTGGCAAGTCGTGGAAAGTCCTATGCTGAGGAATCATACCGTTGTGATTGGTTACCAGGTTTTCCACGATTTCTTTGATAGTCTTGTGGTCTCAGCATGTTCTGTGCGAGTATATATACGAGGCCAGATTTCTGGATTTCTAATTGTGCTTCACCCTCCCCTCGACCCTACCTATGCGAACTCAACCAACTTCGTTCCAACCAGGCAACGATTTTCACAGTAGATCAAACTACTTGTTGCAACCGGTCACTGCGCTATGCATCCCTCGTAGGGTCCTACAACTGGAAGGGGGGGACTTGCTTTCGCACACTGCCCATGCACATGACCAATCTGAGTCAATCCCGCTGGAAACCAATCACTTCCTCACGACAGGCTGCGAAGAGCTCGTCAACCTGTCTGGTCGACTTCGGCCTTTCCTTTCGGCCAACTACCCTTGGTTAGGACAAGACGATCTGGAGGTCATCGGAACGCATCCCGTCGATGCTGGGGGCTTCGCTAACGTCTGGGTTGGCAAAATGGGAGATCGAAGGATCGCAGTCAAATCTTATAGATGCTGGGCGTCCGCGGACCACGTACAAATATATGAGGTGAGTAATTTGATATGATGTGTTACGTTCACTGACAACCAATGAATAGAGGTTCCACAATGAAGCGCTGGCATGTGCTCGTCTCTCTGAGCAGAACGTGGTGCCTTTCCTTGGTGTTTATTCCACTCGGGTTCACCCATTTGCTCTAGTCTTTGAGTTCATGGATCACCTGAGCCTCGGAGAGTATCTCAGCAATAACCACGATGTTAGGAGGATTGACTTGGTGTGTTATTGATCGTCATCTCAGTCATCCGCCATCGCCTCAATATCTTGGCATTAGGTTTTGGAGATCGCACATGCAGTGAAGCATATGCACAGCCTCGACGTTGTCCATGGAAATATTAGGATTGTACGCCCTTCCTTCACTGCACCTTGACACACGTGCTCATTTCTTTCAGACGAATATCCTCGTCGATGCTGATGGACATGCCCGCGTTGCCGGCCTCGGAGCGACTTCCGTCCCGTCTGTTGTACCAAGGGTTGACGTCGATAGGTTCTTTCCCGGTGCCGCCCCGGAATTGATTGACCCTCAACGCTTTCGGTTGACCAACACCGGAGCTACAAAGGCCAGTGACATGTATGTGTTTGGTGTCTTGACTTGGGAGGTGAGTGGAGTGCGCGTATGTTCTTCCGGATAAGTCCTCGAATGAAATGGGAGGATTCTCAGGTCTTTGCTGGGCGAATTCCATTCTCCAATGAGAATAGGGTTGCAGGGGTTTATTCGATGTTGAAGGGACGTCGACCGGCTAGACCTGACCATCCACAGCTCTCTGATCGGGTGTGGAAGGTGATTAAGGGATGCTGGAAAGGTAACCCAGCCCGACGCATGGCGATTGCTGAGGTCGTTACTATTCTCGACGCAGAAGTAAACGCTCATAAGTCCTACTGAAACGTACAGTTCCCTCTTCTATCTGTTTTGTGTTTCTACCTCTGTATGTGTCGGGTGTGTATTGTCACGGGCCTAAACCAAGTTTCAGTTTCCCATGCATCTTTTGGCTGTTTACCGGCTCGAAAGGAATGGAATGGTTGTTTGATTGCCGCGCTGAAGTGTGTTTCCGCGTGTATGTTTCACTACGTAAGCTGGGAAAAGCCTACCGATAAATTGAAATTGCGCGCATTCCGATTGTGGGACCGGACATAATGTTTATCGGTTCCATTATATAACGACCGCGGTCCGAGTGGGTCTGCCAGGGTTCATTTCCCATCGCATTTGGACTCCTCGTGTCCGTCGTATTTCGTGGCCGCCAACAGGGTTCGGTAAACCCGAAAGGTTATATCAATAATGGTGTGCGTCAATCAGTCATACGTGCGGTCGGTTGGGGCGGCGGTTGCGCCGGGCGCACCTTTTATCTGACCGACCCTTGTTCCAAATCGATATTCAGGCAACCTGAGTCTGCCCTTCACCACGCCGCCGGCTTCGAACCTGAAACCGGAGATGGTTATGTACCAACTGTGGCACAAACTCACCTAGTAATTCGTCTGTTCTGTACCCATCGGAGTTCTGTTAGCCTTTGAAGCCTCAGACGATGATTTGGGGGGATCGTAGTTTAATTTTTTCTGAACCTGTAACAGCACGGTTTCCCGTTTCAATGTTTTTGTTTATGTATGCCGGTAGAGTTATGTGGGACTTTCGTAATCCTTCAAGGTCCTCTGTTGTTGAGCACTGTCCGCGTTGTGCGTTCGAGATCCCAGGAAGGAGCGCGGGGGGCGATGATCTTACGGTGGCACAGGACAGGAGCAAGATTCATGTAGACGATTGGGATCCTATAACCGATAATATGGAACATTGCAACGACACTACGATACACGGGGTGGCAGCGCGGGTTCCAACAAGCGAAGTGCTTATCGGAGCATAATGCGAGGTGGAGTCTCCGGCGACCCGCTTCAACTGATTTCGAGGATTGTCTTTCGCTCGAAGGGACAGTCGTTCGGCGAGCTTTTTGGTGAAGTCGTAAACCTTGATGAAAGCCTTCATGTTTCTGGGGTGACCCCTACGACTATAGCGAGCAATCTATTGAATCGGGCCGAGGATTGGCGTGGGGAGAGTCTGTGGAGGAACTTGTCGACCAGTCTAATGACCAAGCTGTCTGGTTTAGCGGTGAGTGGGATTGGGCGATCCTGGGATCCGCGATATAAAACCCTCGCGTCGGTAAATATCAATAAAGGAGAGGAGAGGAGATCTCGGAAGGTGCCAGTCGGGTAAAAGTAGTACAAGAGAACGAGTGAATCTTCGGAGACTCCTTGCTCGAACAGACCGAGACAGGCAGCGGTAATGGAGGAAGAGGCGTAGATGATGAGTGTGGATATGACCGCCGAGACGGCTGCCACGACCACTGGATCACGGTAAATGTGAGGAAGAAACGAGTGTACGCAAATCGAAAGGAAACTTGCCTGGATTGGAGGTTAGCCCGGCCACCAGAGTCCTGGCGAAACGGTAGCGGTAGTGACACTGAGGATAGACCCAGAATGCGTTCCCAGAAGCGAAGGTAGTTCTCCATTTCTGCGAGCACCTGACGTGGACGTACTAGGAGAGGGGAGGGAAAGGGCATGGGATATACAGAGTGCGATTATGGCAGTCTGCGCGAAGACCTACGCTTATTGAGCCCTTGCAAAGACACGGTCCGATCAGTCTCCCAAGTCCCTGATTGGAGCCATCGAAACAGGTTTTGCGCTGCAATGGCCCGTTTGCGAGGAAATTGCCAGTGTTCTCATCGTTCGCATCGTTCTATCTTTATGCACACCGGGCGGAATGTGCCACATACGGCTTGGATCTCCTATGGTACTTAGTTCCGTGTCCACTTTCAAGAAGAACTGAAAGTGAAAACTACGGTGGGTTTGGATCCCTCAAATCCTGAGATCTTTCCAAATAGGCCAACTCAACGTAGTTGCCATTTGGATCCCCGACGCAAACGAAATAGCGGCAAGTGGCCCGGCGATTCCGATAAACGTAATGTCGACGGCGCTCCTCTATCTCGACTTGAAGGAGCCAGGTCCCCGATCTACTTCTGCTTCTGTTCTTAAGGGCGACTAGTGCGGTACATGATGCATATAAGCATAAGGCCTGGGGCCTGGGCCTGAGGCCTAATGTGCACCATTTCAGTGATCCGCCGTCCGGTTAGAAAGAAATTGACACAGATTCTCGGGTGTGCACGTACCACGAGATTTACTAGGGTTAGAGGGTTCAACTAGATACTGAAGAACGCACCGTACACTGGCTGAAAGTCGCGCGGTGCAGCAATATTAAGGATTCTTCCCTTCAGGTCCACACGATACGGACCCCAGAATCAACTCGACGATATCTGCAATAAGTAAACACTCCGTTGTCCACGGGTGCTGACCGAACACAAGTGTCCCAGACTTTCTCCCCGTGTTCGCGAACCACAACGTCAATAAACGCCTCCCACTTCCTTTTCCCATATTTCGATCGCTCGATTTTTTTTCTATCGACTTCAGGCGCTTCATCATTGAGGACCTAAAAAAATTCTCCAAGCTAAATAACAACGTCGAGAAGGCTGAGGGGAGTTACTCGCGTCCCGTCCGTTTCGTCCCGATAACATCGCACGGCACAAGTTCATGTCCGTGGTCCTATCGTCCGACGTCTCTCCGGTATGGAAAATAAACGAGATCTCAACTTCGGCTCCTCCAGTGAAATCGTATGAACGGGTGCAGTGGCTTGGGGTAATATTTCAAGGGACGTAACAGATCCCTTCGACCAACGAGATTAAACCCTTGATGGAAACAATGCCATCAGACGTGAAACAGGGGAAGAAGAAAAATGGGAAGCACGTCCTAACTGATTGAGATGATCAACCGATGGGGGCTCGATATATGCCCTTTGGGCGCCCGTACCACCGTCACTTTGAGAGCACACTTGAAATTAGTCCATATCTAATCGCAGGACAGTTATTTAGTTACCAGGAGGTGTGGGAAAATTACCTTCGGTGCTGATTGTACGTCCCATGCGCTTCATTCGAAATCGACGAACCAACCGTCAAACTCTTCCGGCCCACCCAAACCCCAGTCGAGATCCTGTCTGGCAAATTAAACCGGAATCCACCCCCCATCACACAATGGGCCTCTGAGATTCTCAAATGAACAGATCTGGAACAACGTTGAGGAGGGCGGTGAGCCAATCATCGCTCCGAGATGGACGTGTAATGAAGCGCCTTTGAAACCAGTGACAGCCGCCAAAATTTTGGGAACAGTCCGTTCCGCCAACTTGATTCGATCTCTTCAATGCCCCGATCTCCCTTGATCAGTTGCTCATATCGAGAGGTAGCTCTCCAAGTCGATCCTGGAGGCCCTAAAAAACTCTACGAACGCACCTGAACATCGCCCACGGATATATGGCGCGCGGGGCCCCAGAAGTAAATGACCGATAGAACCTGACTGCGCAGTTCAAGCCGGCCGCAGTGAACGCGCCTTCTCGAGACCCGAGTAGCAATGGCGAGCAAAGAGCTGTCGGTTTATCATTCCCCGGAGTGATCACGGGGGCGTGGTCAAGATCCTTCGGCAACCTCCGACTGAACGGCGACCATGTACCAGGACCCCGAGCAAATATTGAATACAGGTACACAACTATCCACTTATCACATTACATGTACATGCCTGAGACTCAACAACTTCGAACAACGATAGACTACAAATTCCCTCCGCTACTAACGATCTGTTCCAAAAATTTTGTCCACCTCTTCTTCCACAACGCGATCGCCCGCTCCTTCTCCTCCGCCTCAAGCGTCGAATACTAAGAAACACCATCGTCAATAACACAAACGAACCGTCGAACTGGACCATGACAAACTTTGAGACTGTCAAGCGCGATCTCTCCCAAGGTGATCAGCCCCGTCTGCTCGCTCGATACCAACACTTGGTAGAAATCGAACGACAAGCCAAGGTTCCCAAACGCCGAAGGATCGTCCGAGCACAAGCAAACCGGAATCCCATGGTTCAATACCGACGCGATCGGGTGCATAGGTATAGAGGTGGTATAACGCTAGAAAATAAAGCGATTGAAAAAATCAGGGTTATGTCGAGGAGACCGAACGACGACAAAAGGCCGTACCAATATCTCGTTCCTATGAACATGTGCCGCTCAGTCGGGTTCGCCGTATATGGGTAAGGTGAATGAAACGACTGACGAAATCGGGCAAACTTCCAACGCAATCTTCTGCTCCCTACATATCTCCATAAGCTTAGGGTGCTTGATCATCGAAAACCTTCACCCCCAACCGCAAAACGAAATCAGATCCCCGATTTAAAAACAGAACAGGTAAGCGATACACCCTCACCCATGACCAATTCGCTTGGTTCCCAACAAGATGGCATCGTATAGGTTATCATCCGCGGCGGTACCATCGCCGAGGGTCTCTCCGGCATGGAAGATAAATGGAATATCGAGTCCCAACTCCTTTTGGCGGTCCTTGAAGCGGAGGAGCGGGACGAGGTAGTCTATGATCGGTTTCGTTGTATCCTCCGGTCCGACGAGGTCAAATCCTACCAGTACAAAAGTCAATCCAAGTCCCTCGATAGAATAATGGTACGAACCGGCGATCAAATCTGGGAACTCTTTCTTGAGTGCCAGACAATCCTCCGTGAACCACTCGAGCTCCTCTGGCGTGATTACCTTGATGGTGGTATAAATAATCTTGAGATAAAACGATGGTCAGTCGATAGAAGGTATAAACCAAATGAATGGTAAAATACCCTAGAGCCAACGAACTCGTCCTCTCTCTTCTGCCTCTTCATCTCATCTTTCACCTCTTGTACGACACTACCATAGATCTTTACCAAGTCCCGATGACTGAGGGTATTCCGACCATCCGGTCCGAAGAACGACCTATCCCAAACTTGAGCACGAGAAAGTAAGAAGACAAGGCGGGGGGGGGCTCACTTGAACAAGAAGTTGACCCTGGTCTCCACATACGAGATACCGTCCTCGATCGAAGTCAACAGGAACTCCCTAACATACGTCCTAAACACCGGAGAGAACCTAATAACGTCCTATCCTCTCATTGCTATCAACACCATCGGGGAAAAGAAAAGAAAAATCAAAGCTTCGAAAATAAATGTTCAACTCACCCTAGTAACATCAAACGTGGTCCGGAACTTTTCCCAAATCTACGAAAAAAAAACCCCCATCATCATCGCAAAAAATCCCCTACAAACCGAGGTTTCACAACCACAAATACCTTCTCAACGGTCTTATGCGTCCCATACGCTTCACCGGGGTTAATAGTCGTCGACGCGACGTACCACTTATCGAACCCCTCCGGCCCACCAAGCTCCGGCGAGAAATTCTCCCTAGCGACTTTCACCGGAATCCATTCCCCATCGTACGACGCGTCGGTCAAGCTCTTGTTGGCGGATAACTTGACTTCGGATTTCGGGAAGGGCGAGAACTCCGGAAGGACGTTCGCGGTGGGAGATAGTGCGGTTAACGGAGCGGAGGCTCGGACATACAGCGCCTCTTGTTCGAGGATCCTATTCAACATGAAGTTGACGTCGACGGTAGCGTCCAAATGGGCATGCAGCAACGCCCCCTTCGGCATCTTCCACCACCATCAACTCTCACTTAAAAATTCTCACTCGACTAGGATAAAAAAAACCGACCGGAACTCACCCTATGCAACACATCAAACACCTTCGTCTTCATAATCACCGATCTCGAAGTCAGAAACTCCATCCCCGGAAACGGATGCTCGATATGCTCATGCTCCGCTCCCCATATGGAAACCGCTTCCTCCACTCTCATCGCTCGAACGATCTCATCGGCCGCCGATTCAGTAGGAGTGAGGCTGTCCAACTTGATCGCATCGACACGGAGAGCTCGATCCTGTCTTATCAGATTGGCGCGGTCGTCGAGGTACTCGGTTAGATCAGTCGAGGACATGATGATCGTAAAGCAAGTCGGAGTATAGGGATCGGTTTGGGAACCGGAGGATTTCGGGACAACCGCAGGGGAGATATACGAAGGGTAGATCTCGAGTTTATATGCGCCCAGAACTAAGCATGGATCTCAACAAATGATCTACCGTGGTCCATTGGCCTGAGTGAGCGCCCACAACAGACTCCGATGATGCCGACAGGTACCCTCCCAGGGTTGTGGGAGAATCTGGGGACCCTCGGTATTTGAATCTCTCGAAGGGAGCGTGAGAAGGGCTTGAACTGACTAACAGCGCCGCAGTAGACCAGGGTCAATTTGAAGCGCGCAAGCCTATGACTCGGCTGGGCAGGTGGGTGCTCTCCTGGGCTACACGAAGGAGTGGTGGATAAGTGGCAGTTCTACCGAGTCTAATTCGCTAGGCTATGTACATGTTAACAAAAGATCATTATTACCCAGGTGATGGAAAATCTTACTGTAAAGCTATCAGAAAACCAAGTGTCAAAATATTGTCTACGAAGATGGAAAAAACCACGAAGAATGAAAAACAAACAACAAAAATAGCCCGCGAAGGATGTACCAAAAGCGCGGGCGAAATATGGTTATGGTGGAACATGTATTGCGAGGATGGGTGTCTACATTGATGCATGCGGAGAAGCGATTACTACGGAGATACAGACAAACATAAAAAGAAGTGATGGTGTAAGCCCTCATGAAAACGATTCATAAATATGCGAACGCGAAAACAATGCGAGAAGGGATATAAAGAAAGCGGAAACGACGAAACCTCTCTTGGAAAAAAACGCCGGCATCCGTCCAGAAGAGTAGCGTGGCCGACTTCACGAGCAGAGTCGAGTTGAGTCGGTGAGGAGGGTTCACGTCATCTCAGACACCATCTCGATGGGTTGAGCATAGTGGTACTCCAGGATTTGGCCATTCGGCTTTTTGATACCAACGCTGAACACAAAGAAATCCTATCGCGAGTCCCTCGTCAGCGATTACACCCCCCACAAGAGAGAAAAAAGTCGAGGTAAAAAGGCGCTCACGTTGATGACCAGCACCTCAGTCGAACACCCTCCAACTTCGATCCCGACAGTCTGCACCGCACCCTTCCACTCCCACGTCTTCATCGCCCCATTCTCGACTCGCCGACCCTTCGTAGCCTTGACACTCCTCTTGAACGTTCGGGTGAGTATAGACTCACTAGAGGAGCTTGGGGGAACAACAGCCTCAGGTACCAGTGGATCCAAACTCGGTTGTGGGATAGTCCCAGAAGACAAGGGCTCAAGCACGCCTTGACTACTCGTCGTGTCCCTCCAAACGAACACCTCTTGAGTCGAAACACCGACTTGTCGCTGCAGAGAGGCCTGGAGCGTCGGTTCTTCGCCATCCTTCAGATCGAGATACCCCGCGGGCGCCACGAGTTGGAGGAAGAACGGGATTTTGTCCGTGACACAGAACGTCGAGACCGAAGGTATGAATAACTAGATATAGCAAGTAAACGCGTCAATCGGGTCGTATCAGCGGGCTGGGGGTTAAAGATTATACGGAAGGTGGGTAGGATAACGAAGCGGAGGGTGGGTGTTACACCGTGACGGAGGAAGGAAAAGCAGTAGATAATTCAAGACGTACATTGCAAATCATCGCCTCCTGGGTCGTGAGGATTTGCTTCCAACCCGCAGGGAAAGCCTTGATCGACTGTGGGAACACGGGGTCCCTCGGAAACGCGTGCGGCGGTCGGGACCTCGGAACGTAGTCTATTGGAATGACGTGACTGCCATCACAAACAAGAAAAGTCAGGAACAGGTTCCAGAAGTGATTCCGTACCATTAGGACAGATAAACTCGTATGTTTTCACATACGATCCCACACTAAGGGTCACGCGCCAAGCTTAAAATTGAAGCGCGGAAGAAGTAGGGATGGGGATGGGGAGTGAAGGAACAATGAGAGAGCAGAACATACCGATTGCAGTGAGTCCAAAACGCGTGCCTGGACCTCTGAGTGACATTTATATGCATCGAATACGAACAAGAAATTCTCCCTCCTTGTCCCAAATCACAAACGTAAGAAGGTGGCAAAAGTTCGATCCCCACCCTCCCCGGTTCAATAGCGGCGAACGGTATTTGAAAGTTGATTGCCTGAGGGCACAGGGGAGAACTCTCCAGCTTTCGCCAAAGCTTGAAGCTCTTCCGAACGAAAATTTCTGAGCGGGCCTCATAAGTGTTGTTACCGATTGACGTTTGACCCTCGATCTAAGCACTCCGGTTACCAACTTCGTTTGGTCACCCACGCGGCGCAGATAACGAGGAGACGCACCACAAGTTTGACCTTTTCAAAGGTCGCCAGATTCTCTTCATCAAATTCGATAGTCCCCCGAATGATTCCCCTCCTCCCATATCTAGGCGCACGCTGGGTTTCGATAGGGTCTTGGTTATGCATGGTAATTGTCACATCTTTGATCCTCTTCGTCCACACACCGGGATTCCCGCCATAAGGGGACTTCCTGGGGACGAATTCGAGCCGTTGCTCGCCTCCCGTTGGATTTGGACGGTAATCTGGGACGGGTAATGAATCGGAGTATCCAGGGAGGGAGGTTGTAGATCTTGATAGAGACGAATATTGTGTTGACTCGGGTGTCACCGGCGACGGGGACAGTGAGGACGGGGTTCCCGGGTAAACGAATGTGGAGTCAAAAGAAGGGGGCTTAGCCGACTGGTCCGAAGGGCTCACAGCCATAGATACGTCCTCGCGGGAAGCGTTCACTGAAGAATCTCCGGAATCCGTGTCTGGCTGGACCGCGGAGTATACCATGGTTGTGGTATATCGCAAGGGAGTAGATAGGGGAGAGTTGCGGAGAGGGTAGAATCAGACGCGAGGGCGGAAGGTGGGGAAGCGAGGAGGATAGGAGGTATACGAGATATATAACCGGGAGGGAGGAAGAGGGGTCAAACGGGAACAATCCCCCCGCAAGCAATGGCCAATATATCCCGTGGGAGGCTGGAGGTGATTCCCACCCGGGATCGAAAGTCAAGGATAACCAAACGAACATCGCTGATGATCGAGGATAGACGCCCAGCTCGTTGCGGCCAAGATCACTAACCACTCCAAGTTTAGCATCGTATACGTCAGATTTGGCCCGGTCCCTCCGGTCTTGAATATTTGAATTATCGGTGTTGTGGTATATTGAAGTAAGAATTTCGGGAAGAAAGAGTCTCCGGTCAACAAAAATCCACACAAAACGCGTTTTGCACAGGATAAAAGGGGGCAGGGACTATACACCCGTCGTCAACCCCACTAATTGCGGCAACCCGCGTATCAGCCGCATCGATGAAATAAATGCCTCCGTTCTGGAGAGTGGGAGCGTACACAACATCTCCACTGCACACTTGTTCTCAAGACGTCCCAAAATCCGTATAACCTCGTGGATCGGAGCCCTCCATCGTCACTATCTCCACTTGTTTGTTCTCCCGTCGAAATAAAGGGTGGAAGTCCAAGTATCCACAATACGTTGAGGGAAAGACCCATCAAGCCACGCGTCCGACACCTCAGGAAAGTCTGGAACGTGACCACTACATTGATATGTAACCCTAATAAACCTTCGGTTTCTCGTCAGGTTCCTTCTTCGGCTGCTGGGTCTGGAGGTGTCCCGAACTCACGTGCAACATCGTATTCATAATCATAAATCGCGTCAACGTTACGATTCGATTCCCGTATCCCTGACGTCAGTCTCGAACGTGACCTTGGTGTTTCAGGTAAGCCGCCGAGCCGATGCTAAGTAAGCTTTGGCGTGCGACGGATCTGCCTCGAGGCTCAGTCCCACCCATATTTGGTTTCTTGATTTGCAGTGCTAAATTTGATCGGCCCAATGCATCGCGCCTGTGATGGATATGATTATGACGCGTCGGTTGGCGGAGCCAATCGTCCTCAGAGCGACTAACCGGGTTAGAGGTCACCCACATTCAATCGAGGCGTGTCAGTTCCCGGGACTCGTAGAGTACTGGGTCTTGTAAAAGTTTTTTTGCTTCCGTCCTGCAAAAAACGTACCCTTTTGTGCGGCATGACCTCTTGTGCCCGGACTCCTATTTCCTACCCCCTCCTGTGCTTTATAACCTCTGCAGCCTCCCCTGGTGTTTAGTATATATGGCTATCGAGCTAGAATATATAATATAGAAAATGAACATGACGTATAATCTCGTGACCGAGATTACAATATATTCTCTTTCCCGGCTTCTCTCGTACCTTCACTTTGTAGCCATCTCGTACGACGCTTAAAATGCATCCTTGCCAACTACGATCATGATCGACCTTGGGTTGACCGCCTATGTCCCGTGCTCTGCCGCTGGCGGCCCTATGCCTTATATATATATCCAAACAATGTACAGCTTTTCAAAAGCAGAAAAAGGAATTAACGATCGCAGAATTATGGACAGTAAAAAGAATGCAGGAAAGATGGCGAGGGAACGTCAGAAAAAGTAAAGGATGGTGTTGAAACAAAGCCATCAGGGGAAACGGATGATTTTTACTCTTTATGTGCGGCTTGTAGGATACCGATTGTATAAAAGAGGGGCTCCGACACTTTTCAACGAGGGGGATGAGTGGGAACTGAAAGAGAGGTTTGGTGGTTACTGAAAATCATAGAGAAATATTGGCGTCGGCCGAGATGACACGATAAAGCGGGTGATGAACGCTTACCACGTCAATGAAGAGGTCCGAAACCAAAAGTACAACAACAGGTAAGAAAAACGAGTACAAGAGGGCTGCCTCAGGAGGCCAA
>Ga0307512_10005695_pt1 | contig 12866 bp, 18 predicted proteins | sample 14_EM_MG_FD_200267 | JGI IMG/M metagenome (GOLD analysis project Ga0307512, IMG submission 200267) | Populus trichocarpa ectomycorrhiza microbial communities from riparian zone in the Pacific Northwest, United States - 14_EM | ecosystem: Host-associated > Plants > Roots > Unclassified | place... | reverse complement strand
GCGACTCGCGCTCGTCATCCCAGCAGCGTTGAAGTATCTCCCACAATTCATCAACGAGTCCAATGTGCGCAGCCGCCTTTGGCTTGCACGGTCGAATTCCCGTCAATATCGCGTCGTTGATCTTCTCTAGATCCCAGCCATCGTACGGTACGTGCCCGCACAGCACCTATCATCCCGTAAGATCTCCGCGAAAGGGGGTGCGAGATTCTCGCAGTAACCACATACACGCACCTCATAGATCAGCATTCCCAGAGCGAAACGGTCAGATTCCTTCGTCGGTCGCGGATCCGGGGTGTTGAATTTCTTGGGATCGAGGAGCTCGGGGCTCATCCACCGAAGGCTTCCGCCCGAAGTGAAAGATACGAGGGAGATCATCGAGGCCCTACTTGTGCCGACCCATGGTTCGATCCTAGCTATGGTTGAGATACCAAAATCTGCGATGCACGCGCGGAAGTTCCTAATATAGATGTTCGCCTTGAGGAAGTGAAGGGTCAGAACCACGGTACGATTCCGGTGGATGTTGAAGGGGGCGGCATACTCCTTTCAAGTTCCCGTGAACAACTTGTAGCCCGTGCATGTATGATAACCCGTCGACAATCTCTACCAACTGAATCAATCGGTCAAAACTACGTTACGACTCGGGGCGAGAGGCTAGAACTCACAAGCTCGATACGGTTCACTTCGTGATGTTCCTTGAGCTTGAGGTACTCATTTATGTTCCCTTGGTCCATCCACTCGGAGATCAAACACAACCTATGTTGGCGTAGCGTTGCACCACAGAGCGGGAGAATGTTCGGATGCCGGAGATGTTTCCAGGCTACAGCTTCCTTGCAAAACCTCTACGTCACACGCCATTAGGTAAATCACAGCCCGCCAACCAAATGTAGGGAAGGGTGATGACTCACGCTGAACGGTTCATCTAGCCTCTGCGGAACGTGGAGCCGGATAATTTTGACCGCAACTTTCCGACCCTTGAATTCGCTCTGGAATATTTGGGATGCGTGCGTGTAATGCGTCGCCATCAAGGGGTCGCTCCCGTCGTCCCGGAGTTTCATCGAATCTGGGATCGACCTGTTGCTGCTACAAAGCTTGCACAACTCATTAAGTTTTGCCGATATTTCATTATCAGGCACCGAGCCTTTCTCGAGCTCCTACAGAACGGACGTTGATCAGGGCGAAAATGACACCACCGAGGAACATACCTGATCAAGCTTGTTGATGCGACCCTGAGCAGTTTCATTTGGACCAGGCCGTCCGAAGAGCCTTCGGACTAGCGAAGAGATCTCTCCTCCACCTGTTTAGTCTGGTGTCACACAAGGGTTTTTTTTAAAAGAGACGGCCCACAAACCTGTCTCAACGATTGTCTGGAAGCGTCGGAGGACGTTATCGATATCCGGTCGCCTTTCTGGATTCGGATTCCAACACTCCTCGGTGAGTCTCCAAAGCGCTGGCCCGAGCCCAAGGGCTTCACCTCCCGGGGGTTTCTGCGGTCGATCCCCTTTTGATATCATGATTACGACGTGCACGTTGGTGGCGTTTGGAAACGGGACTTTCCCTGTGAACACCTTCAAGCAAGAAGCGAACCTCTTGAGAGCTTGAACATAAGGCTCGTGAAGTCTGTAGGTTACCTCTATGACAACCATAGCGAGAGAATAGATATCAGACCGCATGGTAGGATTCACCCATTTTTCCTCCCGGGCTGTGATTGAGCCCACGAGCTCCGGCCCGGACCAACGGACCGAGCCTCCGCTGGCAGTGAGTGAACCGCTGACAGAGTATATGTCTTCTGCTATTGAGGAGAGACCGAAATCCGCGAGACAGGGGAGCCCTACCGCGTTGATAAGGATGTTGTACTACAAAAATAAGAACCAAACGCCAGCCCCAACGGATCAGAGCCACGCTGTGTTTCATGGGGGAAAGAAACCGTACGAACACCCTTTAAGTCACCATGAATAACTCTGTGCCTGTGTAAATAGTTCAGACCACGGATGATGCCAAGTAACTGAAGATGACCGCGATCAGTGAATGTAAGGATGCACACACTCGTCAGCGTCATCGCTGGCACTCACCAGGTCCAAACGATCGATGTGCCCTTTGTACTGATTCAGGTACTCCAGCATGTTCCCGTTCTCCATCCACCTGGACACCATACAACATGGGAATGAATCCGGGGCGACACCCTCAATCCGAAAAACATTTGGGTGACTCATTCGCCTGGATATGATAACCTCTCTGCAGTATTTCTGAAACCCCAAACGGACGTGCGGTCAGAAATCACCGTCCGACAGTGTGAAGGGGGGAAACGAGCACGTCCTCCTACCTTTGTCACCTGCACTGCGTTGTTCTGATATATCCGAAGCACCTTAATGGCGAACACTTCGCCTTTCTCATTCGTACCCTTCCAAATGTCGGAGAATCCACCAGATGCGATGGCGTGTTTGCTTGTCGTGAGGGTCGACTTGACTTCGTGCGAGTCCGGAAGTAGCCCATATATGCCACAAACCTTGCTCAGCGCTCGGACGCACCGTTTATGAATATCGGATTCGGTTGAAAGAATATCAATGGCCTGGGACCCCCAGAGATTGTGAACGGGGAACGGCCGGCGATAAAAACGAAAAAGGACTTACTTTGTCCAAACCATCGATGTATGCTTGTGGTTTGATCTTGATGCTGGGCAGATCCCTAATGTAGTCAGAATAGTCGTTCGCAGTGAGCGCGTCGGTTAGGGTCCGGGTAATCACTCGAGGGGCCGTCAGATCCCCGTCGGCGATGGAACGCAGGTGACTTGCTGTAGAGACCGAGCGGGGACGGGAGGGATTCATCATCCTGAGCACTGGTCCAAGAGGTTTCGCTGAAAGGCAATTTTCGAGGGGAAGTGTAGTAATCGCCTGGGAGAGGCCCCCCCAAAGGCCGCTCCTCCGCACGTGCAGTGGAGAGATCAGCAAGCGTAGTTGTATCCGTTCCACCCTCCAGAACCCCATACATTCCAGAACGCGAAACCATCACACTAGCGCGAGGTTTGTCACGCTAACCCTGTTTTGGCGACTACTGATTGCGACGAACTACAGATCAACGTAACCGATAGCGGGATATTCTCATTGCGGCGCGTACTCCAGTTAATGCACGTTTGAGCGTCCCCCTCACATTCGTGACAAAACCATCGGGGTTGGCAGCTGCCAGGGTCTGTAACTGCCAACACCTGTGTGAGCACGGCTAGAGACCCATAAGAAGTGACGTACAGGAAGGATGGACGCGTTGGATAATGGGGATAGCGAGAAGGCAGCCCGCGGCGCTTCCAGAGTATATTCCTCGGTTGACGGCGCCTGCCATTTCGTTGTGGTTTCGCTCTCCTGCCCTTGTAAATGCCGGTGTCGGCATAAAGATCACGAAAAACAACGAGATGGCTCACCTAGTACCTGCATCGGCTTGGGTTTACGGAGTTCGAAAGGGACAACTTCCTCTAGGGAAGCAAAGTCGCTGAGCTTGTCAAGGATCGGTGGGAAGGGTGGTCGATCCCAAGGGTTCGGGCTCCAGCATTCTCGTGCGATGTTCCAAAGCTCCATCATTTTGGAAGGAGTGTCTTTTGGAATATCTGGGCGAGTTCCTTTAGACACCGCGAGTGGTATTTGCCACGGCTGTTTGACTCCTTCGAAGGGGTTCTTACCCGATAGGACCTAGGGCGAGTGGGTGAGACGTGGAAAAATAGTTTACCCCCCCGCACCGCGAACTAACCTCGTAAATCACCATTCCAAACGCGTAACAGTCGGATTCCTTAGTCAGTTGGATTTTTGGGAGATTGAATTGCATCGGATAGAAAAGCTCGGGGCTCATCCATTGGTATGTCCCCTTGGCCGCGCCCCCGGTAGAAGAGGTAATATCTGTGGTTTCTGGGTCCAGGACAATTGACATCAGCCCGAAGTCCGCGAGACAGGCTCTTCCATCGTCCTTCACAAGGATATTTAACTAGAGAAAAGTATGCATCAGTCCCATAATCTCCAAATGAGCGGAGGTAAGGTATGACCCCTTTCAGATCTCCGTGAACAACGTTCATACTATGCAGATAGGCGATGCCTCGTGCGACATCTGCCAACTATCGTAGGAGTCAAAAAAAAATACCAATAGCCGATCAGGCTGGAGCGCGCACTAAGGAGGGTTTGTTCACGTGCGGGTTTTTTTGTAGATACTGCTTGATGTTTCCGTTTTTCATCCACTCAGAGACCATGACCAGTTCCGGACCGCGCATATATGCGCCGATCAGAGGTAAAATGTTAGGATCTGAAAGCCTCATCCAAATAATCACTTCGTGACAAAACCTCTGTCGTGAATCGAATGTTGGCCATTGCCACACAACACTTGGGCAGAACAACGGACCTCCTTTCTTTTCTCAAACTGTGCAGCAGTCACCCCCTTCAACTTCTTGATCGCCACGACCGTTTCGTTGAGCCTTCCTTTCCAAACTTCACCGAACCCTCCAGCGTAGTCCGCGACTCCTGATCGCTGCAGGTCATCAGCATTCAACACGTATGGCCCGGGCAAGACTCCGCGAATCGCGCATATCCTGCACAGTGACTTGAAGCATCTCTTCCGGAGCCCGTTCATCACGTCTCCGGTCATCACATACTGCGGATCGCGTGAGTGAATGGAAAGCCATGATCACTGAATGAGAAATCTCCTTACTTGACCGAGAATATCTATTACGCTCGAGAACGCCTGTTCATCCAACCCCAGGATCCCCTCCATCTCCGTTGTAGACCGTAACACGCCCGCCAACACAGCATCAAAATGCGCTGAGGGCAGGTCTGGATTGAGGAGGTCCGACCATTGGTGTGGTGTGGATGGTGTAAGGCCGCTAGAATCACTGTCATCTCCCCTCTTTGATTCGCCGTGGTAGCGTGAACGATCACATCAACACCCAAGACTGTGGCGCACACATACACTAACAGGCCGAGAGTGGGATTTTGACCAACCCCGTGTAATCTTTGGGGGCATTTGATATACGATGATCTTGCCGGTTGCTGGTTGGATGCCGACAGAATTTGGCAAGGGAGGAAGCAGGAAAGAAAGTTGAGGCGGACCCACAATGGCTCGTGCAGTTGGCGTCTAACATCGAACGCCGGACCGAACATACACGTGTTAGGCGAATTCGCGTCTTTTCCGGAGCGATAAGCCCCCATCTCGACGGAACGACGGTGGAGGTGAAAAGAAAGCATTCTGGTGATCGACGCGCTTTGTGACGGAACCATCCGGTAACGAATTAGGTTGTCCCAATGTCAAGTACAGAGGTTCCCTCTCCGAATCCAAATCCGAACACAACACCGGATCCGCAATATCGTTCATCCGCAAGAGATAGTAATATTCAGTTCAGGTGTAGTTACAATCAGAAACATTACACGTGCTATCATAACCCTACGGATAATCACAAGCCCAATCCACAAACGAGACAGCTGTTACACAACATCCTGGCGCCACGTCCGTTTCAGCGTCTGCTTCCTCACCTACAACCACCTCCTTCCACGTCGTAGCGTCATACCCAAACAACTGATACAATCTCCTCAACTGATAAACCTGAGACACACGAAGATCGGTAAAATGCCTAGAGTCCAACCGTGGGGACACCCATAGTGCCGGAGCGGGGTTTTTAACGCTCCCCACTCGACACGGGGTGCCCTCATAGTGTCCTATGAGATACATGATGCGCATAGCCTCCATGGACGTGTCAGTGATATGCCGCTTCAAGGCGACCAGGAATCCCAATCCGTTGGTTCGTCGGAACCTGAGTGTATCGCGCTGAACCAACCTCCAAGAGTCGTGATCCACAGGGTCAACGACGCCGGTTGTCCAGGCCCAGATGATTACAACTTCAGCTGTGTTCAAACACTGAAGCTCCTCAAGGCGCCTGATAGCCGTGGTGATCTTCAAAGGTGTGTGAAGGAACTCAAACCACGAGTGGGTTGCTATCTCTAACATCCATTTGAGAGAAGCCCTCTTCCCTTCTTCTGTGGATAGGATTTCTTCGCAGGAAGCGAAATTCGAGCGTCGGAGGTGGTCCCGCCACAGGTCCGACGATGCAAACTCGATCAGGATGACTGTCGCCATCATGGGTTTGTAACTGGCTGTGAACGCAGGTTGCCCATCCTGGAGAGGAATATGCGGGGCGAACTGGAATGGATCACCAACTGCTTGGAGGAGCTTATCGAGGTCCTGGTCCAAGACGTTCTCCATCTGTGAGGAGAACCACCCGGACATGAGTCTACAGAACACCTCCAAAGCCAGACTGCGCGCTTGTAGAGGGTGGGTTGGCAGCAGCGTTGATGCGAGGATGGGGAGGGCAGTTGCACCGATATCAGTGCCTTTCGGGCTGGCAGATAGAATGCGGAGGGCGATAAATCCTGGATATGGTGGAGATTCTGTGGTATAGAACTTCTCGCAGAGTGACAAGAAGCCCAAGAGGGGGGGTGTCCAAGCGCGATCTACATAATAAAAATGTTCCGGGTCCTTGGAGTATAAGTGGTTCCCCAGCAGTCGCACTACGCTGCTAGCCAGTTTATAGCGCTCGTCCTCCGAGTATCCAGAGGCGAGAATTTCGGCGATCCACACAAAGCAAGGCTCTCCGGTGTTCATGACTTGGAACGGGTCGAGATGAGTCAATGTGGATAGAATCGTAGTAAGATCCCATTGGCTAGCCTTGCCCTCCCTGATGGAGATCTGTAACCGATGATTGAAAAGGCTGGTTGCTCTTTCCAACGCATCACTACGTCTCCATGAGTAAATTTCGCGAAACGGATTGGGGTATTACATACTTATTGTCAGGGACATACAGATCGTGGATATCAACTCGAAGTCCCAGGGAGATTGCCATGGTGAGGAAACAGCTCGTTTTGAGGATGGCAAGGGTCTTACCGCTGCCTGCGGTAAAGGTCTCGCAGATCGACTGTATTGCGAACGGGTTGTGGGCGATAGCGGGGTCCTGAGAACGGCTCCATCGCCAGATTGTCTGGACCATTGCTCTACTCAACCAGAGCTGATGCATGGTGGGTAAATGGGAGGGAATACTTTTGAAAAGGTCGAGGCTTATGGACAGTGAATCATCCAGAGGTGTTGGGGAATGCGCAACAAATCTGAGAATGGCAGTGACCAGCGAGAATGTTGGCTCCAACGAGGGCGCCCATTTGACATAAATATGAATGCGTCCACAGAGTGCATGGAGGCCCTCATCCTCAGGCTCCGTGCTGAGGTGGATACTAAGAACCGATGCCAGTGCCATCCCTATCGAACTCGCATGATCCGACTTTCCGGGAATCACCTGACCATCCAACAGGCAGTCGAAGAAAAGGTCCGCGAGAACGTGAGGTGACAGGGCTCCTGCGATCTCCGGGTACAAGATCATATCCGCAGAGAACCGGACGGTGGAGAATATCACGTCGGGATCTGTGGTGGAATCAAGCACCCAAGCGATACAACGGACGTCCGCCTTGCAGACCTCCCAGTCGATCAAAACGTCCTCGAAGATCCGGGCGGGTAACGCCGTGACAGCAGCGAGCGGTATATGCTCCGCTTCCTCAGGTAGAGTTGGGACGCAACGAAAGCTCGCAAGCGCACGGCGGACTCCGGAAGGAAGTTGTCCGAGAACTCGCCTGAGGTTCCTGATAGAAAGGAAGGCTGGGACAAGAGATCGCAGTGAACGAGCGAATGCAGCGTCACTGTACGTGAGGTACCTAATGACGGTTCGGATGAAAATGGAAGGAGGTGTCTGATAGGGGCAGTTGTAGTAGAGTGTTGCTGCAAGAGTGAGGAAGACGTATGAGGTGGCCCCGAAGATCGTCACGGTGACAGCGACTCCGGCGATAGTACGACTGATGGTCCGGAGATACAGCGACAATGCGCAACCAAGCAATAGCAACGCAAGCTGAAGCATTACTGGGAGGCTTTCAATGGTGAGATGGAAGCGCCACTTCTCGAGTCCATCCAGCTTCCGTTGTCTGTCCCGGCTCTTGTCGGCAGCAGAACCTCCGCGGTTCCGGAGATATCGGTTGACCCATTGCTTCCCAAGCATAGCGAGAAACGCGGCAAAGAGCGAGGTCGCGAGACTTGCGTAGAGAAGAGATTGGACGGTGACAATCTCAGGAGGGGGTCCGTTCCAGGTGATGGCGTCAGGATCCGCGTTGGGGAAGAGGGAGTTGTTCACGGTGTGGATGAGGATTTGCATGTAAGCGGCGGTCATCTCGTTCGGGTCTGGCTCGAGCTTTGATTGGACATCGATTATGAACGCGGAACTGACTGCAGAAAATAAACCGGCCTGTATCCCCTCTTGAATAAGTGCTCAGTGGATGTATTTGGATCGGATCGCTCACGAAGATGAGAGACGTGTTAAGATCTTCATCGTATTTCCTCGCATAATCTCGGTCAAAGTCTGCAGATTCCTTACGATATGTTGCGAAGAAGTCGGTGCGGGGATCGTTGGTCCTCAGTGGTTCAAAAAAATCCTTGAGGGCGAGATGCAGGCTGGGTCGGGGTGTCAGCAACGGCCAGGCTGTCATGGTAATCCAATAGACTGAGTGCACCATTCCGGATCTATTTGGACGACCGCTGGCTCTTGTGTTTGAAGCTTCTTGTGTGTGGGCCCCTCAAGGGAGGGCGGTTTGAAGTTCATGCGTGGTGACAGTGAGGGGAGGTGAATGGGTCGGGCGCTTGATGAACTCATGCCGTACGCGCTTCCAATTGTGCCTCAAGGACGTTGTGTCGGGCTTTCTGCCAATGCGACTAATGTGCCTCGAGAATAAAGGGACGCGTCTGATATACCACCTCCCCTGAAATGGGTGGTCTGCTCTCGCCCTCGACGGGTGTCATCACCCAACAGTCCCATCGTCACCACTGTCCTAGCACTGTTGGTGCGTCGATTGAAATCCCATCCACCTCCTTCTCTCGCACCTCCCAACCTTTAAGTAGCAAACATGCCATATCGCAGGGATCAACCGCAAAGGCAGCGTCCACGCTTTATTCTATACTCCATCCTCCGCTTTCCGTCGATCGATTGAACCCCCCACACCTCTCGTCTATACGAGACTCAATCCGTCATATCAGCGAACCAGCTGCCGCTGACGCCTACAATCAAGTTCTGAGTGAAGTCGGGGGGTTGGATCGTGAACTCGAGGCGCGGGCCTCTAAATTCGAGGTCCCGATGACTGGAACATTGGATGCGATGTTAACATTCGAGAGGCCATGGCCTAAAGCCCTCACCCAACGGGGGCTCCATAATTACACCAATTCCGCTGTATCTGTCTCTTCCAGTCATTTTCTGACAAATGGTCGTTCCGGCTGTCGGTTGTCAGCACTAATGAGTACAATGTACATCGGAATATGTACAGTCACAGGTAACCCACACAACAGACATGATACAAGAGACGGGAGGTACATCACAGGATACAGATCATGGATGAGTGGCAAAACAACAAATATGGAATGATGCATCCGGACAGAGGGGGCAGATAAAGAAGGGGGCATCCTCGCAACACGGAAAAAATGGGGAGGCACAGGACGGTATCAGTGTTAAGAGAACTCAACGCGAAACAAGGTGAAGGTAGGCTTTGGCGACTTGCATCTGAAGAACTAGAGGCAAGTGTCAATGCCGTCGCTCGGATTCAGCGGCCCTGCCTGAATACGAAAAAACACAATAGGTGGGACTGTTGTGAGAAGCTCACCGCCGTCATCCGATTCACAAGCATCAAGGTCGATCTTCTGGAGGAGCTCCTTAACTAGCTCCGCGTCGTCTGCGGCCCCAAGCTTCTCGAACGCATCGACAGCGCCCAATGCCTCGGACTTCGCCTCCTCAAATCTATGTTGTGCGTGCCAAAACCCAGCCTGCAGCTGCATCGCGCGGGCAAGAACGTATGTGTCATTGTCGTTGGTCGCGTGCAACTTGGCCCGTTCCACGTGAGCGTGTGCGTCGTCAAACCTGCCTTCATCGGAGGACAGCTCCGCCAGACAGAATTGAACCCAAAATAGTAGATTGAGCCAGTTGGGAGGAGTTGCGATCTCGAGGGCTGCCTCCAAATGGTGAATGGCCTCCTTCGTCCCGCCCTTGGAACGATATATTGTGCCAAGAAGGTAATGACATCGGCAGACGTAAAATTGTTCACCTTTCTCTAAGAGAAGGTTGATCGCGCGGGATGCAATTTCTTCTGCGTCGTCGAACTTTCCGTCGTCATGGAGCAACCAAGCGAGGTATTCCAAACACCGTGCTTGTTCCGTTATGTCACCGAGGCGTTTGTGAATTTCTGATGCCTCTTTCGCCTGTTCTATCCCTTCCTCGAAGAAACGCATAGCCAGATGTGTATTAGATAGCTGCTCCAATGTTTGAGCGAGTCGGCGGTCGTCCCCCTGTTCTCGAGAGAGTCTTAAGTTGTGAGTGAGAAGTCGTTTGCATTCTGTATAATTTCCAACCGCGTGGAACAACCTCGAGAGTTGGAATAAGCATTCAAGCTTGGAGGGATGGTCGTCTGCGAGCGTCTCGATCTTCGGTCCCAGGATAACAAGCCGCGGTTTGTGCCAATAAAGGTGCTCCATGAAATTACCACAGGCACCCCACACCCCACCTGATGCCACATCAATCGTTGTGAAGACATCGAGCAGATGCTCAACATTTGCATCCTCTGACGTGATCCACCTCGCTTCTTCGAAGCCGGGCTTGCCAGGCTCGAGATCAACCGACAATCGGGTAAAGTAACGGTCCTTGGTTAGGCAGAGGAGTGGGGCCGATGATGGATCCTCGGTGGAAAGGTGGTCGCGGATCGGTGCCAGCATCGTGACAAAGCCGTCACTTCGATATGCTAGCGAAAGGACACAAAACTTGTCGAATATGTTCTTCCTCCCGGAAATCGTGGGAAAAAGCCGGTCGACGTTTTTCTCGTCAACCCCTTGAGGAAAGAAGGCGACAACTCCGAGAAGATCGCGGGCATCGGGACCGAGTTCTTGAAACATCGGTGAAGAGAGTGACAGCCCAATCGTGGCTGCGAGACCCCTCTTGTGGTCCGTCCGGAGAATGCCCGTGCGATGCTTGCTCCATTCGCTGGTCAACCTATCAATATCCCACTTGTTGTGATGAGCAACTGTGGCGAGTAACGTGATCGACAACGGATGGAAGTCGAGTTGTTGTAAGATGCTGTTGGTCAGATCAGAGTGCCTCCCGTCCCTGTAGATCCGATGGAAGGTATCACGTGCGGCCTCCCTCGATAGCGTTGGAATGTCCAACCGCTCAAAGTCGGGAGGGACGGTGGATATCCGGGATGTAATACAGAGGCAGATATTGTCCAGCTGACTGAGTTCCTCCACTGTCGTGTATATCTCCTCGGCACTCGCCACATGGGGGTCGAGAACCGATTCCACATTGTCGAGGACGATAAACATATCCTTGGAGGATATGAATGGTCGCAAGGGGGTTAGATCTTCGGGGTTTTCGACACCTGCACCGATGGCCTTGGAGAGTCGGCGGAGGAAGTTGGTGAGCGAGGCAGGGAACTTGTCACAGCGAATGAACCGACGGTTGGCCCCAAACCGTCGTTTGATCCGATCGTCGTGGAGGACAGTCAGAGCCACGGATGTCTTGCCGATCCCACCGGTGCCAACCAGAGCGACCGGTGTGAGACCTTCAGCAAAATCGACAATCTTCTCGATAAATTCATCGCGTCCAAAGAAGATCCTTGGTGGTGGGGGTGGTGATTCCCCAGGTGCGCTAGATGCAAACATGAGACACTGGACCCATAACGGTCGAGATCACTGACGTATCTTGAGGCTATGCGATCGTCAGTATCTGTTCACCGAAGGTGGGGAACACGTGTCTCGCTCACCAAGCGATCAGCATCCTCGCGAGTTCTTAGCATGTTCTGATGTAGATCGACAACAATGGTATGAGTGTTCATGGTCAGCTCGGCCTGAAGAGGGGACGGTTAGCGACAACCGAGTAGGAGCGGACAGAACACACATTGAAGACGATGAGGGTCTCTTTGAGCTCGGACTTCCAGGCGGCAATGGTCTCCTTGTCGTTCCTCGCGTGAAAAAGTCGAGAGGCCGCATTCCGTCCGCTCTGTTTGATGACCTTGTTTTGTATTTCCGCGACGGTCCTATAATCGAGGTAGAAGAACCTGAAACTGTAAGATTGCTGGCTCAACTCACGTCGTCAACTGACTTATCGCATCACACACCGACTGGTTGAGGTCGGCCAATTTCTTCCCGTTCATTCCCCGGTCGAGGGCTCTGCAGATATCGGCGCAGAATAGCCCGAGTTCGACGTAATCCAGTGCGTTAATCATCGATTCCTGACTACGTGTGAGCTCGGAGCATCTCATCGTGGAAGAGGAGGAGGATACCTTGATCATTGTGAGAAGAACGCTGACGGTGGCAAAGACGGCCTTGGCTGGTGTGATGCTCGAGATCTTCTCGGCGAGATCTATGGTATCGATGGCCGCGTTCAACAAGGAGACAGCATTCTCCCGCCCCTTTGGTCGCTGAGACTCGGTGGCCATGGTCGAAACTCAAGGTAGCTGCGGGGGAACGGGATGGGGTGCAGGCCGTGAGGAAGAACAGGACCCTATTAGAGACGGGCGTTAACCCTGTCATCGTCTGCCTCGTGTGGTCGGATGTGTTCGGTGGCCAGAGTTGTAGTCGTGACCGTACTCGGCTGATCACCAGAATCTTAGTTTTCTCCTGCGCCCCTCGTTCGCAATACGCTGAAGAAATGGTTCACCTACTGGACGCCGATGCAACGTAGTCTCCCTGATTCCGTCTTATTTTCGACCTGTCGTCGCGTAACCGGAGGTGCATTTCCGAGGCGCCCATTGTTCACTCACTTTCTCTTCCCCGGTTCCAAGTCT
>Ga0307512_10005694_pt1 | contig 12868 bp, 10 predicted proteins | sample 14_EM_MG_FD_200267 | JGI IMG/M metagenome (GOLD analysis project Ga0307512, IMG submission 200267) | Populus trichocarpa ectomycorrhiza microbial communities from riparian zone in the Pacific Northwest, United States - 14_EM | ecosystem: Host-associated > Plants > Roots > Unclassified | place... | reverse complement strand
GCCGGGGGAGAGGCAGGGCCGGGGGAGAGGCAGGGCCGGGGGAGAGGCAGGGCCGGGAGTGGCATGGGTGACGAGAGGAAGGGGCGGCGTTGTAGGAGCGAGTGAGTAGGGGCGTGGGCAGGGCTCGGCAAAGTCGTTTGTGTAGGTGACCTGTGGTTCCGTGTCGCGACAGGCGTGTTCGGGTCGTTGAGCCTGAATCCACCGATGCCCTTCCCTGGGTCTGCCCGCCGGCAAGGCTTGGCGGGCGAAGCCCGCTTCGCGGGCCGGGCGCGCAGCGCTCGGCCCGCGAGGGGTGCTCGGCGGGCGAGGGGCACTTTCGGGACATCGGCCATGTCTCGAACGTGCTAACGAGAGGACGCTGAGCCACGCCTGGCCAGCGCACACGACTTTGCCTAGGCCGTGGGGTGTGCGGGCTCGCCTTTGCGTTGCGGGTCGCTTGGGTCTGGGGGTTCGTGGTGGTGCTGTGGCTTTCCGTGGCGGCTTCGTTGGCTAATACTTTCCTGTTGTGAGCATTGTGCCGAGTGCGCCGCAGGCGGTTGCTGAGGATGATGGGTCCCTTGCCAGTCCGCTTGGGCGTGCTGCCGCGTTGAACGTTGGGTTCCTCGCGATTCTGTGGGTCGTCGAGCTGGTCAACGCGGCTACCGGTCGTGGGCTGACGCAGGCTGGCGGCATTGTGGCTCGGGACTTCGGCAGCCTGGTCAACATCCTGACCGCGCCGTTCGTGCACGCGAACATCGATCATCTGATGGGCAATGCGCTGCCGTTGTTCAGCCTCGGGCTGATCGCGGCGATCCCCAGTCCGAAGCGGTTTCTGCTGATGACGGTCGTGGTGATCGTGGTCGGTGGCATCGGGATCTGGTTGTCGGCACCGGCCGGCACGGTGACGATCGGGGCTAGTGGGGTCGTGTTCGGCTACTTCAGCTACCTGCTGCTGCGGGGTCTGGTCGACCGTCGGCCGGCGGACGTTCTGGTCTCGATCGGCATTGGTATCGCGTACGGGTCGTACATGTGGAGTGCCGTTGGTATCGGTGTCACCGGGGTGTCCTGGCAGGGGCACGTGTCGGGGTTGATCGGGGGTGTGGTGGCCGCGCTGGTCGTCCGTACCCCGCGTAAGAAGCCGGTCGCGGAGGCCTCCGGTGAGACTTTGCCTGGGTTGCCGCCTGCCCTCTGACGGGCCGCCGGACAGGTGTGAAGTGCCTTAGCGGATGAGCTGAGCTACCCATCAGAGCAGGGTGTTCTTGATCGCCCTCCGTGCGCAGGTAACCTTCCGCGACGTGCCCGCCAAGCTTGTTGGCAAGGCTGTCAAGGCACCGCCTCGCCCCGCCAGGATCACGCCAGTCCCGCTCACCACGTTGGTGGCGCGGGCAGACGCGCGTGCGCAGGTGCCGCCGGACGGGGAAGAAGTGACCGTCACCGGCGCTACGCTCCGTGCGCAGCACGTCGTGCCTGGTGACCTGTTCGCCGCTCTGCCCGGTGCTCGCGTTCACGGTGCGGACTTCGCCGCAGATGCGGTCCGGGCCGGTGCGGTCGCGGTGCTGACCGACGCGGAGGGGGCGGCCCGGCCTGCGCTGCGTGACGTCCCGGTCCTGGTGCACGAGAACCCCCGGCAGGTGCTGGGGTCGGTGGCCGCCTGGATCTACGGTGAGCCGTCGCTGCGGCTGTCGGTGCTCGGGGTGACCGGCACGTCCGGCAAGACGACCACCACGTACATGATCGACGCGGGGTTGCGGGCCGCCGGCATGACGACCGGGCTGGTCGGCACGGTCGAGACGCGGATCGCGGGGGAGCGGCTGGCCAGCGCGTTCACCACACCGGAGGCGCCGGATCTCCAGGCGCTGTTCGCGGTGATGGTCGAGCGCGGCGCCACGCACGTGCCGATGGAGGTGTCCAGCCACGCGCTGGCACTCGGTCGGGTGAACGGCACGCGGTTCGCGGTCGGTGGCTTCACCAACCTGTCCCGCGACCACCTGGACTTCCACCCGGACATGGAGGACTACTTCCAGGCGAAGGCGCTCCTGTTCGACGGCCGGTCCACGACCGAGGTCGTGTGCGTGGACGGCGAGTGGGGGCGGCGCCTGGTCACCCCGAGGACCGTGACGGTCGCGACCCACGGCGACGGCGACTGGACAGCAGCGGGTCTCACCACGTCGAACACGGGCGAGCAGACGTTCACCGTGCACGGGCCGGGGCTCGAGCTGCCGGTGACGCTGCCGATGCCGGGAGAGTTCAACGTCGCGAACGCGTTGCTGGCCGCGGCGTGCCTGCATGCGGCCGGGGTGGCGCCGGCCGACATCGCCACCGGCCTCGGCGAGGTTCAGGTGCCCGGACGGATGGAGCGGGTCGCGCTGGGGCAGGACTTCACCGCCGTCGTGGACTACGCCCACAAGCCGGCGGCGGTCGCGCTGGCCCTCGACGCCATGCGTGCCCGCACGGAAGGCCGGGTGATCGTCGTGCTCGGCTGCGGTGGCGACCGGGACGTCGAGAAGCGGCCCATGATGGGCGAGGCCGCCGCGAGGCGCAGTGACCTGCTGATCGTCACCGACGACAACCCGCGCACGGAGGACCCCGCCGCCATCCGTGCCGCGATGCGGGCGGGCGCCGAGCAGGTCCCGCCTGGCGAACGCGGCGAGATCCTGACCATCGGCGATCGTCGGGCCGCGGTCGCGGAAGCGGTGAACCGCGCCAGGCCGGGTGACGTGGTGGTCATCGCGGGCAAGGGCCACGAGACCGGCCAGGAGATCGATGGCGTGGTCCATCCGTTCTCCGACCACGACGAACTAAGCGCGGCAATCCAGAAGTGGCTGGAGAAGAACACATGATTCCTCTGACGCTGGGCGAGATCGCCGCCGTCACCGGTGGGCGGCTCCACAACGCGACCGGAGACGAGACCGTCACCGGCTCCGTCGAGTTCGACTCGCGGCAGGTTGGGCCAGGTGGGTTGTTCGTCGCCGTGCCCGGGGAGCGGGTCGACGGGCACGACTTCGCCGCCGCCGCCCTCGAGAAGGGCGCGGTCGGGGTGCTCGCCGCCCGTGAGGTCGACGCGCCCGCGGTCATCGTGCCGCCGGTCAGCAACGGGCACGCTCGTGCCTTCGTGCTCTCCGGCGACACCGACGGGTCCGGGGCCGCGGTCCTGGCCGGGCTCGCGGCCATCGCCCGTGCGGTCGTCGACCGGCTGCCGAACCTCACGATCGTGGGCGTGACCGGATCCTCCGGCAAGACCTCCACCAAGGACCTCATCAGCCAGGTGCTCGAGCCGCTCGGACCCACCGTCGCGCCGCCAGGCTCCTTCAACAACGAGCTCGGACACCCGTGGACGGTCCTGCGGGCCGACGAGAACACCAAGCACCTCGTACTGGAGCTGTCGGCACGCGGGCCGGGGCACATCAGAGCCCTGTGCGAGACCGCGCGGCCGGACATCGGGGTCGTGCTCAACGTGGGCACGGCGCACATCGGCGAGTTCGGTTCCCGCGAGGGCATCGCGCAGGCCAAGGGCGAGCTGGCCGAGGCGGCCACCGACGTGGCGATCCTCAACGCAGACGACCCGCTGGTGAAGGCCATGGCCGAGCGGGCGAAGGCCAGGGTCGTCCTGGTGGGCACCGATGAGACAGCGGACATCCGCGCCACCGACATCCAGCTCGACGAGCAGGTCAGGCCCACCTTCCGGCTGGTCACGCCGGCAGGGGAGGCAACGGTGACGCTCGGCCTGCACGGCGCCCACCACGTCGGCAACGCCCTGTCGGCGGTGGCCGTCGCGCTGGAGCTGGGGGCCGACCTCGACAGCGTCGCCGCGAGCCTTTCCGCGGCACAGCGCAGGTCCGCACGCCGCATGGAGGTCGTCACCCGCGACGACGGCGTGACCTTCCTGAACGACTCCTACAACGCGAACCCGGAGTCGACGGCGGCCGGCCTGGACGCGCTTGCCAGGATGGCCGGGCCGGACAAGGAGCGCCGGACGTGGGCGGTGCTCGGGGTCATGGCAGAGCTGGGCGCCTCACACGAGCAGGCACATGAGGAGATCGGGCGGCTCGCGGCCCGGCTGGGCATCGACCGTGTCGTGGCAGTGGGTGAGAAGGCCGGCGCCATCCAGCACGGCGCCCGGCTCGAGGGGACTGGAACAGGAGAGGAGCACGTGCTGGTGCCCGATGTGGAGGCGGCCGTCGCGCTGCTGGACACCGAGCTGCGTCCAGGTGACGTCGTGCTGGTGAAGGCGTCCAAGTCCGTCGGTCTGTGGCGGGTCGTCGACGCGTTGCTGGGGAGCCGCGCGTGATCGGCATCCTGGTCGCGGCCGCGATCGCCCTGATCGTCTCGATCATGTTCACGCCGTACCTGATCCGGGTGTTCTCCCGGCAGGGCTTCGGACAGGAGATCCGCGAGGAAGGCCCGCAGGGCCACCAGTCCAAGCGCGGCACCCCCACCATGGGTGGCGTCGCGATCCTGGTCGCCATGTGGGCCGGCTACCTGGTCGCCCACCTGCTCACCGGGCTGACCTCCAGCGACAGCGAGAGTCCGACCGCGTCCGCGCTGCTGGTGCTGTTCCTCACCACCGGCCTCGGCCTGGTCGGCTTCCTCGACGACTTCATCAAGATCCGCAAGCAGCGCAACCTCGGTCTCAACAAGACCGCGAAGCTGGTCGGCCAGCTGGTCGTGGCGATCGGGTTCGCCATCCTCGCGGTGAACTTCGCCGACGAGAACGGCTACACCCCGGCGTCGGTCCAGCTGTCGTTCGTGCGTGACCTCACGATCATCTCGTTCGGCACCATCGGGTTCGTTGTTTTCTGCTATCTGCTGGTGTCGGGCTGGTCGAACGCGGTGAACTTCACCGACGGCCTCGACGGCCTGGCCGGCGGCTCGTCCGCCATGGTGTTCGGCACCTACGTGGTCATCACGTTCTGGCAGTTCCGCTACAACTGCGGCCTCGCCACCCCGGAGCCCGGCTGCTACCACGTGCGGGACCCGCTCGACCTCGCGGTGGTCGCCGCCGCGGCGATGGGCGCCTGTATCGGCTTCCTGTGGTGGAACGCGGCCCCGGCCAAGATCTTCATGGGGGACACCGGCTCGCTCGCACTGGGTGGCCTGGTCGCCGGTCTGTCGATCACCACGCAGACCGAGCTGCTGATGGTGATCGTCGGCGGCCTGTTCGTGGTGGAGATGCTGTCGGTGGTGCTGCAGATCGTCATCTTCCGCACCTCCAGGCGAAGGCTCTTCCGCATGGCGCCCTTCCATCATCACTTCGAGCTCGCCGGGTGGGCCGAAACCACGGTGATCATCAGGTTCTGGCTGCTCGCCGGGATCTGCGCGATGTTCGGCCTCGGCCTGTTCTACTCGGACTGGCTGACCTGGGGCGGCAACTGATGTTCGCCGGCCGGCATGTCCTGGTCGTGGGCGCCGGGGTCACCGGGAAATCGGTGGTCGCGGCACTCCTCGAGCTCGGCGCGCGGGTCACGGTCACCGCCACCGACCCGGCGGCCGACCTGAGCGGCATGCCCGATGGCGTCGAGACGGTGCCCGGCCTGACCGCGCCACCCGAGGGCACCGACCTCGTCGTCACCAGTCCGGGCCTCCCGCCCACCACGCCCCTGCTGACGGACACGGGTGTCGAGGTGATCGGCGAGGTCGAGCTGGCCTGGCGGATCTGCCAGACGCTGCCCAACCCGCCGGCCTGGCTCGCGGTCACCGGCACCGACGGGAAGACGACCACCGTCGGCATGCTGGAGTCGATCCTGCTCGCGTCCGGCGCCAAGGCCGTGGCCTGCGGAAACATCGGCCTGCCGGTGATCGACGCGGTGCTGGGCGGCTACGACGCGCTGGCCGTCGAGCTGTCCAGCTACCAGCTGCACTGGCAGTCCTCGATGCGTGCCGACGCCGCCGCCGTGCTCAACATCGCCGAGGACCACCTCGAGTGGCACGGCTCGATGGCCGCCTACGTCCAGGACAAGGGCCGGATCTACCGTGGCGCCAAGCTCGCCGTCTACAACGCCGACGACGTCGAGACCGAGCGACTCGCCGCCGACTCTCCCGAGAAGGTCAGCTTCACCCTCGGCACGCCGGCACCCGGCCAGTTCGGCGTCACGGACGGCTGGCTCGTGCACGGTGACCTGCTGCTCGTGCCGGTTGCCGAGGTCCGGCCCATGGGTCCGCACAACGTCGCCAACGCCCTCGCCGCCGCCGCGCTGGCCAGGGCCTACGGGGTGACGCCAGAGGACGTCCGCGCCGGTCTCAACGCGTTCACGCCGCCCGCCCACCGGGTCGAGCTGATCGCCGACGACCACGGTGTCCGGTACATCAACGACTCCAAGGCCACCAACGCCCACTCCACACAGAGCTCACTCGGCGCGTTCGAGAAGGTGGTGTGGATCGCGGGCGGGCTGCTGCACGGCGCCCAGGTCGACGATCTTGTCGCCGAGACTGCCGACCGGCTGCGTGGCGCGGTGTTGATCGGGGCTGATCAGGACGTGTTCGCGACCGCACTCGCGCGACACGCGCCGGATGTGCCGGTGCATCGGGTCCGTTCAGGAGACGATGATCCCATGCTCACTGCGGTGCGTGCGGCGAACGCAATGGCAACTCCTGGTGACGTGGTGCTGCTCGCGCCGGCCGCCAAGTCCCACGACCTCTTCGCCAGCTACCTGCACCGCGGCACGGCCTTCGCCGAAGCCGTGCGGGACGTGCTGGCGGAGCGCGGATGACGGCACTCGAAGAGTCCAAAAAAACTACTGACAAAGAGTCAAAGCCACGCAAGGCCCGGGAGCGTGCCGGGCGGGTCTGGGCGGCACGCACCGCGCTGACCGCGTGGCTCGGCCGGCCGCTCGCGTCGTTCCACCTGCTGCTCGCGGTCTGCACGCTGCTGATCGTGATCGGCCTGGTCATGGTGCTGTCGGCGTCCGCGAACGTCTCACTGAACCAGGGCAACTCCGCCTACACGGTGTTCGGCAAGCAGGTCGTGTTCGTGCTGGTCGGGCTCGTGCTGTTCTGGTTCGGCGTGCGGATCCCGCTGCGGCAGATCCGGGCGATGAGCCCGGTCGCGCTGTGGGTGTGCGTGCTCATGCTGGTCCTGGTGCTCACCCCGCTCGGCTCGACGATCAACGGCACCCGCAGCTGGTTCAAGGTCGGGCCGCTGTCCTTCCAGCCGGTCGAGTTCGCCAAGCTCGCGCTCGCGCTGTGGGGCGCGCACATCCTGGTGCTCAAGCGCGGGCTGCTGCACCAGTACCGGCACCTGCTCGTGCCGGTCGTGCCAGCCGCGCTGGTCATGTTCGCGCTGGTCATGCTGCAGCCCGACCTCGGCGGCACGGTCACCCTCGGCGTGGTGCTGGTCGCGTTGCTGTGGTTCGCCGGCGCGCAGCTGCGGCTGTTCGGCGCGCTTGCGCTCGGTGGCGTCGCCGGCGTGATCCTGCTGGCCATCGGCACCAACTACCGCCTGGCGCGCGTGGTCTCGTTCCTCAACCCTGGCGAGGACGACCAGGGCGCCGCCTACCAGGCCAACCAGGCGCTGTACGCGCTGGCGGACGGCGGGTTGTTCGGCAAGGGACTCGGGCAGGGGCCCTCGAAGTGGCAGTACCTGCCCAACGTGCACAACGACTTCATCTTCGCGCTGATCGGCGAGGAGCTTGGCTTCGTCGGCTGCGCGCTGGTGCTCGGGATGTTCGCTCTGCTCGCGGTGGTCGGCATGCGGGTCGCGACCCGCAACATCGACCCGTGGATCCGGATGGTGGCGGCCACGCTGACCGTCTGGCTGGTGGCGCAGGCGGCGATCAACATCTGTTACGTGGTGGGATTGCTGCCGGTCACGGGCATCACCCTGCCCCTGATCTCCTCCGGTGGCACGTCGGTCGTGACCACGATGCTGGTGTTCGGTGTCCTCGCTAACTGTGCGCGCCATGAGCCCGAAGCAGTGGCCGCACTACGCTCTCAAGGGCCGGGCCGATTCGGTCGGCTGATGCGGCTCCCCGCTCCGGAGCCCTACCAGCCGCCGGTCAGGCGTAAGCCCGTCCGGCGACCAGCCCCGCAGCGAGGCTCCGCCGCACGGCAGCCCGCACCGCGCCGCAGCCTAGGAGGACGTTCTTGACCAACCCCGCACACCGTGGACCCTGCGTCGTCATCGCTGGAGGAGGTACCGCCGGGCACATCGAGCCCGCGCTGGCCCTGGCCGATGCCGTGCGCAGAATCCGTCCGGACGTCCGCGTGGTCGCGCTGGGCACCGAGCGCGGCCTCGAGAAGAACATCATCCCGGCCAGGGGCTACCAGCTGGAGATGATCCCGCCGGTGCCGATGCCGCGTAAGCCGAACGTCGACCTGCTCAAGCTGCCGCTCAAGGTCCGTGCCGCGATCAAGCAGACCCGCGAGGTGCTGGACCGGGTCGGCGCGGACGTCGTCGTCGGGTTCGGCGGCTACGTCGCCCTCCCCGCCTACCTCGCCGCCCGCGGCCGCGTCCCGATCGTGGTGCACGACTCCAACGCGAAGGTCGGCCTCGCCAACAAGGTGGGCGCCCGCTTCGCCGCCCGCGTCGCCGTGGCCGTGCCGGACTCCGGCCTGCCGAACGCCGAGGTGATCGGCATCCCGCTGCGTGGCTCGATCATCGGCCTGGACCGGCCCCGGCTGCGGATGCAGGCCCGCCAGTTCTTCGGGCTGCACCCGACCGCGCCGACGCTGCTCGTGACGGGCGGCTCGCAGGGCGCGCGGTCGATCAACAACGCCGTGTCGGCGTGCGCGCGGGTGTTCGCCGACCGCGGCATCGGCGTGCTGCACGCGTACGGGCAGAAGAACACCATCGCCGTGCAGGAGGTGCCTGGCCGGCCCCGGTACGTCGCCGTGCCGTACCTGGAGCGCATGGACCTCGCCTACGCGGCGGCCGACGCCATCCTGTGCCGTTGCGGCGCGATGACCGTCGCCGAGGTGTCCGCGGTGGGGCTGCCCGCGATCTACGTGCCGCTGCCGTACGGCAACGGCGAGCAGGCGTTCAACGCCAAGCCGATGGTCGACGCCGGCGCCGCGATGATGGTCAAGGACGAGGACCTGACGCCGGAGCACGCGGCGGAGATGGTCGTGCCGCTGCTGACCGACCCGCTGCGGCTGCGGGCCATGAGCGCGTCAGCGCAGGGCAGCGGCCACCGCGAGGCGGCCGATGTGCTGGCCCGCATGGTGCTGGAGGTGATCGGGAAGTAATGATGGCTCGCTCCGCAAGCTCCGCTCGGCAGACCGTCCTCGAGCGGGTTCACCTGGTGGGTATTGGCGGCGCCGGCATGAGCGGCATCGCCAGGATCCTGCTCGACCGCGGCATGGCCGTGTCCGGGTCCGACGTCAAGGAGTCGCCGACCCTCACGACGCTGCGGGCGCAGGGCGCGAAGATCGCGGTCGGCCAGGCGGCCGCGAACCTGGATCTCCTCGACGGCGACCCCACCGCGGTCGTCGTGTCGAGTGCGATCAAGGCGGAGAACCCCGAGCTGGCCGCCGCGCGCGAGCGTGGGTTGACCGTGCTGCACCGATCCGAGGCGCTGGCCGCGTTGATGGACGGCCACCGGGTCGCGTGTGTCGCCGGCACCCACGGCAAGACGTCGACCACGTCGATGCTCACCGTCGCGTTGCAGCACTGCCGGCTCGACCCGTCGTTCGCGATCGGCGGTGACCTCAACGAGTCAGGCGCTAACGCGCACCACGGCGCGGGCGGCATCTTCGTCGCCGAGGCGGACGAGAGCGACGGGTCGTTCCTGGCGTTCGCGCCGTCGGTCGCGGTGGTGACCAACGTGGAGGCCGACCACCTCGACCACCACGGCACGGTCGAGGCGTACAACGCGATCTTCGAGTCCTTTGTGGACAATCTGGTCGACGGCGGCGTGCTGGTGGCGTGCGCCGACGACCCAGGCTCCGCCGCACTGGCACTGCTCGCCGAGAACCGGGGCGTGCGGGTGCGCCGCTACGGCCGCGCGGCCGCGGACGTGACGCTCACGTCGTACGAGCCGTCGGACGGTGGCGGGGTCGCGTCGATCCTGCTCGACGGCGCCGAGGTCGAGGTGCGCGTTGCCGTGCCCGGCGAGCACATGGCGTTGAACGCCCTGGGCGCGCTCGTCGCCGGGCTGGAGCTCGGCGCGCCGCTCGAGGGCTTGCTGGAGGGCATCGCCGGCTTCGGCGGCGTGCGGCGGCGGTTCGAGTTCAAGGGCCGGGCCGGCGGCGTGCGGGTGTACGACGACTACGCCCACCACCCGACCGAGGTGGCCGCGCAGCTGCGTGCCGCCAGGCCCGCGGCGCAGGGCGGCAAGCTCGTGGTGATCTTCCAGCCGCACCTGTACTCGCGGACGCGGCTGTTCGCCAAGGAGTTCGGCGAGGCGCTCGCGCTGGCCGACGAGGTCGTCGTGCTGAACGTCTACGGTGCGCGCGAACAGCCGGAACCGGGTGTGAACGGCCAGCTCATCGCCGACGCGGTGCCGCTGCCGGCTGAGCACGTCCGGTTCGAGGCGTCGTTCGAGCGGGTGCCGGCACTGGTGGCCGGTCTCGCGGCCGAGGGCGACCTGGTGCTGACCATGGGCGCGGGCGACGTGACCATGCTCGGTACGGAGTTGATCGCGGAGCTAGACCGTCGGGTCCGTGTCTGATGGCAGGCGGGACGCGCGACGAGGACGGCGACGAGCGGCGTGCTCGCCGCGTCCGTTCGACGCGTGACCGCCGAGGCCGCTCCACCGCGAGCACCCGCCGAGCCCGCACACCCGAGGAGGACCGGCCGGGCCCGACCTCTCGTACCCGCCGGACCTCGCAGGGGGAGAGCGACCGCACTGACGAGTCCCGTGGCCGGCGGTCCACTCAGGACTCGGGCACGCGGAGCAGGCGGGCGTCCACGGCCGCGCCGGACGACGCCGGCGCCGCGGCGAGCGCCGGTTCGAGTGGCGCCGCTTCCGTGCGTCGTACCGAGGCGCGGGACCGCACCCGCAGGCGGGGCGAGCCGGCGCGACCCGACTCGTCGAACCGCGCCTCCCGGGTGCGCGCCGGCCGCGATCCCGGCCGCCCGACCACCCGCAGGCCACGCTCGGACGCCGTCCGCGCCCGCCGCACCGAGCCCGGTGAGCGCCGCGTCCCGTCCAGGGCCAGGTACCTCACACGCCGGTGGATCGCGGCGCTGGTGGTGCTGTCGGTGGCGGTGGTCGCCTACCTGGTGATGTTCACGTCGCTGCTGGGCGTGCGCTCGGTGGAGGTCATCGGCGCCAAGGACATCTCCAAGGACGCTGTGCTGAAGGCCGCCGCCATCGAGAACGGCACCCCGATGGTCCGCCTCGACGCCGACGAGGCCGCCGCCCGCGTGGCGAAGCTGCCGAGGGTCTTCGAGGTCGTGGTCGAGCGGTCGTGGCCGAGCACCGTGGAGATCATCATCACCGAACGGGCGCCGGTGGCGATCCTGCGCTCCGGCACCGAGATCCACCTGGTCGACAGCACCGGCCTCGACTACGCGAAGGTCGCCACCCCACCGGCCGGCCTCCCCACGCTGGCCATGTCGAACGTGCGTCCCGACGACCCGGCCACGAAGGCGGCGGTCACCGTCCTGGGCGCCATCCCGAAGCAGCTCAAGGCCCAGGTCACGACGATCACGGCCAAGACCCAGGGCGACGTGCAAATGACCCTCACCGACGGCCGCCTGATCAAGTGGGGCGACGCCCACGACAACGCCCGCAAGGCGGCGGTGCTGGCCGCGGTGCTGACCCGCCCCGGCAAGACCTACGACGTGGCCACCCCGGACTTCCCCACGGTCGCCGGGTAACTCGATCGGCAATGTCGGCGCACTCCGGCACACTGCGCGCCATGACCTCGACCGACACCCGTCCCGAGCCGCCGATGCTCGGTGGCGAGCGCGAACAGCTCGCCGGCTTCCTCGACTTCCTCCGGGGCACCGTCGTGATGAAGGCCGCCGGCCTCACCGACGAGCAGGCCCGCCGGTCCCTGGTGCCCTCCGAGCTCACCACGGTCGCCGGCCTGGTGTGCCACCTGACCCTGGTGGAGCAGTACTGGTTCGGCCAGGTGCTCGACAACCAGCCGGACCCGTGGGAGGAACAGCTCAAAGCGGACCGGGACGCCGAGTTCCGGGCCGCTCTCAGCATCCCGCTCGACCAGCTGATCGCCGACTACGAGGCCGAGTGCCAGCGGAGCAGGGACGTCGTCGCCAAGCTCGACCTCGATGTGACCGGCACCACGGCCAAAGGCCAACCCGTCAACGTCCGCTGGGTGTTGATCCATATGATTGAGGAAACCGGGCGCCACGCCGGTCATCTCGACCTGCTTCGTGAGCTCCTGGATGGCAGCACCGGCGAGTAGTCAAGGGTGAATGGGGCACACAACACCGCAACTACACGGCGTGGCGGCTGGAAACGGGAACGGTCCATGCCTACCGTCCTGATTCGACGCCAGAGCTTGACATAACTCTAAGTCTCTCGTAGAGGTTTAGGGTTTCGAGGTCTTGCGACGGCGGTCGGGGACATGCACAAGGCTTCAGATCATGGAAGGCGGCACGATGACGCCCCCGCACAACTACCTGGCGGTGATCAAAGTCGTCGGCATCGGCGGCGGCGGTGTCAACGCGGTCAACCGCATGATCGAGGTCGGCCTCAAGGGTGTCGAGTTCATCGCGGTGAACACCGACGCGCAGGCACTGCTGATGTCCGATGCCGACGTCAAGCTCGACATCGGCCGTGAGCTCACCCGCGGCCTCGGCGCCGGGGCCAACCCGGAGGTCGGCCACAAGGCCGCTGAGGACCACCGCGAGGAGATCGAGGAGGTCCTCAAGGGGGCCGACATGGTCTTCGTGACCGCGGGCGAGGGCGGCGGCACCGGCACCGGCGGCGCGCCGGTCGTCGCGTCGATCGCCCGCAAGCTCGGCGCGCTGACCATCGGTGTG
>Ga0307512_10005693_pt1 | contig 12868 bp, 14 predicted proteins | sample 14_EM_MG_FD_200267 | JGI IMG/M metagenome (GOLD analysis project Ga0307512, IMG submission 200267) | Populus trichocarpa ectomycorrhiza microbial communities from riparian zone in the Pacific Northwest, United States - 14_EM | ecosystem: Host-associated > Plants > Roots > Unclassified | place... | reverse complement strand
AGCCATGCCTTCGCCGGCCTGGCCGCCGGCGCGCAGAGCATCGCCATCGCGGCGGCGGGGTTCGCGGCCGGCGGCCTCGCCGTGCGCTTCGGCGTTCGGAAGCTCGGCATGGCCCTGGCCATGCTCAACGCGCTCGCGGTCGCCTCACTCGTGACCGCGAGCCTGTCCGGGTCGCGGCCGGCGATGCTCTGCTGCGCCATCCTGGTCGGCCTCACCCAACCGCACGTCGGCCTTCTCGCGCGGGTGCACTGGTCCCGCGCCCTCGACCACACCACGACCGCGTTCGCCTACGAGAGCGCGATCGACGAGCTGAGCTTCGTCATCGGCCCGGCCGTCGTCGGGCTTTTCGCCGTCGTGCGGCCAGGTGACGGCCCGCTGCTGGGCATGGTGCTCCTCCTGGTGGCCGCGGCGGTGCCGTTCGCCGCGATGTACACACGCGACACGGCGCCCCGCCAGGCAGCGGCGGAGCGCTTGCCGGTGCGCCGGATGGGACTGCTCGTGGCGGCGATGGCCGCGGTCGGGGCGATCTTCGGCTCGATACAGGTGGCGACGGCGGCACAGGCAGGCTCAGGATTCCGCTACGCCCTGCTCGGCGTGGGCAGTGCGATATCCGGCGTGCTCTACGGATGGCTGCCGACGTCGTTCCGCGTGGACACTCGCTACCTCGTGTTCAGCGTGACCCTGGTGGTCGGCATGGCGGTCCTCGCGGTCAGCCCGTCGCCGCTGGGCATTCTCGTGGCGGGCTTCTTCGTCGCGCCCTACATGATCACGCTCTACGCGCTCACCGACACGCTCGCGACGCCGGCCCGCCTGCCGGTCGCCATGGCCGCACTTGGCGCGGGTGGACCGATCGGCACCGCGATCGGCCAGACCGTCACCGGTCCACTCATCGACGGACCTGGCCTCGGCGTGGCGTGGTTGGTGCCCGTGGGCTGTGCGTGCGTGGGGTTGCTGATCGCGTCAGGACAGCAGCGCTCGCGCCACCGCCGGCGTGTCCGCCAGGTCGGGGAGCGTGACGTGCGCGCCTGACTCCGCCAGTTCCTCGGCGGTGAACCGGCCGGTCGCCACGCCGATCGTCGTCGTGCCGTGGTGCAGGCCCGCTGCCACGTCGTGCGGGGTGTCGCCGACGACCACGACCGAGTCGAACGGGCTGTGCTTGGCCGACGCCTGGGTGATGGCCGCCGCCACCAGGTCGTGGCGGTGCTCGGACAGCGAGCCGTAGCCGCCGATCTCGAAGTCGATGTGGTGGTGCAGGTCGAACGCCGACAGCTTGTAGTCCGCCAGCACCGGCAGGTTGCCGGTCACCAGCGACTGGACCACGCCGTCGCGGCCGGCCAGCTCGGCCAGGATCTCGGCCGAACCGGGCAGCGCCCGGCCCAGCTTCGGCAGGGCCGGGCGGTCCTGCTCCGCCTGCTCGGTGAGCGCGGCGAAGAACCGCTCCACCTGCTCGTCGGACTGCGGGGAGTCGTGGGCGGCCAGGAACTCGCGGGCCAGCGACCGTTCGGTGCGCCCGGGGAACGACGGCAGGTGCTTGAGCGGCACGCCGACCACGGAGGCCAGCGCGTCCGCGTACCAGCGCCGGCCGATGCCGGAGTAGTCCACGAGCGTCAGGTCGATGTCCCACAGCACGAGCGTTCTCACCCGGCCATCGTGACACGCGGTAGAAATTCAACACGGGTTGACCCAGCGCGCGGGACGGGCGTACTGTCCAGCCATAAATTCAACACATGATGAATCGAGGCAACGATGCGTAACGCGACCACGGTCGCGGTGGGCCTCGGCCTGGTGGGGGCGGTGGTCGCCACCGTGCTCGGCCTGCTCACCTTCGGCGCACAGGCCACTGTGGCGCCGGACCACCTGCCGCTGGCCGTCGCGGTGCCGGACAACCCGATGCTCGAACAGGCCGCCGGGCAGATCGCGAGCCACGACGGCGATGCCGTCGAGTGGCAGGTCACCGACCCGGCGCACGCCCGTGACCTCCTCGAGGACAAGCAGGTCTACGGCGTGCTGGAGATCAACCAGGGGCCGGCCATCACGATCGTCACCTCCGGCGCCGTCAACCCGCAGGGCACGCAGGTCGCCCAGCAGGTGCTGACCGGAGCCGCGCAGGGACTGCTGGGCGCGCTCGCCCAGCAACAGCCGAACCTCCAGGTCGCGCCGCCGAAGACCGAGATGATCCATCCGGTCAGCACGGCCGGCCGGACCGCTCCGCTGGCTGCCAGCGCGTTGCTGTGGATCGGCGGCCTGGTCGGCGCCATGGCGTTCGGCCTGCTCGTGATCCAGCGCGGCATGCGGGCCACCAACACCGCCAGGGTCGTCCTGGTCGTGTCGGTCACCGTCCTCGCCACCGGCGCGGTCGTCGGCCTGCTCAAGCTGTGGGACTCGTCACTGAACATCAGTGCCGAGGTGCTCGGCTTCCTGCTGCTCACGGCCGCCGCCTTCTCGGCCGTCCAGGGCGCGTTGCTGCGACTACTCCGGCTGCGGGCGGCGGCCATCCTCGGCCCGATGTACCTGCTGGCCCCGGCGGTCGCCGGCACCGTGCCGGAGATGCTGAACCCGACCTACCGCACGCTCCTGTGGTCGTGGACGCCGTTCCGCTTCTCGACCGAGGGGCTGCGCAGCCTCCTGCAGGGCGTGCCCGACGCGCCGGACGTGCGGACCGGCGTCGTCGTCCTCGCGTCGATGGCGGTCGTCGGGCTGGTGGTGCTGCTGTTGCCGGTCCGGAAGGACCCGGTCGCCCCAGCCGTCGAGACGCGGGAGCTGGTCAGCTCAGGTAGCTGAGACGCACTGTTCGCGTGTGGTTGTCGACGTTCGTGTCGACCAGGCAGATCGACTGCCAGGTGCCGAGCGCGAGCCGGCCGCCCACGACGGGGACGGTGGTGGAGGGCGGGACCAGTGCGGGCAGCACGTGGTCCCGCCCGTGGCCCTGCGAGCCGTGCCGGTGGCGCCACCGGTCGTCGGCGGGCAGCAGGTCACGCAGCGCGGCGAGCAGGTCGTCGTCACTGCCCGCGCCGGTCTCGATGATCGCGAGGCCCGCGGTGGCGTGCGGCACCCACACGTTCAGCAACCCGTCCGCCGCGCCGGCCGACGACAGGAACTTCTCGCACTCGCGGGTCAGATCGTGCACGACCTCACGGCCGCCGGTCCGCACCTGGATCTCGATGGTCTCCATCGGTCCATTCTCACGCGACGGCGATCGCCTCGATCTCCAGCAGCCACTCCGCCGAGTAGATGTCCGTGATGATGATCGTCAGCGCGGGGCGGTGGCCGCCGAGGAACTCGGCCCGGACGTCGATGAACTCCTGGCGGTACCGCCGGTCCGAGAGGTAGCAGGTCACCTTGGCCAGGTTGGTGACGTCCATGTCCGCCTCCGCGAGAACGGCGAGGACGTTGCGCCACGTCAGGCGACACTGCTCGACGAAGGTCTCGGGCACCTTCCCCTCGGCGTCCGCCCACGGCACCTGACCGCTGACGAAGACCGTGCGGGTCGTGCCGGTGACGAGGGTGCCGTGGGTGTAGGTGTCGTTGCCCTCGGGAAGGCTGGCTGGGTCGAGTGGGGTGATCACGTGCGGCATTGTGGTGGGGCGCACCGCGGGCCCGCGCATGAATTAGGTTCGAACCGTGCGTGAGGCCTTCGGAGAGCGGTTCGACGTCCCAATCGGGTACCTGAACACGGCCAGCATCGGCATTCCCTCGGTCACCGTGGCCGACGCGGTCGCCGAGGCCGTGGCGGAGTGGCGGGTCGGGGCCGCGCGGCCGCCGCAGTACGACCGCGACGTCGCCGCCGCTCGGGCGGCGTGGGCGCGGCTCGTCGGGGTTTCGACGGAGCACGTGGCCAGTGGGGCGAGCGTGTCGCAGCTGGTCGGGCTCGTCGCGGCGAGTGTGCCGGACGGGACGCGGGTGCTGACCGTGGGGAGTGAGTTCACCAGTGTCACGTTTCCCTTCGCCGTGCAGGGAAAACGGGGCGTCACGGTGACCGAGGTGCCCCACGAGCGGCTGCTGGACGAGGTGGCCCGCCACGATCTCGTCGCCGTGAGCGTGGTGCAGTCGGCGGACGGCCGGACGGTCGACCTCGACGCGTTGCGTGCCACCGGCACACCCGTACTGCTCGACGCCACCCAGGCCGCCGGCTGGCTCCCGCTGTCACTCGACTGGGCGGACTACGTCGTGGGCGGCAGCTACAAATGGCTGGTCGCGCCGCGGGGCGCCGCCTGGCTCGCGGTGCGTCCCACAGCGGCGGCTCCGGTCCCGCACGCCGCCAACTGGTACGCCGCCGAGGATCCCTGGGAAGGCGTCTACGGCCTTCCGCTGCGCCTCGCCGCCGACGCCCGCGCGCTGGACCTGTCGCCGGTCTGGTTCAGCCAGGTCGGCGCGGCCGCGTCCACCGAGTGGCTCGCCGGCCTCGACCTGGCGCGGGTGCGTGACCACTGCGTCGGACTCGCCGACACGGTGCTGGCCGAGCTGGGGCAGCCGAGGGCCGGAGCCGCGATCATCTCCCTCGAGCTCTCCGCTGACCAGGTGGAACGCCTCAACCAGGCCGGCGTGGTGAGTGCCGTTCGCGCAGGCAGGACGCGGCTGTCGTTCCATCTCTACAACACCGAGGACGACGTCGACCGCGTGCTCGGCGCGCTGGCTAGCAGATGACGGCGAGGGCGTAAGCGGGACCTCGCCCTGGTTCACCGGGATGCGGGCGGTTACCGTGCCTCCCGTGTCGGCTCCATACCGTCCCGGGCAACCGCAGTGGCCGGACAACCGTCAGCAGCGACCGGACCGGCCGCCGCCGATCCAGTTCGGCCAGGAGCCGCCGCCTCCACCACCGCCTGGCAAGTCGCTCCAGTGGGGGATGCGTGTTCTCGGCCTGTTCGCCATCGCGGTGGTGTCCGGCCTGGTCTGGTTCTACATCACCAACGACTCGTCATCGACGCCGTCGGGCAGCACCGGCGAGACCACTCCCCAGCAACCCGCGGGCGCGTACGAGTTCACCCCGTACGCGAAGATGCCGAAGCCGGACAGGGTCGAGAACTGCGCGGAGCACGCGTACGGCAAGCAGGTCCCGCCGTTCCTGGCGAGCACCCCGTGCGACCACCTGACGCGGCAGTTGTTCGTCACGAAGGTCGATGGACGGACGATCTACACGTCGGTTTCCGTGGTCACCATGAAGAACAAGGCCAAGGCCGCCGCACTGCGGGACCTCACCGACAAGGACGGCACCGGCAACATCAGCGACGTGGTGCGCGACAAGGTGGTCACGATCGACGGTCTCAACGGGCTGAGCGGCCACGACGGCTACGCGGCCCAGCAGAGCGGTCGTGACGTGATCGTCGTCGAGTCCGACTTCGCCCCGAAGGACAGGAGCAGCGACAAGCAGGCCGACGAGGACATCCTCGACAAGGTGTCCACGGACGCGCTCCGCCTCGGCGTCGACCTCGACAGCTCGGGCACGGGCTGAGCCGTCAGGCAGGCGCGCCGGGCAGGGGAGGCGTGGCCGGGGTCTGGCCACCGGCCCGGCGCCACCGGGTCGCCCGCACGGCCGCGTCCGTCAGGCCGGCCAGCGCGGCCGCACGCAGGGCCTTGTCGTCGGTGCGTTCCAGCACCGCCCGCCAGGCGACCGTCACGTCCGTCTCCGCCACCACCAGCACGGCGATCGCGGACGCCTGATCCGTCACCGGTTGCGGCGTGACGTACGCGGGCTCGGCGGACCGGGGGTTCTGCCCAGCGCCGCTCAGCATCAGCTCCGTCGCGTCCCTGCGGGCCCGGTGCGCGCTCCTGCCCTCCTGCACCGCCGCGTCGAAGTCGGCCGGCAGGAAGGCGCTCACCAGCCCGTACACCCACAGCGCGGCGTGCTCGGCGCCCAGCGCGTCCTGCGTGGCGTCCGCCGCCGTCGCGTCCATCGTCGTCATGTCAACACCACCCGAAGGCTCGCGCACCCGGCGGCCACCGAGCCGAGCATGCCGGCCCGGTAACGCGGCGCCGACGGCACGAGGTCGGCGGCCTGCTTCTCCGCGTTGGTGAGGGCCTCGACGAGCGCGGCGGCGCCGTCGGCCGGCACCTCCGGCGCGGTGGTCTTCGGGGCTGACGTGGACGACACCGGCGGCCTGGCCCGGTCCACCTCCGCCTGCAGCACCTTCGCGTGCTCGGTCCGCGCGTCGGCGACCTCGGTGGCCTTGGCGGCCAGCGCCGGCTGGGCCGACGCGATCGCCTTGGCCAGCGCGGCGTCGGTCCTGGCCTGCGCGGCCAGGTCCGCCAGCGGGTCGGGCGGCGGCGGGGTTTCCGGCTCTGGCGTGCAGGCCGCCGCGACCGGTAGCAGGGCGGCGAACGCGCCCAAACGCAGAGCCGCACGACGGGAGACCATCACAGGCCGTCATACTGCCAGGCCCCCCGCCACCCGGTCGGACGCACCATGCCTGCTCGGACCCAGCGCGTCCGGGCAGACGAGATACGCTTGGCAACCACGCAAGGTGAACGCCCACAACAGCAAGGAGCGCACGTGCCCGGTCAGCGACAACGCACAGGCGGAGCGGGCGAGCGGCTGGAGCCGCTTGTCGCGGACGCCGTCGCACGCGCCGGGTTCGAGCTAGAGCAGGTGCACATCCAGCAGGCCGGCCGCACCCAGCTCGTCAAGGTGATCGTCGACGGCGACAACGGGATCGGCCTCGACGAGGTCGCCGCCGTGTCCAGGGCCGTGTCCGAGGCGCTCGACGCCCAGGACGACGTGCTGGCCGGCGCCTACACGCTCGAGGTCACCTCACCGGGGCTCGACCGACCACTGACCCGGCCGAGGCACTGGCGCCGCGCGCGGCTGCGCAAGGTCGCGGTGCGCCAGGCCGAGGACAAGTTCCTCGCCAGGGTCGGCGACGCGGCGGACGACAGCGTCGAACTGCTGGTCGACGGCGAGTTACGCCGTGTGGAATACAACGACATAGAGCACGCCGTCATCGAGGTGGAGTTCAAAGAACCGCCCGCGGCCGAGATCGCCAAGCTGGCACATGAGGAGGGATCGAGGTGAATGTCGACATCGCGGCGCTGCGCGCCATCGAGCGAGACAAGGACATCCCCTTCGACACGGTGATCGAGGCGATCGAGACGGCGCTGCTCACCGCGTACAAGCACACCGACGGCCACCAGCCGCACGCGCGCATCGACATCGACCGGCGCACCGGCGTCGTCCGGGTGATCGCGTTCGAGGTCGGTCAGGACGGCGAGCCCACCGAGGAGTGGGACGACACGCCGGAGGGCTTCGGCCGGATCGCGGCGACCACCGCGCGCCAGGTCATCCTCCAGCGGCTCCGCGACGCCGAGAACGAGAAGACCTTCGGCGAGTTCTCCGCCAAGGAGGGCGAGATCGTCGCCGGCGTGGTGCAGCGCGACGCGCGGGCCAACGCCCGCAACATGGTCGTCGTCCAGGTCGGCGACACCGAGGGCGTCCTGCCGCACGTCGAGCAGGTGCCCGGCGAGCGCTACGACCACGGCACCCGCATCAAGTGCTACGTGCTCGGGGTGAGCCGGGGAACACGCGGACCCCAGATCACGTTGTCACGAACGCATCCCAATCTCGTGCGGCGCCTGTTCGCGCTCGAGGTCCCGGAGATCGCCGACGGCACCGTCGAGATCCCGGCCGTGGCGCGCGAGGCGGGGCACCGCTCCAAGATCGCGGTCCGGTCCACGGTCTCCGGCGTCAACGCCAAGGGCGCGTGCATCGGCCCGATGGGTGCGCGGGTGCGCAACGTGATGAGCGAGCTGCTCGGCGAGAAGATCGACATCATCGACTACTCGGAGGACGCGGCGACGTTCGTCGGCAACGCGTTGTCGCCGGCGAAGGTCATCTCGGTGAAGGTGGTCGACGAACGGGCGAAGACCGCTCGTGTCGTGGTGCCGGACTTCCAGCTCTCGCTGGCGATCGGCAAGGAGGGCCAGAACGCCCGCCTCGCCGCACGTCTGACCGGTTGGCGCATCGACATCCGCAGTGACGCGGCGCCGCCGGATCCGGCGGATTCGCCCGGTGGTCAGCGCCCTGCCGGAGGAGTGGGACAGGTCGCACCGACATCGGGTTCGGCTGACTGAGGCGGACGGGATAGACTCATCAGTGGTTCGACGTTCTGGACCGGCGTCCACGCACGCGTCCGCACCGGCCGATGGCCCGGTGCGTACCTGTGTGGGCTGTCGGAACAGGGCGCTGGCCGGTGAGTTGCTCCGAGTCGCGATCGCGGATGGGGAACTCGCCCTCGATCTGCGAAGATCACTTCCAGGTCGTGGGGCGTGGCTGCATCCCGATCTTGGTTGTCTGAGCAAGGCCGAGCGACGGCGCGCGTTCGCGAAAGCGTTACGCAAACCTGGTGAGCTCGACGCCGGTCGCCTCCGAGCCCAGCTGGAGGCGATGGTTCACCGCACGACCGGCACGGGATCTTCCCGAGCCGGGCTAGACGACGAAAGCAGGTCGACCCGTCATGAGTCAGCCGTGAAGCTGAAGCCATGAACGTCAGACAATAAGACGAGGTCGCGCGGGCACGTGCCGCCGGCCTCACTCGGACGAGGAGAGCAGTGGCAGGCAAGGCCCGAGTGCATGAGCTCGCAAAAGAGCTCGGTGTAACCAGCAAGGACGTTCTCTCGAAGCTCAAGGAGCTCGGTGAGTTCGTGAAATCCGCGTCCTCCACTGTGGAGGCGCCGGTCGCCCGCAGGTTGCGGGACGCATACCCCAAGGCGGGTGGCTCGGCGAAGTCCGACGCCCCACGCAGGACCCCAAGCCCAACCCCGACGCAGCCGAGGCCGGCGGCGACGCCAAGCAAGCCGGAGGTCACCCAACCGGTGGCACAGACCGTCGTCCCGAAGCCGGCTGCCAAGCCGGGGCCGGCACTTCCGAAGCCGGCAGCGCAGTCCACGCCGGCAGCGCCGGCCGCACCCGCGCCGGCAGCGGCGAAGGTGGAGACCGAGGCACCACGCCCGGCAGGCCCCAAGCCCGCGCCGAAGCCCGCGCTGGCCCCCCCGACGCCGCCGCACCAGCAGCAGCCCGCGGCCGCGCAGAACAACCAGCCGACTGGCACCACCCAGCCGACCGGCAACCAGCAGGGTGACAGCAAGCAGGGTGGCGGCCAGGTCGTGCCGCCCAAGCGTCAGTCGCCCAAGCCAGGTCCTCGCGCGCCACGAGTGGGTAACAATCCGTTCGGCGTCGGCGCTGGCGCTCCGCCTGCGCGCCCCGCACCCGGCCCACGGCCGGGCGGCCAGGGCGCGCCAGGTGGCGAGCGTGCGGCCCGGCCCGGTGAGAACCGGCCGGCTCCTGGCCCCCGCGGCGGTGGCGGCGGTGGCGGTGCGCCATCCGGCAACCGGCCGTCGCCCGGCTCGATGCCGCCCCGGCCCAACCCGGGCATGATGCCGCCCCGACCGGCCCGTCCGGCCGGCGGCGGGCGTGGCGGCCCTGGCGGTGGCCCCGGTGGCGGCGCGCGTGGTGGCCCTGGTGGCGGCGCGCGTGGCGGTCCCGGTGGCGGTGCACGTGGCGGTCCCGGTGGCGGCGGTGGCGGTGGCTTCCGCGGCGGCCCTGGTGGCGGCGGCGGTGGCGGCGGTGGCGGTTTCCGTCCCGGTGGCGGCGGTGGCGGTGGCGCCCCGGCCGGCGGTGGCGGTGGCTTCCGCGGTGGCGGCGGTGGCCGTCCCGGCTCCGGTGGTGGTCGCGGTGGCGCGGCAGGCGCGTTCGGCCGGCCAGGTGGGCCGTCCCGGCGTGGCCGCAAGTCGAAGCGGCAGAAGCGCCAGGAGTACATGGAGAACATGCAGGCGCCCAGCGTCGGCGGTGTTCGCCTGCCCAAGGGCAACGGCGAGAACATCCGTCTCCCGCGTGGCGCCTCGCTGACCGACTTCGCCGACAAGATCAACGCCAACCCGGCCTCGCTGGTGCAGGTGCTGTTCCACCTCGGTGAGATGGTCACCGCGACGCAGTCGGTCTCCGACGACATCCTCGAGCTGCTCGGCACCGAGATGAACTACAAGGTGCAGGTCGTCAGCCCCGAGGAGGAGGACCGCGAGCTGCTCGACTCCTTCGACATCTCCTACGGCGAGAACGCCGGTGGCGAGGAGGAGCTGCAGGCGCGGCCGCCGGTCGTGACCGTCATGGGTCACGTCGACCACGGTAAGACCCGCCTGCTGGACACGATCCGCAAGACGACCGTGCACGAGGGCGAGGCCGGTGGCATCACCCAGCACATCGGCGCCTACCAGGTCGCGGTCGACGTCGACGGCAACGAGCGCGTCATCACCTTCATCGACACCCCGGGTCACGAGGCGTTCACCGCCATGCGTGCTCGAGGCGCGAACTCCACGGACATCGCGGTGATCGTGGTCGCCGCCGACGACGGCGTCATGCCGCAGACGGTGGAGGCCATCAACCACGCGCAGGCCGCTGGCCTGCCGATCGTGGTGGCGGTCAACAAGATCGACAAGGAAGGCGCGAACCCGCAGAAGGTGCGCCAGCAGCTCACCGAGTACGGGCTGGTGGCCGAGGAGTACGGCGGCGACACGATGTTCGTCGACATCTCCGCGCGGCAGAACATCAACATCGGCGGGCTGCTCGAGGCGGTCGTGCTCACCGCGGACGCGGCGCTCGACCTGCGGGCCAACCCGGCGATGGAGGCGCAGGGCGTCGCCATCGAGGCACACCTGGACCGCGGTCGCGGCCCGGTCGCCACGGTGCTGGTCCAGCGCGGCACGCTGCGGGTCGGCGACTCGATCGTCGCCGGCGACGCCTACGGCCGCGTGCGCCGGATGGTCGACGAGTTCAACGAGGACATCACCGAGGCGACTCCGTCGCGGCCGGTGCAGGTCATCGGGTTCACGTCGGTGCCGGGTGCGGGTGACACCTTCCTGGTGGTCGACGAGGACCGCACGGCCCGGCAGATCGCCGAGCGCCGGGCGGCACGCATGCGCAACGCGGCGAACGCCTCGCGGCGCAAGCGGATCAGCCTCGAGGACCTGGACTCCGCGCTCAAGGAGACCAGTCAGCTCAACCTGATCATCAAGGGTGACAACTCGGGTACCGTCGAGGCACTCGAGGACGCGCTCACACAGCTTGACGTGGGCGAAGAGGTCGAGCTGCGGGTCATCGACCGCGGTGTCGGTGGCATCACCAAGGCCAACGTGGACCTGGCGATCGCGTCCGACGCGATCATCCTCGGGTTCAACGTCCGTGCCGAGGGCAAGGTCACCGAGCAGGCCAACCGCGAGGGCATCGACGTCCGGTACTACTCGGTCATCTACCAGGCGATCGACGAGATCGAGCAGGCCCTCAAGGGCATGCTCAAGCCGGTCTACGAAGAGGTCGAGCTCGGTCGCGCCGAGGTGCGCGACGTGTTCAAGTCCTCGAAGGTCGGCACGATCGCGGGTTGCATGGTGATGTCCGGCGAGATCAGGCGCAACGCGAAGGCCAGGCTGCTGCGGGACGGCGTCGTCGTCCAGGAGAGCCTGCCGGTCAGCTCGCTGCGCCGGTTCAAGGACGACGCGGTCGAGGTCCGTGAGGGCTTCGAGTGTGGTCTGACGCTGGGCTCGTACGGTGACATCAAGGTCGGCGACCTGATCGAGACCTACGAGCTGCGTGAGAAGCCGCGCGACTGAGTGTTCGCCCGGTGCCGTCCCTCGCGGGGCGGCACCGGGCTCGACCTTCTTGAGGATTTCCGTTGTATGTGGGGGCTCTCGAGCTCGACGTGCTGCTCGGCGACATTCACTCGCTGAAGGAGAAACGGTCGGCCGTGCGGCCGGTGATCGCCGAGCTGCGTAAGCGGTTCGAGGTGACCGTGGCCGAGGCCGGGCACCTGGACAAGCACCGGCGCTCGCTGATCGGTGTCGCCGTGGTGGCCGCCGACGCGTCGCATGTGGACGATGTGCTGGACGCGTGTGAGCGGCTGGTCGCGGGGCGGCCGGAGCTGGACCTGTTGTCGGCGCGCCGTCGCTGGCTGGGCCCCGAGGACTAGAAGGAGTTTCGTCGTGGCTGACGCACCACGCGCCCGCAAGCTCGCGAAGCGCATCGGACAGATCGTGGCGTCCGCGCTCGAGCACGAGGTGAAGGACCCGAGGCTGGCCCGCGTGACCATCACCGACACCAAGGTCACGGGAGACCTGCACGACGCGACCGTGTACTACACCGTGCTGGGCGACAAGCTGGACGCCGCCCCGGACGTCGCAGGCGCCGCGGCCGCACTGGAGTCGGCGAAGGGCGTCCTGCGCTCGATGGTCGGCGCCGGCACCGGCGTCCGCTTCACCCCGACGCTGACATTCGTCGCGGACACCGTCCCGGAGGACGCGAAGTACATCGACGACCTCCTGGCCCGCGCCGCCGCGGCGGACGAGGAAGTCGCCAGGCTCGCCAACGGCGCCAAGCCAGCAGGCGACCCGGACCCGTACCGGGCCCCCCGCACCGACGACGACCCCGAGTGACCCGGTCGGCGTGCCGCAGGACCCGACGGTTCAGGGATGCAGGACCGCCGGGTCGACGGTGACCGGCACAGGCGCGGCGTTGATGGTGACCGTGGCTCCAGGCCTCGCGGTGAGGTCCTCCACGTACTGACCGTCCTTCAGCACATGCGTGATCAGCGTGAGAGCACCGATCCGGTCCTCGTGGACCTCCCAGAAGTACGGCACGTTCGCATCGGCGTAGACGGCGTAGACGGCCGCTTTGGTGTCCCGCTCGAGCTGTGACCGCGTAGAGATCCGTGCGACCAGCCTGCCGGAGGGCGTCCTTCAACACTGCGCGCAGTTCGTCGCCCGCGTACTGGTGCCGGGTAGAGGGTGCTGGGCTCGCGTGAAGGTATCCAAAGATCAGTTCGAGGCGTGATCCATCCGCCGGATGGTCCTGTGCCAGCCAGTCATCGACCGTGGTTGGGCCGATGGGGTGTTC
>Ga0307512_10005691_pt1 | contig 12871 bp, 9 predicted proteins | sample 14_EM_MG_FD_200267 | JGI IMG/M metagenome (GOLD analysis project Ga0307512, IMG submission 200267) | Populus trichocarpa ectomycorrhiza microbial communities from riparian zone in the Pacific Northwest, United States - 14_EM | ecosystem: Host-associated > Plants > Roots > Unclassified | place... | reverse complement strand
CAAGTCTGTGCCGGGTCGCACGTGTTCAGGTAGAGGATCCGGCGCTTGCCGCCGCCGCTGAGCGTGACCCGGCCGCCGCCGTCGATGACCACGTTGGAGCTGGTGTTACGCACCTTCGCGGTGGCCGTCATGGTGATGGTGACGGGGTTGGGGCCGCAGTTGAACGTGATGATTCCGCCCTGCGCGACCGCCTTGACCACCGCCGCCGAGGTGCAGCCGGCCGGTGTGCCTTTACCGATGGTGTGGGCGGGATGCCGGGTATCGACCGGGCGGGCCTCCGCCGGAATGGTGGCGCCACCGGACGGATTGCCCGCTTTGGCGACGGCCTTCGCCGGCGTGCCGAGGGTCTTCGTCGGCGTGCCGCTGGCCGAGACCTTGGGCGCGGGAGAGGTCGCCGCGGCCGGCGCGATCGACACCGGAGGCGGCGCGGAAGCAGTCACGCCGATCGCTGTGTGGTCGGCGCAGCCGCCCACCATCGCCGCCCCGACCAGGGCCGTTACCAGGAATACCAGTTGCCGCTTGAGCACCGGCTGACTCTAAAGGCGGCCGGTCCAAAGGGCTACCCATCAGGTTCTTCGAGTGTTCTAGGCCGCGGCCAGTACGTAGTCGAGGGCCTCGTTGACGATGATGTCGAGCGGCGCGTGTGCCCCCGTGGCGCGGGCCGTTTCCACCGCCGCCGCATCCAGCGCCGTTTCGAGGCAGGCGAGGGTCGCCGCCCGGTCGGTCGCGGCCGCACCGCACGGCGGGTGGAGGCCGTGCCGCGCCCGCAGGCCGTCGGCGGCGCCGAGCAGCCGCGCGGCAAGCACCGGCGCCGCGAAGCCCGTCGCGATGAGCTGGGCCAGCGTGTCCAGCGAGATGGACAGGTCGTCCCGGTCGCCGAGGTCGCGGCGCAGGGCGAGCGCCGCGGCCACCCGGCTGACGGCCAGCCGCGGGTCGCCGGCGCGCAGCGCGGCCACGCCGAGTTGGTGCAGCGCCATCGCCTCGCCGAAGACGTCACCGATCTGCCGGCTGAGCGCGAGCGCCTCGTCCAGATACGTGTTCGCCATGTCGAGGTCGGTTCGGATGGTCGAGATCTCGCCGAGGCAGAGCAGCGCGAGCATGATTCCCCGGGTGTTGCCCTGGGCCCGTTCCAGGCTCAGGCATTCGCTGGTGTGCCAGCTGGCGGTGTCGACCTCTTCGAGGCGTAACGCGACCATCGCGAGGTTGCCGTGCGCCATCGCGGTGCCGTGCGGGTCGCCCAGGCGTTGCCAGGTGGTCAGGCAGTCGGCGAAGACCTCGCGGGCTTCGGCGAGCCGGCCGCCGGTCAGCATCGCGATGCCGAGCGCGTTTCCGGCCTGTGCCCCGGTGCGCTGGTCGCCGGCGGCGAGGGCCCGTTCGCGGCTTTCCCGGGCGAACGTCGAGGCGCCCTCGTGATCGTCCTGGGCCGCGGCGAGCACCGCGGCGGCGTGCAGGACACACGCGCGTTGCCCGTCGGTCAGCTCCACGGCCAGCACCCGGTCCAGCCATTCCCGCCCGTCGCTGAACTGGCCGCGGTTGCGCCAGTACCGCCACAGGCCGATGGTCACGTCCACCGCCACATCCGGCTCGGCCGTCTGCACCGCCCGCTCGAACGCGGCCCGCAGGTTCTGGTACTCCGACTGGACGCGCCGGACCCAGGCCGCCTGGTCCGGGCCGGTCAGCCCGGCGCCGGCCCGGGTCGCGAGGCCGCCGAAGTGGCGGGCGTGCGCGTCGCGTACCGATGCGGCATCCGGGCGTTCGGCAAGACGTTCGAGGGCGTACGCGCGGACGGTTTCCAGCAACACGAAGCGGCTCTGCTCGTCCATGTCCGGCTCGACCCGCACCAGGCTTTTGTCGGCCAGCCGGCTCAGGCGTTTACTCAGCTCGCCGCTGGCCAGTTCGGCGCTGGCGACGGCCTGCACCGCGTCCAGCCGAGCCCCGCCGCCGAACACGCCGAGGCGCAGGAAGAGGTCCTGGTCGCTGGCCTCGAGCAGGGTGTAGCTCCAGTCGATGGCCCCGCGCAGGGTCTGCTGCCGGGCGGGCACGCCGCGCGGTCCGCTGCCCGGCAGGTCGAGCCGGTCGGTGAGCTGGGCGAGCATCTCGGCGGGCGAGATTTCGTCGCTGTGCGCGGCGGCCAGCTCGATCGCCAGCGGCAGGCCGTCCAGCCGGTGGCACAGGGCGGCCGCGGCGGCAAGGTTGTCCCCGGTGAGCACGAAGTCGAAGGCGGCCGCCCGGGCCCGGACGTTGAACAGCGCCAGCGCCGGCGACGAGGCGAGCGCCGCCGCGACACCCTGCGACAGGGCATCAAGATCAGGCAAAGCCAGCGCGGGTACGCGGTAAGCCTGCTCGCCGTACAGGCTGAGTTTCTCGCGGCTCGACGCCAGCACCTTCACTCCCGGCGCCGCGGCGAGCAAGTCACCGAGCGCGGTCGCGCCGTCGAGCGCCTGTTCGAAGTTATCGAAGACGAGCAGGACGGACTGGTTGGCCAGGTGTTCGGCGACCGTGTCGGCCAGCGCCTGCCCCGGCACCTCGGCGAGGTCGAGGGCCTGGGCGATCGCCGCGGTCACTTCCGCTTCGGTACGGGCGTCGGCCAGCGGCACGAACAGCACGCCGTCGGTGAAACTGTCCGCGACGGCCGCCGCCACCGCCAGCGAGAGCCGGGTCTTGCCGATTCCGCCCGGCCCGACCAGCGTGACCAGCCGGCGCTCGGCGATCAGCCGGGCGACCTGGCCGGTTTCGTGCTGCCGCCCGACCAGTTCGGTGAGCGGCTTGGGCAGCGGGCGCCGGGGGGCCGAGCGGGTCAGCACCGAGGGCGACAGGCTCCAGCCGCCGTGCTCGCCACGGATCAGCGCGGTGCGTTCGGTGAGCCGCTGGATGTCGCGCTCGACCCGGGCCGGCAGGCCACCGGTGCGGCTGTAAAGCCAGTCGACGAGCACCCCGTCCGGCTCGCCCTGCAGGGTGGTACGCAACCAGATCCGCACCGCCGCCGACGACCATGCGTGCAGCTCGACGGTGTCCAGCACCGGCAGGCCGGGCCCGGCGGTGCCGTCCCGGCTGGGGGTGCGCAGCACGACGCCGAGCGGCCGGCTCAGCCCGGTGACCAGGGCCGGCACCCGCTGGTCGAGGTCGGCGTCGAGCACAAGCAGCAGCGGCCGGTCGCCGGGCGCGCTGAGCCGCGCCGGGTCGACGTCGGCCGGGTCGGTGGCGGTGACCACCTCGAAGCCGCGCAGCCGGCCGGCGCGCGCCACCTCCTCGAAGAAGCGGCTGAAGCCGGCGCCCCGCTCGCCGGTCACGGTCAGCGCGCCGTTCTCCCCGACGGCGACGCGGGTCAGGAAGTTACGGGTCGTACCCATCGGCACGTCCCGTTCCAGCAGCCGCGACGAAGCCGGCCGGGCCTCGGTCTCCACGTCGTCCGCGACGGCGCAGGCGCGGCCGCGATGCTTGGCCAGATAGTTACGGCGGTCGGCGGCGGCAAGCAACTCGGTGGCGTCGGTGGCGTCGTCGGGGAAGACCGCGACGCCGAGCGAGACCGACACCGACAGCGGCGGATCGCCGGGGAACTCCTCTGCCTTGATGCCCTCGGTGAGCCGCAACGCGACGCGCACCGCATCGGCCTTCTCGGTGTCCGGCAACAGGAGCACGAACTCGTCGCCGCCGTAGCGGAACAGCACGTCATAGCCGCGGGTGAAGGTGCCGACCCGCTCGGTGAGCTCGCAGAGGATCTGGTCGCCGCGCTGGTGGCCGTACGCGTCATTGATGCTCTTGAAGTAATCGAGGTCGAACAGGAACAGGGCGCAACCGGTGTCGGAGCGAGAGGCGCGGCTGAGCTCCTCGGCCAGGCGCGGGCCGAGCAGCCCCCGGGAGTACGCGCCGGTGAGCGGATCTTTGATGGACTGGCTCAGGTCGTCCTCGTTCTGCATGCCTCGAACTCCTCAACCGTCCGCCGGAACTCCCCCCATCGGCCGGCCGCCGCCGCACTTGAAAGTTTGTGCCGCCCGTCGCCGCGTATTGTCACCGCGCGGCCCCGAGCGAGCGAGCCAAACGGTTGAATTAGCCCCGGCGCCCTTCACAGAACGTAGTTGCTCGGTCATGTTTTGTGATCAGCGGCGAGCGCCGCGGATGGGGTCTCGTCGACCGCAAAGGGGCAAAATCATGAAGCGATCAAGGGGACGGCTGGCCGCGATAACGGCCGGCGGTGTCACCGGAGCAATAGTGCTCGCCGGTGTGCTGGGATCCGGCACGGCGGCGTTCGCGGCGCCCGCACCGCTGCAGCAGCCGGGCGCCGGCACCGACGGCCATCGCGGCAAGTGGCGCTTCGACGCCACGGCCACCACGATGGCGAAGGTCAACGCGATCATCGGCGCGGACAAGCTGCAAAGGTCCGGGCTCACCGGCTCCGGCGTGGGCGTCGCGCTGATCGACACCGGAGTCGTGCCGGTCGACGGGCTACGCGGAACCCGGATCGTGAACGGCCCGGACCTCTCACTCGAAGGCCAGACAGCGGGACTGCGCTACGCCGACACCTACGGGCACGGCACCCACCTGGCCGGCATCATCGCCGGCACCCCCGACGCCACCGGCTTCGGCGGCGTCGCCCCGGGCGCCACCCTGACCTCGGTGAAGGTCGGCGCGGCGGCGGGCATCGTCGACGTATCGCAGGTCATCGCGGCAATCGACTGGGTGGTGGAACACCGCGCCGATGACCCGGCGCACCCGGTCCGGGTACTGAACCTCTCGTACGGCACCGACAGCGTCCAGGACTATCAGGTCGACCCGCTGACGCACGCGGTGGAAAACGCCTGGCGCGCCGGGATCGTCGTCGTGGTGGCCGGCGGCAACACCGGCACCACCACGCCGCGGCTCGCCGACCCGGCCGTCGACCCGTACGTGATCGCGGTCGGCGCCGCGGACTCGGTCGGCACGGTCAAGACCTGCGACGACACGATCACCGACTTCAGCAGCCGCGGCGACGCGTCGCGCCGGGTGGACCTGGTGGCACCCGGCCGTTCCGTGGTCTCCCTGCGCGACCCCGGCGCGTACGCGGACAGCGAATACCCGACCGCGCGGGTCGGCGACAAATACTTCAAGGGCAGCGGCACCTCGCAGGCCGCGGCGGTCGTGTCCGGCGCGGTGGCGCTGCTGCTGCAGGAAAACCCGGGGCTGAGCCCGGACGAGGTCAAGGCGCTGCTGACCCGCACCGCCGCGACGCTGCCGAAGGCCGACGAGGCCGGGCGCGGCGCCGGCGAACTGAACATCGCCGCTGCGGTAAAGGCGAACACACCCCGCAACGCGACCCAGACATGGCCCCGATCGACCGGGCTGGGATCGCTGGAAGCGGCCCGCGGCAGCGCACACCTGAGCCTCGACGGCACCACGCTGACCGGGGAGAACGACCTGTTCGGCCCGTTCGACGTCGCCGCCTGGGCGAAGGCCAGCTCGGCCGGCACGGCGTGGGACGGCGGCACCTGGATGGGACGCACGCTCACCGGAACGGGCTGGACGGACGCCTCATCCGCCGGCGCCTGGTCGGGCTTGTCCTGGAGCGGTCTCTCCTGGAGTGGCCTCTCCTGGAGTGGCCTCTCCTGGTCTGGCCTGTCGTGGTCCGGCTTGTCGTGGAGCGGCCTCTCGTGGTCGGGCTTGTCCTGGTCGGGCCTGTCGTGGAGTGGCCTCTCATGGTCCGGGCTGTCGTGGAGTGGTCTCTCGTGGTCCGGGCTGTCGTGGTCCGGCTTGTCCTGGAGCGGCTTGTCGTGGAGCGGGTCGACGTGGTCGGGCGACGCCTGGAGCTAGCCCGGAGTCCTGGTCTGGCCGGTTGTGGAGCGGGTCCACGTGGCCGGGCGAGGCCTGGAGCTAGCCCGGAGTTCTAGTCGGGCCGGTCGTGGAGCCGGCCCGCCCCAGGAACGCGGCGGGTCCACGTGGCCGGGCCAGGCCTGGAGCTAGCCCGGAGTTAGGAAACACGAGGTCGACGGGAAGCGGGCGGTGCTGCGGCACCGTCCGCAACCGTATTCACGGTGTGGCATCTCCGTCGGCCGTCGCCGCGGTGAACGCCTCGAGGATGGCCCGCCGCGCCGCGGGATCGTCAACCACCCGCGGCAGATAGCGCTCGAACTGGTCGTCCCCACGGCACAGCGGGGCGATCCGGCGCCCGAACTCAACCACATCGGCGCCGCTCCGCTGGACCGCGGCGAGCAGCGTGATACCGGCCCGCGGCGTACCGTGCACAATGGACTCCGCGTGGCTGATCACCCACTCCGGCGCGGCATCGAAGAGACCGGAGACGACAGGTCGGGCTTTGCCGGCCCGCAACACCTCGGCCTGGGCCACAGCCAGACCGGCGTCATCGCCACCCCGCCGCGCGAGCCGCGCCCCCAAAGCGCCGAGCAGTTGCCATTCGAGATCCACACTGGGACTCAGCGGATCAGGCACGCCGGCGAACCCCGCCCGGTCCCCGGCCGCCAGCTCCACGAGCCGCTCGCCACCCGCGGCAAGCGGCTTGGACCGGAAGAAAATCAGCGCCTGCGCCCGGATCAACGGATCAGGATCGGAAAGACAAACCGCAACCCCACGGGCAAGACGATCCGCGTACGGGGTGCCGGCCAGCTCCGCATACGCCCGGAAAACCCAGTCGACGGGCGCGTTATCACTGGGAAAGGACCCGAACCCACCGTCACCAGCCATGGCATCCCGAGCAACCCGCGCAGCATCGGTCTCCTCAGCAAAGGTCACCACATCGACCTGAACCGGCTCCATCATCGCAAGACGAACGGTAGCAGCGGCATCAGACGGTCACGGTGACTGACAGCACCCGAGGAACACCGAACTCCTGGACGAGCCCGGTCAGCGCGTCGCGGAGGTCGTCAAGCGCCGCGTCCGCGGTCGTTCCCTGGCCGTGGGCGCCCACCCCGGGACGCAACTGGGCGTGTCCACACCACACCCCGTCCTCGTCGCGCTCGACGACGACCGGCACGGCAACCGTGCTGGATTCTGCCACGCCGCAACGATATCGGACGCAACCGCAGCGGCGGCGGCCTGCGTCGCGTTGTTCGTGAACCCGGCGGCTGTCGACAAACGGGGAGGTGGAACCGTTGGTGCAAGGAGAACATTTCGGTTGCGGAGTACCGATATCCGAGGACCATCTGGTCGAGCGCAAGAGTCGGGAGAAGTAGTGACTGTCAGCCGGTGGAATGACGTGAAAGCCGAGGCGATGGCGCGGCAGCCGTGGCTGGCCAGTGACGAGGCCCGGGAGCAGCGGGCCACGATCCGCGCGGAGAATATCGGTCGCATCAACGGGCACGAGCTGGCGGAGATGCGTAAGTCTGCCGGGCTTACCCAGGCCGAGGCGCGAGCATCTGTGCGCGCATCCGCTGACGCCGGGCCACCCGAAGATCGCTGTCCCAGGTTGGGTCGAGAGCGCGGGCCTTGGCTTTGACGTCGCGCCAGTTCGTGGCCTTGGTCATGGCTGCTCCTTGCTGTTACCGGACGGCCAGCATCGTGGCCAACGACGCACCGTCAGCTACTCGGGCTCCAGACCCAGGGTGTCGTAGTGGTGACGGCGTGTAGGCCCAGGCGTTGAAGGATGGGGCGGCTGTCCTCGGACGCGTCCACCAGGAGGTATTTGACGCCCCGGTCGACGGCTACCCGCGCGCGGCGGGCGACCAGTGCGCGGTAAATGCCCTTGCGGCGCCATTGGGCCAGCGTCGAGCCGCCCCATAGGGAGCCGAATTCGGTGCCGGGGATGATGGCCAGCCACGCGGCCGACACGACCGTGTCCGCGGCCTCCGCGACGAGGACGACGATGTTCTCCGGGTCGGTGTCGATGCGGTCGCGCAGGTCGTCGGCTAGCCAGGACCAGTCGGCGGCCCAGACCTCGGATTCCATGGCCGCGATCCGGCGCAGGTCGGCCGGGTCCGTGGTGGCTCGGATGGTGATGCCGTCGGGGTCTTCACCGGCGGCGGTCAGGTCGGCCGCTTCGCCGATGACCACCGTCTCCCGCTCCTCGGGTGCGAAGCCGGCCAGCCGTAGTCGCTCGGTGAGATCCGGCCGGTCGTGGCCGTAGGTCTTCCACTCGATCGCCTGGCCGAGCTCAGCGGAGCGGTCCCGCACCCGGCCGACGAGCGCGTCCAGCTCCTCGACGCTGAGACCCTCGAGATCCTGGGCGAAGGCCATGCCCCGGTTGGGGGCGGCGATCTGCAGGAGGGGGCCATCCCACAACGGCCGCCAGCTGTTCGGGAGTCGTTGGGCGATGCTGCCCCGAACCTGCGCGTCGTGCAGGGCCAGAAGGGTGCTTTGAGTCGTCATCACGGCGGATGATGGCAAGGGCGACAACGATCGGCAAGCCGTTTTCTACCACCCTCGTTCTCGTCGCCGGTGCCCGGCACGGGGCGGGTGCCGAGGTCGATGACGTAACGTCGGTCGTTCGGGCAGATTCGGTGTCGTACCGGGGAGGGGTGGCCTTTGTGGTTATGGCTTTGTTGCTTGATCTGGGGAATGTCGCCGGTGGGTTTCTGCTTGCCGTGAGTCTTCTGGGGCGCCTGCCGGTTGTCGGCTATGACCTTGGTCGGTTTGCCGCGCGGGTGGCGTCGTTCGGCTGGGTGGTTGGCGTTGTCGTGCTGGTGGCCGGCGGGTATTACCTGCTCGTACATCTGATTTCCGGACCGCGGCTGTTCCATTTTGAGGTGGTCGGCGTGGGTGTCGGGGTTGCCCTGCTGTGGGATCGCCTGACCGGGCGGCAGCTGCCGCAGGCCGATGGGAAGGGCCTGCGGCTGCTGCTCGCGATCTTCGGGCTGATTGCGATCGTCGTCGGCCTTCAGGGCTTGTTCACCCCGGATGGCTGATTACGCGGCGCGCAGGCGGACCGACAGCCCGGTGCTCGTGTACCGGGGCTCGGCCCGGTAGCCCGCGGTTCGTACCGTGATGGTGGCGAAGGTGCCGCGCAGCCGGCCCGAGCGCAGCACCGGAATCCAGGATCCGCGGCCGCAGGAGTGGTCCACGTCGATCCCGAGCGTGCTGCCGGCTCCCAGCGTCGCCTGCCCGCTCACGGTGAGCACCGCGTCCCGGTTTCCGCGCAGCGTGACCGCGAGCGCGCCGGCCGCCTGCCGGAAGCCGCCGTGCAAGCGCAGCGCCGTGACCGCCGGGTCGACCCGCAGCACGCCGCCGGCGATCGTGACGTCGCCGGTGCCGAATGCTTCCCGGGAGCCGGCCGTCAGCGTGCCGGCCCGCAGCACCGTCGCGCCGCGGTAGCTGTTGGCGCCGGTCAGGGTGAGCGCGCCGGTGCCCTGCTTGACCAGGCCGCCCCGGCCGTCGATGTCGTTGCGCCAGGTGTCGGTCGCCGCGAATCCGCCGGCGGCGGCCTCCAGCGTGACGGTCACGTCGCTGTCGAACGAGCCGTAGCCGTCCGCCGCGGCGAACAGGTTTAGCCGGCCCCAGAGCTCTGGCCCGTCCAGCAGCGGGTGGCCGCCGTCCAGCGCGGTCGTGCGTAGCACCTCGCGGCGTTGCGCCGGGTCGAGATACGGCAGCCGGGTTTCCAGCAGGACCTCGGCGCCTTCCGGAACGGTCATCTCGGTGCTCGCCGCCCGAGCACGGCGCGGCAGCCCGTAGGTGAGTTTCGGGGTCACCAGCCGCTCGTTGGCCGCCCGATCCGCGTACGGGTCGGTGGTGGCGTCGCCGGAGTGCGCGTAGGCGTACAGCGTGTTGGCGTCCGTGCCGGTCTGCGCCTGCAGGTAGGCGGCGGCCTGGCTGCGCGCCGCGGCCTTGATTGTCGCGTTGGCCGGGTCGTTGAGCGTCGCGGCGGCCAGCGCGGTGGCCAGGATCCGGCCGCCGATCACGTCGACCGGCGAGTGCATGCCGGCGACGATCCGGGTCTCGCTGAGATCGAAGGCGGCGGTCACCAACTCCTGAAAGCGTTCCGGGACCGCGTACGCGAAGGCCAGCGCCGCCAGGTGGAAGGCGTTGGTGTGTCCGCTGGGGAAGCCGGCGTCGTCGACGGGGCTGGTGCTGCGCTGGCGCAGCAGTTGCGGGACGACGATGACCGGCGAGTCGTAGACGGGGTAGCCCAGGCTGTCGACGACCCCGGTGTCGACGACCGTGCTGTCCTCGGTCATCCGCCACGGGCGCGGGTACTGGTAGCCGTACTTGCTGGGGTTGCCGGACGCGTACGGTCCGCGCAGGGTGTTGACGAGTGTCACGACCGCGCCGAGCTCGGAGGTCGGCGAGCCGGCCCCGATGGCGGCTCCGGCGGGCGCCCCGGCCGGTACGGCGTCGTCTATTTTGGTCGGCGGCGTCGAGTCGGGCGCCGAGGTGATGCTGGTGACCGCGAGGGCGCCGGTCCGGTAGATGTCGGTGAGCGGCCCGAGCCCGTTGGTGGCCGCGTAGCTCTGGTGCTGGCGGTCTTGGATGAACGCCCGCTTCTCCTCGTCGACCGTCCGGGTGTGGCTGAGCCGGGCGACGTAGCGCAGGTTGGCCCGCAGCACCTCCGGGGCCAGCACGGTCCCCGTGTTCCAGGCGGCGCCGGTCTGCCAGAGCCGCGCCATGCCGGACAGGATCCGGATGGCCGCGTTGGTCTCCGCCGTGAGGTTGGCTATCACGTTGGTCTGGTAGGCCTCGACGAACGGGGCGTCCGTGGTCGTCGCGGCCCAGGCGGCGCCGGTGCCCGGCCACTGGCGCAGGACCACCGGCCCGGCGACCGCGCCGGCCGAGAGGGCGGCGGCCGCCCGCAGCATGGTGCGCCGATTGATCAAGGTCGGTTCCGGCATGGTGGCTCTCCACGGGCGTTGACTGGCGTGTCGGTTGGGGAGCCTGAGCTGCCCGAACTACCTGTTGTCGAACTGATCATGGTGCGAACGTGAACGCTTGCGGAACGCGAAAGAATCTCAGCTAGGGCCTTTCTATAGGGGATGTTATATGCCTACTGTCCAGTAGTCGGGCCCGGGGGGAGCCCGTTTCGGCACCGTTCCCCGCTATTAGGAAAGAGTCCTATGAGTACAGTTCTGGCTCGGCTCGTCACGATGACGCTGACCATGGTCAGCTCGGTGGTCGTCATCGGTGTCGTCGACGTCGCTCCCGCGGCAGCAGCCACCGGCAGCTTCAACGCGTTGTCCTACAACGTTGCCGGCCTGCCCGAAGGCATCTCCAGCGCGCCCACTCCCCGGGACTCGGCCACCACCGCGATCGGCCAGCGGCTAGCTCCCTACGACATCATTCACGTGCAGGAAGACTTCAACTACCACGCCAACCTGTACGCCGCCGACACCCATCCATATCGGACGCCGACCAGTGGCGGCGCGGGCATCGGTAGCGGCCTCAACACGCTGTCGAACTACGCGTACGACTCCGACGACTTCGAGCGGGTCGGCTGGAATTCCTGCCAGCTCGACTCGGGTGACTGCCTGACGCCCAAGGGCTTCACCTTCATGCGGGAGCGGCTCGCCGAGGGCGTGTACGTGGACTTCTACAACGCGCACACCAACGCCGGCACCACCGACGGTGACGAGGCCTCCCGGGCCGACAACCTCGCCCAGCTGACCTCGTTCATCGCGACCCACTCGGCCGGCAACGCCGTGGTGGTCATGGGCGACACGAACACCCGCTACACCCGCACGGCCGACACCATCCGCGCGTTCGTCGCCAACAACGGGCTGACCGACGCCTGGGTCAAGCTGGAGCGGGCTGGCGTCCCGCCCACGGCCGGCGCGGACGCGCTGGTCTGCGACGAGGCCGCGATCACGGACACCTGCGAGGTGGTCGACAAGATCCTCTACCGGAGCAGCAAGTTCGTCACCCTCAACGCGACGGACTACCACAACGACCACGCTGCGTTCCTCGACTCGGCCGGCGCGATGCTCTCCGACCACGACCCGATCGCCGTGAAGTTCAGCTGGTCCACGAACTCGGCGTTCCAGTTCAGCGAGCAGTTCGGCGGCCCGCACGGCAACTACTACGACGACATCGACGCCGTACCGGCGGCCGCGCGCGCCACCACGATCGGGCTGCGGACGGGCTCCCGGGTCGACCAGATGAACCTGACGCTGAGCAACGGCACCACGCTGAGCCACGGCGGCACGGGCGGCACCGCGGCGTCGCTGACCCTGTCGAGCACCGAGTACGTCACCTCCGCGTACCTGTGCCGGGCGGAGTACGACAGCCACACTCGGATCTTCTACGCCAAGTTCACCACCAACTTGGGCCGTACCCTGGCCGGCGGCACCACCACGTCGGACTGTGTGACCCGCACCGCGCCGTCCGGCTGGCAGATCGCCGGTTTCCACGGCCGGTCCGGCGACGAGGTCGACAAGATCGGCTTCATTTACACCCAGCGCTGACCCGTTCGGCGCCGAGTGAGCCGGCGACGCCCGCCCGGAGGACCCACCGCGGTCACCGGGCGGGCGTTCCGGCGCAAATTTCTGTGTGTGGCCAATGATTTCGCTGTGTTCGCCGGGCTGCTGTCGGGGCCTGTTTCGGATCGTTGCCCTGCTCAGGGCCGGTGCGTCGAAACGGCCGCGGAGTCGTCGCCACCGGTCCGTGCTCGCGCGGCTGTCTACTAGCGACCCGTCCACCGAACACCCCGATCCGAGAGCCGCTCATTTGTGTCTTTGGTGACCTTGAATTTCGGCGCAAAATTGTGGACGATCTGCTCCGGCTTCGGCAAGATCTACAACGCCCCGCCATCCCCCCGCCCCCCACTCCCCGAAGTAATCCCCTTAGGAGTTTTGTCATGCGACGCCGCACCGTCCTTGCGCTCTCTACCATGGTTCCGGTCGCTATCGCCGGGAGCGCAGTGGCAGTAAACGCCAATGCCTCGACGGAAGCTGACAGCTCGACCACCAGCACCTCGTCGTTCCCCACCACGATCACGCTGCCCGACGGTTTCGCGCCCGAGGGG
>Ga0307512_10005690_pt1 | contig 12875 bp, 7 predicted proteins | sample 14_EM_MG_FD_200267 | JGI IMG/M metagenome (GOLD analysis project Ga0307512, IMG submission 200267) | Populus trichocarpa ectomycorrhiza microbial communities from riparian zone in the Pacific Northwest, United States - 14_EM | ecosystem: Host-associated > Plants > Roots > Unclassified | place... | reverse complement strand
TAGGAATGAAATCATAGTAGAAATACGAGTGAAATAACATGAGTGTGATATCATGGTTCTGGACCCTTAGTCCGGGTCGGCTATCTAAGGGGCCGGTTCTTACAGAAGACTGGATGAAGTCCAAGTCAGACTAATCCTCAGTTCGACGAAAGAAACTATATTAGATACCTGGACGAAGTCCAAGTCAGACTAACGACATGAGAATGTGAGCAAGCGAGTAAAAGGTACAAAAGGAAAGATGGACTCACTCCTCAGTTCGACGAAAGAAACTGAGTCAGCGAACGAAATAGGTAATAAGGTCCGTATGTCTAAACAAGTATAAACATATGATCGACGCCGCGAGCGTCGGTTTTCAACATCGAGAGCCAAGACACGCGTCTGAACCGACGATACAAGAAGCAGATGGAAAAGACAAGTCAAAAGACGCAGAAGACGAGGAGAAAGGACAGTGGGGGGAGGGGGGAAGGACGAGGACGGCGCTTGGATGTGCTTGCGCTCAGTCGAGGGTGTAGGTCATGCAGTAGAACTCGGCGTCGGGATACTTGACGAGGATCTGCTTAATAACCCACCAGATGGGCGTTCCGTAGGTAACATGGTTGTGCAGGCCTCGAGGCATTCCCGAGTGCAACATTGCGAGCGCGTTGCCGTCTCCCGTGAAGATCAGTGAGCCCGAGTCGCCGCGGTCCGAGAAATCGCCCGAAGTCTTGCTATAGTTGTACACGACGTCCTCCCTGGACTCGAGCCCGAGGTCGGTGCAGGTATAGGCGTCCATGCCAGAGTAGCGGCCCAAGGTAAGCTTGGTCGTATTCCCGTACTTGCCAACGATGTAGAGGGGCTCGCCATTCTTGTCTTCCGTGTCGGGTTTCATGACGAGGCGGCGACTAAGAGCGGCACGGATGGGGAGCTGGAGGTTGTCTGGGATCCTCCTGCCCTCGCGAACGGCAGCGATGGGCTAGAATAGATTCTCGAGCTGACCGGCGCCGTATTGATTTTCTAAAGAGTTGAATGTTAGTAAGTGAGATTGGAATGAAGGGGGGAAACGTGGCGATGTCGCGAGTGTAGGGGCGGTCGTCAACCCTGACGGAGATGTGGGGAGCATAATCGACAACACCGAACCTGCGGGCCTCGGTATCTTGCCAGTCGGCGGTGACTTCGGCGAACAAGGCCTGGAGAGTGACGTTGTCCTCGTTCTTGTCCTCCAAAGCGTTCTTCCTGCGTCTCAGAGCCGACGTATCCCCCCCGGGTGTATCCTTGAGTTCTCTGGCAAGTCTGGCGGCCTCACGGAGCCCCGTGGTGACGGCGTCCTCGATCTCGGTAACGGCACGAGTGAGACGGCGATCACCACAAATAAGGATGTGCTGAGGGTCTGCCTCGTCGAGCTCGTAATCGGTGGTGGTGTCGAGGGAGGCAACGTGTTTGTTCGTGAGGCCAAGGATCCTGTCGCTGGGCTCGCCGCTGCTCGTCTTCATCTCCTTGAACAGGAACGTGAGGGTGCCCTGCGCGTCGTCGGATTGCCTGGCGATGGGGATGCCAAGGCCGGTGTTGAACGGATGATTGAGGCCGAACTTGGCGCTGGTTTTGTCCACGACGCTCATCAGAGGAGGGCCGACTAAACTGGTGACCGACCCCTCGTACCACTCGACAACGACATTGGTGATCTGGACGTTAGCGAGGACGTTGAGGATGTCTGGCGTGGCATCACGAACGGCCTCGGCGTTGGTGGTGTTGGGGCGAACGGCGATCCACACAACGACAGGGCCGAAAGTTTGGTCCTTGCCGTCCTCGACGGTCGAGAAGCGAGCCGTCTTAAGCGCGGAGTACTGGAGGCCGTGGGCTTTGATCGACGCCAGGATCTGAGGAGCGACGGTATCCCACACGGCGTTGAGAGGCGTATTGAAGACGCCGTGGGCAGTCTTGGTGGGGATCTTGAAGAAATTGGTTCCAGGTGGGGGGATGGGGAAGGGGTTGGTCTCGAGATCGGAACGGTACATGAGCTTGGGAGGGTCGCCGGAGACGCCGTGGTACCAGAAGTTCATCTCGTACTCGGAGATCAGGTAGGGGGCGACGACGGTGTGAGCGTCCGAGTCGTTGCTGAGCTGCGAGAACGCTGAGGGTGGGAGAGATAGGAGAGTCGGGAGGGAACTCACCTTCTCCACAAGTAACCGTTCACAGGCATCCTTCAAGCTCTTTTCACCTTCCTCGACTCCTCTCCAACCTTGAGTAGCGTCTTGTGAGCGAGACTGGACCGCGGCCTTGCGCTTGAGACAGTCGACCATGAAGCAGGTCACGCCTGAAAACGGAAGGAGGTGTGAGTAAGTGGGAAATGAAACGCGCGAAAAGAAAATGGAGAGACTTACTGCCTAGGCTATCGGGGTCAGCCTTCACCGCCTCGACGATACTTTTAACACCTGGTGCAACGTCTACAAGGTGGACGGGCAATAATGAGTGAGAGATGGAGGTGTGTAATGACGAAGGGGTTCGCTTTCGCCCACGAGCCCGAGGGCAATGAGCTCGGCGTTGCTTAGGTCGACGATCTCTGCGGGAAACATTCAGCACTCGTAACGAAGGGGAACGACGGACGCCACTCACTCTTGTTCAGATAAGCTGGATCCATGGCGGAAGAGAACGGTTCACGAGAGGTAGTAGTAAGAAAGCGCAAGTAAGTAACTCGTCGATGGGGATGAGTTGGGGGAGGGATGGGAAAATGCGAAGAGAGGATGCTTTTGTAGTAAGGGGCTCGAGTGAGTGGGTGACTGTCCGCAGGACTAAACAGTACTGCTACACACGAGTCTAGACGAATATCAGTAGCCTTTAAGGGAACTGTCAGGACCCCGACCGTTGCGTCGGGGCGTGGATATTACCTCCAAACCGCGCATCTGGAATCCGGCGCCTTGGCCTCTTCGCTCAAATCCCAGCCAGCCCCCAAAACTGCGGAGGACGGGAAGGATGGCAAACTCGCCTACTTCAGCCGCACCACATGCTGGTTTCACCTCGACGCTCAATTCTCTGGTTTTGTTGGTCCACACGAGGGGGAAGTTCTCGGATATTGAGCAATAGACCTCGGCTAGTGGCACCCTTCTACAACGGATAACGGACAATCACCCAGTGAGTCGAGTCCTATAGAAAGAGTTGAGTCTTTGTAACCGACGGAAAGATCGATCACGCGCGACTCTCGCCGCTACCTCCACGATCCCTCCGTCTCCCGTCCTTCGACTCAAACTCACCCTCCCACCACTCCCGGGAGCAGTTTGCATACGAAGAACCACGGCGAATCAAGACCAGAGATCAAACCAAACAGCTGATCTGCGGCGAAGACTCTCCATCATGTGTGCAAACTGCAAGTAAGGTCACACGCAAGAATTGGACCAGGGAGCTGCACGGAGGAAGAAACAATGCGTGTGAGGAAAACCCACCCACCCATCGCAGCTGATCTTCTTCCTCCAGTGCCGCTCTTTGTGTTTCTTCACTATACACCAAGAACTACCCAGCTTATCGTTCAGAATAATATTCTTGATTGCTACATATATAAGACTGAAGTCGCAGACAAAGACCTCGATCTGGAGAGTGATTTGTAATCACGGGTTTGGTACGAACCTATTTCGATCCCACACCATCAGCAAAGCGATCGGGCTGCTGTGGCGCTGGAAGTGAATTTTGGATTCCCGATCGTGTTTCCAGACCTACTGTGGTACTGTGTCGCTGTGGCTGTGCTCTGAGGTGCTGGTGGTGGCTGTTGAGAACCGGTGTAGCGCCCGATTCTGTGGTTCTGTGCAGTGGACAGTGGTCCGGAGGTTAGAGAGGTTGCGAAAACATGAGACAAAATTTGTTGTTTATAATAGCAGGTAGGGCATCAGAAAATAAACGATAAATTTTGGCGCATTTTGACCTTATGATGGACGAGAATTATTACCGTGCCTCATAATGCTCGGAGTACTGCATTGGCACCGACGTTAACCCCTACAAGCAAGCCTCAAGGGGCTGCATGACGTTCATGTAGATATTCAGGGGTATCCACCCACCAAATATATCCACGGGGAACCCCCTGCGACGCCTAACCTCCACGTCAATGACCGATCTATGACGCCAGATTCACAGCCCAGACCCACACCCAGGCTCCGTCAACACTCCGTGGCGGCATTTTTTCCTCTTCCCAGGGGGAACAGTGCCTGATGTGCCATCTGCTTCGTCTCGGTACTTAGCACATCTTCCTCGATCAATGCCTCACGCTCCGAATGCTATTGGTGATTGGACGAGGTGAACCAAATTGTCGACGGCGGATTTCCATTTGTTGGTCCCATTGTACTGGGTGGAAATATGTTTGTGAGTAATTACTAATTTTCATCCCTCCGCTGATCTGAGGACTTATCTCTCGTCAGGCCATGATGCACGATCCGTGTTTTTTCTTAGGGTTTGCAGCTAATGTCTCGTTCTCAAATCCCCTCCGTGGCTTGGATGAAACATCACTCACTCCGCCCGGCTTCAATGGTCCCAAGCAAGCCAGACCCTTGTGGAAGGAAATATCCTGATAGCTGCATCAGGAAAACTGCACGCTGCTTTTCATGCTTTTCGCGCTTGATCGCTGTGGATCCTGCTTGATGATCTCGTAATTTCCCCGCTTTTTCCGCTTATTTCCGCTTATTCTGCTTGAAAAAGCAGAAAAAGCAAATTTGCAGTTTTCCTGATGCTGGGCGCTGCCAGCGGATATGTTGACGAGGGAAGGACGAGGCAGTGGGACTCGTTGGGGGATATTACTCAGGTAATCATGGACCGGGATGGTCGATGGTTGGAATTGCTTGAGCATAATCTGCAGGACCCCGACTCGTCTGTGTCTGCGACTCCTTCAAATCCGATCTAACTAGGCTGATGGTTGACCCTACGTGGATCCGCCCGGTTGTCGAACATTGCGCTTCTGTCCACGCTACGTGTGCACCCGAGGGTCTTACCACTAATCAGGAGGAACTCATTAAAGGTGCTATCGAAGATGTTTTGTCTGATATGTACGGCACATCGGGGGATATCTGGGGTGATACCCCCGACGTCGAGCAGCTGATGAAGCGATTCAACAGACTATGCAAGTCTGGTAGTGGACCAGAGGTGCGTGTCCTTCATTCCTGGCCACCTTTTTTCGCCAGGCGATTTTCCAGTGCTCATCACCCTCCTTTTGCTTCGGCGTGTTACCATTACCCTTGATCTCCACTTTTCTGGAGTAGAAACTCCGGATTCTGCCACCCTCACCCGAGAGGAAGAGGAATTTTGCATTCCAATCAAACCTGCACGCACAACCCAACGCGATTGTAGAACAAATGGCGGATGGACGGGCCTGACGGTCGCACACAAACACAGACCCCGAGCGAACACTGGCACTGCCTTACACGGAAAACATCCACCATTTTTATCCTGGAAAACTCTGAAACCGGATTGCCCCACCTCCCTCCCAGGCATCTGTCGTCCCTCGTGGGCCACTGGATATCTACGACTGTGCTTCACGTAGCCTGCGACATCCGATAGAATCTCGCACTTGGGAAGCCTAAAGGCGGAGTTCGTTCCTATCTCCGATGTCGGGCGCCAATTACAGCCCTCCCCTCAGGCACTGGATCCCACATTCTGTTCGTGGGCAACCCGCACAGGGTCGATGAAACACCCGTGGATAACCCGCCGCCCTTCTAATTGTTGGATCCTAGGTATAAGTTATCGCGACCTTCCCTTGGTGAGTGGAAGCTGGAAGTTTCCAGGTATAATCGCACCGTCAGGATCGTGGGTTGCCTTCGTCTGCGCCCACTTCAAATATTTTCTTTCCCCGAAGCTTCCCCTCTGTCGGACGTATTTCAGAGGTTCCACAACCGGAAATTCCATCGTGAATGTGGAGGTATGTTCGTCGTTTCAACCGCATGGAATTATTCACATAGTTTGCAGCGTTGCGACCGTCCGCAATCCCCCGCGAGTCCTTCCGTTTGTGTATATTTAAGTCCCCGAGGCGAGTTGAGTCAAAATTTGACCTCAAGATCGCTTCTATGGTAGGTGGCTTATACTGTTCAACGTTCATGTGCAAGGATGCCTCCCTCCGCCGCCCTCGCAATTTTTCCGACGATCTTGAGCATATTACTTCGGTAGGATGCAATCAAGTTAATTAACGCTCCTCCGTCCGCCGCATACCGTTCTACATGACGCCATCAGAGCTGTTGATACATCTGTGTGCATCGTAGTATAAGCTACATCTTCTCGGGACACCGACCTTTGGGACTTCAACAGGCCGATACTAATCGTGCTTCACCGAAGAGGGGACGTTGTTGGTGCGGGGTGGTCAGCGAGGCTTCTAGACACGTTTATATCCTAGCTCGAGACCGCCCGTGGACAAACTCCGGGACTGGCGCCTCGGTGTCAATAATGATCTGCGACACACGATAGTTTGCATGATCGTCCATGATCCTCGTTTGTGTCCGCTCTCGTCAGCTCTGGACGCGGGCAACCCCCACATCCCTCAAGACTGAACCAACCCTGGCCTGACCACATCCGCCTTCTTGACGAACCGGGAGATGTCTGAGGCTGGGTTCCGACTCGTTCAACCAGTCGGACCGATCCAATCGTGTATCTCAACTCTGGAACGATAAATTTGTTGGAAACGAAACCCGAGATCCGCTTCTCCCTCCCTCCCAGAAAATGGTATATATGACCTTCTCCCTCGTTCATCCCCTCTTGTCTTCTCCCTCTACCTTCTCTCTCTCACCCCATTCGACCGCTCTCTCTCCCTGTCAGATTGTTTTCTATCGCTTTTGTCTCACGACCACTAACGCTACGGAGATGGTCGATTCTCCCGAGACGGCCCAGCACTTCATTTTTATGTAAGACCCGACGGCATTGACCGTCACCGAATTTTCCTCTAACTTTACCCTGTACCCCAAACAGCACCCAGCTTGTTTTTGTCGGTGCGTCTTCTCGTCCTCGGAACTTTGTATCCCCATCTTATCACCTTTGCAGCCTTTTGTACGTCATATTGATCCACATTAGGCTGGCGCTTACCGGCTGGTTCAGACGCCATTGTTGGCTGGGACTGGATCACGAGTTTCAACCGCGAGTGGCGTTACATATGGAAAGCTGCATGGACTCCAGTCAAGGTCTCCTATCTGTTTTGCCGGTACGAGAGTTTCTTCGGCTTTCTTGTATGCGTCCTGATACTCCTTGACTTATTTCTAGCTACTGGGTCCTGGCGGTTGGCTGCTTCCTCTTGTATTGTTTCGTCAACGACCACTCCTTAGAACTATGCCTCAAAATTTACAAGGTGGATGTCCATTGCTACCCTCGTCGCGAACATTCCCGATATCTTACGTCACGCAGATACCCGTCGCACTTGCTATGTGGAACCAGCTAGGCTCCGAAGGTATTGTTTTTCATTCCGCCTCCCGGAACCTTGACGCTGAACTCTCGATTTTATAGTCGTCTTGCTTATCCGCACATACGCATTTTTTAACCGGAATATATACCTCCTGAGCTTCTTGATTGCCTGTCTCTGCGGACTCGTTACGTACCAGCTGTACGTTGCGACCAGTCAGATGGAATGTAAGTTCAATACAGATGGTTGTATCTCGGCGCCCGCTGACCACCAGCAGTGCTCCCGTTCATCAAGCCACCACACGTTTGTAAAATAGTCTTAGCATTCGGCGTACCTCTGATTTCTTGTGCTTTTCTAGACGCAGGGCCCATGCCTCCCCGTATCCAAGCCTCACGCCGCTCATCTCCTTGGTAATCACGATTCCTCCCATCGCCTTGATGCTTGACTAATATTATTCGGGAAGGATTCTTTGTGTGTCCACTACACCTCGTGATCTCTCGAAAGACGCTGACAGGATCTAGATGGCGCCACTCGCTTATGATACCATTGTGACCGTTATTACGGTTGGGAAAGCTATCATGATTAGGCGAAGGCGTGGTGGGCCCAGCAGTATGCTCATCCAGACCTTCATTCGAGAGGGTGATCTTCCAAATGAAATCCCGTCTGGTAGCTATGCTGACCAGGTTTCAGGTGTCTTCTATTATATTCTGATTTCCATCGCAAATCTGGCAAGTCGTTTATGGTTTATCGATTGTTCATCGTGACTGAGTAAAAATAGGTGAACGGAATTTTCTACCTTCAGTATGTGGACCTGCTCTGGGTTGGATTCTATTATAACATTCCACCCTCAGACCTCGCCAGGCAATGTCCGCCATATGTATTCCCTTGAGTGTTTTTTTATCACCAGTACTGGCGTGCCGGCTGGTAGGGAGATAAGCCTCGGTGATGGCCGTCTACTGAGCCGTTTTCCTTGTTAGATTCTTGACCTTCGAGAACGTGGCGCAGAGGCCTCGCGCCCAGACACCGGACGATCCAGCACCAACAATGGCCTGCAGTCTGTCCCGAGGGGCTATCAAGGCAGCACTAGCATGACGTCGACTCACTCGTCCCCACGGTCTCCCCAGTCGACTGGAGGGGTCGGCATCCTCACGTCGAATCGAGGGTCGACTCGGAACAAAGGTCAATTGCTGGTAAGCACAAAAAACGTTTCAGGTGTCACGACCACGATCACCATGGGAAAAGGAGTCATCGATGGCGTCGAGCTTGCAGAAATGAGTAAGGAGGATGTGGACGGATTTGGCGACGACGACTTCAAAATTGATATGGGCGGGGTAGGTGGGATACGTGTTGAAGTTGAAAAGACCTCGACGAGTATGTAAACTTGGCAACTGGAATCATGTCCTTCCCAATCTTGAAGGATCCTTCTCTCTACGTGTCAGAGGCCACTTGGCCTTATCCGTTCTTTGTACGCTCAGTCTCCTCGATTGTCGGACGATACAACAAAATGTATATATGGGGACCAAAACAGAAACTATCGTACAGTCAGGGAGATGTAGCAGGCAGAGGTGTGCCGCGGAGACGATTACTAGAGTGAGACGAGTCAGTATAAACCAGGGGGGGTAGTGTGTCGACATACGCAGTGGCCGCTGAGAGCGATCGCTTCCGCCGCCTTCTCCTTCGCAGCTCTCTTGCTGGGACCCTCTCGGGCATACTCGTCAAGACGTTCCACGCCGCACCCTGTGCGAGAGAGGTTAATGTGATACAACAGGTTATCGAAAGGACATTTTCTCACAAACTATGAGAGATCATGGTCAGCACGACGAGAGCCCGACGAGGTTACGATAAAGTATGCCTACCTGGCGTGCAAACAAAGACGGGGAGGTGGGCGTCTCCTCCTGTCCTGACAACGTCCCAAGAAATCCATTGGCCCAGCTTTTCGTTCACCTGGGGCAAATACCCCCTCTGGGGGGTTGGTGGGTCAAAGGTAATACTCGGCCCACGCTCGTAGAAGCTGGGCATTTCGATCGGCATGGTTAGATTCGAGGAGGGCGGGTGGTGTGGTTTGTGGTGATGCTAAGCAGTTGTGCTGGGGCGGAGGAGCCTGGTGGGGAAGGACTGGCAAGGTTCCTTAAATACGTTTCCGCCACAGCGGCGCCTAGCAGCAATGTGTACAAGCACGCGCCCTCCCCATCGCCCTGAATCGACACCCTCATGACTGCGTGGGCTTGTCCTTTCCCCAGGTGCCGCAAACCCTAACCTTCCTCTCCAACGCTACACAGGACCCAGGCGCCGTTGAGCCTTAAGTGGACAGCATTCGCGGGTATTCGCGGGAATTAAAAACTTGCGGGGGAACAACTTAATTCTGGGGCAGGGAAGAAGGTGTACCGCTTGTCTCCCATGTGCATTCGACCTAGATTTGTCAATTATCCAGATATCGAAACTTGATTGTGATCAGTTCCGTAGGCGATCGCCGGCATATACACACGGTGGGATTCTGCGAGCTCCTGTGAACTCGGTGGATTCGAACAGATGAAGGGGTCTCCGTACCCGCCGACGCCTTACGATGACTCCCACCTGCCGTCTGTCGCCAAGGAGAGCGTCGTAAGGAAGGTCGATAGGTGGGCCCGCCCAAATCTGTCTCGGTGATCTCGTTTCCGGACGCCGAGCGCGCAGAGGATAAAAGAAAGGACGGGTAACGTGCCGGAATTTGAATCTATGGGTGGGGAGGTCGTTTCCGGGTTCGAATGGTAGGTCGAAATTCCCGGGGGGCACGCAGATGGAGCCAGGGGGCAGGGGTCAGGGCCAGTCTACACTGATGGCGAGCCGGGGTCCTGAAATCAGTGTGATAAAAACGTTTGACCATTTGTTTTTCGGGGGACCCGCGTGCATGGCACAAGGGTGTCGAATTGGTTTCGCTGTCGTCTCGAAGGGATTGTGTTGAAGGGGTAAGGTAGTCAAGATCCGCCTGATCGCCTCCGGGAACTCTCCCCCCCCCAATGTTGTAGATCGCCTGGTATCGCAGATGGTATTGCAACGTTCTCAGTCTGTGCTGAGATCTAGAAATTAGGGGAGTCCGTGTTGAACTCGTCACGAAACCTGTACATGTTCACCTGCCCAATAAAAGCACGAGGATAAGGAAACCGTGCGAACCGAGGATCATTGTTGACGAGAATCTGGTTCTAGCGTGAAACCAGCAGTTGCGTGATCCTAGTATCTGGAGATGACAATTATCAATTTGATTGGGGGAGATGATCAGAGTTACCCGGATAAACCCTTTCGACGGTAGGAAACAGCCTCTGCGTGACCACCGTCCAAGAATAGGGGAACAATGGCGGTGAAAAGGCGAATACACTGAACTCGAGTGGAGTGCCACGCTGAGTAATGCACGTGGCCACCACGTCCAATATTGGTTGGAGGGGCTTTATTCGTAACAAAACCTCTCGACACGTAAAAGAAGTTTGAAGAATCAGCGAGCAGAAAGCTTCCTTGGAACGGACAAGCACTGCAGAGTCTCCCAGCTCGGCCTCACGTAGATTGGGCTGTACGAACAGAATACCCAGGGTCTGATGTCTGTACGCGACACCTGTGCGGCGGAATGAACGAAAGCAAAGGAAGCAGCTCCATTGTTCAAGTCGCCCCAAGGAAAGTATAGTGGTCCCAGCCGTCTGGCTCGTTCCTCGCCTTGACACATACTATGACACGTACACGGATTGTTTGGAGGAAGGAGAGGTTGTTTCCGGCGTTCAGTTTGAAAAAGAAAGTCACGAGGTCCGGCGAGCTGCGGATCGTTCTCCCCGGTCAAGTTTATTCATTCATATCACGTCCATCAGCGGTGACATAGAGACGCTGTGGCTGAATGCAGAGTGTGGAATGAAATGTGGCGGAGGGTGGCAATGAGAGGGGCTGCGACATTGAGATTGACTTTACTCAATTACGCCCGCGCGGGGAACCCAAATCGGGTGCGGAGAAGCTCGTTTTCGAAATCTAGGGCCCCTCCACAAGACTTTGATAATATCCGCCACAACGACCAAGATCTGAATGAAAGACATTGTCTGCGGGGCTGAGTTGTGTGGCGTCGACAGCAGCTGGAGAAGACGATCCTGACGAGACCTGAACGATTTCGCAACCGTCATTGACAATCGTAAACCGGTCCTCTCCCCACTCTCGCTCGTGCGATCCGTAACTGCCCCCAGTCCCTCGATGTGGTCTGCTTACTGATCGTCTTTTGCCCAGAGGGCCCGCTCCTGATACCTTCCCCAGTCATCGTGCAAGAGTTCACCGCCCTCAAACGTCTCGATCCTGGTGAATACGAGGCCGTCTGAATCCAGATTTATGTCAGGGACTACGGTCAGGTTCGCTGGGGCTAGTACGACCCAGAAGTTCGCGCGCTCTAGCTCGTCCATGGACGGCCCCCTGATCGCACACCACGCATTTCACATCATGCCCCTTCACCAACACTGGAAATGGATGAACAGTGTCCGGTACTTCCTCATGGAGGAATGCTCAAGCGTGCCTCCCGACGACACCGTTATCGACCGCCTGATAAACTTCTCGACGTTCTCAAAAAGATGCGCTCATATCCGAGCAAGACCTTTTGCCAGGTCCGTCGCCGGCGGCCCTTACAACAACCGATTCATGCCCTTCTCTTGGGACCCCGAGTACGTTGGGCTGTTCAGCCACTTCTCGGCGGATCTACAGGCCCACCCTCACGGCAACCTCCTTCCTCACAACTACCCGAATCGACTCCGAGATCACCGGCTATTACCCCGAGTTCCCGGGCCCATGTCGGGAGAAGGAGGTCGATGCTGTATCTGAATCGTTCTTTACATCAAGCACAGCTGTGTGGATGTATGGCAGTGCGCTCGCCCCCTTACTCATTCGCCGTCACTGCAGCATATTTGTCGGGCAACAGCCCCACCGGCGACGCGATGTATACAGAGGAAACGATCTCGCCTCCGAATGACCAGATGCCCCCAAGGCGCTTACACCTAAACAGGTTAGGAAAATCCCTACTTTCTCTCCCCGCTTCGCAAAAATAACACAACGTAAATACCACCGTAACCGCGGAGAAGGAAGATCGGGGACCAAACTTGTATAGTCTACACTATCAAGGGAGGCAGTCGAAACAGGCGAAAAGCAAACAACGGGGTTGTTGTGAGGGGTATAATATAACCGAATAATCGCAAGAGGGGTAGCGACTGAACTCGACCATATGGTGTGAAAAAGAATGAGAGGATGTGCAGACTCCGGATCCACAAAGAAACGCAAAAAGAAGGGAAGAGTTTTTTAACGGGGTAAGAGATACAAATCCAGCATGAGTGGGTCTTACGAGAGGGCGGACAAGCGGAACAATCTGGGGGATTTCCGGGTGAAAAGAGGGTGTGAAGGAGGGAGGTTCGAACTAAATCTTCGGGGGATCAGATCATAGGGTAGATGAGGGATTCGAAGGGGGATTAGAAAATACATCAACCAACCAACCGTCAAAAAGGTGTAGATTGAAGGAGGTGTCAGAGCACCCAACACGGCGGAAGTTACAATTCGGGACCAC
>Ga0307512_10005689_pt1 | contig 12876 bp, 16 predicted proteins | sample 14_EM_MG_FD_200267 | JGI IMG/M metagenome (GOLD analysis project Ga0307512, IMG submission 200267) | Populus trichocarpa ectomycorrhiza microbial communities from riparian zone in the Pacific Northwest, United States - 14_EM | ecosystem: Host-associated > Plants > Roots > Unclassified | place... | reverse complement strand
AGGAGTCCCCCCCCCCCCTTCCAGAAGTTCGCCAGCTGCTGCCACGGCTTCAACAAGCTTTGCGCGAGCACGCTCACCGTGTCTTGATTCCAGGCCGCCAATCAATGGCCGGCACGGTTGAAGTGGGTATAGATATAAGAATACGGGCTGTGTGTGTGTATTTTCCCATCCGGGATCATAGGCTCGGATAATTCCGCCTTTCCTCTCCAGCGGTATTTATCCATCTGCACTGCGGTGTGTTCCTTGACCCGTCTTCACTGCCCCTTCTGCAGCATTCCTGAAGCCAGAAGCGGCAAGGACGTAGAAGTGGCAGTGATGGGCTCTTGCACGTAGACCGAGCTGGAGGGTCTACCCGACATAAACGAGACCGATGCTGCCAACTGCGGTTTCTTCTGAAGACCGGAAAGCAGTGGCTGCCTTCTGTCTTCTGCGAGATGGACGCCTATTGTTCTCCCGACCAGTGCGTCTGGCCGCAGTTGATCTCGCGGATGTATTGAGATCACGTGTCGCCTACCTTTGCCCGAGAAACTAACACCGAGGGCGTTTACGCGCACAGAGGGGTTTTGTTTGGCGACTGCTACGATGGAGATTACGGTGGAGGTTGGGGGACGCTGTTATGGGGGCTCAGACGGGCTGCGCTGAAGGCAATGGTGTTTCGGCAGTATACAGGCGTACAGAGTGTCTACCCATGTAAACGTTAACTAGATGGAACGGACACACTTGATTCTGAAGGACGAAACGAAAGCCCGATATCTGGGCTCAAGAATTGCAGTTCATAGGAGAGAGTACCTCGTCATCCTCTATCCTCGTATCCCCGATTTAGAGGCCGTGGGTATACACCAGACCCCTCCGCTTCCCTTCTCTCCCTCGACGATCGTGAAGAACTCGTAAGTCTGCAAGCACGACTTCACAGCCCACCGAGTTGCATCGTGATGGCTGAGTACGTAAGCCAGAAATACACGCACAACAGCAGCCAGCAGCCAGCATCCCAGTCAGCATCCCTACACTGCTCAACCCCGCCGTGCGCCGCTTACCCACCCCAAAGCAACTCTCCCCCATCCTTCTCCCCAATACCAAAAGAGCCCTCTCCATCGCCACACCTATCATCATCAACCATCCATCGCCAGCTCAAGCTTCACTCTCGCCCCCCGCTGATCCCTCGCTGTCTCTTGCTAACCCGCGTCTCTTGCTGCAACGTCCGTTCTCGGCACCTGGACCCCCCGGGTGTTCGGTGTCTTGACCTTGCACTCAGCCCCTCCCCCGCTTCCCTGCCCGCTTCAAGGCGCACGCGCATACCTATCTCATTCCCCCGGTGGCTGTTCGGCCAGAAAAAGGATCCATTAAACGTGTCTGCCATACTCTCCCGATACTTTGCCCCATAGAAAAGTTGACACATACGACAACCAACTGGTCAAAACAACGTGTAATCCGTTATGAGCTGTAAGCTCCCACTCCCTACTTTACCTCCACACTCCCCCCCCCCACAACACCCCAACCCTCACCAATCTCCATTGCATATCGGCATTACCTGCAACACGACACGATTCCTCTGTATTTCAGACACATTTGTGTTGCCATTATTCGTTGGTCTCTGCATACCACCATTACTACTGCCGACGTCACCGCCCTGGATTTTGCGTCATGGCGTGGGATTCAGAATGGCTGCGCAGTGTTAATATCATGAGAATAGTTTCCTCAGTCTTCAACAAGTTGCACGGCCAGCCGGCGTCGTATGACAAGAAGTGCGTATTCCAGAGCTCCGTCCGATGGATCCTGGCTGCTCGCTCCCCTCTCGAGTAAACGGGAAAACTGACGGTTGGCGTCGATTAGAGCGCAGTACAAGATGGGCCGCACCCTGGTATGAATCTCTCCTACGCGCACGCGACAATCCCTCGAGATCGACAAGGTTAATCTGATGCGTGCAACAGGGTGCCGGTACCTACGGAATCGTTCGTGAGGCCGACGGCCCCACGGGCAAGGTCGCTGTGAAAATCATCCTGAAAAAGAACGTCAAAGACAACGAGAAGATGGTGTATGATGAATTGTCACTCCTGCAGAGGCTTCATCACCCACACATTGTTGCGTTTCGCGATTGGTTCGAATCGAGAGTATGTTCGTCCCGAAACTGGAGGAGATGCGTGGGGGAGACAGCGAACGTGCGGGCTAATTATTGTTGTGTTCTTGGGTCCGGTAGGACAAATACTACATCGTTACCCAGCTTGCTACCGGAGGAGAGCTATTTGATCGCATCTGCGAATACGGCAAATTCACAGAGAAGGATGCCTCCAAGATTATCCGCCAGGTGCTCGATGCCGTCTGCTACCTGCACGACAACAATATCGTCCACAGAGGTGCGTGTGATTGAAGCCCTGGTGTGACTGGCGGCGCAGTTTGCTGAACGTCAATGGCAATTATAGATTTGAAGCCCGAGAACCTCCTCTATCTCACGCCCGATGCGGACTCGTCGCTCGTTCTCGCGGATTTTGGAATCGCCAAGATGCTTGACTCCGGGGAGGACATGCTCAACACCATGGCTGGATCGTTCGGATACGCTGCGCCGGAGGTAATGCTCAAGAAAGGCCACGGAAAGGCGGTCGACATGTGGTCACTCGGTGTTATAACCTACACCTTGCTCTGCGGTTACTCACCCTTCCGCAGCGAGAGTCTTGCGGACCTCATCGAGGAGTGCAGCAATGGCAGGGTCATATTCCATGAGCGATACTGGAAGGAGGTTAGCAAGGACGCCAAGCTCTTCATCGGAGAGCTCCTCCAACCCAACCCCGAAGACCGTCCCTCGAGCAGAGTAAGTAATGCCTCTTACTTTTCCGAGCGGGCTAGCCCTAACGGTATCACAGGAGGCGTTGCAGCACCGATGGCTCAAGGGCGAGACCGCCACCGATCACGATATCTTGCCCGAGATCAAGTCCTTCATCGCGAAGGCGCGTCTCCGTCGTGGTATCGAGATGGTCAAGCTTGCCAACCGCATCGAAGCGCTCAAGATGCAAGACGACGAGCAAGACTCCGATGTGCCCTCGGACACGGCGCGGGCGGCCGCCGAAGGCGCCACTGCCGCGGGCACGGCGCCTCTCGAGACGCCGAGCCCCTCTCGCAGGTTGTCCCGTGCCGCTAGATCCGCCATCTTCCGTGAGGTCGTGCTCGCAAAGGTTAGAGAGATGAAGCAGGAGGAGGAAAAAGTCGCCGCCCAGCGGACTTTAACAGAGCTTTCGGACAAGAAATAGGTGGCCTAGGGTTGTGCTTACTCCTGCGTCCATCTCCGATATCTTCCCCCCCTTTTTTTTCTTACACGATGATTTGGTGTCTTTCTTTGTTACTCTCGGGGAGTGGATGACGGCGAGGGGTTTTGGGTGGGATTGTTTGAGTGTTTTTTTCCTTGTACGACAGGCTTTGTTCTTCGGAGGGTTTTTCTTCTTCCGAGTTACATACTGCTGCCAGCTAAATACGGTCATACAATTGCCACAATCGCCAACCCCCAAGTGTTCGGTGCGCACGCACACAGGTCCTTTTTATTCATCGTCGACGGGTGACATTGCTTTAGTTGTCAGCGAGTGCTTCCCGATGAGTACAGATCCATTGGATGTGGACAGGGGATTAGATACAGATCTCCCCGGGTTGAGGTGAGAACTCTTTCCTTGACTCTTTATTTAGGTTCATTACAACTACACATCATACACCGGTGAGCCTTCATGTGGGGTTGAAACCGGACTCGCTCACTCCAGTCAGTTCACGGTTTAGGATGGGACCACGCGAGCAGAGACATTATCAACATCACAAGACTGGATATATATCACCATGAATGACATGTATAACACACTGCCCTTTCGCTTCGGTTTTTTTTGGCCATCCAAAGGCATCATCGCACCCACTTCCACCCTCTGATCCACCCCCTATCCGCTCCGAACCGATCCGCGAAGAGAGGACAAGAGAAACTTAAGAGGAAAAGGAGAGAAACGCAAGAGGAAAAGGAGAACACCACCAATTGCCATTTCCAACCAACCCCCACTTCCTCCATTCCATTAAAACCATCCCATCCCAACCGTTCCGAACCGGTCCTGCTCATTAAAACCCATACCCAAAGCCATTACGAGTAGGAGTAGTAGGGAGATGCTAAAAAAAACAAAAAACAAAGCACACACGCTCATTTTACAAAGCGACGGCGGCAACAAGCAGGATGAGAACACCAGCAGCACCGCTGACAGCGAGGTGGCCGGCAGCGTTGGGCGCGCTGCTGGAACCGGCTTCACCGGCGGTACCGGTGGACGAGGGGCTGGGGCTGCGGGTTCCAGTTCCCGAGCTCCTGTTTTGGCTATCAGTCATACGGGATCCCATACGCTACCATGCACGTAGGACGGGGAGAAACGAACGTAGCGGAAGCAGGGACACCGGACGGGTTGACGAAGAAGTTATCCTGGATGCATTTCTGCTGGCAATCGGCGTACTTCTTGGTCTCCGCCTCGGTGCCGTTGCCCTGGACACACTTCATGGCGCACTGCGTAGTGGCGTTGACCATCTCCTCCGACGGACTGTGTTGTTTCGCGCCGTGTTAGCCAGCCGGGAGGACGGGAGGGAGTGAGGGAGGGGAGGGAGATATACGCAGGGTTTCCCATGCACTCGGCGGTACACGTGAGGTCGCCCTTGCAAGAGACGACGCACTTCTCCTGCTCGGAGGGCGTGACGCTGGCCGCAGGCGCGGACTCAGTCGTGCTCTGCGCGGCGGCGAAGGCGATCAGACCGAAGGTCAGGATGGTGCTGGTGAACTTCATTTTTGCTGTTGTTGTTTGTTGATGTTTTGTGGAGTGGAACGAAGGGATGGAGTGTGTGGGGGGGGAGTTAAAGAGTGTGATGGTTTGGTTGCAAGTGAACGACAGCGTGCGAAAGAGAGAGAGAGAGAGGGAGAGGGAGAGGAGGGAGGAAGTAGTAGGAACGAAAGGAAAGGGGGGTGGGGAGTGGAGCGAGTTTTGAGGAAGAAGATGGATGGATGGAAGGGGTTAGCAGTATTGTTTTATCCTCACCACCCTCGTCCTTCCTCCACCAAGTAGAGTACCACGACCGCCCTCGCAACCTCCCTGCCGTGCCCTGTTCTCGCACGCAACAAACAGAACGAACCAAGACTAGAGGCCGGGGCCGGGCGTAGGATGCCAAGGGGGGCAGGGTGGTTGATGTTGGGTTGGGCATCTCCCGTATGACGGCCCATTACCGTATACGGATCTTTTCCTTTCTTTCTTTTCTTTTCCTTCTCTTCCTATGTACATGCATACTTACATACCCCCCCCCCGCCAATTTGCCCTCCGTCCAAGTCGGTCCAATTTCCCCTTTCCATTTATTTTATCTTCTCCCCCACACCCTTTCCTCAATCCAATGCGATTCCCAGCTCAGCTCGTGCGCGTGTGGGACTAACGGGAAGATCCTCCTCCTCCTCCTCCTCCTCCTCGTCGTTCTCGCCTACTATGACATACTACCGTCCGTCGTAAACGCCCCCAGCCACTAATTTTAGTCGCGAATTCTCGGAGATGGGACCAGACGAGACGAGACGAGACGGCAGCGCGCGGATGCGTATGTATAGGTACTCCAGACGATGCAGGTACGTACCAGCTAAGTCGGACTAGAGCACGCAGAGTAGTCATATATCTATATGTATACTGCATACATACGAGACTTCTGCATGCAGGGGGGTGGAGCGCCGACTTGGAGAGTTGTCTAGATGAGACCGCAGCTACATAGCACGCTGTGCTAGAAGGCTTTCCGTCTGCACGGATGGAGGACATACGGTCGCTACGGTGGCGGCGGCGGATATCGGGTGCGGAATCTACACGCTCACGTCGAGGAGGAAGAGGTGCAGCGCGTATGGGATATCTATACCCGTCTGCTCGCTGACCAGATGGACCATATCAACAACGACAACAACATCCGAGTCCAGTCCAGTTCGGACCAGCGATTAGAGTACTACGCCCCCTTGACCGTAGAGGGTGAGCACACCAGGGATGGGCACGAACGAGGGAGTCCTCCACCGCCACACGCTATATGGGGCGCTAACGCTAACCAGTACGTTCCCGGTCGGCTGCGGAAACCTAATCGATCGGAATTGGGTCCGACCGCCTGGCGCTTTCGCTGTTTTTGTTCTCGCAACATCGTCTCCACACCCGCCGCCCCACACTTCGAGGCTGAACGTTTGGCTAACTTTGTTTCCACGAGGTCTCTCCTTCTCTCCATATGTATGGCTGGAATACATACGACGACGACGACGACGGCGACGGCGAAGATAATGAGCGGATGGAGGCGGACAACTCCCCCCAGGTCCGCACGCCGCGGGGGCATCGATCGTCGACGTCATGCAAACCGGCCCCCACGAAGCCAAGGCCGGTCCGTTCTCATTTGCAGCAGTCCACGGCGCACCTCAGACCGCAACACTCCAACCACCCATTGATCGATCGCGTTCCAGGCTGCGAGCGAGGGGCTGGGTTGGCGGTCGGTGGGCGCTGGGCGCTGGCTGGCCGGCTGGCCGGCTTTTGGAACGTCGGTGATGGCCGCTGCCCAGTAGGGGGACGGTTTGGCTGCTTGGGTGTGCTTGGCCAGGCTGCAAGAATGTAATCTATGTAATTCCACCAACCGACCCCAGCTCAGCTGAAGACCGGAGAAGGAAGCAGTGGACGAATGGACTGGATCGATGCGTGCACTCGCTGTTTCGATGGGCGTTCGTTGCGGAGAACGATCAGCAGCAGGAAGTGCAGCCATGGCAAAGGACGACGACTCGACTGGGCAGTCCTGATCGAGATCGTGTGACAGTATGGAGGGTGTAAAATCGAGGTGAAGTCGTAACATGTCTACAAGCGAGCGAAAGGAGCACGATCGCTTGAGATGCGAAAGATTACTCTAAAAAAAACTTTATTCCGTTACGGGGAATTGAACCCCGGTCTGGCCGGTTTAATGCTCTTCTTGAGAGCGGCCGATGCTAGCCACTACACCATAACGGAGATTGATATCGATCTTCTGACCCTTTCACATAGGAATATACATACCTAGGTAAGCTTTTGTGCGAGGGTCACTCGGCCCCAATCTCCGCACACAAGACAACGAGACAGCCGCCGGAGCCCGCTGCGAGTAGCCGGTCGGTTGGGGAATGGACACGGGAATGGCTATATAGTCAATCGCCGTCTTGCAGCAGCGGGCGGGAGAACGCATAGGTACAGTACATGTAGGCACCGTATAGTACATACATATGCCTTCGAGTGAGCTCGTTCTCGATGTGCATGCTTGCGTTCGTCTGGGAAAGGAAACAGAACCCGGGGCAATTCCTCGCCAATGATACGAGGAGCGGAACGAAGCATATATCTATGCCCCTACGAGCACACCTGCCAGCACGTGCATTCCATTGCCCGCGCACGCAACGTGAGCACAGAGGACGAGAGATGTGATTTTCTCTGTTCGGTTGGGCTGGCTGTTTTTGCGGCGGCATTTAGCCCCCAAGCGGTGGTCGGAAGGCCCCCCCCCCTGCGAGTCGGCTAAGGAGGTTCGGTGGATTGACGAGCTCTCCCCGCACAACCATTGAACGCAAAATCAAAGCGAGCAATGTCGCCCGTCTCTCCCGTGTCCGCAGTAAGCCCGACCACCATCTCCTTTCCCTCCTCCACCCTTGCTAACTCGAGCGATTCCGCAGCAAGCCCTCGCGCGGCTCCGGGCATACCAGCCGCCGGCCTCGATCTACACCTCACTGCCGCTGACGCGGCGGGCTGCCGTGCTCGTGCTGCTGTTCGCCGACCGCCGCGGCGACCTGCGCGCGGTGCTGACGGTGCGCTCGGCGCACTTGCGCACGTTCGCGGGCCAGGTCGCGCTCCCCGGCGGCAAGGCCGACTTCCTCGCCGAGACAGCAGCGCAGACGGCGCGCAGGGAGGCGTGGGAGGAGATAGGGCTGCCGCTGGACGCGCAGGGCGGGCTGCCGCGGCCATTCAGCGTCGAACACCTCTGCGAGCTGCCGTGCTCGCTGGCGCAGACGGGGCTCGCCGTTAGACCGTGCGTCGCCTTCCTTGACGGCGGCAAGGGCGACGTCGAAGATTTCCTCATCCCCCGTCTCCAGCCGACCGAGGTTGCGAGTCTGTTCACCGTCAGGCTCGAGCCGTTCCTGAAGCGGACGTATCCGCTGCCCGCCGCCGCCGGCGAGGAGACCTGGCACCAGGCCGGAAAGACCATCTGGGTCTATGGGCCGTGGAAGATCCACGAGTTCAGCGCACCGGTGTGGGAGGGGGGCACGCTTAAGAGGCATAGGGTTTGGGGCATGACGGCGAGGATCCTGCTGGACGTTGCCAGAGTGGCGTACGGCAGGGACCCGGAGTTTGAGTTCGACCGGGAGCTGGGCTTCGAGGAGGTATTGTGGGAGATGCGGAAGAACGGCGAGATGGACGAGATCGTCAGGCCGAAGAAGAAGCCGGTCCCCGAGCTGGAGCCGGACAAGCCCGCAGCGCAGGCGGAGAAGGGGAATCTATAAGCTTGCGGCCGTGGAAATCAATATGCTTTCTTCATCAATCGGCGCCACCTACCTAGATCATGGCGATACGGCCGTGGAAAGCTGTAGTTGTGTATTCGGTCTGTCCTCCGAGGAAATTCGAGTGAGCAGCCGTGCACAATGCCAAGTCTGCTAGTCGCATCACCTCCGCTGCTCACACCCAAGCCCATTACATATCTCCAGGAGCCCAACCCCACATCGCTCATCCACAATTTGTATCGCTCCACCCCGACCTGTCGAGCTAACCGCAAGCTTCCGATTGCTCCCCCGCGCTCCGCATTCATTCCACCGCTAGGCCTTCGGTCCCCTCCACTCCTCCTACCCCGCCATAGCTCCAGCCCGACGTCCGCCCAAGAATGGAGGACAACTTCGATTCGGTTCAGTGGCGAGACGACGAGGTCGATGATTTCGCGCATCACACTTCCGTCATGAGCTCCGTCGGAGGATCCAACGGCGGCAGCGGTTCGAGCTCCACAGAGAACCATCAGCAGCATTCGTCGGGACAAGCGGGCCCCAATGCGGATGCTCTCGATCTCGCCGGTGTTGGCCGTGGAGTGCTCGAGACGCACGTTTCCGATCCCCAGACCGAGGCCGAGGGCACCAAGGATGCGTACGTATCGTATCTTGTAACTACCGACGTAAATCTGTCCGTGTGTTGTGTTTTTTTTTTGTTTGCGGGCGTGCCTTGGAATTCTGGGACGCTTACTTGCATGTCGCGGGCCTTGCAGACTGATTTTCCAACGTTCATGAAACCACACGTTACCGTGAAGCGACGGTTCACCGATTTCGTTTACTTGTGGACGATGCTTTCGCGAGAGTTCCCCGCTTGCGCGGTGCCCCCGTTACAGGAAAAGCACAAAATGGGTGCGTTTTCTCCCTCCATCTGGGTCGGGGGTGGTGACTAAATTGTTCGGTAGAATACGTCCGTGGCGATCGTTTTGGGCCAGATTTCACGCAGCGCCGAGCCCATTCTCTCCACCGCTTCCTGAAGCGGTTAACCCTCCATCCGGAGCTGCGGCGAACCTCGCTACTTACTACCTTTCTCGATTCGCCGGATTGGAATGCGCACATGCGGTACCGCCCGACCCGCAGTTCCACCGGACCGGCTCCGGACAGCGGAGGCGTGTTTGACGGTCTCACCGATACCTTCCTGAATGCGTTCTCAAAGGTCCATAAGCCCGACCGGCGCTTCATCGAAGTCCGCGACCGTGCCGACAAGCTCGACGAGGACCTGACACACGTCGAGAAGATCATTGCGCGGGTTGTCCGTCGGGAAGCGGACCTGGAGAGCGATTACTCGGATCTTTCCAGGGAGTTTTTGAAGATCGTCGAGCTGGAGCCAGAGCTGGAGCCCACCATCCGTGCGTTCTCCACCGGCGTCAAGTCGACCAGCGATGGCTTGCGCACGCTCAAGGAACATACCGATCAGGACTACCTCAGCTCGCTCAGGGACATGGAGGCGTACATCGCCGCCGTGAAGCAGCTGCTGAAAACCCGCGAGCAGAAACAGCTGGATTACGAGGGGCTTATGGAGTACCGTGAGCGCGCGAGCATGGAGAGGGATCACATCGCGTCGGCGCCGATGGGTTCGACGGGACTCGGCGGACCGACGGGGTTCCTGAGGAGCAAGATTGAGGATGTCAGGGGCGTCGACCACGAGGCGTCGAGACGCGAGAGGGTCCGCAAGCTGGAGCACAAGATCGACGTGCTCAACAAGGAAGCGGAGGAGGCGAGGAAGATCACGGAGAGCTTCGACGAGGAGGTCGTGCGCGAGGTGGCGGATTTCGAGAGGATCAAATGCACCGAGATGAAGGACACATTGGGGGGCCTGGCGGGTGCGAACGTCAAGTTCTACAAAGGCATGGTGGAGACGTGGGAGAAGATGCTGCAGCAGCTGGACGAACAGCCTGCGTGAGTAGCTACGTCAAAACTGGGTGGCTACATATTAGTTGAACGCGGTAATGAATGTCGGTGTTTGGTTGTATTGGAAAGTTGCCTCTGCTTTTTTTTTTCCGGCGAATGCGTCGATGTAATGTGCTTTGTTATCGTTATCTTTGTCTATCTACGGCATCTTTTTTTTCTTTTCTTTTCTTTCTTTCTTTTCGGTGTAGAATCTCACTTGTAACTACCATTCGATCGATTATACAGCCGCGGTGAGAATTGGGGGAAGGAGAGAAAAAGAGCTGCGAATTTGGATAGCTACCTATGCATAGGCATGTACAATCCACAATCGAACCCAGCTACGCCTCGACGGCGTCAGAATTGTACCCGGTAGCCCTCTCGCGCACGACGACCTGAATCTTCCCCTCCTCGAGCTCGACGCCATCGACGACGATGCCGGCGTCAATGACGTCTCCGGCGGCAAGCTGGCCGACGCCCTTCGGCGTGCCGGTCAGAAGGAGGTCGTCCTCCTCTAGGGGCGCGACGCTAGTGACGTGGTGGAGCAGTTGCGGGATGCGGAACAGCATCAGGCTCGTGGAGGCGTCCTGCCTGGTCTCGCCGTTGACGCGCAGGAACAGGCGGACGTCGTGGGGGTCGGGGATGCTGGCCGCAGGGATCAAGTGCGACACGGGCAGGAACGTCTTGAAGCCCTTCGCAAGCGACCACGGGAGTCCCCTCTTCCTTGCGTCGTTCTGGACTATTCCGCCCCTCTCGCGCTCTTGTCAGCCACTTCTTCCTCAAGGTTGGGAGGGGGGAGGGACATTTCCGCGCAGTCATATCGATGGCCACAGCCCAGCCCTTGACGGCGGCGCGCACGGCGTCGTCCGACTCCACGGCCTCGTCGACGGTGGTGCCGATGACGGCGGCGAGCTCGACTTCGTAGTGCAGCCGCGCGCCGCGCGGACAGAGCACCTCGGCCGCCGCCGACGGTTGCAGGATCGACGTCGCAGGCTTGAGGAAGTAGAACGGCTCCCGAGGCCGCCTGCTGCCCAGCTCGAGTATGTGGTCCGCGTAGTTGCGGCCGATGCAGGCGATCGTGCGCGGGCGCGCGAGACGGCGGAGTGGGGCGGCCATTGAGGCTGTTTCTGTGTGTGTGTGGCTTGAGGAGGGGAAGAGGGGAGAATGGACTGCTAGTTAGACGGACTGCTGGGTTGTGCACTCGTTAGATGGAATAGTTGCTCCGCCTAGTGTTCTCCGACGGCATTGCCCGGACCCCGAGATGACCCATGGGGTATCACTCGACATGGGCGGCCGGTGTGAGATGTGATCTGATTGCTCGCCTTGGGGGGATGGAAAAGAGTTCCTGGATCACTTGTTTCATCACATGTTTTTTTGTTGCTCGAGTGTTTAGTGTGAGACGTGCGACTTGGCTGCTTTTGCAAGCCCCAATAATCTTCTATCCCCAATACGCGCCCGGCGCTTAGTAGCCCTTATTGTGGATCTACTGTTGCATGGACTCCGCCAGTTTGAACCGAAGTCTTATGTATGCCGCTCATGGATTTCGAAGCAATTGGAATTGATTCCATACACCCCGCTTCCTCATCTCCAAAAAATAAATCCGCAACCATTCAATCGACTCGTACAATCATCGATTAGCCCTTTAAGTTTAAACATTCACTTACATCTGACAAGTCTCCATTATCAACGCCGGGGAAAAACCAAAGTAATGTGAAGGGAAGGGGAAAATCAACACGCAACCTCACCCCCATCTAGAAGTTTACATACAACAGTAAAACAAGAACGCATGCTGAACATCCCCATGGTGAGACTGGGAGGGATCGGATGAAGGTGTCCCGGACCCCAATGGAGAAGGAAATAGAAACAAAATAAATGTGAAGTCACGCCACCATCTAGTCGTGGAAGTCTACCCGGAATATGGAGCGAAGAGAAAAAGAAAAGAAAACAAAGCGCAAAGGAAACTTTATACGCACCCCCCCGCCTATCTACTCCTTCTCATCGTTGGCAGTGGCGGGGGCACTCGACTGCAGCAACATTTGGGCTACTAGCTCCTCCCCTTTACCCTCAATGGCCTTCTCATCCCCCTCGCTGATGCTCTGGTCAAGAGCAAGCTTGGTATTCGCAAGCTGAAGGATCTGTTCCTCAATTGTGCCTTTAGTGATCAATCTGGTTCCGTGTTAGCCATCTGCAAAAAAGGGAAAGAGGGAAGAAGCAACGATGGATGGACAAACCTGATAACCTCCACCGGCCTCGTCTGTCCGACACGGTGGGCACGATCGCTCGCCTGAGCGTCGTCGTGGGGGTTGAAGGAGCTGTCGAATATCACCACCTTGTTGGCACAGGCCAGGTTGATGCCGAAGCCACCAGCCTTAGTGCTCAGGAGGAAGACCATGATGTCGGTTTCCTGGTGGTACTGGTCGATGAGGTCCTGTCGGGCATCGACAGCTGTGCTTCCGTCGATC
>Ga0307512_10005688_pt1 | contig 12876 bp, 11 predicted proteins | sample 14_EM_MG_FD_200267 | JGI IMG/M metagenome (GOLD analysis project Ga0307512, IMG submission 200267) | Populus trichocarpa ectomycorrhiza microbial communities from riparian zone in the Pacific Northwest, United States - 14_EM | ecosystem: Host-associated > Plants > Roots > Unclassified | place... | reverse complement strand
GTCATGCGTCCTGGGAAATCACACCTCCGATAGGTTGTAGTCAGTCATAGAGGAATTATTGGCTGCCTTTATAGGCAAAACAGATTGCAAGACCAAATATCGTTGATGCTCTGTTGACGCTCTGTTGACGCTCATTTTCAGGATGTGGTTGGGCGGGTGAGTATGCTTGTTTTGAACATCAAGGCGGCTAATATGTTGAAAATGAACGGTGACGTACCAATGGCAATATTTTATGATTAACAGTAGCATATCTGAATGCGACCATCAATGTGAAACCCGAAACGCAGAAACAGAGATTGGAACCGACGGGTCTAGCCAAACCCGGCGAAACCCGCAGGTTGACGGGTACGGGTCTGCGTTGGGCCCGCCAAGAGTCAACGGGTCGGGTTTTTGGATGGGTCTGGAACCGAACCGACCCGTGTTTGCGGTCCAAACCTGGACCGCTGGTGGGTTACCCGGACCCGTTGCTAACACTAGACGGCACAGCTGGTGCCCAGATATCAATGCGTGGTGGCCGCAGCTTCCTTCGTGTGGATAACATTCTCCCACCTCCAGCCAAGGATATGATCGACGATATCGGGGAAGAATCGGATGATGATGGTGAGATGTGGCACCCAAATCCAAGAAGCTTCCTGATGATGAGAAAAGGTTTCCAAAAGTTTGAATGGAATCTTCAAAGGACGATTCTCAGAAAGCAGCGATACCTTGAAGTTATCTGAAACTGTGCTCTTGGTCTCTTTGCCGATTACGAGCAAAGCTTTGTTGCTGATGAGGATGTGGCTTGGCTACGCAAGCACGATCATATTGTGAATCCTCCCGCTGCAGGCTCTTTGGCCAATATACAGCGTATAGGCAGCCGCCCAGCTGCAAATTAGTTGTTGTGAGGATGGAATGCACTGGCTGAATGGTTGTTCAAGGATTTGCGTTGCGGTGTGTATTTTTCTGGCACTTTGGAGGGTGGACGGATGGGTGATATTTTGGAGTTCTTTGGTGAGGTTTTGGGTCTGTTTTTGGTGTTTTGTTTATTTTATTATTACATCATTCAAATTCATACATGGAGGGCTGTGTTGAGGGTTCATGAGGTTGGGATTGATGGTTGAGACGTTTGTTTTTGGGAAAGGCATAGTGGCAGCGATAGGACTCTGTGTAAGGCTATCATGTAATTGGTAGTTCCATATCTTTACCCAGCTGAAGTTAGGCCAAATGATCACTGGAATGCGAATGCATTTTAGCTCATTGCGATAGCAATTTTCAACAAAGGAAGCCAATCAACAACCCCGCTGCATGCTTGTCACCTGCCATTCTTAGTTCCGAGTTCCCGTCCATCAAAGGAGTTAGAAATGGGGGTGGCGGGACAAGCCAAGATCCTGGAATCATCGACAGGATAAAAAGACCCATCACGACGATGCTTTTAATCATATCAATGCTTTCTTCCCTTTACACAACGCTTTATTTCATTTACTTTACATTCATTCACATTTCCTTTAGTCACTCCTTTGATTTTTTTGTACTTATCACTCGCTGCCTTTTTAAATCATCACAAGAAGCCGCCGCGCTTCTCCTCCTCCTCCTATTCCTTCCAGCACCAGGAGAAGCAGACGATCTATCCACGACGAGGATCTCAATAACGATCTCAGCACATTACCCGACAATTACAATGATCGTCGAGGAGACAATTCGGAATCCAATGACAAGCCTCTTCGGCGACCATCCCAGAAAGCATTGGGCAAGCGGCCCTCAAAAGATTCCCTCACGTCAACAATTGGAAAACGTGTCGTGGCAACTCGATTGCCAACTAGGTCAGCACAACCCCTACATCCTGAGTGTCAGGAGATCTATATTGTCTTGGAGGAGGAGGATGAACACAAGCCTGCGCTGCTGGCATCCAAGAAGGTATCCGATTCAGCGTCTGACTGTTTAAATCCGCCTGCTAATGTATATATTTACTAGAGGAAGGATTCAAACGAAGCTGGTTGTTAGAGGTTCTCCCTTAATAGAAGTATTGGTACTAGTTTGCTCGGGATCTACATAATGGGTCTATAATTCCATTGTACATAACGCCAATCCCCTGGAGCATTATGCTGCCATACGTATGATCCTTTGCGGGAGATTACATGCCTCCTGTCGATTTGATAGCAAGTTTCATTGCTAGCGGATTCACTGACAGTTCACATAATACGGTAGAGCTGATTTCGTGACGCAATAACCTTGGTCAGTCGAACGTCTTCAGACTTGAAGAGATGCCAGTTATTTCTCACCACACTCATTCAAACTGTGCTAAATGGGATGGGACACGTCAGTTGCAGGAATGCTACTGTCATGTAAGGCAGATGATAAGCCCATATGAAATTAAGTGGGACTTTGAGCCAATCCCTTGTGGAGCGGAACAACTCAGGTACTCCCCGGTCATGGAGAACAGTCTCGGCCTTAGCATGGCGTGTCTCATTGATAAAGATGTTGGGCAAAGTCAATAAGCCCCGATAAGCCTCCGAATTCTTGGCTGGGAACAAACGAGCAAGGTTAACTACTCTCAGTTCAATAATACCGGTGTGGTATGCCAAGTCAAATGTCGACAGAGCAATGGTGGGTCGCCACGTAAGCCTCTGAAGCAGATAAGCCAAATAACCTATATGGTGAAGGTTGTGTCTTAATTTATTAAGCAATCATCAGCAAAATGTAATTTAGTCGCTGGGAGCCTCCAGGAGTGCGTGAGAGGAGGCGGAGTGTAAACTTAGAAGCGTCGATTTCAGGAGAGAATCAGACCCTAGGAGGGCATTCCGGCTGGCCTTCAGAGTAACTGGGACCTCTGATGACTGGTACACGAGCACCATGGGAGCGGTTGTGATAAGTTCGGGAGCACCTGGGACTGTCACCCAACCAATGCGGGAATCCCAAACTAACTCTGAGAGATGCCTGGGTCCTTATGGATATTCATTGGAAGGACTGCAGGCATTATCTGAGATTCTCTGGATGTACCCCGAGCAATAAGAATACCCTCCATGTATGATGCATAGATTATTGTTCATTATCAACTTCTAAATAGTACTATAGTACCCAGCATCTCATTCAACATTCTATTGTTTGAATTGCTACATTAAGGAGAACCAGAGAAAATGGCGAGTGATTCAAAAATGAAAGCAGGTAAAACCGAAACAATAACCCGACTAAGCGATCGGAATGATATCAATCGAACATAGTCTCAATGTCATCCATTAAATCTCCCATCTCATCAGGGCCGACAAATGCAGGAACACACAATTCATCAACGGTGCAAAGAAGCTGGAGGCACTCCTTGTATTTCTGAATAATTCCAGCCTGGCGAGTGGGTGAAAGTGAATTCCAATGTCGTTTGGCTCGATTTGTGATATTTAAAAGGTTGGAATTGAGATGTTAGCTCGCAGCGAATTGAAATGGAGTTTGAAACGCAATATGATGAATTCGGAGGAAAAAGAGGTGCACCACCAGCAAATGAGGAGTGCCTGATGTGGAGTGCAGGGTGGGCAAGGGGAGGGATGTTCAGAGTCTGGAATGAAATAGAGGTGCTCCGAATCGAGGGGATTGAGGAGCGCAGAATGAAATACTGAAGCGCCAATCCAGATTGAGGAGCGCCTATTCCAGCGTAGGAGCACCATTGGGGAGGTGGGGTATGAAGCAGCCCACCATGTGTAATTGATGAGAAGGGCAGTGGCTTCTGCAGTAATACAATCTATCACCGTGGAAGGGCAAAATTTACCTCAATATTCATCTTGAGAAAACATAACTGTAACTTTGTTTCCAGTCGCATACTCAGACAGCGCGCAATGAATAGCTGCGGCAACAAGCGCAAATGTCTGCGGTGTGAGTGGTTAAAAGAACGGCGATGTGGTGGGTTGTTGCCCCAAGCCGTTGGCGGTGAAGAAAAACTGATGATAGATCAAGTCAACCACTTCCATCCACGTGTACCACGATTTCTTATCATTGATGACCTTCCAGAGATAAGCATCGTCAAACAGGAGCTCCCTAACCTGAATTCGAAGCTCAGTCTCTGATCCTATATCCAACCAGTAACTACGGACAATAGTTTGACGTGCTCCATCTGCCAAACGCCCTTGAATGGTACTAATCTTTACTTTCAACTACGTATATTTCTGGGGTTTAGTATCATGATAACTCCAATCGAGGAGTAGAAATCAGAATATACACTTACAGCTTCTTTGGTTTGCGGATCGATTTTAAGAGATGGACCACCGGGCAATTGACACACAGATGGAGTACCAACAGGAGCACCTGCTAATGCTCACTGACGATCCTGGGCCTCAATCGCGAGTGTCCAAGCTTCGTCAACCATTGAGTACTTCTCATCGGAAATGATTGGCAAGGGAGTCTTGGTGAATACGATTGCCTTCATGAATCGTTTCGCTACCTCAAAAGTCACCTTTTGGTGTTGAGGAACGTTGTGATCTCCGCCAGCCTTTGGTTGAGGAAGATTCTGGTCTCCACCGGTCCTGGGAGGTGGGAGCGCCTGGGCGGGTACAGCATCAGAATTGTGTAATATGTTGATGGTTGACTTTTAGCGCTTGAGCAATGGTGGTGCGATGGCCCTGGCCGGATGCCGCAGATTTGGAAGTGAAGTGTGTGCAATGACAGTATCCGCACGGCTCCGTTTCTTTGGTAGTGGAACCCTTGTAGTTCGTATTGTCATATCACGGCGCGCCTTGTCTAGATGTTGGACCTCCAGCTGGTTGTCCAAATCGTCTTCTTCGATGTCGGATGAAAAGCTGGACACTCCAGGGTCTTCACTTTCGTTCTGGCTGATCTCCCGATCGGTATCATCATCATGCTGCTTCATAAGAATGGTATCGCGGACATTAGCAATCTCCAACACTATACTCGAAGGCTGGGTTGGAAGTTCAAACATTTGATCTGGAATGAAGATTGGCTGTCTTCTTCAATGCACTTGCAAGTGCTCTCTCAAGGTGGGCCTCTTGATACTTCTGTTAATAGTGATTCCTCACCTGGCTGGCCGTAGGTTCCATGTTGATGATGATGAAGTGAAGTTGGAGAATGTAGACCAAAGTATATAAGGGTAAGTATAGTATGAAGTTTAGTAGAATAAGGGGAAAATAGGGCAACAAAGGAACACTCGGTTGAAGAGGATGCAATTCGAGGCGTGCCTGGAAAACGTGACGCTCAGCGCAGGAGGATGCAATCTTGAGGCGTGCCTGGAAAGAGTCCAGAAGACATGTCGGTGGTTCATATTTATATTGTCAATGCTAGTTCTTGGTTGTGATTCAGGAAGCGTCAGGTGCACCGGATTAGATGGATTGTTCATGCCCCCAATTCCCGAATGTTAGCACTTGTGCCCAAGTACGCTATTGATGCAAGAATTGGAGGTTGGTTTAAGCCTACATACCTAGAATTGAACCAGATGCACATGGAGATCTTGACACACCTGAAGAACTCGAGACATTAACTGAGAAATGGGTTGATCGTGATCGCCCCTGCATATGACCCCGCCGAAGGTAGTTCATTGTGACTCTAGTTCGAGCATATGAGCGGTGACGGCGTGGCACAGAATTGTCAGTGTGTTGAAGAATCTTGCAGAACTTGGACGGAGGATAGAGCTGGGACCTTGCTGAGTGGCAACACTTGATGTTACATTGGTTCAAACGGAGTTTGTTGCTGATTGAGGATAAACATGAATCTCTGAATGTGGTATACCAGTTGGAAGGACACCCTATTTTGATGATAATCTGTTGTTTTAGGATTCTGCAGCAAAGTTAGCGGTTGATTAGGAATTATCGTGTGCAGAACTTCACTATCAGCAGTCCGAGTCTGCTGAAGTCACAATATGTATGCAGTCAGTGTAAGAGAGGATGGAGAATTTGGGGTTACAAAGGAGAGATTCAACATAGAGAAAGAACATTGAAGGTGCGATGAAGACTCAGGGGTAATCTAATCGATTCCAGTTATCGTCAATGCCAAGATTGCTAGCGAATGGGTCATAAATTGTCACTCACATTAAGATGTTGCGCATAATATCTTGTAAACACTGCATCATTTAATCACATACTCATTATGAGTCTCAATGCTACAATGTTGACTTAACATGAATATTGGGGTTCAAAGCAGTGCATAAGAACGATATGGAATACATCATGAGGCTTCATCTGACAGCGGAAAGACAAATAACAGCATGCAGTTCCGGCCAATTGAGGTGCAGCAAGCATTGAATAGGCATGCAGGATTCAATCTAATGCAATGGCTGGGATTGCAGGCTCGCCTTACTTTGACAGTTACTTGTACCCTCAGAAATTGCGTTGTCCTAACTTGAACTTTCATCACGATTTGATCTTTATGCACTCTTGGGATTGGACATTGGAGGAAATCAGATATCGTCTGTTTATGATTTGTCACAAACTTCAGGTGGGACCTTGCCGGTCACTGATTGAGCCGCTGAGCAGAGACTGGCACTCTGATTCTCTATCTCTTCGAGCTCTCTTGATGGAAATCAGTTCACATAATCTATTTTAAGATACGGGTTTTTGGCAGCCCAAACATACAAGTTAGTGAAAATGTAGTTAAGTCTGCATTAGAAGCGTTCTGAATTTAAGCCTGTTCAAGGAAGTGTGGTATACCGGTGAGCAGGAGTTGCCGGTCATCTGCAGAGTCAGTGAGCGGAACCTGTTTTTTGAGGTTCACTCTATCAAGCTGCAGCTCGATTATGAAGCTCGAATGACAGAATCTATTTTAGGATCTTGGAAATGTATAGGTCCAGACATACCTCTTAGTCAAAATTCAGTTAAGTGTGGTTAGTTATTGCCCAGGGCTGTGTATCTACGGTAAGTGTGTGGTGGACACCTTCCTCCAACGGATGAGTTGACACGGAGCATGACAGTTATTGCAGTTTAGCAGCGGCCTTCACATCCCGATCAAGCATAGCTTCAGATATTTGCTGGGGCCGAGCGGGAACAGCCACGCCTGAACCTAAACATTTAGTGTCTGTAAGATGGACACTCTGTGTGCTGGCAGCCACAGATTCAACGCATTCAGAAAGAAAGAAATATGCTTGGAATGGAGCGAAATGAATCATTGAAGGGTAATGCGAAGTGGGTATGCACAGTTGAGAGGCGTGCCTGGTGTTGGCAATGGTTCCGGACCGTCACTTCGGGTCCGGGTCCGGGCCCAACCCAAAGCGCTGCCGAATCGGCGGTTTGGGTTGTCAATAAACCCGAACCGTTGACTCGGGTACGGTTCAAAGGTAAACTCCCAACCCATCTGAATTGGGCGGGTGGTCAGCGGGTCGCCCAGCGGGTCCATTCATAGATTCAATTAAGCCACTTGTTTTTGCAGTATATTAATAGTATCTTATCAAAATTGAGTTTTCAACAACCAAGGATATGTTTTTGCATTCTTTGCAGCTTGCAATATCGACTATTTTGAAATTGGTGTTTTATGTTTGATAGATTGTATTTTTGCCTATGAGGGCAGTCAATAATTCCGTTATGAACGCTAAGATTCGCGCGATGCCTTGATTACCAAATATGCAAAAACTAATACTGTTGACACTCCGTTGATGTTACAGGGGTTCTTAGTCCCAATAATCAATACAACACTTTATTGAACTAAGTACAGCCGCCTATCCAAATATCTCTTTCTCTCCTCGTCTTATCCTAAGACTCAACTTCTCGTTCCTGAACAACGAGAACTCCCGTTCTAAACCTATACCACAGACCTTCTCCTCTGTAGACGTAGATCAATTATCCTCGTTCCAGGATCCCTCCTCGGAAAACTCCTCGAATGGTAACAACCCGGTGTTCATATACCGTAGCACCAGGTAGTCGATATTCTCGAGTTGCGCGAAACGAAAAACCACTCGGTAGGTGTGGGTTAAATTGTGCTCGTGTAAAGTGAACAGAAGATTGCCGAAAGTCTCGACATTTCGAATCAGTGCGTACTCGGCATGTGTGTACCTGTGTCCAGGCATACAAAGGATAATTGCGTAGGTTGATTAAGGAAGAAATAGTGATGGTTATTTCTTAAGGATGGATAATAGATAGAATTCTTAATAATATTTTATGATCGTCTTCGGTGTTCTGATAGCTAACTTTGCTCGCTGATGATTCCCAATTCCTTCGACCATCGCTTGCTCTTTATAGCTCACTCTTCTTCTTAGCTCTGATAGAGTTATCTCGGCCACGCCCCCTTAGCGCCCGGCGATAACTCGCCTCAACACCCTCAGGTAATTGTGCTCATGCAATGTGGTTTGAAAGCGTTACGCTCCTGATACAATCAGGCCATCCATTGTGCGATATCAGCCCACATATCCTTGACATCATGGGTCGGTAGTGGGAACACTTATCGCCCTCGCGATAATGCTTGCGCCTCTTAAATCCCTCATGCGCATGAGTTATTTAATTGCGTCATAGACTTAGTCGGCGACCAACCGATGCTATGCCAACGTAGATTCACGACGCGTAAGCTCGTATCCGATACGAGGTTACATTGCGATCCATACTACCAGAGCCAACTTAGTAGTGCTCGCTCTAGGTGCAATGCCTACGTCATTAATCCCTCAGTTACGTCATGCTAAGGTCGAGACTTATCTCCAGACCGGAACGTGCCTCTCCGTATCCATCCCGCTTATCGGGTGGGGAGAAGAGCTCTCTTAATCGCATATGACTATCAACTGCCGTGTGTGATTACCACACATGTCACGCATAGTATCCGGGTGTGAACGAAGTACTCACACTTCGCGCGACCAACATGTACTCTCCTTAGAGCATGTTGCTGACCACTTGAACGTTCACATGCATAGGTGTTTTTGCATATCTCCGATATGTATGCATCTTGTATCATAATTCAAGTATCATTATCGCTATTAGGGACGACCCCTAACAGTTGACGCTCATTTTCAGGATGCGACAGGGAGCATGGCGCTGTTGTTTTTCCCAGTAAAGGCTGCCAATATCGGTTAAATGGATGTCTGGAACCACATCAGCAAAATGTATTTTAGTCTCTAGAAGACTCCAGGAGTGTCTGAGAGGATGTGGAGTGTAAACTTGGAAGCATCAATTTCAGGAGAGTATCAGACCCTAGGAGGGTATTCCGGCAGGCCTTCAGAGTAACTGGGATCTCTGACGACCGGTACTGGAGTAACTGGGATCTCCGATGACTGATACAGGAGTACAAAGGGAGTGATTGTGATAAGTTTGGAAGCACGTCGGAGTGGCCGAGAGAACTTTGGGTGCACCTGGGAGTGACGCCGAACCAACGCGGGAATCACAAACAAACTCTGAAAGATGCCTGGGTTCATATGGATATTCATTCGGAGGACTGCAGAAGTTATCTGAGACTCTTCGGATGTACATGAGCAATCGACTTCCCTCAACAGCGAATATGATGTGTGGATTATTGTTCATTATCACTTCTGAATCATACTAGCCGTCATCTTCTTCAACATTGTATTTTGTGCCTCACTACATTAAGGAAACAAAAGAAAAAGGCGAGAGATTTAAACATAAACCCAGGTGCATCGAAATAATAACCCAACTAAGCCATCGAAAAATATCAATCAAACATTGTGTCGATGTCATTCACTCCATCTCCCATCTCATCAGGGCCAATGAAAGCAGGAACACACAATTCATCAACAGCGCAAAGAAGCTGGATGCACTCCTTGTATTTGCTGATTATTCGTTCCTGGCGAGTGGATGAAATTGAATTCCAATGTCGTTTGGCTTGATTTGTGATATGTAACAGAGGTGTAATGAGATGTTAGCTAGCTGTGAACTTAAATGGGGGTATGAGAGGCAATATGATACATTCGGATGAAAAATGGGAACAACTAGCAGGGGAAAAGAGGAGCGCCAGATGGGGAGTGTTGTGTGGAAAAGAGGAGTACCACAAACGGTGTTGGAGAAGCGTGGAATGAAAAGGAAGAGCGTCAAGTTTAAGCTCAGGAGCAGGGAAAGAGGAGGGTGTAGGAGTGCGGAATGAAATTGAGCAGCGCTGAAAGAGGGTGGGTTGAGGAGTGCGGAATGAAATAGAGGAGAGCCAATCCAGGCAGAGCGGAGCACCGATGGGATTGAGGAGGAGCGCCGAAAAGGGGTGGCGTAAGGTGTGTGGAATGCATCATGGGAGCACCGGTGGGAATTGAAGAGCTCCCATCCCGGGCTGAGGAGCACGGATAGGGGGGTCTAGAGTGCGGAATGGGATAGAAGAGCACTGAGAGGAGGAATTGATTCCGGAATGAAATAGAAGAGGTTCAATCTAGGCTGAGGAGTGCCTATTCTAGTGGAGTTGCGCCACAGGGGGGGGGCGGGGTGTGATGCGGCCACAGATATGTGATTGATTGTGTAGTAGCTTCAAGAGTAAAATTGATTACAGAGGATGGGCCAAATGTACCTCGATATTCATCTTGAGAAAACATAACCGTGGCCTTCTTTCCACTGGCATATTCAGACAGTGCACAATGAATAGCTGCGGCTGCCAGCGCTAAAGTCTGAGGAGCAAGAGGTTGGAAATACTGGGATGTTGTTGGCTGGCGCCCCAAGCTATTGGCGGTGAAGAAAATTGGTGGTAAATGTGATCAAGCACTTCCATTCGCATGAACCATGACTTCTTATCATCGACGACCTTGGAGAGGTAAGCATCATCGAAAACGAGCTCCTTAACCTTGATCCGAAGCTCAGTCTCAGAGCCCACATCCAACCAGTAACATCGGACAACAGTTCGACGTGCCCCATCTGCCAACCGTCCTCGAATGGTACTAATCTTCAGTTGAAACTATGTATATTTTCGGGGGTAGTCAATATCCGTAAGTGTGATAGAGGAGCATTGAACAGAATTCAAGACTTACAGCTTCTCGTGTCTGTGGATCTATTTTGAGAGATGAGCCACCGGGCAATTGACACACAGATCGTGTACCTACAGGTGCACCTGCTAATGCCTGCTGACAATCCTGGGCTTCAATGGCTAGTTTCCAAGCTTCTTCAACCATCGAGTACTTGTCATTAGATATTATTGGCCAAGGATTCTTTGTGAATACGATTGCCTCCATGAATCTTGTTGCTACCTCAAAAATGCCCTTTTGGTGTTCGGGAACGTTCTGATCACTACTGGCCTTGGGTTGTGGAATATTCTGGTCGCCACTAGACTTGTTGGGAAGCACCAGTGCCCGGGCGGATGGTGCACAGTCAGACTTGGATAATTTGTTGAGGAGGGATGACTTGTGGCGTTTGAGCAGTGGTGGTACCATTGCCGCAGATAGATTTCGGGAATTTGGAAGCGGAGGGCGCGCAATGACAGTATCAGTACGGCTCCGTTTCTTTGGCAGTGGAACCCTTGTAGTGCATAATGACTTGTCCTGGCGCACCTGACCTAGATGAAGGACTTCCTGTTGATGATCCAAATCGTCTTCTTCGATGTCGGAAGATAAGGTGGACTCTCCAGTGTCCTCACTGTTGTCATCATCAATCTCCTGATCGGTCTCGTCATCCTGATACATTAATGAAATCGGGTATATTAGTCATCCGCAATACGATGCACGAAGGCAGATAATCGGAAGGAAAACATTTGATGGACAATGAAGATTGGTTGCTTTCTCGAATGCGAGTGTTCTCTCTAGGCGTGCTTCTTGATTCTTTTGTGAATAGTGATTCCTCACCTGGCTGGGCGTAGGTTCCATTTGCTGTAACAAAGATCTAAAGTTGGAGAATGTGGGAGAGAGTGTAAAAGCAGGAAATGGTGCAAGAATTAGCACATAGTCGAGGAGGATGCAATTCGAGGTGTGCCTTGAGAGGGTTCTGGTGAGATGACTTCAACGGTTTGTATATTTATATCGAGGACGGCAGTCCGTGTTGCGATTTTGGATATTGTCAGGTGCACCGGAATAGATGGATTCCTAATGCCGAATGTCAGCAACTCCTATGAACAACACTCTGTACGGATGCAAGAATTGGAGGTCAGCTAAAGCCAACCCACATAGAGAATAGAACCAGACGCACCGGAAGATAACTCGCGACATCAACTAACCCTTGGTGCTGGCCACAAACTGAACACTGAGAACCTGAATGAAAACATGAGCCCCTGCATATGACTCTTTTAAACGTAGTCATTATGCATGAATGTTCGAGCATTTGCGGTGACCGCATAGCATAGAAATTGGTGCAGCATTGAGAATCTGCAGAACTTGATAGATTTGGTTGGGACCTTGTGAGTGACGGCTGAGTTGCAAGGGTTCATACTGGAGTTTGTTATCGAGCAAGGAGAAATATCAATCTCCATATGTGGTATATCTGCCAGAAGGACACATGTATTTTCACGATATTCAATTGTATTAGGATGCTGCAGCTAAGTTGGCGGTCAATAAGGCAACATTGTAAGCATAACTTCCCTCTCATGCGTTCATCTGGACCGTGTCTGCAGAATAGCCTTCACGACAATGTTGCAGTAGTTAATGGAAGAGGGAGAGAATTTGGTACACAAAGGAGAGATACAGGCGTAGAGAAAGAATGGTAATGTACAATGGATGATTCAGGGGTAATCTTATCGATTCAAGCACTCATCAATGCCAAGATTACTAACAAATGGGTCATAAATTCTCACTCAGATTCTGATTTTGCGGCTAATATCTAGTAAATCGCACACCGTTAAATCACGCATTCATTATGAATCTCACAACTACAATGTTGACTTAAAATAAATATTGGGGTTGAAAGCTATATTCTACAATGGTATGCATGTATAGTGGGACGTCATGTCACGGCGGGCAGAGGAATGATGGTTGCATGCATGCAGTTCCGGGGAATTGAGGTGCACCGAAGTTGAAATGGTTATGCTTGGATTCAATGGCTGAGGATTGCAGGCTCGCCTGACTCTGACAGTTAATTGCAC
>Ga0307512_10005687_pt1 | contig 12878 bp, 15 predicted proteins | sample 14_EM_MG_FD_200267 | JGI IMG/M metagenome (GOLD analysis project Ga0307512, IMG submission 200267) | Populus trichocarpa ectomycorrhiza microbial communities from riparian zone in the Pacific Northwest, United States - 14_EM | ecosystem: Host-associated > Plants > Roots > Unclassified | place... | reverse complement strand
CTAAAGGATCTTGCTTCAAGGTTAGGATAATTGTAATGAGTTTTATATAATTATTATGTATATTGAGAAATATCCATGGATGTCGATAGATGACGGCCGGGGACGGCCCCGCTCCGTCCCCGACCGTCCTATCCGTCCGTCGCCGTCCTGCCTCAAAAAGACGGCACGGTTTCCGTCCTACCCTTGGACGGACGGCGTTTCGCCGTCCCGTCCCGTCCATTGTTATTTCGGACGGACGGGACGGTTGAGAACACTGCTGTCATCGTATGTAACCCATTAAAAAGCCTATAGTCCGCCCAGTCACCCACAGTTATGCCCCAGGCTGTCAAATAGTCGGCCTGGCCTGCGCAGTTTCTAAAATCAAACGGCCTCCTCTGGCTCAACTGCGGGCCGGCCCGGCCTGTCGGGAACACTGGGTGAGTACCAAAAAACAGTGAGGTTCAATTCATATAGTGCAGGACAGTATCTATCAGGTTGCAGACTGCTGACAGGACAACGTTTTTCACTACCCGGCGGCTGACCACGCAGTTGATGTTCAATTGACGCTTGCAATGGGTTCAATGGCATATTTTGTGCGCAATGTGCGCCGGCGATCACTGTCTGGCACGTCTAATGTGCTTGTTAGGGAAAGTACGACACCTGGGGGGTTCGGGCTAATAACAGTCTGTAACCGTGTCCAGTGATCTCTGGAAAACTCGCTAGACTATTCGGCTCACTTGTTATAAAGTCTATGACGTTTCCCCAGAGCTAGTCGTTCGTCATAGATACACTAGTATCCACAAATCCACAAATCTCAGACAAACACCTCACGGAGTGTGATACTGTTCTCCCCCCTTCATTGTGAGGCCTCACACTTTCGGCAATGCTCAATGATCACAAGTAACGTCCGAGTCAGTATCATGTAAATTTGTTGTGGCTGCGGATTCATATCCGATTATGAAGCCGGAAACAGCTAAAAAAACATCAAAAGGAGGACTCGCATACTCACCGGATATCTTCGCTTCGCCCTTTTCGCATGCCTAGATTCCCGATGCTGTGATATATGCAACACGCAACGTATGCAGTGATGAAGAAAACTTTAAGAGATGCGATACCTGCAAACGTCATCTATCGTTAGATAGATCCTCCCGCTCAGTTCGATAGCTCTGTTATGAAATTCTGCTATACCATAGCGACTTTGCATAAAGTCCGGAACCTCGGAAACCGCTAGCCTTCCTTCTTGAGTAGTGTCGCCACCCGCTCTCTGTACACAAACCCGGCAGCGGATAAAAGCCATATCCCGGCTGCAGTCGACAAATCTTCTCGTTTGCACGCCATCACGGGCAACCGGAAGCAGCAGTGGTTGGCGGCATCCTACATATTCTATTGCAAGGTTTGAACGCTGGTACACCCCCTGTCCGGAGCGGTGTCGTCGGCTAAGCCAGGACGACTATCGCCAATTCCCGCTCCGTCTCTTTTGAATATTGCCTTCCCCAGCCTAATACCTACGACGGTATTAGTTAACGGGTAAATCGAACCGTCGGTACAGGCATTCTAAGATAATAATAACCCAAGCGCATATTTTAGGCGCATACACCGGCAAAACGTATATCCAGATACCCGGTCTTCCGGGGTTTAATCGGTAACTTTGAATACACCGGTACGTTCCGAATCTACCACATGGCCGCAACCCCCAACCATTACCATTCAAATTTCAAAGCACGTGAGTGTAAGTAACCATTACCCTTGACGAGTGCCGAATCGGTTTGCACAAGTTTAGTAGCTCGGGTATTCACTCACCGTGGAACCCTCGCTAATGATCCGCACTGTTTAGTTGTCGTAAATTTAAACGATTTGGCGCTGCTCGCTACTGTAGGGGATAGGGCTGCATGGGAGATCTATATTGTTTTTTCCTTCGGATCCCACGTGGGAATGTCCGAGTCCAGATCTACGTCATCTCCATCCTTGTCCGATCTGAGACAATCGGAATCGACGGTAGCGCCCAATCTCCGTCCCTGAGACAGGATGGCACTAGCGCTACAGCAGTGTGTACCGGGATCGCCTGTTGACACGTGGGGAGCTGAGGGATTGGTATCGCTTATATCTACACGCTCCGTGTCCTGCAATTCGTATCCTTTCCTTTCGAGTATGGTGGGTAAACGTCGCTGTATAGTGAAGACTTTGATCGGTAGGCCGGACTTCTGATGTAACTCTTTACTCACATTGCAGAAAGGAAAGGGTACCCGCTCACTCTATTCCGTAAGGGAAAGGACAGGAAATGAACGATGCCGAGTGTGGAGGGGATAGATCGGTCGGACATCAAAATGCTTGTAGCGGCAGTTGCCGGAACCCACTGGTGCGGGTTGAAGCAGAGTTAAGCCGCCACCATCCGTACCGTGTAGTACAGCTGGGATATCCTGACCCGTGTATACTCGGGTATGGAAACCAAAACGGGAACGCAGTGAGTTAAAACAGCAGGGCAGCGTATGAATACAACGACTTCACAGTACTAACTCTGTAATACTACCCGGGTGCTATGCCTATAATTTAGTTGCATTCTGATATCACGCGCTCTAAAGTACACTTAGTCTTATGGGCGACGCCAAGGATACATTAGAGTAAACTTTTTAGTATATGCTTGATTCGTGCTACACAGTTGATAGTGGAATGAGCGGTTATCCTGTTAGAGGAGTAGAGTCCATTTTCTCAATTGTGGGCTCCATCTTGTTTGGTTGGCTAAGGGCAAGTTTTAGAAAACGACATGAGGATTTGAAGAATAGTCGACGTTTGAGTGAGAAGGAGTAGGGAACGAAGTGCCTCCATTACTGTGGTTTGGGATGGTCACCGCCTAAGTCGACTAACTCGGTTGACCGTTTCGAACCCAAGCGTCCCAGTAAACGCCAGTGCGCAAAGCAGTCGTGGAACGATGGGGTTCAAGATTCAATCTAGCCAGGCCATGCTTGACATTGACAAAATATTACCCAGGGCTACTGAGTACATATTGATTCTATGTTAGACTCGAAAACAGATATAAAGCTCATATACTGCTCCATCATAACATCTTTCCACCACCTTCAACTTTTCCATCTCCAATATATCCAAAATGGTATTCGAAACATCTCTCTTGCAGTGCTTCTAGCCAGTGTCCTCGTAATACCCATCTTCCAACTCCGGGCTCGCATCCCCGCCCTTGAGCACCTACCTCCGAGATATTGCTGACTCTTAATAACGACTTCGCAGAGCAAGCCTATAGAGGCATCCATCCCCACGGCAGCTCCCCTCCGGACTATCCTTTTCACTATCCTACCAAGACTTCCTGCCACAGATGAATATAAATCCGAGCCGCAATGTCTCATACATCTGAACACGGTGTTCTCCCTATTTGACTTGCCATATGTGTTCATATCTCTGTGCTAGGAATATATGATTAAACCGACTGTAGTGTACAGGTAATAATCGAAACTCCTTCTATCTCAATATCATCAACCCAGCACATCTCCACCCCCAAATGACTTCCTATACTCGCTTACCAGCATCTGCTTCTACTGAAGCCTTGATTCAGCAAATTGAAGCTCAGAAACGTAAACGAACACTATCATCCACTACTGAATTATTCAGTTCAGGTACACCAGCAAAAATTCACTGACCACAAATAGCCATGCGGATGAACACTGGTAGAGGAATTGAAGACTTGGGGTAGTTACTATGCCTATGGGAGTGGTTCAGACTCAGGGCCTTGAACTATTTGCACTCATATGGTTTCAGGAGGTGGCAGGACAAGCAAAAGAAATGGCAGGCACTACCCAGGAAACAGCCATTAATCTCTGTAAATTGGTTACTCAAGAGAATGAGTGGGTGAGAGTGTATATAGGGCTGTGGCAAAAGTGCCGGAGGAGAAAATAGGAGAAGAGGAGGAAGAGAAGAAGGAAGAGGAAGAGGAGGAATAGGAGGCAGAGGAAGAGATGGTGGAGGAATCAACACTCTCCTGGTATGGCCAGTTTGATACTCAGGATACTGTTTTGTTGTAATGGACATTCAGACAGTATACTCTTTGTTCTTTATTACCCACTAGTTCCAACCCATCACTCTGTAAAATTTGAGGTCTCCGGTCACCCAAACCCCGGCACGGTCATATACTCACCCGTGGCAGAAAGTCTTGGTAGGATAGTGCAAACGATAGTCCGGAGGGGAGCCACCCCACGGTCTCATGCCGAGTGATTTTCTCGAGAATACGGACAAGTTTGTCAACTTCAAGGCTGGAAGTGATGCCACCCTTTCGGCTGCGTTACAGAGTGTGAAAGACGTGCTGGAACGCTGGGTTAAGAATGTGCAAGTCTTTGCTTCTTTTGTACTCACTATGGAGCTTGCAAGCTGTGGCTAGCCAAGAGAATGTCTACACTGGAGGAGGCCAATGTTCACAGAACGTATGCCGGCAATAATTGTAGCGGTGACGGAACAATGTAGTAAGAGGTCGGGTACTATACGATATAAGTTGAGTAGTGCGCTCTCTGCTCCCCATGCTTACGTCATATTCCGATCTTCTAAGGTAGTCCTTGTCGACTGAAGTCATTTCAACTTCAACTTCAACTTCAACGCTAACCGTGCATGTGTTAATAAGGCGAATCTTGCGAGTCCGCTTCTGACAGCCGGCTAGCACCTGTGAAAGGACAGCTCTCTACTTTTATAATGAACAGCTATCCGAAAGGTTGGTAGTTGTATACAAGGGACTAACGGGATGTACTTTTGTTGACACGCGGGTGTTGCAGAGGGCGTGGAGAACTTGTCAATCGTCTGAATTCTAAAGAGCGAGAAGAGAAAAGGAGAAAGCTTAAGTACATGATGTCAAGATAACTATACTGAAAGTAGCTACTTACGTAATAGCTAAGCTATAGTCTCGAAGTGTGGTACACTAGGGTCCTGAGACTAGCTAAGCTGTGACACGATTAGTCGATGATCTCGTGCGAAAGCATAGTATTCCGTCAACTTTTGGCTAATATAAATGAGCTGAACTAATTGAAGTAAAATGCGCATCAACAACATCTTCGTATATTCGTTATCCTAAACTATTCCAACCACTTTTCAACCACAATTGATACGCTAGTACTAGCCATCATGCCCATTTTTCTTATAACTCTTATCGCAACCTGTCGCAACCCCATCCGTCCATGCCACCTTCTTAACAGCCCTCCACACTGCTCTGATATCCGTCGCCATCTCCTTTGTAACCGGCACCTTCCTGCAAGCCGGTGTGATGGTGAAGAACAATGGCATCTCTTCTGCCCCTGGCCGAAATATATTTTCAAGGCTAGTCCCACCACTTCCAAGTCTCGTCGCAGGAATCTTCGGAAGATCTGTATCGTTTGAAGTGTCGCCGAACATCCTGAAAGTTTCAGTCACAAGCCTGGAATAGGTCGTGACGACACCACTGTTGCAGTTTAGCATGCGCATGATCAACGGAGGAGGCTCCACCAAGCTCTGTATAACTTACGTTTTCGTACCACCCACAGCTTGCATTGTGTGGTGCCCAGGCCGGCCACCAATCGCGTACGTGCGCTGCTCCAGGAGCTCTACCAAGAAGTGACAAGTAGATGAGCAATGGTCATTGCTAACTACGACCACATCTTCCGTTCTCCAGAAATTTTTGCGAGGAAAATCACCAGCATCTTCGGGTGTCAACAAGTCCGACCTAGGGATACCGATAGCCGTGAAATAGTCCCTAACTTGGCTGTTATAATACGGCCCTAAAATGTCGTTGATTGAAGAGAAATTCCTGCCCTTCAAATCTATAAATTCGTTCTCGTCGAAAAGTGTCGATGGGGTCGTTTCTGCTTTGAACATCTTCGCCAGTGCCGGATGGTAGCGCCATTGTTGGTAGTATGTCGGCTCGTGGCCGATGCCCCGGAAGGACTCAGGGAAGAGCATGCGCACTGCTCGTTTTCCAAGAATGGAATCGCCTCCGGGATTGTCGCTGACATCGATGAGAAGTATTTTCACACCAGACTCAGCGAGGCTGGTGAGTGAATTGTTGAAGAATTCGTCCCACTGTTGAAAAGACTCCAACGTGGCCACCTCGAGATCGAAAGTTGGTACACGAAGAACCGCGACGAATGGCGAGGAGTCAGGGTCGGGGAAGAATATAAGGGTGTCTCCTGGCCCACGAAAGAGGGGGATGGGGTAACCAGTGAGGGACGTGGTAGATGTACTTTCTGGGATGTCCGTAGTGGTGGTGGTAATAGTGGGGTTAGTATCGGAAATTTCGGTGATTGTGACTGGGAGGGTATTCTCAGGGGCCCCGGATGTAGCTGTAGAAGACGCATCCCGAGATAATGACGACAACATGCTGCTGAACGTTTCGCCACTCGGATCTTCCTTATACAGCGGGCCTGCAATTGCTGGAGAATATGCTTTATAATACGCAGAGCGCAGATAGCACACGGTTTGTACGAAAGTCGCCGTATCTGTGAACCCTGTGAACCTTGTGCCGGACACATCATGGACTAAAATTGCGTTCCATTCCACTGTCACCTCCTCCCCCCCTTCAAAAGTCAACTGCAGTTTCTCCTCTTCTTCTCCAGCCCACAGTGTTCGGTTCGCAAATGCGTTATCTTTGAGGGGGTAGTTCACCATCAGCCTATTCCAGCGTGCGTCTGGATCGAAATACTGATCAAGATCTGGCAATGTCTGGGACATTTTTAACAGAAACTCCATAGAAGGCTGGCCGTTGATGTGAATAATCTTCCTGTCTAACTTCGCGGTAGCAGTTGAGTTGCTGTCCAACGTATCCGGGAATGTAATTGTATAGATTTCCCTCCCCTCAACTGATACAATCGGATACTCATGATACCACGAGAATGCCTTCCCTCCACAATATGGGTCAAACGACATATGCCCATCCCGGAAGTTGGTGTATGCCAATGACACTGCGCGCCAAAATTCAAAGCCGTTGTTGTAGTACCCGCTTTTGACACGAGATTCGATGGTAGAGATGGTGGTGTTGATATTGAACGCCGGGATCTCGAGTGAGGGAGTGATTGGGCTGGTGTAGTAGGCTTGGCTGGGGACGAAGTGGGTAAAGAGACGGAGATTTGAGATAAGTTCGAGGGCTTCCGGCTTGGAGAAAGGGACTGATTTTAGACAGTCGAGCGCGGCGGAGGCTGACGTTATGTTGCCTGGATTTTGTAAGCTTGAGTCTATGGTTTGGTTCTGGGGTAATACTCTGTTCCAGAAGTGACGCGAGTAGAGTGCATGGGTCTTCTCTCTTTGAGGTTGGCTGTGGCGCTGCAATGGAGGTTGCAACAAAAAGGGCCGCGATTGCGAATTGGAGGAGATGTAGTATCCACATTGTGATGTCAACCAATAGTATGAAAGCGAAGTATTAACCAAAGTAGGGTGCATCCGAATGTAATGTAAATCTGGCACCGAATGTAGTAGCCCGTGTGTTGTAAAGATATTTGTATCTGCAGTAACCCATCTATTAAGCAGCTTGACAGCATCCAACTGATCTCGAGTGATCTCTTGGATATGTATAGTGACGAGCTATAGCTGGGGAAGTTATTTTTCAGGTGCGGCTGTAAATATGCAGACTAAATATATCGTCCGCATCGAAGAGTGTGGGGTTGCCATACGTACTGTACATGTGTCACACATTATCAACGGCTGAGTTATTGTTCCATACCGACCAAATCCACGTACAAAGTATAACAAAGGCTGCAGAAGGTTACTAGTGGAAGATGCACCCCATGTGCAAAAGTTCGGTTGGCCTTGTGTGCGGCTGGTTTCACAACCTGCAGCGACGTTGGACGGGAATTTATTCGATTGGATAGTTGATTGATACGCATGCCGCATAGCCTTCTATAACGATACCTCCCATTTGACTGTGACAGAAAAGAATATATGATGCGGATCAGCCGTTCGTCATGCCAAGCATCGAGAATTCCCTCACAGATAAACGCTCTTTCCCGTGCGCGCGGAGATGCTTTGGATAGGTTATCGTAGAGAAGTTGTAAGGACACATCGAGCGATGGTTGTGGCAACACCACCATGCGAGGGCCAGAATACACGGCCAATGGTCTACTGATTCGTCATTGAGCCTGGAACTTGCAAAAAACAGAAACAGACAATTAAGCACGTTGAGCTGTAGCGTGATTTAGGCCCGTTTATGCATTATATCAGAGCAGAAGAGTTGCTGTTTCCTCAATCTGTAGATTGTCGAGATCTAACGACATCTATCTTCAGTACACTTTTCCATTTTATTTACCATGCTAGCTATCTAATATATCCAACGTAATTACGGACGGGCGCTGGATCGTAGCTAAGGTGTGATGCCTATTATTCCAATAAATCGTACTTTGTTGGGGTTCTTGGAAACTGGCAGTGAATACTAGCGATGATTGCAATATAACCTTCCCTGATAAGGACGGCAGTATGGTTCTGACATGCCTAACAACCGGTGACTGATTACGATTCTTTTTAATTATTAGGGGATAGTATCGTTGATAACTCGGGTGGGGGCGTGGGGATTGAGGTTTCTTGCACTGGCTTTGTTAGGTAATATATAAAAGCAAGGAGTTCATATCCGTGCATTCAGACGTTAATATTGACGATATGAAACTTCAGTCGTGGAGCTCGACTCTGGTTTCTGGGGTTCTGGCTGCAAAGGTGTTGGTCACCGGGGATTTCCACGGAACATTCCGTGATGGACTATCCCGGTTCCGTGTAGTTGACTTCACAAGGGTCGCCGACAGTAGTGAGATGCCGTTGCTCGCTCCTGGCTGCAGGCAATATAGGTTGACGGTTATGGTGCCGAAGAAGCAAAATCAGGAGGTCTGGATAGATGGATACGACTAGAGATGACTAGAGGATATCGGAGCACGCTCACAATGAACGAGCTGTATGATTCCAAACATCTGGGCTGAACATGATCAAGTGTACTTCCCCACACTCAGTCACCATTGCATCACTCGAACACTAGCTGTCACCCGGGCAAAACGTGACAAAAGACAACATCCGGTAATCGTCGCAGGCTAATACCACAATATATGCGTAGTTCCCTCGATGCAGCCAATGATTTCAGCTTACTACTGTGTTTCTGTTCTCCAGAGCACGTGACAACACCACAGTACGGCGCTACTGCTGCAGTAGCTAAATTGGAAATGTGTATGGAGAATTTTGTCCTACGATATATCAATATCGATAGGGATCGCTTCTGGAATGCGCCGTCTCAGGTGCGAATAGCGGCGAATTCAATACACGAACACTTAATAGCTGAATGAGGTGAAGGTATGTTTAGCGTTGTCTCATCTAAGGTGGGGGTACTTTTTGCCGCGGCGTATTCAACCTTTAGGGACGACCTCGCGCAGCCAGTCCATATTGTTCCTCCCCACATTTTATTCCACCAGTTAATTGACCACTCGTAGAAGCGAGCGTTGGTGGTATAAATGTTGGTGCCTCAGCAACAAGATAGGCGTAGATCGAACTAGGAGACAGCTAATTCTACGGATCCATACCCAAAACAAGATCCGCAGTTGGCCAGACTTGGGGATTTGTAATTTTGCGAAGGAGGCTATGGTATTGCCACCATTAGTAATGATTAAGTTGTTTAATCCTACTGTATTCACTCTATCTAGAGTATGACAGTTCCCGCTGACCCCTTCCCTATCAGATGACCCACTAGGTGGGGGAGGTCCCCATCCATTACCGTACTCCCTTAGCAATGATTGTATTCGGATTTTGATGTCGGCGGATAGCTGTCTGCTAAGATTCAACCCGCATCTGGGGCTAAAACAACTGAATGGTAGGTCGGAGCCTCTCCAACGCACCGGCTGGCGATGTAAGACACCCAGGTCAAACAGAAGCCGCTGAATCTCCACCTACTGTGTCTACCGTAGAGTCGTAGATAGCGATATTGAGACCTGGGAATCTCTTCGGAGGTGTCAATGCTCTCCATTAGCTATTTGACTAATTACCTTACTGTGGAGTCTCCGTGAGACTGTCTTTAGGTCTGACCATGCATGTATCTATCAATGGTTTGGCATCAATTGCGAGCTACCCGCATAGATTTACCTTTATATTGAGCCTTCTCCACCAAAAAAGGTTGTGAGGCTTATGCAATGGTGGAGGTGCGGAATGGAATCAGTCTGTGTCTTCCATCTAAATGCGCTCCCTATACCAGGCTATCGTTTCAGTCCATACGTATTGAAAGCACCCTATGCTAGTTACATTATACCGCTGACCTAAATACCTCATGGGAAGATTAGAAATACACCGTATCGTCTGCCCTGTTCGTTCTGCACCCCACCCAATCTCCAACTACCGTTTACTAGACAAAATAGTTCCAGAATAGTTTTCCTCGATATTAAAATCCACAAACTGAAGATTTTTTTGGCGAGTCTGGCTCGTCGGGTGGCATTTGAGGATCGAATGATGAATCGTGGTCGAGTGTATGACCTATTATCATAACATAACTCATTCTAAATGGCTGTTATTGCACGGCATCTGCAGCGACGAATCAAACGTTTGATTGCTGCTACGATGTTTCAGCCGCCAGAGTACAACCTGCATGCGAATCACACCATATTTGAGATGGTGGGCATGCCGATGACGATACAGCGGCAAGTTCCGGAATGGAAGTCCTCTAGAGAATTGAGGTATTTCGGACCTGAGAACCTAATTTTCAAGTAAAGGTCTGAATTGAACGACAGTATTGAATTGTTGTAGGGCTCGCGGGTAGATGGACCACTTCTAACACCGTGAGTGAGTGACGGGCCCACGGTACGGTCGAGCGATGACAGTGATGGATCCCTGGGAATGTTACGAAGATACGATTGTAACAATGGGGGCTATGTCAGCTCTTTTGACACTATTATGCCGTCGCTTTTACGCATGTACAACTATTAATCCCTTAGAGCAGTATATAAAGCTGGGTTTAGTATGATTCTCACTCGATGGTGTCAAGTTTTGGTGGCGACTGCAGTCTTCCATGCGTACGGACAGACCTTTTAAGCTCCTAATGGAGGTATTCGTTCGTGTAGAACATGGGTTGACAGATATAAATCGCACCTTGCCCTGATATGATAACCTTAACATTTGAATAACCTGTTATGAGACCAAGCTGTAAAGCTTTTTCAGCTCACCTGACCACCCCACTTCTTTCAAAATAAAAAGAAATAAAAACACAGTCGCAAGTCCTCTTCCCAAGAAAACACAAGATGCCACCAACACAAACACGAACATTTACGCCCCATCATCAATCCACTCCTCGCAATCTGAGTCCTCCGCCTCATCCGCCACTCCGCAAACTCAGTGTCACGGCGCAAGAAGGTACGGAGATACTTGGGAATAATTGAAGATAGATACGGAAGGTGTGGAAGGAATTGTGTTACGGAAAGGCGGAGACGTTGGAAGACGCGGAGAAAGCGGCGAGAAGGTGGCGGTATAATTTAGTAAGATAAAGAAGTGGTCTGAGGTGTTGCAATGTGAGGTGAGGTGGCGTGGTTGTTACGATAAGGAATAAAGGAGTGGTGTGTAAGATCATGGGATGAGGTTCGGATGGTACATCGGAGCATGAGGAATGGTTCGAGGGTGGCAGATGAATTGTATATAAAGAGAGTGTTGACAGTGTTGGAGGATTTCCTTCTCTCTTTACTCGTTCTCTTGTATAGCAAAGCAAGTTACGACTTTGAAACAGCTTCGATTCTTGTCTTGTCTTGATTTCCTCGAAACGAATCTCGAGCGCCTTGTTCTGTTTTCTGATATCACATTAGTGTTACCAATATCACCTACGCCTGACCCCGCCCGTTACACTAGAACGAGTCCTACAACATCGTACCTGATATTGAATGTGCCTACATCCCTCGACAGGGTGTAAGTATTGTTCCGAACCTTGTTCTGTTTCTTGTTGGGTTTATCTAGCATCGAACCACTGTTGGATACACGTTTGCGATGATTGCGTCGACGAACTACCAAGACTTACCGGATTTGATATCCGCCAGTACCCTGATCGATCAGCATATTCGAATGCACCAGTACGACAGTAAGTGCACTTCTCGAACGAATTGGTTTGACCTTGTGTAACGGCGGCACGTGACCTGGGCCGGGTAACGGCCATTCTATATAGTCGGCTCGCTACGAGCCTTAGATCTCTAGCGATAATCTTAGCTATACATCTACATCTACTATCACTCGCATCCACGTTTGCAACCGTATTCCTATAATTACCATACGTATACCTATGAGGCCGGACGCAGGCATACGTGCCCTTACACTATTATCGCTCTTTCAGTAAACGGATACGTTTCGCTCACGGGATTACGAGTTGACGAGTTTTACCCCTTTTCCGACGCGACACCATGGAGTCAACAATTCAGAATACTGCCCTCCAAACGAGATATCGAAGCATCATTACTGCGCAGCACGAAGCGTCGACCGTTCCATCATTCAATTGAGCTCCTGATGGCAGCGGATTAGAGATCAAGACCAATTGGCGCACAAGACGCGTCACCGGCAAAGAAGACGATTATTATCCCAACTACAGGACACCACCCAGCCAATGACAAAATCGCATACGATCGATCCAGACGAGTTCAAGACGACATCAATTACTTCCAATGGCTGCAATCGACCACCGGACACTGGAGAAGTCCCGACTGCACCCCTGAACAAGCGCGTCACCGACATTGAAGACGATGATCACGAGTACAGGACAAGGCAATTGAGCGCGATCACCAGCCCAAGCACCTACAATGGACGGAGTGACCTTACCCCTGAATGCCGCATATCGAGAATCAAGGCAAAGTCAGACGATTTACGAGTCAGCACAGTTACGACTACAATCCTTCTATTTGAGCGAAGTGCACCTATCTCAGTTTGCGTGTACACCTACAGCTCTAGCAACCTCGAAG
>Ga0307512_10005686_pt1 | contig 12878 bp, 13 predicted proteins | sample 14_EM_MG_FD_200267 | JGI IMG/M metagenome (GOLD analysis project Ga0307512, IMG submission 200267) | Populus trichocarpa ectomycorrhiza microbial communities from riparian zone in the Pacific Northwest, United States - 14_EM | ecosystem: Host-associated > Plants > Roots > Unclassified | place... | reverse complement strand
AGCTGAGTGCGCATGCATGCGTACAAGACATACAAAGACATACTCCGACTACCACGTATATAAGTCCATGAATGTACCTGTACTTTAGAATATAAGCTTCTCTAGCATCACTATTTCAACATATCAGACTCACAGAACCAAAAATGATTGACGGATCATTGACTCACGTTTCGAGGATGGGTCAACGATCTTGTCACTATCCTTTTAACCTCTTATAACCGCCAATACAATCACTTTGGAAACATGTGACTATGCAGCCTTTTGTTGCGCGAAAATATAAGACTAAAAATCGTTCACGCTCCGTTGACACTCAACTTCATGGCATAGTATCACTCAGTGGATGCTCAACAATTGTACGTATAAATGCATATAGTCGTTATTGGCAGCTAATAAATTGTTTCTATGTATCAACATTTGAATCCAAAGTTTCCAAGCCTCCCAATGTTTGATCCACCACTAGACAGGTTATCTGAGTGATAAATGACGTTGGCCTATAATGTTCCAGCGGTTCCAGATCGCAATTGACCGCTTGTAAATCCATACACTAGTTTTTGATATATTTAGCCCGACTTCCTCACCTTTCCTCCTCCAGCTCATTCTCCACCGTTTCCTTGACCTACCATGAGCAATTTTCACCAACTCGACCATGTGCACAAGGTCTGTGCAGACAGTTATGCAGTTGGATGCATGATCGTATGCAGCATGATGGTCATCATTCATTCCACTTCGCATTGGGCTTTGACTACTGCATCCCTGACCTGTATGACATCACTGAGTGATGTTTTGTTACTGAGTTTCGTCTGTGATTGAGTTTTAATCATCTACCTTGACCGAAACCGACAGGACAATATCACGTTCCTTGGTTGTCAGTTGATGAGGTCTGAAGTCTAGAACATTGGCATGGCCTATCCGACCCTTGCACATCCATAGACAAATTATTATGTCTCACAATTTTGTCACTGAAATCAAGTCACAGCTGACACATAGCAAAATAGGTACAGGTATTGCATTTCAAATTGATACATCTTGACAAATGCCAATTTGCCTGTTCATCCCTCTGGCGACAGAGGAGCCGTCACCATGTCTTGGTTGGAAAACAATTTCTATATGGTAATTCGCTTGGGAGGTGATATGCAGGGGTTATAGCTTATGGGTTCATCATGCTGTGCTTGCTGAATTGGTGACCAAACGGGCATCAGGGCAGGTTGACCAGATGGAATGCATTCGTGCGACTGCCGTTTCCGCGAATCTATCCTCATATGACCACTTCCTGGAGGAGATGTCACTTGCAGCATTTGCAATTTTCCGGGGACGCAATCTAGAGTGTCCATAAGCTCATCAAATGTTGTCGGCGCAGATAACGCTGCATCATCTGCCATTTGTTGTTAAAGAACAGCCGGAACATTCAATACATTCATCCCGTGCTTCTTGTCCCCCTCACGGAAGTAGTCGGCCGCATCTCCCCATCCTGCTGGCGTCAATTCATCAAGCTTCATGCGCTTCTGCCGAAAACGCTCTGTGCGATATTGTATCATGGTTGAGATTGTGCCCATCACCTAGATGGGTTTGTCATCGTTGCTAAGCTTGCCGCCTGCAGGGTTATCTTCTTCCTCATCCTTGTCATCCCCATCCTTCCCATTCTCAGAACTTGCAAGTGCACTCAGACTATATCTGATGGCGTTCAACATCTCCCGAAATTGTGTTTCAGGCTTCGTGGTCGTCAATCCCGCCTTTTCAGCATTTCTCATATCATCCTGCTCAGGATTAATTGCTGTCTCTGCGTCTTCAACTTGCTTCGTTGCCACAGCGGTCTTTGTTTCGACATAATCCTCGATCCATTTCTTCTTCTGTTCATTGCTCACAAAGTCAGTCTCTTGTTGTTTCCCAACTTCAAGCTTATTTTCAGATCGCATTCCACACAACGCTCGAATGGCTCTGACCTGTTCTGCTTCCAAGCCCCTCTTGCCTTTATCTGCTCGATGACCTTGTGCTGTGGAGCGCTGTGTCAATTTGCGGTATTTCCCTGCTGGTAGTGGCGAAAGGTTCCTTTTTGGAACATTGACCATTATACTTTGTGTTAACTTTTTTAATGGATGAGATGTTGGATGTCGCAAGATATGGACCACTTAGAGGAATGCGGCGTCTTTTATGTCAAGGTTGGTACGCTTCATTCACTTGAACAGAGCAAAATCCGAGTTTTGACCATCACTACATTGGGAATAGCAATGCTAACCATACATCTGTAAAGGTACGTACACCTACGCTTCACCCCAGACGTATGATATGATATACGGTTGCACCCAACAGCGAGTGAGTATAGATCGAGAGTCTAGTCGTGAGATTTTCAATACTGATCTAAGTGTCGTACTGGACGGTCTACATAAGCAACAACCCTAGTTGCCGTCAAAAACACCTGGGTGACCCGGACTGCTCTGACGGCTCTGACAGAACCTCGTGCCCTCTGACACCGAGTTGCACGCTACGTGTCGCCCAGGCGACCGGTTGCGTTTCACACTTAACTCCTTTACTTTTTGGTGATGTATACGCAACATCAGAACGACATGTGTGTAACACTCATTGCAGTGGCTGCTGTTATGCTGAAGCCCTTTTTTCTCCGGCCGCCGGTTCTTTGGAAATGCTGCAGGTGCACCTGGAAATTATAGCTACTAATCGTTCAATGATTTTCAAAACTTATGCATTCAGTTTATATTCTCATCTATGTATCTATGTATCTATATAGCTACCTATCTACAAACGGTTTCTCTGGACTGGCAGCATACGGTGATTGTCAGCAATTCGAGGTGCACCTGAAGATGACGATCGAGTGAACGTCAACCTCAGTTACCCCTGTTTCTCCGTACACCCGCCGTCGCTCATTAACGATATACTGACAGGCAGTGACTGAGCGAGTTGAGAAATGCACCTGGAAGCCGAGATCGAGTGAATACCGAGAGGCACTTGGAGGCCAGGATCGAGTGAATTCAGAGATGCACTTAGAGGCCATGATCGTGCGAACTTGGAGGCCGTAATCGAGCGAGTTTGGAGATACACTGGGAGGCCGTGAGTGAGCCAGTTTGGAGATGCGCTTGGACGCCGTAATCGTGCCAAATTGGAGGCCGTAATCGAGCGAGTTTGGATATACACTTGGAGACCGTGATCGAGTGATATTGGACGAGTACTTGGAGGCGGTCGATGGATGGCGATCTTGGTGCTGAGACTCTCCTCGTCAATTAGTCAACTCGGAACTGTGGGAATGTTACAAGGTGACTTCACTTTTCAGCTCGCATAGAGAGCTGGCTGATGGCGGTCGATCGTGTAGGGAGGCACGCAGGAAGCTGACTCGACATTCAGGGGTCAACTCGCAATCATGAGAATGGAGGGACGACAAACAATGTTGGGTGAATACTGTACTCTGTGTATGCTGTACTCGGTGTATGCTGTACTTGGTGTCAACTCATGATCATGCCATTGAGAGATAGAGAGGGATGACCTAACTGTGTGTTCTGCGATGATGGTTCAGATGTGGATGAGCAAGAGAGTGATGGGGGATGAAGATGAGAACTATGTGGAGGATACGAGCGGATATGAAGAATGAGGGGTACTACTTGCTAGATTTAGTTGGGAAGACCTCGTAGTGGTGTTATTACATGCCGGATCAGGACTCATACCTGCCGTATCGGGGATGGTAAATTGACCCGCACACGAAATTCTCATAAGTCCCAGTTTCTCTTGAAGATATATCCCAGCTCCTCTACCATCACCTAAGAACACGAAGTTAAGTCATCCCTCTCTATCTCTCCATGCCATGATCAAGAGTCAACCTGGCTCAAGATGCATAGGATCAGGGAGAGAAATAATAATACTACCCGGCTATGAGGATTCACGCAATTTCGTGGATCCATGAAATCTTGGAAAGAGGGAATGAGATCAAAAGATGGGCAAGATAGAGTGTGCATTTTGTATAATGCGACGATGACTTTCTACTCCAGGGTCTGCATTGTAATCCCGATGAACGCGTGTACCCAATGAACCCATTCCAATGTATGGTCACAGTTCGCCACAACGCCAGAGTGTGTGTTTGAAATAGCAGACTGACAGAGCAGGAAGAAACGGCCAAAAGGCGATCTGAGGGCGAGAAGCAACGCGACACGTGGTATAGAAGCCGGGCGCGGAGTAATCCGCCACCTCGGTGACTCTGACGGGGTCATTCCAGCCGGTCGGAAATGTTTTTTGCTGATGTATGTGCAATGGCGCTTACCAGGCCTCGGGTCATCTGTTGCCGTTACATTGTCCCCCTCTCTAGGAGCAGACCTCCTGGACTGCCAACGCCAGTATATAACAGAAACGAAGGAAAGGGAAACACAGAATGAAACAGTTATTCGAAGTACGCAATCTTACAAACCCATATGACCCACAACGAATTGGTACGCTCGATTGCCACCGTTTGGCAGATTCGGCACGCGAGGGAACTCGACCTCCATTGATCGGTGGTAAAACCCTTGCCGAGGCCATTTATACCGGTCCGAAATCCAATCAAATCAGAAGAGAAGGAAGTGAAGACAAAATGTACTATGAAACATCCAAACTGCTTTCATGTCGTCCAGACCTCTGCCCCTGACTCAATACCCCTACTCCCATGGCCGATCTGGATGCTCTTGGTGCAACTTGTCAACCAGATCTCGGGCGTTTTCATGCTGTTCCGCAGGCTCCCAGCTGTTGCATATGTGATTGTAACCGGCCCATTGGAGGAGATAATGCAGCTTCTGATGGCGCCGCCTAGAGTCGAGTATGTGTTCGACTTCCCATTCCACTGTGTCCTCAACTGTCATTGGGCGCAGATCGGAAGATGGCGGACCTCTGACTGCCGGTGTGTAACAATCGAGAAGCGACAGATGGAAAACTTTGTGAGTCCGCATTGTACTTGGTAAGTCTACTTTGTAAGCATTCTTATTGATGATCTTACTTACCGTATACGGTCCTGTGCGCTTGTAATCGAGCTTCCTTGATGGCCTGGATGTTTTCAAGTTCCTGGACGTTAGTCATACTTTGTCTCCAAGTGCAAACGTCATATCTTTCCCACCGCCGGACGTTGTTTGTCGCTCCTGAGCTGCGATTATGTTCTCCCGGAGAGTTCGGTGAGTCTCTTCTACCCCTGCCATCGACGTGTCTGCCTGCACCTGTGATCTGAAACTGGGGTCCTTTGGAGGCTTAATGTGCATTGTAGGGTGGTAATTGTAGTTAGCCCAGAAGGGTGTCATCAGAGTGGAATTGTGGATGGAGTTGTTGTAGGCAAACTCTGCCAGCGGTAACAATTCGACGTAGTTGCCCTGCTCGTAGTTGCCAAAGGCTCGGAGGTACTGCTCCATCGTTTTGTTCTGTCGCTCAGTTTGACCATCTGTCTGCGGGTGGATGGCGGTCAAGAGGTGGTGATTAATACTGAGGTGGGTGCAAACTCTGTCCCAAAATTGATTGGTAAACTCTTTCCTGCGATCGGTGGTGATATTGAACTGTATGACTCGTGTGCAGATCACGTGGTCGAAGACCATTCGTGCTAGCTCCGGGGAGTCGATGTCATTTCTGCACAGAAGGTAGATTGCCATTTTAGTCAAACGATCCACAATTACCAAGATCACGGTGTATCCCGATGCCGTGGACTCTAGCAAGTCGGTAATGAAATCCATGGTAAGTCCCTACCAGGGACGAGAAGGCGGTGACAGAGGAATGATGAGTCAATATGGTGTGTGACGCGATACTTTGATTCGGTGGCAGAACTCGCAGCCGGCAAAGTACTTCCGTATCTCTGAGTACATCCCAGACCAAGAAGAATGTTGTCATACGAGCTCCGCAGTATTCAGGGCTCCATAGTGACCGGATTCGGGGTTGTCATGGAAAAGCCAGGTCACCCTACTGTGGAGTGCCGCGGGTACGTATCTCGTCCTCTCATAGGTCACAGCTTCATCGATTGATCTTCATTGACTCTCATCTGCGGTTGAATTATCGACCAAGGTTGGGCATATTTCTTTGGCCGAAAAGTCGGTCTCCTGTGCTGCCTTGATGTCCGGCAGAAGGTCATCATAGGATTCAGTGATAGTGGTCGCTGCTCAGGTGGCCAGGAGCTTCACCGTCATATTCCCATAGCCGATCTCATAGTTGGGACTTCTCGATGGTCCGTCTGCTGGGTTCCTGTGGCCTTTCAGGTGTTTGATAACGAAGTCGTTTTGAAGAGAAAATCTCCGCCCATCTATCCTGCTGCTGCGTTAGCAATTGTGAAGTTTGGAAATATTCGAGGTTCTTATGGTCGCATTGAAAGAGGACTTGATGATTCGCTCCCTAGAGGTAGTGGCGCTATTGCTTCATAGTCTCCACGATGGCCAAGAACTCCCGATTGTAGGTGTCGTAGTTTGGCATCCCCAGTCCATTCCCAGTTAACCTGTTTAGCCGTCCTGGCGTTATCTGCTTCCTGTAGTAGATCTGATATCGGCGTTGTTACCTTTGCTTTTTTCTTGATGAACCGCCGGTAGAAGTTTGTGAATCAAAGAAGCACCTGGACGTCCCAGACGGAATGCTGGGTTGGCCAGTCCTCAATTGTTGATATGCAGTCTGATTCGATGGCAATCCCATCGGGGCTAATGATCAATTTGAGAAAACCGACCTCCAAGACTCCAAAATTGCACTTTTCGGCTTTGCTGTAGAGACCAAATTCTCTTGGTCATTGCAGCACTTTTCGTACCTGCTCTTCGTGCTCCTCCTCATTGGTCGAGCAGATCACTATATCATCATGGTAGAACACAGCGAAGTCGTCAATACCAGGCCGTAAGCAATCATCGATATACGCTTGGAAAGTAGCTGGTGCGTGCATCAACCCGAACGGCATGACTTGGTACTCGAACTGCCCATACCTATTGTTACCACCGGGTCCAAATGCCCGGTTCTTTTCCAGGTCCGGTTCCAACACGGAACCGGACCGTTGATACGGGTTTTACCACACGAAAACCGGGACCGTCATGATTGGGCCGGTTTCATCACCCAAAACCCTGCATTTCAACCTCACAACTTTCCCTCCAATTAAGTATCTGAGTCCTGATTGTACCATGACATGATCAGTATGTAGATTGTGTAGAATTAACCGCTGTTTCACCGCCCGGTGACAGAATTGCGATGGGACAAATATTCGTTGTCTCGCTATTGAAAACCCGACAATGTCGCATCAACATTGGCGTCATTTCATAGTGACTCAACAAATATTGGTCGCATCGCAATTCTGAATGCGGGAGGTGAAAGAGCTACTAAAACTGCACAATCTCCGCACTGATTATGTCATCATGTCATGATTCGATCAGAACTCAAAAACTCAATTGGAGCCAAAGAACTGCCAATGTTGTAAGAAGCGTAATCTGGAACTACGGGCCAGTTCAAACCAGGCCCAAAAAACCGCAGGTTTATGTCCGGTCCGGGTAACAACCCCGCCAAGACCAAGCAAGTCAGGTTTTTGCCCGGGTCTGGAACCAAACCAAATCGAACCACTGGCCAAAAGCCAGACTACTGGCAGTTTGCCCGGACACGGTGCTAACACTACCCATACCGAGTGCGGAACGCGGTTTTGAACTTGTCGCCTTCCTTGATTCGGATAAGGTGATAAGCGTTCCTGAGGTCCACTTTCGTGAAGATCCAGGCTCCTCACAATGTGTCGAACATATCCGCGATCACTGGGAGAGGGGATCAGTTCCTCACACTGGCTTTATTGAGAGGTTGGTAGTCCACACTCAGCCGCAGTCCGCCGTCATTCTTGTTTGCAAACAATATTAATGCTGCCCAGGCGATGATCATCGCTGGATGAATCCATTGGCTGGGTTTGTTTCGACATTGGCCTTGAGGGTTTTCAACTCAACTACCGAAAGCTTATATATTTGGCCATATGGTAAATTGAAGTCCAGCTCCAGATCGATCGCGTGGTCAATTGGCCGGTGCGGTGCAGCAGTATCCGCTCTATCTTTGGTGAATTCGTCCACATAGTCTATGTATCTCACGGGGATATGACCTCCATCATCAGTAGGTACAGTACCTGTTCCAGCATCTGAACATTAGCTTCTATCTCCCACTTGGAATTTGGGAAGATGATACGGAAGAAAAACCGGGGATCTGCAGATCAAGGGGTTCACCCAGGAACGAGCCAAACCGTATTTGTCCGGCAACCTCCCATCGTGACTCTGCGAGCTGGTAGCAGTCATTCAAGTATACCTGAATGTGGTTTCAATTCTGCCGTAACCACCACCACGGCTCCCTGCTCCCTCCTCCACCGCTTTGGGTTGATAGTCTCAATCTCATCCGGTGTTACAGGGGTGCTTTGACCCTAAGTAAGTATACTCTTTGAGCACGTTCCAGGTACACGGCTGTAGATCCTATTCCCGTGTATCCAGGTATTCCGCTAACATATTCTTTGGAATCGTTTGTAACCGATTCCTTTGTTTCTTAGTCAACGGTAGAACTGGTTTTGCTATAACTTTCCCTGATCTTGTACATGACAAGGCGTCAATTCGCTTCTGCTTAGTAAATGCTTTCCTTTCCTGTTGAGAGATCTGAATAAACTGATCAGCTTCCTTAACTATTCGAGGTAGTTGTTCAGATTGTAAATGGTTTACCTCTGAATCGCTAATGTCGTCTTTCGTATTATTTATCTGGAATAATCTATCTGGATGAATATAGCATAATCCAATGGAAGATCTAGGATCTTCTTGGATATCTTGAGGCGTTACCGATACTTCTTCTCGGTGCTGGTCCTCATCAATATGATAACTCCTATCTTGTGCTTGAGGTGAGGCTTCGCAAGCCAAGGACTTTCTCATATCTTCCTAAGACGTATTTTCAGATCGTACTCGCAAGTTATCAATATGAATAATCAATTCTTGTTGCAATCCTATAATTGAAGATATCCACCAAACACTTTGAGATAAGAAGATGTACTAATTGTTTTTTGCGTAAGAGATAATGTTCTCAAGCACATATACAATAGCGTCATTATCGGTTTCGAAGGTAGTCGGCATTCGTTAGTAGACCTTCCTCAAGGTGCGCGGCTGCCGCTACACAACGCTAATAGATTCTAGGTATAGATATAATAGGTATAGCAATCATAAAAACGCAATAATAAATAGGGATATTTCTTCGCTGGTAGGTATTGATGTTCTTTCGCTGCTAGAGATTCTTCTCTTCATTGCCGAAACAATATGATCTCTTTATTGTCTCTCGAACCACACTCCAGACTATGATTTTGATCCCTCCTGATAGCCATGTATCTGTGCATCTTACATTGACAGAATGCGCCTGGTAGAGGCGGCCCCGCATCCCTATGGTTATCGTGTCCATGCATGATATCATATCGTCTCATTAATCAGACCACAACCTTGACGTAGACATCTCGCAATCGTGTCATCCATTTCAGTAGTTGGAACGCACACCCACTGGTGACACGTCTCTTGCGTTATTAACTCCTACACGAGTTCAAATTACTCATAGTCTTACGAGGTTGAATATCCTCTCCTATGCCTACGTGGAACTTATGCGCGTAATCTCTTTGATTAACATTGCGAAACCACCTCAATCAAATCAATGAATGATGTCCGCTTTTGGCTCTATTGCCAACGCCATATTCCCTCAGTCATTTATTCTCAGGTGATCAAAAACCAAGACGTGCCCCGATGAACGGAGAGCCCACATACTAGCACGACCGCCTACTGCATAGTATCCAAAAATGAATCTGGTTGAAAACAACACGATTGGCAGAACCTCCTTTCTTTTGATCTGGCGTGTTGTTGCATCATCAAATCAGCTGCCGCAGAACTAAGCTTTCAATGAATCCGCTACGCCTCTTACTGATCCAATCGAGATGTGACTCAGTATGGCCTCCTGCTACTGAGCATACCAACTGACCATCCATGATTGGAACCCACTCCACATCATGTATCATTGTCACTGTTAAGGGAGAACTCCTAACACCTGGATCGTCCAAAGAGGTAACCTCCGTGGTCGCTCCCAGCAGTCCATTACATTCCCAAATTCGTACGGCGAATGTCGTGATGGACTCGTCGCTAGTGAAGACATTGTCGAATGCAGTTCCTCCCAGTATTTCAATATCAGGATGACACTGTCCTCACCACTCTCATTTGGTTTTCCATATGGATCCACAGGGATCTCCGACGTGGAGTCAATTCTCGGTGTACTCCCACCAATGTCAGGCAGCCATACGCCAGTACTTTTTTCATACCGACCTTCGTACCACTGCACTATCATACCTGATCTGCGTGCCTCCCCATGGCCCCTTGGGGTTCTCAATGAAGTTAATCAGCCGGTAGCCCAGTCGATCTCCAGCTTGCGGGTTTTGAACCATGGTAATCCCAGTACTAGATCGTATGCCCTCATTGGGACGACTAGCACTTCTGCTTCGTGGACCGGGGCTAAATGATCTATATATTGGACCGTCATCGCCGTTTTGTGGCTCTCCCTCGCATGCACCATTACCTGACCGTCAAGGCCGTGAGTTGTGATTTGCGCTGCTTCGTGAGGTAGTCCAAGTCTATTCAGAAGTTGTGGAGATATACAGATGCTTGTAGCACTGCAATCGATGAGTGCTCATATTCGCTGCAATTCTCCGTGTTGATCCCATATCTGGACTTTGTGCACAATGTGTGATGAATCTGGGCTTGCTATTCCACACAACTATTGACTCGACATGAGAGCTTTCGGGCTCTCTAAGCCAACCCGCGGCCTTAGTGAAATCCGATGCGGATGAATGTCCTCTAATATTGCCATCAACGCCCTCGTACCAAATGACTGCAATCCACGCTTCTGTTCGTCCATCCACTCCGGCTGAGCTAGATACCGAGAGAGCTATGCTAGTTTTCTGGTTGTTGACTATTAAAGGAGAGGGGGCGTTGGATTTGTTTTCCATCGCCTGGGGTAGCAAGGTTTTCGGGGAAGTTGGCGCGTGTATATTAAGTGCTCTGGAATGTTTTGTGTTTGGGTGATCCGCAGCGTATGAATTTTCCTTCCCACTTCCGAGTTTGATAGAGCTTTGACGAGACCCAAGGCGCAGAAGTGCATTCATGATCCTTGTCCGACTTGGATTTGTCGGGCTTCGGTGTTCCGGCCGGCTCGGATATGGATTGTTGGAAGTTGTATTTCTTGTCGCCTTGTTGACATGATTCTCCTGACTGCCTTTGCTGTGGTTGTGGCTGCTGCGGTTGGGGCTGTTTGCTGTTCTGCTTGACTTCTGAATCGGGGGCGCAGTCTAAAAGCTCTTCCATACAGTCAAATCTTCCGTTCTTTGCGGTCAACGGCTTGATCTAGGACTTAAGTCCTGTTGGTAGTCCGATCCAAGCGATCTCGTAAAGGTTTTTGTTGTCCCGCAGGAGCCATCCCGCTGCTCTTCTATTTGCTTTGATTCGATTGGCGTAGACGCTCACCTGTTCATTCGCTCCATGGAGGGAGTCGGTCATACACTTCATTGCCACATTGAGATTTCGGTCCTGGTCACAATGAATCATTTGCATCTCGTCTGAGAAGGCCTCGAAGTCTTCCAAACAGGGTTCTGAGTCTCTCCGTATGTCTCGAATCCAGTCCATCGGATCGGTCATCTGTTTCTGTCTCTGGGCCGGGTCCAGGTGATTGTTCGATGTGCTGAGAAGGCTCGCTCCATATTAGACTTTGTCGGGATCTCCGTGAGGGAATTAGTGCAAGTGTGATTCGAAGTTAGATCGTAAGGTGTCTAGGAAGTTACCAAGTTGTGTGCTCTGCCTCAGTACCGTTCTGGATGGGTCATATCGAAGATTTACATTTTCGTTGCATCCGGTCGAATAGACTCGCTGCAGTATTCCCGTTGTGCTTCCATCGGCTTGGCATTCTGCACACATAGTTGAGTATTCTGTTGGATGGCATTGTTGAGCATTTCTCGCTGTTTCTCCATCATTCCTCGCATTGATGAGATCTCGCATTGTATGGTAGGTTCGAGCTCGCTCCTGTTGCCGCCCAGATTGTCGCTCAGTTTGTTCCCTTGGCCATGGCTGAGGTCATCTTCCATGTCGGCAGTGATTTCTTTGTCATCATGATCGTCCTCCTGGTAGATCTCATCGTCTGGAAGTACTGTGGCTCCTCAGGTGAGAATAGGGGTTACTTGGCCGGGAGGCGATTGTAGGATTTCCGTGCTCGAATATATACTTCCCAAGCGCAATCAACCTCTTGCAGCTTCCTTGGGAGGCATTGTAGATGATTGATGGTGGAATTGACGCGCAAGGTGTTTGTTTCCTGTCGAGTGTGTTGTTTTCGGACAATGGGGGTAAAACTGGTTTTTCCTCGTGAGTGAACCGTATACAATCACTGAAAATCGAATACAATGTAAACGTACTTACACCTACGCTTGACCGCAGATGTATGAGATGGTATACGGTTGCACACGAGAGCGACTGAGTATTGATGGAGAGTATAGTGGTAAGATATTCGATACTGATCTAAATGTCGCGGTAGGCGATCCATATACAATGGTGCATGTCCGAGCTCGGCTCACGTGTCGCCGTTACAACATCATGACATGATATTTAGCGTCTGTTTGATGTAGTATCCCAGGGATTTCTTGAGAAAAAGATCAGCAGACGTCCTTTCCGATGAAGAATGTACCGTTTAGTTCTCACTAACGCGACACACTTGCGGTCGTTCATGTAAGGGCGCGTACGCCCGCCTCCGGCTGCGTACCGATATAGATGGTAATAGGGTGGATACGGTTGTAAACGTGGACTCGAGTGATAGTATATGTATAAGTGTAAGGTAAGATTATCGCTAGAGATCTAAGGCTCGTAGCGAGCCGACTATATAGAATGGCCGTTACCCGGCCC
>Ga0307512_10005685_pt1 | contig 12879 bp, 15 predicted proteins | sample 14_EM_MG_FD_200267 | JGI IMG/M metagenome (GOLD analysis project Ga0307512, IMG submission 200267) | Populus trichocarpa ectomycorrhiza microbial communities from riparian zone in the Pacific Northwest, United States - 14_EM | ecosystem: Host-associated > Plants > Roots > Unclassified | place... | reverse complement strand
AACCACCCCCATCATCCTCCCCCCTGGGCCCTCCTCAGGGCCCACATGGACAACATCCACACCAGCACCCACTCCCGCACCCCCAAGCACAAGTGCACCCCCACCAGCACCCACAAACGCACCACCCCCACCAACACCAGGACAACATGGTCGACCTACGGCGGAGCTACGCAGCTTTCGCGCCGCAGACCGAGCTATCACAGCTTGGGCTCGCGCCGAACGGCTCGCGAGTGAACGATACGTGGATGTCGTTCATGCATCAGCATTCGGGTCTACTCGATGGCGGTGCCGGTGGTACCAGTGGGCGACACATGTAAAGATGTAAAGCCAGGTAACTACAATTATTTCTTTGCGGCATTTCTCTCTCCCCCTCGCCACCTTACCCTACCTCTCGTTTAACGATAGTGGCACTCCTTACTCCTCTTCTCCCAACTATCTTGTCATTCGTTTTCCGGATGCCCATCTCGCGTTTTCGCTAAGTTATGATGTATCTCTGTCTCCTTTCCCCTGTAGCTCTGATTAGCTAGCACACATGTCCACTCCGTCTCCTTTTCCTCCTTCCTCTTTTTCTTATCGATTTTTACTCTAGTCGGTCGGTGAGACGGACACGCAGCCTTTCTCCACTTCATGTCGTGGGACGGCTATCGGTTTCCGGCGTAATCTCGTACTTGGACATGCACACTTACTTGCTCACATTTACCCCTTCTCTTTTTTCTCCTGTTATCTCGTTTTACCTTTTCTTGTGTAATCAGTAGTTTCGAGCGTCCCAATGCATGTACTAGTCGAATAATGTCTCTATATCTCTCTTTGAAAAGGCAAACGAATGAGGTCCGTGAATTGCTTGGCTACAACCGTATCGTTTCCGCTATTCCTAGCGCAAGAAATAATGAATCAATAAAAAATGACAGACAGGACATACATAAGAATAGATATATATATATATATATATATGCCACGCAATAGAGGAGAGAAATGGAAGGCGGGTGGGAGTAAATAAAGCAGCAAAATTGGCGAAAATTTTCAACAGGCGTAACGCTAACAAATACTAGTACTAAGATTACGTGGAGAGTCTAGTCCAAGGGATGCACGGCTGTACGACAACAGGCTGACACAACGGGCGCAGAGAGAAAATAAAGGAAAGGGAAAAAGAGGGTTCTTGTGAAAAGTATCGATACGTTTATCTGTCCATCGGTTGCGGTGAGCCTGAGCCACCCAAATGATAAAAGAGACGGAGAGCAACAATGCAATGAGAAAATATTAATATAAAAAACAAAGGAGAGAAGTTGGGGGAACAACAGATCAAAAACCAAGAAAACGCGCGACCGACCAACCCAGGCTGCGCGTCCAAAAAAAAAAAAAGCAAGAAACCAACGCGGGCTCGGAAACCGATTCAGTGCAAGAGCTTAAGCGTATCGCCCTCAAAGGCGACATTTCCACGGTCGTGCAGCGTCTTGGCGGCGCGCGTGACCTCGGCCGTGTCGAATTCCTCGTGTTTGTCCGGCGGGAGCGCTGCATTCATGTACGCGACGAGTGCGGCGATCGTCAGCGCATCCGCGGCGGTATACGTCGTGCGGAAGAGGTAGGCGATCGAGTGGCGTATGAAGTTCAGCCTGTGAAAGCACGACACGAGAGCCATCCCAAAAGCGAAAATCGATCGCCCAAAAGTGGGTGGCACGAGTGTGACGATGACCACGGGTATGAGTCATTTTGTTTCGTCGAGGAACGACAATTGAGTTCATAGGCGGAGCAGAGAGGGGGTTTAAGGAGAGCCCGGTCATCACGCAAAGAAGGAGGGATCGTAAAAGGAAACACGTACCTGTCCGCGGGCGAACACAAGTCAGCATACCGTGGGGCCTGGTTATCGGTTGCGTCGGTGTCCTGGATCGCATCGGCATCTTCTGTGGTGTCCATTTCGTCGCCTTCGGGACCGAGCTCATAGTTATCGCTCGACTCGTCACCAGACGCAGGTGTGGCGCGTCCGCTGTGAGCCGCACCCCCCACTACTTTAGCCTTTGTCTTTTTCTCGCTGCACAACAACCAAAAAAAATACAAAAAAAATTATTGAGAACGTGATGGCATGAATAAAAAAAATTGATCCGACTGACTGTCGAATCACACATTTGCTCCTGTGCTGCTGCCATGGGTACGCACAGAACGTGCTATCCTGGCGAAGCTGAACCCACTTGCTGCACAATTTGCAGAACACGCGATGGGGCTCTACCTGTGACAACAATGGGTCCGCACGCAGTTGTGCCGCACGCTGCTCGGCGTTTCGTCTGCGAGACTCACTGCCGGTGCTAGGAGCGGGTGCAGATATGGGTGGGTCTGAGTGTGGCGCAGACGGCGGTTGAGGGGAGGAAGACGCTGGGGGACTTGGCGGACAGTCCTTCTCCTTGGCTGTCCGTGATGGGGTAGGTGCTGAAACCAACGCGAGCTGATGTTGTGATGGTGGCGGTACGCTGAGGATGATGAAATCCGGGAACGAGTAAGTAACAAGTGGTGGGAATAGAGCTAGTTGTGAAAACCAACCCCCGGGTTGTAGATGCAGCTGAAGGAGCTGATGGCGATGCAGGACGGCACTGAGCACGGTGCTGCGACCAGGCCTGGGCAGCCTGGTTTACTTGGCCGACAAAAATCCAGCTGTTGCAGGCTTTACAGAGGACTCTTTCGCCATCATATTTGCGGGCGTCAGGATCTGCTACAACGAATGGTGGTGCTGCATCTTTGGCGCTGTAGTAAGTCGGGAGCGAGGGACCGCGGAGCGTTGAGTAAGGATGATAACAAAGGGGTGTAGGGTAACGCACCCCTTTCGCGCAAGGCAGCTCTTGCGATGAGCATCCCAAGGAATAGAACAATAAGTAGAGTTTGGGCGCAGACGGATCCACTTGTCACAGGACGCGCAGAGAACGCGGTAAGCCTCAAACTGGGCTACGTAAGGGTCAGAACGAAGGTACTGGATACGCTCCTCTTCGGAACGCTTGGCGCGTCGGCGCTTGGATGGTGGCCTGGTCGAGTTGGTCTCAACAGAGGCAGAGGGGCCAGAGACGGAGGGGTGCGAATGAGATTCAATGGGCTCTGTGGCTGGAGGAGTGGATGATGGGGCCGGGCTGGAGAACAAGAGAGATGAGCGGGCACAGGCCGAGATGAGGGAATGCTTGGGCGAACCATTTGAGCTTGTGGGCGTCCCAATGCTTGGTGGTGAAGGAACCGGTACGTTCGTCCCGGTAGGAAACAGACTCGCCGCAAGCCTCACATGTGACGCGTCCAGCCTCGAAATCTTTGGACGACGACGGGGCAGCATCATGATGTGGGCTGTCAGGCTCCTCAGATGCTTTGCGTTTGACCGGAAGCCTAGCAAGGAAAGCGGCAATAGGACGTCAGAACAGTGCAAGACGCGGGAGGACCTAAGCTGAAGGGAGTGACGCACATCGGGGACGGAGTAGGAGAGGGAGAGGTTGTGGAAGGGGGAGTCTGGCTGCGTTGAGAAGAATCAGACGGGGAAGGAAGATATGAGGAAGGGAAAGGCGACAATTACTCGGAAGCTGACATATGTGTCGACAGTGATGGAGATGTCTTCGGTCAAGCCAGGACGGGTTTAAAGGAGAGTGAACGAATCGAGTTTTGAGGTCGAGTTGAAATAAGGAATGGAATGGAATGTTTCGAAGAGTAAAAATATATATTATATATATATATAAATGAGAAAGAAAAAAAAAAAAAAAAAAAAGTGTGGCGGGGAAAGAGACGAAAGAATATGGTGAGTTTGCATCTCTCTCGGATCAAATCCCTGTGCTTGACTTTGAACTTACTCGCACCGCTTCCCTCTCTCCCTCTCTCTCTAGCTTTTTCTCTCCATCCAAAACAATAATATATCATCCCATCATCTATGTGAAACTCTCCTATTTTTTTGTAATTACTGCACAAAAAGAATATGTAAAATTCAGATTAGATGAGGTGAGGAGCGTTTCGTAGCCACGTGTTTATCATCCTCAACGAAACTTATGAACCACCACCTGCGCAAAAACATGCCTTTTGCTTCGTAACCTCATGGCTCCCCAGTTCGAGACAGTCAAGGTTGGTCAGTCTCACTTTATGCTCCTATGTTTCCGTATCGTTTCAATCACAACAGTCATTTGCAAACGTCCCAGTAACCGCTGATGGTGTTGAAACAATATCTTTTCTTGAGGCAGCAGATGGCCTCATGGATTTGTTCGGCAAGTGCTCCATCATCTCCTCACAGCAATACCCCGCCTCTTTCTGAACTGGAACCGGTGAAGATCTCTTGGGCGGCCCCGTCTTTGCCTTTGTCCAAACGGACCTTCGAAATAACATAGCAGTCAGTTCCCCTTTCCTCGCCACCTTCCCACTCCGCCGGGGTTTTTTTCCCTAACACCCAGCATTCAGGGGGTTCGCGCTCGGTACAAGGCTAATGAATCGACGTCAGAAACCCTCGAGAACCTCGTTCGGGCAGAGACGCGGGAGGGCGGGACACTGCAGGGCACAGCATGTCTCGTCCGCTTGGCCCGGTACGCACAGCCCCCTCCACACGTTTTCCGGTCTGCTAACAAATCCAAAAAAAAAAAAAACGGTCGCATTTCAGAGGCCTTCTGTTTACGTGCCGTGCATTGCAGAATGTGCAGGATGACCGCAGCGCGGAGCTTCGAGTTTGTTTCAAGAGGGCATATGACATCGTACTTCGTCACCACCACTCGTTCGTCGTTCGCTCCGTCGTGTCGGTAAGCGACGTGGCTCCCACGTGGTTCCCCGCCATTTCCCCCCGAACCACCCTCCTCTTCCCCTTCCCTTACATCCTATATATACTTGACTCAATATCTATCACGCAGGTTGCCATTCATGCCGTACCCCGTCGCGACGTCTTCTTTACCCGCATCGCTGAGGGTGGTTCCGTGGAGAAGTTAGACATAGAATTGGCCAAGTGGCTTGCTGCGCTTGACGCACTCATCGTCAGACTTTCTGCATTTCTCAAAGACGGCAATCATGGTCGTGTTTAGCGTATAGACGAGTATTTCTTAGAGTTACACAATGCTACTTTTTTCCCCGGTACGATCACGTGTAGAGACGGTTGGCCACGATGCACACGACCCGTCGCGGGTGTTAGCCCGTTGCGTTGAAATTCGTCGTCACACCTTTGTGCTCTTCCACATGTCTTCAAATCCAACGGCAAAGCGTTCCTTCTTCGACTTCTTCAAGCCACGCCATCATGAAGCCATCCTCCGTCTCAAGAATTCCCTCATCGCCCTCGTCGCCCTCATCACACTGACCCATCTCCTTCCCCTCCCAACACTCTACTCCTCCGCATGGAAGTTTTACCGTGACTCGTTCCACTCGTCATGGGAGAAGGGTCTCGTCATCGCCGGTACGGTCCCGCACTTCCCATAACATCCACCCTCCCCCGTTTCCCCTCTTCCCATCTCCGCCCTTGCGTACAGCAACTGATGCAAACACCCTGCTCACCCACGTTTGCCGCCACCTTCAGAGCTATCCCTCTTCTGCCTACTCCTTGTCAACATCCTCCAAGCAGCCGTCGCGATTCGCTCCCCCCCAGCGCCCTACCCTCCTCTCCCCTCGCCCGCAAAGTCCACCTCGACCTCCCCTGCACCTCGCTCAAAACAAGGCCAGCCTCGAACGACGGCGACAACGACGCCAGTATGGCGTAGCGGCAAGTCAGGCGTGCTATCTCCTAACGTACGTGTTCCATCGTCACCACTTATCCCAAAAAAACCACGCACTTTCATATTCACGAGCACTCATCCATTGTCCTTCGTACGGGTTCGAACCAAAAAAAAAAACTGAATGAAACAATCGAACGAGCAGACAACACCCCAGCGCCAACTCGCCTTCTCCACGTCCGCGGGTGGTAGCGCCAATGTCGGTGTTGGATCGGGTGCGGGAAGCGCGTCGGATCCGCGCGGTCTCGCGCAGTCTTACGCTCTCGCATTCAACGGCTCATCGCCCGACGTTTCTTTTGGCTCGTCCGTGGGGTCTCTCCCGTCCTCGCCATCCCCCGCACATGCAACTTCGCCCCTTGCAGCATACCGCGGTCGGCGGGCGCCTACTGGACGTGCGTCACATTTTCCTTTGGATTTTTTCCATAACAAAAGATTTATATTTTATTTATTTAAATTTATTTTGGGGTTCTTTGTCATAGGTGCACTTGACGGATCGTTGTTGGCACGGCTTGCCCAAGGAGATTCGGATTCGGATGCTGACGAGTGATTGTATTTGGGTGATGGTGATGATGACTGAGGCGTCGGATGAATTCTTGCCGGTCTGGCGCTTGATCCAGATCACAAAATCAGGGTCATTTATTCACGGGTACTGACATGCATACTATCACGAACATCAAGGCTCGGACGTATACAGTAGAATGAGTCAGACGCGCGCGCGACGGTCTCTATGCTGTGCTGGCTCTAGTGGACCAGGGGGCAAGCAAGGCGGCGCGTTCCCTTGTCGACTGTCTCCGACCGAAGACTGCGCATTTGAGACGTAGGTCAGAAATTTCCGACCTCCATTTCTTCCTAACCACGGGACGCCGGTTCTTCCCCCCCCCCGGAGCCTACCAGCGCCCGATACGTATTACTTCCCCGACGCCTTGGCGTTCTCTACTAAGCATGTTATTGTGTTCATCGCCGCGTCTGTCCGGGGTGGGACGCCAGGTCCGCACACATACCCAATTCGGGAAACCTTGGCTCGGGAAGCGCGAGCCCCATGATTCATGACGATGACGCCGCTCCCTCAAAAGAAAAGAGGCTTTTGCGATGTCCTACAGTACAAGTATCCCACTTGGAGCGCACTTGCCGAAAAGGGCCTAGGCGGAGCCGCTGCGATGCTGACGCCGCTGAACCTTCTACTGCCTAGACACTAGAAGCACTTGTACTGCTTCTTCCCATCTTTCCCTCACATGATTGACACCGGACACCGGCGCTGTCAGGGAACAAGCCCCTCTTGGCCATTCAGTCAAACTCTCATTCTCGTTTTTGAGAAACCGGTTGGTTTATTCGGGATAATGCAGGATGTGGCCTCTTCCTTCTCCTTCCCCAAAGAACTGGTTGCTTCTTTCTCCCCCACCGTCCAGGTAAAATCGGTGAAATTGCATGGAAGAACACATGCCGAGATTGGTTTTTTCCTTTCGATTCTTACTCGGAAAGTGGAAGTGGGTGACGTACCGATGGAGACCTGACATGCATCAATTTAGCTGACCCAGCGCCTATCTGTCTTGTTTCTTTCTTTTCTTTTTAAAAATTTCCCAGACTTGCCCCTCCCCCTCTCTCCTGGCAGTGCATTGCATTGCCCGAGGGGGAGGAGGGATATAGCATTCCCTCGCAGGTTCTATTTTCCGTTTCTCCGGTGTCAATCGCAGATTTCGTGGACGAGTCAATTTTTACTTTTGTGATTTGGCACATCCGCAGGCTCTTCGGCCTATTCGTTCACTGTTTCACCCGGACGGCGATTAAGTTATTGAGTTTCATTTCGCTTCACATCGATGCTCGATTTTCGATTTTGGGAGGCCCCTCTCGACTCATCCCCCGGATGTTTTCGACCTCGGGTATAAGGCTCGTAAATCGCCGGTCGTGCCACGCAGGGCGGCGGTACATTATCTGGCAGTGTGTTGGCCCTATCTGGTGGTGGTGTTGTAAGTCTGCGACGTTTTGATCAGATAAGTGTCGTTTCTTTACAAGTCTTAGAGCTCGGACTCGGCCACTCCATCCGGCGCCAATCTCGTTTCTCCTTTTCGATCTGAGAATGAGAACAACGGGTCCGCACTGAATGAATGACGCGGAGGTTGTGCAGTGACAGTAGTGCTCCGGCCGGTTTTGTTTTGGGTAAGATGAAAAAAAAACCCGTGAGGCCTCCGATCCGGGGCAATTCGGTTAGTACCCCGCAGGAACTGTTCCGCGGGCGCGGCCTGGCCACTAGCCGACTTGTAGACAAACGCCTACATATCACTCACACCCAGGGGGGCTGGATGCCAACGCGTTTCATGGGGGGATATGATTGCTTTGATTCTGGTACAGTACTTTCCGACGCAGACAAAAACCGATCTCGGGGGGAGAAAGATGGGGTCTCAATTCCCGGTGTCAATCACAGCGCTGCCACATTCTCTGCTAACATTCACACACCCCAGCCAAGACAACTGGTATTAGCCGCAAAGAGAAAATAAGAAACTCCTCGCCGGCTCGGAAATTGTATCCTTCGGGCTACGGAGCCGCCAGTGGGCCCCCTGCTCAGCCCGCTGACCTCGCTCTCTCTCTCGCACACCCATATGCTCGCGCCCCACCAATGCCGTCCGAGTACGTACACCGTACGTTGCGTCGTCCTTCCTTTGGCACCTTTTCTATGGCGCTAGAACTTTTGACACGGCCGCGCTTCTGTTCACCTGGTTTTCTTTCACGCGGACGGCTAGAGAAACAATCGCCACCCGCGTGATGCAGTGCCGCTAACCTGGTCGGTGGCGACGAGCCTCGGGGGCGCGGGCCTTTCTCTCTTGTTCTTGTCACGCCGAGGAGTATCAGAGAGGCGTTCTCAGGGAAAAGATGCGCAGAAAAAAATGCAAGGAAAAACACCCGCATGCGAGCCCCGAGCTGGTGCTTGCTAGTGGTGTTGACCGGTGTCAAGGGACTGAATGGTTGTCTAAGGGCGAGTCTGTCTGCGTTTGGCATTTTGATACCGCGTATGCGTGGACACTCGTAAAGAGGCTGGACCGTTGCCTTTGGGGGGGTCGCGTCAAACGGTTCCGATTTACTCCACTGCGTCCGAAAAATGCCGTTGTAATGTATCTTCTTTCCATTGTTGAAACAACCCCGGGAAGTCGAGGGCGCCACCATTTTTTGACAGAGATGCTTCCCGTCGTGATAACCGAAACCACACGCGCGCCCCAGATGCGGCGAACGTGTCAGCCCCGATACTGAGTGTCACATGCCTACCAGCATATACATATATCACCATATCTTTCCATGAATCAGCGCCCTGTGATCCTCGGGAACGATATTCTAATGTCCTGACAAGTCGAGTTGTGCTGCGGTTTTTTTTTCCGGCTTCCGAGTCTAGCTGTCAGTGTGGATTGCTGTATCAGGGCTGACCTCACCTCTGCCAGTGACAACCCAATGAGACCACCTGGGTGATGCTATGAGTACATAATGACCGAACAAACGTTGTGCATTCTGGGACATATCTCCAGGCAAGAATGGATAGATGGATATGATCAGATGGGTCACGGTGTCATGCTGTGCAGTGAACCAATGTGGTCTTGATGTAATGCCACCCTTGTGAATAGACAAAGGCAAGACTCACTTCGATAGCCTAGCGTAAGGGCCCGCGTTGCCCTCCTGAGAATGCACCCGAAAAGTTGCGATATCTACGTATGAACTCGGAGTCAGCGCGAACGACCACCACGGGCTTGATGTGCCAAAAGTGTGATGGTAAAGGATCTTTCTGACCATCGCCACTATACGTACAATGACACAGATGGAGTCCTGATGCTGATAATACAGTCCTAGTAATAGTTCGATGATTGCCATTCAGCAGACAGATTTGTCTAATTGGGGTCAACCTATGTGCGGTTGATTGCATCATTACGTGCGTCGCCCTCGTTTGGCCAATCACCGGTGGTCACCTTCCAACCGTTGCAATTCGAAAAACGTCTCCTCGCCTGATGGCACCACGAAAATGAAGCGCCGCGGCTGATGTTCTGAAGGGCGGAGAGTGGCAAGCGGAGTATCACATTCAAGCCAGCTCTGAATACGACGGAGACCTGGGACACGAATACCAGGGTTTCCACTAATCATGGTTTGAATACACGTGAGCACTTCAATCGGGTCATAGAGGATCGAATCCACGGCTGGAAAATTGCAAGCTAAAGGGACCAAATGCAGTGGCTTTCTGTCCCAAACTGCTTTGGTGATCTCATTGATGAAGTCCAACCTCTGAGTAAAGTTGAAATGTGGAATGGGACCACAATAGGTCCACATCATTTGCCCGGGGTAGGTCAACCCACGTATCGGAACGTTATGTTGGGCATCAATGCGATCCAAGTAATTGAATAGCTGCTTTTTGAACACATGGCCCTGGACCAACACTGCACCAGACATTCCTGAAATATAGCGGTAGAAGGCAGCAGCTGCATCAGCTTCTTGAGTTTCGTATTCTTTCGGAAAGTGATCCAAAGCCCATTGTGAGACTGGGTGAACCTAAGGTAGAGATTTGCAGCCTTGCCTTAATATCGGCAAGCTGGTTAGACCCTGTGCTGTGAGAGTTGTGAGACAGGGAGACAAGAACCTCACCTGTCCCAGATTGACCACTAACTATCACCAAACCATACTTGTTATGAGGTAGTTTCTCAATCAGTGCCAAGATATCATTGTATTCTTGACAAAGGAAAAGTGGAGAAGCTAAGTGTTCTGGTGCAGCTTGAGAGGAGATTCATTCTGTGGAGCTAGCACAAGTATTCATCAAATGTCCTGATCTGGGGCAAAGAGATATATGATGTACCCACCAGTCATGTCTGTTGCAGCCTAAGAATTATGGCCAGACTGGGGATTGAACCCAGGCTTCCTGAATATATGCCATGTGACTGGCCTCTGGTTTAGCCAGTGTAAGTCATGGGAACTGGCCCAAGTCAGATGATCATATCAGTCATAGTGCTTCATCATGGTTTGTAATAGTATTAGTAGTATCAGTCAGCATCTGTGATAGGCTTACTAACTGGTTAGTAAGTAGCTTACTGATAGCTTAGCAAGCATCTTAGTACTTTAGTCATAGCTCATATCTGACTTACTAAGTAGCTTAGTTGTGTCCTTGTATCTTTTGTCACGGACTACCTCCCTCTTACCTAATCTTTTCTTTCCTCTTTCATACCTGACTCTGGGCCACCTTTCTCCTGCTTACCTAAGTTACCTATGGACTGTTCTCATGTTTTCCAGAGACTTCCATACGATTCCATTGACTTCTATTTCCTTCCATAACCTTCCATTACCTTCTACAACCTTCCAGTAGCTTCCGTGTCTCTTTGTATATATACTGTCTCTAGTAACATAGAACAAGTTCTCTAAGCTCATTCTATTTGTGCAATACAGGCTATTGTCACTTCCTTGAACGCATGCAGCTTCCCTCTGAAAGAACCACCTTAGCAATAGTTGACTTAGTCACTATTTGCCTCTCCTTTCTAAACATCTTTGAGATCATGTGTTGTATCTTGCTCGATTCCAAGTTGTGTCTCAACTTGTGTAATCTTCACTTGCTCTCTAACAAGTCATGTGATGTATTACGTGATCTCCTTTGCCCCTTTGACAAGTCATGTGATATCTCACATGACTAGTCCTGACACCCAAACTCCCAATGCCCACCCTTCCTCTTTGGATCACCAACATGATTACCAGATTAGGACGACTTCCTAATCAAGACATCAGGTCAACTTCCTATTTAGGAAATACCCCTGTCAGAAACTCCAGAACTCAAACGATTGAAAGACACTGTGACCTGACTGTGACATCTTTAGCATAAAAGAGGCTCACTGCTGTCCCTAAGACAGCAAGTTGAATCTCCTGTCAATCCAGGCTATTTCCTCTTCATCTCTCATAAGTGGGCCTTAGGACATACTCTAAGGCAGGAACCACTTCTTCTATCATATTGACTATGACAAGTCAACAAGTTAACAGCTACACCAACTTGTCATCCAACTTCATATTCCAACACTGAGTCTTAGTGTTGCCCTCACTTCGTGGCGGTGACATTAGATTCAACTTTCTAAAATCAAGATGGCTAGTAGTTCGAAGAGATCGACATCGCAATCTTTGACATCCAAGAGAACAGTTATCTCAAGACTAGAAGCCTTACAGGCCAGACCAAATACTTGAATATGCTTAGTCAAAGCGGATCACCCTGAGAACAAACACGACTATCCAGTCCTAGCCTATACAGACAACAATCAAAAGGAATTCAACAAAAATGCTATCCCAGTTTGCTACTACAACAGACAGTGGAGATGAGTAGGATACTCTCTCACTTACAAAGCACCAACTATTGGAGACCCCGTTGCCGTAGTAGAAACCTATGATCTACCAGGCAAAGAATTCAGCTTTGCACCACAACTAAGGAGCCCATCCCCAGACATATAAGCTGATTCCGACCAAGACACAGTTGAGGACAGTGATGATGATGTCATCGAAACAACCAAAGAACCCAGACAACTCAACAAGCAAATTAGACTTGTTCCTATCCCAGAATCGTTTACCCCAGTATCATCTCCAAGATGAGCAACCATCTCTCTACTGAGGCATCCAAAGAAACTATCTCCTATCTCATCATCATCACTTGCAGGAATGTCGACTACATAGGTACAGCAACCCTCAACTCTCACCCAACAGCCACCTATAGCTCTAGTATCAGGCACTGGAGAAACATCTGGCTCAGGAACAGCAGCTCCAGCAAGTAGTGGCTCAGCTGCAATAACTATAGGAATGCCAGCAGCTTTCGATGGAGATTGCCTCAGAGCGGATGACTTCATTGAGGAAGTCAAAGGATTCCTCCAACTTAACCAAGACGTTGCAGGTTACAACTCGCCTATCAAGAAAGTTGCTTTCACCCTTACCCTCATGCACAGACCTCAGATTGCTGGATGGAAATGCAACATAGGAAACTTCCTAGATGTCAAGACCTACTACTGTTTTACAAGAGTAGCAAGGCAACGACAATGTACTTGAGGTGGAGGTAACTGACAAGTAGACAAAGGTGGGCGATCTAGAGGGTGAGAAGAGCAAGGAAGAGCTGAGCTTGTAGGGGCTCAATTGTGGGGGGTAGACAAGAGAACAGTCTGAGGACTGTTCACTCAATTTCACAGGTCTTATATACTAATACAGGGTGGTC
>Ga0307512_10005684_pt1 | contig 12880 bp, 8 predicted proteins | sample 14_EM_MG_FD_200267 | JGI IMG/M metagenome (GOLD analysis project Ga0307512, IMG submission 200267) | Populus trichocarpa ectomycorrhiza microbial communities from riparian zone in the Pacific Northwest, United States - 14_EM | ecosystem: Host-associated > Plants > Roots > Unclassified | place... | reverse complement strand
GTGATTGACGAACTGCTGTTGCGCTACACCGAAGCGTTGGTGTTCCAGGCCGTGGCCGAGAACATGGCCAGCGAGCACTCGGCGCGCATGGTGGCGATGAAGGCGGCGACCGACAACGCGGGCAACCTGATCGGCGAACTCAAGCTGATCTACAACCGCACGCGGCAGGCCGCGATCACCAAAGAATTGTCCGAGATCGTCGCCGGCGCGGCGGCTGTCTAAGCATCAAAGAATCGAGCAAAAGGAAAAATCATGGCTGACGTGCAAACACAAGGCAAGATCGTTCAGTGCATTGGCGCGGTGGTGGACGTCGAGTTCCCCCGCGACAAGATGCCCAAGGTCTACGACGCGCTGACGATGGAGGGCGGCGAATTGACGCTCGAAGTCCAGCAGCAGCTCGGTGACGGCGTGGTGCGCACGATTGCGCTCGGCTCGTCCGACGGTCTGCGTCGCGGCCTGACGGTCAGCAACACCGGCTTGCCGATCTCGGTGCCGGTCGGCCGCGCGACGCTGGGCCGCATCATGGACGTGCTCGGTCGCCCGATCGACGAGCGTGGCCCGGTCTCGCAAGAGCTGACGATGTCCATCCACCGCAAGCCGCCGTCGTACGACGAGCTGAGCCCGTCGCAAGACCTGCTTGAAACCGGCATCAAGGTGATCGACCTCGTGTGCCCGTTCGCCAAGGGCGGCAAGGTCGGCCTGTTCGGCGGCGCCGGCGTCGGCAAGACCGTGAACATGATGGAGCTCATCAACAACATCGCGAAGGCGCACAGCGGCCTGTCGGTGTTCGCCGGCGTCGGCGAGCGCACCCGCGAGGGCAACGACTTCTATCACGAGATGTCCGACTCGGGCGTCGTTAACCAGGAGAACCTGGCCGAGTCCAAGGTCGCGATGGTCTACGGCCAGATGAACGAGCCGCCGGGCAACCGCCTGCGTGTCGCGCTGACTGGCCTGACGATCGCCGAGTCGTTCCGCGACGAAGGCAAGGACGTGCTGTTCTTCGTCGACAACATCTACCGCTACACGCTGGCCGGTACCGAAGTGTCGGCGCTGCTGGGCCGCATGCCTTCCGCGGTGGGCTACCAGCCGACGCTGGCCGAAGAAATGGGCCGTTTGCAAGAGCGCATCACGTCGACCAAGGTCGGCTCGATCACCTCGATCCAGGCCGTGTACGTGCCAGCGGATGACTTGACCGACCCGTCGCCTGCCACGACCTTCGCCCACTTGGACTCGACCGTCGTGCTGTCGCGCGACATCGCGTCGCTGGGCATCTACCCGGCGGTCGACCCGCTCGACTCGACCTCGCGTCAGCTCGACCCGAACGTCGTCGGCGAAGACCACTACAACACCGCGCGTGCGGTGCAGGGCACGCTGCAGCGCTACAAGGAACTGCGCGACATCATCGCCGTGCTGGGCATGGACGAGCTGTCGCCCGAAGACAAGCTGGCCGTGGCCCGTGCACGCAAGATCCAGCGCTTCCTGTCGCAGCCCTTCCACGTCGCCGAAATCTTCACCGGCTCGCCCGGCAAGTACGTGCCGCTGAAGGAAACCATCCGCGGCTTCAAGATGATCGTGGCCGGCGAATGCGACTCGCTGCCCGAGCAGGCCTTCTACATGGTCGGCACCATCGACGAAGCGATCGAAAAGGCCAAGAAGCTCAACTGAGCCTCTGACCGTCAAAGGACACCCTGATGGCAACCCTGCACGTAGACGTGGTTTCGGCCGAAGGCAGCATCTTCTCGGGTGAGGCCAAGTTCGTGGCCCTGCCCGGCGAAGGTGGCGAGCTCGGCATCCTGCCGCGCCACACGCCGCTGATCACGCGCATCAAGCCGGGCGCGGTGCGCATCGAACGCGCCGACAACGGCGAGGAAGAGTTCGTGTTCGTCGCCGGCGGCATTCTCGAAGTGCAACCGGGCACGGTCACCGTGCTCGCCGACACCGCGATCCGCGGCCACGACCTCGACGAGGCCAAGGCCAACGAAGCCAAGCGCCTGGCCGAAGACGCCCTGCGCAACGCGAAGAGCGACATCGACCTCGCGAAGGCGCAAGGCGAGGTGGCCAACCTGGCGGCGCAGATCGCGGCGATCCGCAAGTTCCGCGGCAAGTGAGTCGCCGCGCGGCGATCACCAGAATGCCGGGCACTGCCCGGCATTTTTCATGGCGAGTTCAATCGGCCGCAGCGTGCACCGCGCCGCCCGCGCTGCGACGCACCGGGCGGATCAGCAGCAGCAGCGGGATCACCGCCAGCGTCAGTGCCAGCATCAGCACGAAGTCGTCGACGTAGGCGATCATCGCGGCCTGACGCGTCACCTCGTTGTTCAGCACCGCGAGGCCGGCCGCGGTCTGCGCACTGTAGCCCGCCGAGCCCGGCACGGCCTGCAGTGCGATCTGGCCGGCGGTGACCTTCTCGGCCAGCGACGCATGCGCGATCTGGGTGTTGCGCACCAGCAGGGTCTGGACCAGCGAGATGCCGATGCTGCTGCCGATGTTGCGCATCAGGCTGTAGGTCGCGGTGGCCTGCGCGAACATGGTGGACGGCAGCGTCGAGAACGACGCGGCGCTGAGCGGCACGAACACCAGGCCCAGGCCGATGCCCTGGATCAGGCCGGGCCAGACGATGTCGCTCTCTGCGAGCACCAGCGTGTAGCCGGTCATCTGCCAGAGCGAGAACGCGGTGACGCCGAAGCCGGCGAGCAGCAGCAAGCGCAGGTCGACCTTGCCGACCAGCTTGCCGACGACGAACATCGACAGCATCGTGCCGGCACCGCTCGGCGCGGTGACCAGCCCGGCTGTGGCGACCGGGTAGTTCATCAGGCCCTGCAGCATCGGTGGCGTCAGCGCGCGGGTGGCGTACAGCACCGCGCCGACGACGAAGATGAACAGCACGCCGGTCGCGTAGTTGCGGTCCTTGAACAGGCGCACGTCGATGAAGGCCTGGTCGCGCGGTGTCGTCGCCGTGTGCGCGACCAGGAAGGCCGCGGCGACGACGAACAGCACCAGCTCGACCCAGGTCTCGGTCGATGACAGCCAGTCGTTCTGCTCGCCGCGGTCGAGCAGCATCTGCAGTGCACCGATCGCCAGCGTCAGCATCGTGAAGCCGAACGCGTCGAAGTTCATGCCACGTCGCGCCGGCGCGGCGTGGATGAAGCGCCAGATGCCGTAGAACGCGAGCGCGCCGATCGGCAGGTTGATGAAGAAGACCCAGCGCCAGTCGTAGCTGTCGGTGAGCCAGCCGCCCAGCGTCGGCCCGAGGATGGGCCCGACCATCACGCCCACGCCCCAGATCGCCATCGCCGAGCCGCGCTTCTCGGGTGGGTTGATCTCGAGCATCACGGCCTGCGAGAGCGGCACCAGCGCCGCCCCGAACAGGCCTTGCAGCAGCCGCGCCAGCACGATCTGCGTCAGCGAGCCGGACAGCCCGCACAAGGCCGACGCGACCGTGAAGCCGGCGACCGAGACAAGAAACACCGTCTTCTGGCTGAAGCGGTCGCACAGCCAGCCGGTCAGCGGCGTGGCGATCGCCGCGGCGACGATGTACGAGGTCAGCACCCAGGTGATCTGGTCCTGCGAGGCCGACAGGCTGCCCTGCATGTGCGGCAGCGCGACGTTGGCGATCGTCGTGTCCAGCGCCTGGATGATGGTGGCCAGCATCACCGAGACGGTGATCATCGGCCGGTTCAGCGACGACGTGCTCATGACGACGCCTCGATCATCGTCAGCAGCCGCTCCAGCAATTCCGTCGCGCCGCGCAGCTGCGCGGCATCGAGCCCGGCGAGCAGCTCTTGCCGCACCGCGGCGCCCTCAGCCTGCACTTTCGCGTAGAGCTTCGCGCCGGCGCGGGTGACGACGACCAGCTTCACGCGCCGGTCGGTGGGCGACGGCTCGCGGGTGACCAGCCCGGCCTTCACGAGGCGGTCGATCATCGCGACCATGGTCGCGTCCTCGACGCCAACTCGGCGCGCCAGCTCGGTCTGCGACAGCGGCTGCGCGGCCTTGCTGGCCATCGCCACCGTCATCCAGCTGGCCTGGCTCATGCCGAGGTCCTTCAGGCGACGGTCGAGCACCAGGCGCCAGCCGCGGGCGCAGTTGTGGAGCGCGGCGGAAAAGCGCTCGTCCAGGGCGGGCATGGGAATTCCAGTAGCAGACTAATGGTTAGATAGCTAACCAAAATTCTAGCAGCGTGCTGGAATCCCTACCGCGGGTCGTGTCATGCCAGGGCCCAGGCGATCAGCGTGAAGCTGACGAAGGCGAGTGCGGTCGACGCCATGATGATGCGCGCGACGCGGCCGTTGTCGGCGCCGAAGCGCTCGGCCAGCAGCGACACGTTGCTGGCGCTCGGCAGCGCGGCAGCCAGCACCAGCACCGTCAGCCCGAAGCGCGTGATCGGCAGCCCCATCGCCCGCGCCGCCAGCCCGACGCCGACGACCAGCAGCGGGTGCGCGACGAGCTTGATCAACGCGACCGGCAGGTAGTCGCGCGCCGGCGTGCGCGTGTGCGCATGCCGGCCGGCCCGCCACAGCACCGCACCGATGGTGAACAGGGCCACCGGCGAGGCCGAATCGGCCAGCATCTTCACGAACTGCGCGGCCGGTGCCGGCAGCTGCAGACTCGCTGCCGCCGCCACCGCGCCGAGCGCGATGGCCCAGGGTTGCGGATTCGCGAGCGCGGCGCGCAGCGCGCGCGTGGCCGTGGCCCACGCCGAGCTCGCGTCATCGCCGGCGCCATCGTGCTCGCCATGTGCGAGCGCCAGGCACAGCGTGCTCGTCATGAACAGGTCGACCAGCAGCGTGCCGATGACCGGGCCGGCCGCGGCATCGCCGTGCAGTGCCACCAGCAGCGGCACGCCCATGAAGCCGCTGTTCGGGAAGGCCGCCACGAGCGCGCCGAACGCGGCGTTCTTCAGCCCGACGCTGCGCACGGTGAGCGCGACGGTCAGTGCCACCACGACCAATGCACACAGCGCGTACACGCCGATCAGCGCGGGGTCGATCAGCTTGCCGAACGGCATGCTCGCGCCGAACCGGAACAACATGCACGGCAGCGCGAAATACAGCACGTAGGCGTTCAACCCCGGCACAGCCGCCTCGGGGAGCAGGCCGCGCCGGGCGGCCAGGTAGCCGCACAACACGAGTGCGAAAAATGGCAGCGTGACGGCGAGGATGGACTGCATTCGGCCTGCAGTATCGCAAGGCGCAGGTAGCATCTGCCCCTGCGCTCACGTTTTTGAAAGAACAGTCGATGGCCATGTCTTTGCTTTCATCCACACGCCGCGTGCTCGGCAAGGTTTGGGGTGTCGTCGACGCGGCGCGGCGCACCGTGATCAACCTGTTGTTCCTGCTGATCGTGATCGCGCTGGTGGTGGCCGTGGCCAAGAGCGGCGCGCCGGCGCTGGGCGACAAGACCACGCTGGTGCTGGCCCTGAACGGTCCGCTGGTCGAACAGCGCGGCGGCAGCGTGCGCGACAACGCGCTCGCGCAGGTGCGCGGTGAGGCGCCGCAAAGCGCACAGCTGCGCGATGTGCTCGCGGTGCTCGACGCGGCTGCGAAGGACCCCAAGATCGTCCGCGTGCTGCTGCAGCTCGACGAGCTCCGTGCGGCCGGCCTGCCGGCGCTGCGCGACATCGCGTCGGCACTCGAGCGTTTCAAGGCCAGCGGCAAGCAGGTCGTGGCCTGGGGTTCGGGCTACGACCAGCGCCAGTACTACCTCGCCGCGCACGCCAACGAGGTCTGGCTGCACCCGCTCGGTTCGATGATGGTGACCGGCTACGGCGGCTACCGCAACTACTACCGCGACGCGCTCGACAAGGTCGGCATCAGCGTCAACCTGGTGCGCGTGGGCACCTACAAGAGCGCGGCCGAACCCTACATCGCGAACGGCCCCTCGCCGGCCGCGCAAGAGGCCGACGGCCTGCTCTACAACGACTTGTGGGCGACCTGGACGCAAGGCGTCGAGCAGGCGCGCAAGCTGCCCGCGCACAGCGTGATGAAGCTGATCGACGAGCTGCCGCAGCGCCTCGCCGCGGCCGGCGGCGACGAGGCCAAGATGGTGCTCGACGCGAAGTTCGTCGACGCGCTGAAAACGCGCGACGAGATGCGTGCGCTGCTGATCGAACGCGGTGCGCGTGACGACAAGATCAAGAGCTTTCGCCAGGTGTCGTTCGAAGCCTACCTCGCCGGCCTGACGCCCAAGTTCACCGGCGACGCGATCGGTGTCGTCGTCGCCCAGGGCGAGATCGTCGACGGCGACGCGTCGGCCGGCACCGTCGGCGGCCTGTCAACGGCCCGGCTGATCCGCCAGGCGCGCGAGGACGACGCCATCAAGGCCATCGTGCTGCGTGTCGATTCGCCCGGCGGCAGCGTGTTCGGCTCCGAACTCGTGCGGCGCGAACTCGAACTCGCGCGCACCGGCGGCAAACCGGTCGTCGTGTCGATGGGCAACGTGGCGGCGTCGGGCGGCTACTGGATCTCGACCGCGTCCGACGAGGTCATCGCCGACGCGGCCACCATCACCGGTTCAATCGGCGTGTTCGCGCTGCTGCCCAACGGCGAGAAGGCGCTCACCAAGCTCGGCGTGCACACCGAGGGCACGACGACGACCTGGCTGGGCGGCGCCGGCGACGTGCGCCGCGCGGCCGACCCGCGCTTTATCGCGCTGGCGCAGAGCAGCGTCGACCACATCTACGCCGACTTCACTGGCAAGGTCGCGCAGGCGCGCAAAACTACGCCGCAGGCCATCGACGCGGTCGGCCAGGGCCGCGTGTGGACCGGCACGCAGGCCAAGGAGCGCGGTCTCGTCGACACGCTGGGCGGCTTCAGCGACGCGCTCGCGTCGGCTGCCAAACGCGCCAAGCTGGGCAGCGACTACCGCGTCAGCTACATCGAACCCGAGCCGGGCCGCCTCGCGCGGCTGCTCGACGCGGTCGGTGGCGCGACCGCCAGCGTGATCGCCGAGCAGATCGACGCGCGCGTGCTGCCGGCCGGCGTGCCCAAGCAACTCGTGCAGGACGTGCAGCGCGACCTCGGTTGGCTCGCCACCGCGACCACCACGCGCAAGCCGGTCAACGCCGTGATCCACTGCCTGTGCGAAGCGCCGTGACGCGCGCCTCATGACGGCAGCGCCGCCTTCGCTGAACCCGGCCCAGCTCGAAGCCGTTCACCACCTCGGCGGCCCGTGCCTGGTGCTGGCCGGCGCCGGCTCGGGCAAGACGCGCGTGATCACGCACAAGATCGCGCGGCTGCTGCAGGCCGGCTACGCGCCGAGCCAGATCGCCGCGATCACCTTCACGAACAAGGCCGCGCAGGAGATGCGCGAACGCGCCAAGGAACTGGTCGGCCCGCGCGCCGCCAAGCACCTGGTCGTCAGCACCTTCCACTCGCTGGGCGTGCGCATCCTGCGCAGCGAAGGCGAGCGTCTGGGCCTGAAGCCCAAATTCAGCATCCTCGACAGCGACGATGTGCTGGGCGTGCTGAAGGACGCCGGCGGCAGCAGCGACAACGCGCTCGCGCGGCGCTGGCAGTGGACCATCAGCCTGTGGAAGAACCAGGGCCTGAACAGCGCGCAGGCGGCCGACGTCGCAGCCGACGCGGACGAGCAGGTCGCCGCGCGCGTGATGCAGCGCTACGAAGAGCGCCTCGCGGCCTACCAGGCGGTGGACTTCGACGACCTGATCGGCCTGCCGCACAAGCTGTTGAGCACCAATGCCGAGGTGCGCGCCAAGTGGCAGGACACGCTGCGCTACGTGCTGGTCGACGAGTACCAGGACACGAACGCGATCCAGTACGAGATGCTGAAGCTGCTGACCGGCGAGCGCGCGATGTTCACCGCGGTGGGCGACGACGACCAGAGCATCTACGGCTGGCGCGGCGCGACCATCGACAACCTGAAGCGTTTGCCACAGGACTACCCGACGCTGAAGGTCATCCCGCTGGAGCAGAACTACCGCTCGACCGGCCACATCCTGCGCGCCGCGAACATGGTGATCGCGAACAACCCCAAACTGTTCGAGAAGAAGCTCTGGAGCGCGTTCGGCGATGGCGAGCCGGTGCGCGTGATCGAGTGCGACGGCGAGGAGCACGAGGCCGAGCGCGTCGTCACGCGCATCCAGGCGATCCGCGCGCAAGGCGTCGCCGGGGCGGCGGTGAGCGGCGGGGCCGAGGTCGAGTTCCGCGACTTCGCGGTGCTGTACCGCGCCAACCACCAGGCGCGCGTGTTCGAGAAGGCGCTGCGCAAGGCCGGCATGCCCTACAAGGTGTCGGGCGGCCAGAGCTTCTTCGACCGCGCCGAGATCAAGGACCTGTGCGCCTGGCTGCGTCTGCTCGTCAACAACGACGACGACCCGGCGTTTCTGCGGGCGGTGACCACGCCCAAGCGCGGCATCGGCCACCAGACGCTGGCCAGCCTCGGCGAGTTCGCCGGCAAGTGGAAGACCAGCCTGTTCGAGGCGCTGTTCACCGAATCGCTGGGCAGCGTGCTGAGCGCACGCGCGGTCGACTCGCTGCACGAATTCGGACGCTATGTGAACGATCTCGAATACCGGGCGCGCCACACGGTCGGCGCCGAGGACGCGAAAGTGCTGCTGGCGGGCTGGCTGAAAGACCTCGACTACGAGAAGCACCTGCACGAGGGCGAGGACAGCGAGAAGCTCGCAGCCGCACGCTGGAGCAACGTGCTCGACTTCGTCGACTGGATCGCCAAGCGCTGCGGTGGTGAGATCGAGAACGACGGTGGCGTGAGCGTCGAGACCGAGAAGCAGAGCGTGCTCGACGTCGCGCAGACGATCTCGGTCATCATCAGCCTGGCCGAGCGTGGCGACGACCAGAACGTCGTGACGCTGTCGACGCTGCACGCGGCCAAGGGCCTGGAATGGCCGCACGTCGTGCTCGCCGGCGTCAACGAAGGCTTGCTGCCCTTCGTGAGCAGCGGCAGCGAGGATGGCGAGATGACCCCCGAGCACCTCGAAGAAGAGCGCCGTTTGATGTACGTCGGCATCACGCGCGCGCGCAGCACGCTGGCGGTGAACACGCTGAAGCGCCGCAAGCGCGGCCGCGACACCATCATGGGCGTGCCCAGCCGCTTCATCGGCGAGATGAAGCTGGACGAAGTCAAGGCCAAGGAAGACCCGCGCGAGAAGCTGAAGGCGTTGCGCGAGGCGGCGGCCGCGCGGGCGCTGCGCGCCACCGAGGCGGTGCCGCCGCGCTGAACGGGTGTGGAGCCCCTCGTCGAGCGGGTACGTTCGACGATCCCCCGAGGGGATGCGGGCCGGCCGAGGGCCACGCAGTGGTCCTCTTCGAGGCCTATGACGGCCCGGCGCTCGGCCCGCGTTCAGGCCGCGCGCAGGTTGTCGCGCGGCTCCGGCCCCGGTGTCTGCAGCAGCGTCACGCGGCCGTCGCGCCAGGCCTGGTCGAAGTCGGACTCGATGTCGCGCAGCAGTTCGCGGGTCGAGGCGGTCGTCGACGTGATGCCGACGGCGCGGTTGCGGCCCTGGTTCTTCGCGGTGTAGAGCGCCATGTCGGCCAGGTTGATCGCTTGCTCCCACGGCACGTCGGCGCTGTAGGGCGGCAGCGGGAAGCGCGCATAGCCGATCGACGCGGTGACGCGCAGCGCCGCCGTGCCGACATCGATGGACGCGTTGCCGAGCGCCGCCAGCACGCGGGCCGCCATCTGTTCGGCCTGCTCGGGCGCGGCGCGTGGCGCCAGGATCAGGAATTCCTCGCCGCCCCAGCGCACCACCAGGTCGTCGCTGCGCACGGCCTCGTTCAGACGCTTGGCGACCTCGATCAGCACCTGGTCGCCGGCGGCGTGGCCGTGCGTGTCGTTGACGTGCTTGAAGTGGTCGATGTCGACCAGCAGCAGCGCGCCCTCGAAGCCGTTCGCAGCACCCAGTGTCGCCATCACCGCCTGGAAGTGACGGCGGTTCGCCAGGTTGGTCAGCGGGTCGCGCTCGCTCTGCGCCCGCAGCTGCACGTGGTTGGCGGCGAGCCGCCGGTTCGTCTCGCGCACGCGTCGGTACAGCAGCGTGACCAGCGCGATGGCCAGCGCCATCACCGCGGCCAGCAGCCACCAGATGCGCTGCAGCAGGTCGCGGTTCGCGAGGGCCTCCGTCTTCAGTGCGTTGTCGCGGCCCAGCAGCTCGATGTCGCGCTGGCGCGCCTCGGCGTCGTTGCGGGTCTGCAGGTCCTTCAGCGCGACGCTGCGGTTCACGCGCATCAGCTCGGCGGTCAGCGCGCGCTCGCGGTGGTACAGCTCGAGCGCCCCGCGCGCGTCGCCCGCCTTGGCAAGCGCCTCGCCGAACTCGAGCAGGGTCTGCGCCTGGCGCCCGGTCTCGCCGGTCTGCTGCCACAGCTCGACGACCTTGGCCATGTCCTGCTTGCCTTCGGCGATGCGGCCGACGCCGATCTTGGCGATGCCGATGTTGGCCATCAGCACGCGCTCGGCGCGCACGTCGTTGTAGCGTCGCAGAATGGGCAACGCGCGCTCCGCGGCCCGCAGCGCGTCGGCCGGGCGTGCCCTGCGCACATAGGTGTCGGCGAGGTTGTTCAGGATCAGGGCTTCGAGGCGTGGTGCGTTCGCGGCCGTGGCCAGCGCCAACGCTTCTTCCAGTGCCTGCAGACTGCCTTTCGTGTCGCCTTGCATGCCATTGAGCCGGGCCTGCACGATGCCCAGGCGCGCTTGCTCGTTGAGGTCGTTGGACTGTTCCACCAGCCGTTGAGCCTGGGCCATCAGCCACACGGCGGCGTCGCGTTCGCCGCGCTCCTGTGCATAGACAACGAGCGCGCCGAGGTTTCGGGCCTGGCGCCTGACGTCTCCGGCGGCTTCGGCCAGGTCGAGCGCGGCCTGCGCATGGGCCGCCGCCGTGACCGCCACGCCGGTGCTCTGCGCACGTCGTTCCAGCAACTGCAGCGCGCCCCAGACCGAGCGATAGTCGCAGCCCGCCGTCCCTGCGGAAATCGCGGGCGTGTTGTTGCAGCCGACCTGAAACACCGTCAGCGCGGACTGGGCCAGCGCGGCGGCCACGTCGAGCTGACCGGCGGTTTCGGCAACCTGTGCGCGCACCAGGTTCGAGCCGGCCTGCATGCGGCCCGAGGGATCGTCGGGCGCGCGCGCGAGCATCTGCTCGGCGATCGCGCCGGCCCGCGTCGTGGCCCCGGTGCGCGCCTCGATGCTGCCCATTGCTTGCAGCAGGATGCGGTGCTCGTCCAGCGCGCGACCGGGTTCGCGGTCCATCTGCTTCAGCACCGCGAGTGCCTGCGCGGGGCGTTCGTAGCCATCGCGCACCAGGGCGTCGACCTGCTCGCCGAAGCCGCCATGCGCTGCGGGGGCGGCCTCGGTGGCGAGGCACGCCGCGAACAGCGCCGTGGCCAGCAGAACCCGCAGCGCGTTCATGCTGCCACCGCCAAGGGTGAGCGGCCTTGCAGCAGCGTCAGCGTGACCTGGCCGTCGCGCCAGGCCGATTCGAGCGAGCGCGTGATGGTCTCGAGCGAGGCCTCGTCGCGGGCGTGCAGCAGGCGCACGCCGTAGGCACGGTTGCGGCCGTGGGCCTTGGCCAGGTACATCGCGGTGTCGACGAGGTTGATGGCGCGTTCCCACGACACGCGCAGCGAGGCCGGCCCGATCGGGAAGGTCGCGAAACCGATCGACGCCGTCACCGCGACGCGGTGCGCATGCGCGTCGGCCGCCACCGTGACGGCCGCGCGGTCGAGCACGCTGAGCATGCGCTGCGCGAGCGCGTCGACCTGCTCGGCCTCGAGCGCCTGCACCACGACCAGGAATTCCTCGCCGCCCCAGCGCACGATCAAATCCTGCTCGCGCAGCGTCTCGCGCAGGCGCTTCGCGACCTCGACCAGCACCGCGTCGCCCGCACTGTGGCCGTGCTGATCGTTGATGTGCTTGAAGTGGTCGATGTCGATCAGGTAGACCGTGCCGTTGAGCTTGCCGTCGGCGGCGAGCTGGCGCATCGCGGCCTGGAAGTGGCGGCGGTTCGCCAGGCCGGTGAGCGGGTCGCGTTCGCTCTGCACCTTGAGCAACTCGTTGCTGCTGGCCAGGCGCTGGTTGGTTTCGCGCACGCGCCGGTACAGCACGGCGACGACGGCGAACGACAGCACGAACGCCGCCGCGAGCAACCACCACAGGCGCTGCTGCAGGTCGCGCCGGCGCAGTTGCTCGGCCTTGATCTCGTTCTCGCGGTTCAGCAACGCGAGCGAGCGCGTGCGGCGGTCGGCGTCGTACTGCTCCTGCATCGCCAGGATCGCCTTCTGCTGGTCGCCGCGCAGGATGCCGGTGATCATGCGCCGGTGGTCGTGGTACGCCGCTGCCGCGCCAGCCAGGTCACCGGCCTTTTCGAGGTAGACGCCGAGTTCGCGGTACAGGTCGGCCACGCCGGTCACCGAACCGCGCTTCTCGTCGATGGTCATCGCCTCGTACACGTAGCGTTTGCCGAGGTCCAGGTGATGCAACGAGATGTGCGCCAGGCCGATGTTGGCCAGCGCCACCATCTGGCTGCTGTTGTCGCCGAGCTCGCGGGCCAGCGGCAGCGCCTGCTCGGCGCGGGCCAGCGCCGTCTTGTAGTCGCCGGTCTTCAGGAAGAAGTCGGCCATGTTGGCGAGAAAGAGCACCTCGTCGAGCTTGGAGCCGGCACGCTGGGCGTATTCGGTCGCGAGCTCGAACGAGCGGCGCTCGCCTTCCTGGTCGCCCAGGCCGTCGAGGATGATGCCGGCGGTGCTGTGGCCGCGCGCCAGCGAGACCCAGTCCTGTGCCTTCTCGGACAGCGCCAGCGCCTCCTGGATGATCTCGCGGGCACGCTCGTACTGCTTGGCGTCGTAGTAGCTGTAGGCCAGCGCGGAGCGCGCCTCGGACTGGCGCCATGGCGTCTCGGTGCGGTCGG
>Ga0307512_10005683_pt1 | contig 12882 bp, 6 predicted proteins | sample 14_EM_MG_FD_200267 | JGI IMG/M metagenome (GOLD analysis project Ga0307512, IMG submission 200267) | Populus trichocarpa ectomycorrhiza microbial communities from riparian zone in the Pacific Northwest, United States - 14_EM | ecosystem: Host-associated > Plants > Roots > Unclassified | place... | reverse complement strand
GCTGGGTGGGAGAGATAAGGGGTGGAGGGGTTGTGTGGAGAGGGGGGGAGGAGAAGCGGTGGGGGGAGCGGAGGAGGGGGGTATCAATTTTTGAAATAACATTGGTATTGTTGGGGGCGTGGGAGGGGGAGAATGAGGTGGGACAGGAGGTATTGATGTTGGGAGGTGCTGGAGGAGAGGTGTAGTGAGGAGGGATGGGAAGTGTACATGTCGGTATGAATGAGAGGAGAGGTTTGAATTTTGGAAGGGTGATACTAGTGATACTATCACTTTGTGAGGGATGCTCGTATTTACTCGGGTATGTAGCGGGAGCTGGACTTTATTATCGTGCTTATTCTGATATTCCGCCAAAAGTGCCTTTCTCTACTCGTGGGCTCTGTGGCTAAATTACTAGTGGTGATCTGAGGAACCGCCTCCCGGATGGAGAGAAGCTGGTCGTGTTCGCACGGAATGTGTAGCCTTGTCGCAGACAGCTAATCGAGCTTACCGCTGTCGCCACGCGTTTGGAGTAAGGGTATGTGTATGAATTGCCGCTGTGGTGAGATGAATTTGTGACGCAGAGCGGATACCAGTACGGCGGATTGGCTGAGAGGTGGGGGATCCGTGTGTTGTATCTTACGACCTGATAGGATTGGGGTTTCCGAGGTCGTGGTTATGGAAATCGATTGGAGGTTGCGAGGCAGCATATATAGAGTGTGACGCATTTGTGCACGATTCTATGCGGCTCTGTGGCGCGGCTATCATGTGCACTTGCATGTTGCCATCGACGCCTTCCCATCCCTGTCGATTATCTCTCCTTCCTGCGTGTTCCTCTCCTACTCATCATCCCTCTCCCTCCTCTTATACCCCCTCTTCTATCCTCAGCATGAGTCTCCAAATCGCTATCGCCATCGACATCCACTACTCCTGTGGCGCCACCTCAATCCTTCCAAACTACTCGCCCACCAGCGTGCCGGCCACACCCGTTGCGCCCCGCGGTGCCTGTGCTGCAAACTCACTTCCGGCGTCGTAGAGTCCACCGATACCATGCATATGTGTGGAGTAGGGTGTTCCGGTCGCTACTAGCTCGGTATTTAGAATTATGTTCGTGAGGAATAGTGAGGAATATGAGTGTTCGCTATGCGCTAACTGAGCAAAGATACTCCGCACCATGGCTACCCTCCAACGCTCCCTCACCCTCGCCTCCACCCGCCTAACAACCGTCTACGGCACTCCCCCAACCACAACCACCGTCTCGTCCCTTCTCTCCTTCATCGCCTCTCAGCGTCCAAAAAACCGCACACAAAAGCTCCTCCGCGCCTCCGAGACGTTCGTCACAAATCTTGAGAAATTCTCAAAAGCTGTCGACACTTTCGCGCAATGCTCTCCCTTCTTTGGCCTCGTTTGGGGTGCGCTGCGGATTTTGCTGCAGGTGTGTTTTACTCCTCCCACTTTTTTACCTTCTGCTAACGCGTCCTCGCGTTATGCAGTGTTGTCTAAATATCGTCACTCTCACCTCTAAAATCTCCTCCACCTTCGAAGCGATGTCCGACTCCCTTTCCTACCTCAACAGCTACGAACACATTTTCTCCACCTCCCCACGCGTACAGGAACACATTGCAGCGGCTTACATAGCGATCGTAGACTTCGCGGTTGGCGCAGCACTGTGGTATGGCAAGGATTCATGGCGCGTGTGGTGGAGGTGTATTTGGGATGATTTTGATACACGGTTTGGAGGGTTTGTTAGTGAGTTTGAGAGGAGAAGGCAACTGGTGAGGGAGGAGGTGGGCGTGGCGTTTTTGGGAAGTTACTTTGGGAAGGAGGGGGTGAAGGAGGTGAGGATGTGGCTGACGCCTCCGGGACGGGAGTGGAACCATCCTACGGTCGACCACGAGTCTGTGAAGTCGCGGCGGCACACTGGGACTTGCGAGTGGGTCCTCCCCGCTCTCCGCCGATGGATAGAGGAGGAGACGGGGACGCTGTGGTTTACAGGCGGACCTGGTTGCGGCAAATCAATTCTCTCATCCTTCATCATCGACACCCTGACTTCGTCAGAAGAGGGGCAGGTGCTGTTTTTTTACTTCCGCGGTGACGACAGTAGTCAAAACTCGGTGCTGGCAGCGGTGAAGAGCTTGCTACTACAGTTAGTTAATAATAACCCGGACTCGGAGATCGTGATGCATTTACAGGCGATACGGGGGAAGTATGATCAACCTATCGCGGGGGACGATGTCTATCCGGAGCTATGTAAGGCGTTTACACACTGCCTCACCCTCCTCGGGGATAAGAAAATATTCTGTGTCCTCGACGGTGTCGACGAAATGGCGCCATCCCAGCAAAGTCTCGACTTCCTCAACCTCCTCAAATCCTCCACAGTTCATGCCATCCACCTCTCCCGCCCTGACACCCGCTTCACCAGCCTTTCGGGAGTAAGGCACGAAATTACCTCCACTACCCTCGCCACCGATATCGCCGCGTTTATCACAGACAAAGTCAACACCTCACAAACCCTCGCTCTCGTCCCTCCCTCCCTCCGGCAAACCATAATCACCACCCTCTCCTCCCGCGCGAATGGTGTGTTCCTGTGGGTCTCGCTGGTACTTTCTACTATCGAGGCGGCGTGCACCGAGAAAGGGATTACGGATGCCCTCGAGGGATTACCGGAGGATCTTCGGGGCGTCTACAGCAATATCCTGTCTAAACTCCCTCATCCCGAGGAGGCCAGACGGGTATTGGGAATGGTATCTGTCGCCACCCGTCCCTTCGAGCTTGCTGCGTTCGAAACTGATGGCCTATTGATTCCCGTGGAGGAGTACGTGACCCGTCTTCTCGGCCCTCTAGTGGTTGTCAGAGGCGGAAGGGTAGAGGGCGTCCACTTCACACTCCGTGAGTATCTGCTAGAAGGGTGGGTTGACGAGGGGGCTGCGAATAGCATAGTGGCATTACGCTGCCTGAGCTACCTCTCCGGCGAGAGCTTCCGGGAATCTCCGAAGACGGCGAGTGTTCATCTTGAACAATTGAAATCAACTCATTCATTCCTCGAGTACGCGGTATATAACTGGTCCCATCACTTTCGCCTCGCCTCCCCCGTTCCTCAAATCGCTATGAAAAACAAGAACCTGCAGTGGATGGAGGACGCAATCTTTTCCGCCGACAAAACGTCTGTCGAAACCGAGCAACTCTTCTCCCGGCTACTTTCAGTCCGCACCTCTGCCCTCTACCCCGGACATCCAGAGACCCTCCGAACGCAGTTACGGCTCGCGGAAGTGTTCCAGTGGCAGGGACGGGTGAAACAAGCTGAGGAAGCATATCGGAATCTCTGTGAGGCATCAAAAGGCAATCCCTCATACTTCTCTACCGCCCTCACTGGTCTTGCACGAACACTGGAGCGCCAAAAACGCTGGTCGGAAGCAGAGGAGACCTACCGCCAGCTCCTCACCCTCGCACCATCCCCAGCCACGACCAATAGGCTGGCGTGGACGCTCCTTGGCCAGCACCGCACCGAAGAAGCAGAGAAGCTGTACACCACCAACCTCCCCGACGAAGAAGCAGCAAAGTGTTTGGCGAATATCTACGAGACCTCCGGGAGACTAGACAAGGCGGAGGCTGTGTTGCAGACATGCCCTAGCGCGTTGGCGGGTTACTACACACGCCAAGGGCAAGTAGAGGAGGCAGCGGGGGTTCTAGAACGCCTCCATACCGCTACACCAACCGACGTCACCATCGCTGCAGACTACGCGAAGATCCTTACTACCTTCGGAAGAAAGGAAGAGGCAGAGCAAGTGTTAGAACGGACTATGAGGGAGTGTGAACAGGCGTTGGGGAAGTGTGACGAGACTACGATCCTGGCGGCGGTGGAGTTGGGGAAATTGTTCTTCACCCACTCTAAGTCAGATGAAGCCACAACCTGGTTCGAAACTGCCCACATCCGCTGTTCCTTCCTCCCACTCTCCCACCCCCTCACTCTCGCCGTGCATCAGCACCTCCCCGAACACACTGCCACCTTCTTCTCCACCTGTAAGAATTCCCTCGGTCCCGGCCACCGGAGCACCCTCCAGTCTGGGCGTCTTGTTGCGTCAACCCAACAACCGACTGAGGCGGTAGAGACACTGCAGTGGGTACTGGAGCAGAGTAAGAGGTACCTTGGTGAGGAGGGGAAGGAGACGTTACGGACTGCCGAGGAACTGGCGAAAGCGTTGGAAGCAGCTGGGAGGGGGGAGGAGGCGAGCGAAGTGTGGAAAGAGGTGAAGGAGGGGAAGAGGAGGACGAGGGGTAGGGGGAGAGGAGGGGTTTAAGAAATTGATGTTTTCGGATATATTGTTTTTTTGGTTGGTAAGGAATACTGGGTCTGGAAGTGTTAGTGGATCCATGTGGAGTTAATATTGATACCCTCTTGGGGTAAGGTGGTATGTAATGTCCTAGGTTTTGGAAGTACTATAGAAAATGCAGATCCGCTTTCTAGACTTAATGATTGGTTTTACAACGTCCCATCAGCTAGTCTACCATTACTAAATCGGTGGTGTGATTATGGTGGGATCTCGTCTAGGAAAAATACTCCGCACTACCCTTTCCTTTCGCCATACTAGCTGGCTGCAAAGGTTTATGAGTTGATTCCTCAGCACCGAACTGCATTTATTCGCCAGTGCGTCTGGTGGCGTCTCGGGAGTCGAATACGATACTTACATCAATTTTGCCGTTCCCAGTGGTAACTGAATATATTAGGATTTTGCAGGTGGAAAACTCGCAGCAGCGTCATATATCCAGTTCCAATCAATCTTGGGAGCGACCAGCTATGAACTATAGATGAATACTTTGAAACCAAGATGTCATGAAGTATCACTCAGTTGCTGCATAGAACGCTCTGATGTGGCTTAGTAATTATAACATGCAAAGGAAACTCAAAACTATGTATGATGTGTAAATTCGACAGCCTGAGGATATAAATACTCCAGGTCAGCCAAGTACGCGTTGAATTTTGAAGTCCGACACCCCATATCAGCGACAAATCAAAAGTTTGGTGACTACGCCAAAGTTAGACGACGATTCAGAGACCTGGTATTATCAAACAGGGGTCTCCGATAAGCGCCCTTGTGACGTATCAATAGTTTGGTAACTGGAGTCATGACGGTAGGAATGAAGGATGTAGTTACCTACCTAGGTAGGGGTATGATGAAAGTCAATATTGAGTATGGGATTCGGTGATCAACATCCATACAAGAACCCTCGCTACAATTGCCATATATGTTGCAGGAAGCCCTAAGGTTCAGTGCATGGTCGTGACTGTCTCATTAGACTTCACACCATGACTGTCCATTTTAGACTTCACACGATGCTCGCCCTCATGCTCTTCATACTTAAGACGCACCTTTGTCCGTCTCTCTTGTACCTACAATCAACTCACTCATTCACATCAACAATATACGTAATTTTCGTTACATCCGTCATACCTACCGCTGCGACTCTCTACACACCAAAGTTGGAAGACTATTCAATGAGACCTGGTGGCTACGGTGGTGTTGAACAGAGATGAAGTACCGCTACTGTTGAACAGAAATGAACGGACTTGAGACTCCATCTAGAGAAATGGTCTTGGAACCGGCGAGACTTGTGGTAACTACGTGAAAAAAACCCCTCAGGAGTGCTATATAACATTAGAGACCGAGCCACTAACACGAGACGAGACGAGACAAGTTTCAGCAGATCCCGGGACCTCTTGTTCCACCCTAGATTGCATTGCGCGGCCACGAGACTTAGAGCAAAGCTCCGGCAGTAGGCGCGGAATATCTCATCCATATGTTTCGTATTTGAGCGTACGATCTGGGTAAAGTTCACAATGCATTTGATCATCGCTCAACCACTATCTAGTCTCCTCACTAACTAACCCTCATGGTCTGGCAGCTTCAACCGCATGAACCTCTGAAGCCCCAGAGGAAATAGAGTGCGGTACAATGACAACACGGCGGAATGATCTTTGTCAGTTGCTCTTGGCTGAAAAAGTAGTCATGAGTTGTCACTCACGGAATCCCGGGATGTCCTTGTTATATATCCTGTGGAAAGTGACTCAGAGTGGCGAGTGGTGAAGCATCAAAGTTTTCTCTCATAATTCTCTGTATATAAATCGAGACTTTCTCCTTCTCTCCTTCTCTCCACTGTATCATAGAATCAATACATAGTTCTCCCCTAAGTACTATAGCAACAGTCCTGTGGCTCAAAAATCCGTCCCGGGATATCTCGTCTTGCAGCTACAACTCACCTACGCTGGACGAAGTCTCGCCCTATCCAGATATCTGGTCACGTGTTGAACACTAGTCACATCTACAGTGAACTTATGGGTAAATATAAATAATACCAAGGAAACTCAAGGTTGCGATCACGGTGATGAATCTGGTGAAGTGGTATCAAATATATGGGGAAAGTTGTATGTTTGGATGAATAACATTCGTCTATATTGCGTTAAACACCTTTCGTGAGGGAATCAAACTTTGACTGTCCCTGTGGGCTCTGTGAACTGTAGCAGATCCTAATTTTGATGACACCACAAATGGTCACTCTGCATTGACCATTATTTGACAACCATTAGTAAAAGAAACGTCTTAGACTATTACTTGGAGAATTATTGAAAGGGTTATCTTGTGGAACCTTCAATTGATATTGATCTTCATGGCCGAATGATGATGATTTAGGTTTTTTCAGGGTACCCATTACCATGTAATTTAAGTGATTTTCTGAGTTTGTTACATTCGTGATTGTCAGGCGATCGCGGTGTAGTGGGACACAACCAAAATATTGGACAAAACTGATCGACAACTAAAAGTTTATTAAAAGCTGTCTGTACAACCGGCTGGGCTATACCATTAGAACATCCGAAACTGATGCGCACTATCTATATTGGTCTTGAACCTGAAATTGAAATTTAAACATTAAACTGAGTTAGATGCATCTACGGTCATCATTGATTCGGGAAATGGAGAGCTTGGAGCGTGGAGTCTTGAAGCACTAATGTTGCACCCCGTTTGGGGTTTAGAGTTGTGCGGACGCAGGCCCATCCGTGTAGAGTCGAATAGAGCATGTTTCATGTTTCTCAGATGTTGCGTGTCTAGCGGCAAGAGTTGTAATGAGTGGCACCGGCATGCCCGAATATTTATCCGAAGATTCTCTGTATATATCTTCCTCTTTCTCTTTATTTCTTCTCTCGGTACTATAATCTATACACGCCCACGGTTCTCCCCTCCATATCGCAACAGAAATACAGTGATAGCGAGTGATATATGCTGACCCCATTTTTTTCTCAAGACAACCCTGTCAGCGGTTAGATTCTGATTAATTAAGTCTTATTGATTTCATATGTCGCTGAGGGCGTTTATAATGGGGGACGGTGGGAAGTTTGGAGACTTGAAAATCTGGCGCATAATTATATTATACCTCCGTTGGGTGAGGCAATGATACAACTGCGTGGCAGCCTTTTTCCGCCAAAATACCTCATGCCACGACCTTGTACCCCATGTCCGTGGATCAAGCTAGTTTAAGATTTGTCTAGTTACCACACCTAAAGATTGGATATGATCTAGAGGGTAGTGGGACAGGGCCAAGGTGGTGGGATGGCGTCATATTTTTTCAACATGGGGGTTACGACTCGGTGGAGAAAGTTTGATTTTACGAGTGGTGTCCAAATAAATCCTGGGATTCTCACTTGATCTATGGAGTAAGAGGTTGTGTGACAGGGTCATACCCTGTACCAGGACCCCGCGATGTAGAATACTGTACTAGCGGATGAGGTTGGGACGAGTCAGGAGTGAGTATCCCAAAAGATTTTATAACAGATTTGGCCCGGTTTTGACCATCCTGTGATTGGAAAAAAGTGTCAGCAATAAAAAGTGCCCCAACCTCATCCGCTGGTCAGGCGCAACAACCTCGGGGCCGTATCCTGTCTCACCACCATCCCGTCTCACAGCCAAGTACGTTGTCCTACAACCTTGCGGATAAAGTCCAATCCAAAGTGTGATAACTAGACAATTTTAAAATGCAGACTTTGTCTACAGACATGAGGTACGAGGTTGTGGCACGGGGTATCTTGGCAGAAAAAGGGCCCCATACAATTTGAGTTGTTTCCGGTTGCTATAGGGAGCCCGTATACTTAAGTATGTAGAACATGGGTTACATTCACTGCTCCAGTTGACGTACAGCTGAGCGACGCTAAAACTAGCATTCCCGCTGAGCCGCACCTTAAGTAGTCGACTGAACCTTCCCTACTTACACGTGCTATTGTTTAGTGTGTTGCGATCTGAAGTTGGAATAGGAAATTTTGATAGTTGTTGGTTGTACCTTTCTTCACTGTGAAGCTGCAGCAATGCGGGGATGTCTAATGTCCGACAATTATGTGGATTATAAATTAACCAGTATGGTAACACCGCTCATGAATGAGAGGTGAAATTTGGCGAGTGATACACTATGACCTAATAGATTTTATTTAGAAAGCAGATGTTCGTATATCACGTGATGCTGTTCTGGAACTCGGAGAGAGTTTTATCTCACACCCTCGCCAACTGTAAATCGTCGCGGGGGTTGCCTGGTGCAGAGTTGGAAGATTTTGGGCACTTGGGAAAGTATCAGTCGTGGTTGCTCATATGTCGCAACCTCGGCGTGTGGTAAAAGATTAACTTCACCACCGAAAATAACTCATGTACAGAGGCTCTGCGGTCTCATCACCTGCAAGAACTATACAAAATCGAACGGGCCAATGATAACGGAGACCGGCGAGCAAGTACGGAAGTTCATCGCGTACCTGCCAACGAAGCCGCGAGGCTGTGTATCTTCGGAATTTATGATTTGTGACTATAACCCCATTGAACTTCTGCCTGAAGTCTTCATTCTGACCGAAATTGCTTACCGCGCGTGTTTATAAACCACTATTTGGTACTTGGATTTATGCTAGCGGCTTAATGTGACCTGAAGTGATACTTCAGGAGCGTTCCCCGCCACGTAGAAGTCACGGAACTTTATCCCGCCCCGAGTATATCGACTTCTAGCTGCTAGTAAGTTGGCATCTGTAGCCTACTACTTAACAGGGAAGATCGACCATTGGGGAGAGCTTTGGAAAAAGCCGATCCCGCTAGCGGTCATGTTACTGAGTTGTTCAAATTGCAGCGCGAATAGTACCTAGCTGCCGGTAATAAAATTGCGGAATTAAATGTGCGTTATTGTGTTCGGGGATTATAGGGTGTGGCAGTGACAACGTTCAAATATTACAACCTCACCTTGCATCGTCGTGTGAGAGTCACTGCTGGATGTGACGGCATCTCTTATCGTTACATTTCATTGATAAGAGTGTCAAGGACTGAGGTATGAACAATTCAGCACATCTCATGTTTCCGTTTCTTGTTTGATCTTTTCATAAACATTATACCTAGTGTGATGGTGATGTTGGTGATGTGTTATTATACGTGGCTAGAAGTCAGACTTAGGTATCTAAAATTATAGACGAGGCTACATCTTCCGGTTGCCAGGAGTGAACCCAGCCAGTTGTCCAATATTGCCATTCTGGTAATACGGTCACATACACACATTATATCCCTCTCACACTGTGAGCTCATTTGGATGTTATTAGTATATAACAAAACCCAAAAAAATCGGCCGTTCAGATGTTCTTTCCCGAACACCACAGTCACTTCACATCCCCGACGTACACCGCATAGAAAATCAACCACGCGTTATACAAGCTACCGGCCAAAGAACTGGAATAACGCCGTTTCTGTCAGACAATGCTCGAATGTTTGTCTGTCGTTCACTTATTGGTACATATGTAACTCAAATGTAGTTCCAGTCATCGCCGAGCGAGACCCACCTTCTTCACCAACCATAATTGAGGAACTTATCGAAGCCAATGCGGATGTTTGGGAGTTGTACTTAAATAATCAATTCTGTGCAGTCGGTTACCGGGCTTCTGCCGCAGAATTTGACAGTACATACAGGGACTTTGCTAAGGTATATTCCACATCTGTTCATATGATCTCACACTCTAACCCGCGAAAAACGTGTAGCAATGCTATCTCTACCTGGTCGAATACGCCCGCTTCTCCGCCATCCGCGGGCTACAAGACCCAGCTACCCACACTCAAGCTGGCATGAAGAACTTAACCGACGAACTCCCTCATAAGCTGAGACACGCGGAAAAATTGTTCAACAAATGTATTGACAAGATGGGGATTAATGCGGAAGACCTGCGGAATGAGAGACTTTCACAAGCGATATCAGGTTACACGGCTTGGTTGGAACTAAATGCAATGAGGGATGATGTTTTCTCAAATTATGTCAGGATGATTCCTTGTATTTGGGTTAGTAGATCCTACAAATAATTATGAGGGGTCATAAGACTGGACAACTGATACGTTCAATAGGGTTGGCATCAGATTGCATGCCACTTGAACAGGCAGGGACCTGGTACGCATCAACCATCACAGGATTTTGAGAGCTGAACTTACATGCTGATACATATATAGGTGAGAATAATTCATTGTTCTACAACCACTGGTTCGAGGAGAGCATGCGGAGTCAGCCAGCAAGAAAACTTTCTGGTAAGTACTTCCATTTTCCCTGCGTTTGTTAGGCAGCTGAGTAACATGAAATCAGCGTACCTGGAGGCCAACCGTGGTGACTATGAATGCTGGGCCAACTGGAAGAAATGGAGCGCTGGGTTTCGACAGGCGTGTTTATTCGAGATTGCGTTTTTCGATGCGGCGTTCAGGCGAGATCTTGTGACTTGACTACAGGAACTTCTAGAATCATTATGTAGCTTGGATTTTCTTTTTATCCTATCATTATCTTATCTATTGGGGTACCGAATGGCATGTAATTTGCGTGTGGGTAATGCTATGTATATAATAATGATTAGAGTGGAAGTATTTGTTCATGTGCTACATGCGCAGCTCAACCGCATAGCGGGAAGTTTGCATACTCGTGCCAGAGATTATCGTGATATGTGGGTTAGGGTTTTCTTAATGTCTACTTCCTGCGCTACCTTCGTAAGGTCAACAACGGTGCGAATGAGGTACTCAATGACAACTGATGCATGTTAATACATTCATCCAGACGGGATGACCAAGAAATACACTCGACTGACGGTGGAAGAGGTACTTTCTGACACAGGATTCCCAGTTCTTTCACACACTTTAGGAGAGACGTACTGTGAATTAGGGATAAATCAAATACAATTGTATTCTTATCTACTAAGCGATTAAGATCAAATAATAATGATATTCATTTGAAGGCCGAGCAGGTACAGCTGCGTACCACAGAATCGAAGTAACAATGGTTAGACCACTAATATTTACCATTAGGCCTAGGAGCAACCGTATAATTTATACTTCAAGTTTATCCTACTCATGTATAGGCGGTTAAGAGCATTGAGTTCGTTCAGGATATTCCGTAATAGGTTAACATCCTGTAGATAATTTACACATTTCAATTATTAACCATCACTCGCACAGCTGCTACAGCTTCTCGACCTGATTTCCATTAGAAGGGATATATTTGTCTCGGCATACAATAGCATGAAGTTTAACTGGATGCATATATTAGTACGTTCCAAACTTGGTGATGTGATTCTGGCTATCAGAATTAGTCAGATCTTCAGTGGTAAGATACTAGCGCGGTTTTACTTCTAGAGTAGTTCGTTTCCATCATCTACGGCCATCTAGGCTCGGCTATAATGGATCAAGGCTAACCGGAACTCTGATTCTAACGCAAGTTTTCACATGGGTTGGGAGAGTAATTTTTAATGTAGGTGTCTCATTGGGCTATGTAAGAACGTGCGGGGCAGCACAATTGGCATCGCGAATTTGTGGAGGCTCGTCACTTCAAACATGGTTGCTTGTAATTGTTTGTTTAAACATTAACCCAACTGGCACGACATTATCTATGTTCCGACTGGGTGGCGAAGAAATCGGCTTTGGGAATAAGTCAGCTGGTTTGTGAATAAGTCGACTGATTTGCGAATAAGTCAACTTTGTGAACCAGCCGACTAAACAATGAACCTCAGTCGACTGGGAGATAAAGTCCTCAACTTTACCATTGTCAATTGCACATGGTGGCTATGGAGCATGGGCACATGGGGAAATGGCAAATACGTGGGCATTGGCAACGGCTCAATCTGGTGATCTGTGTGGGGACACTATGAAGTACTATGGATCTATGCAGCCCAGTAGCAGTGTTCAAGTTCCCAGTGGGCTGGGCGGGACAGTTTCAGCACATAACAGGCTGGGCTTGGGCCCGGCCAGTTTGGCTTTCTGGCTTTTACACAGCTTTTCCAGTTGCAACAATTATCATTTCATAGCCTTCTCTGCCATACACACCATTGTATACATGGCACTTTTTTATTCTCTATCTATCTTGCTATCTATTGATGTAAACTCAGGGTTCGCCAGGAAGCGCTCACTGCTCATCGCCTACTGGTGGCTCTGCTCACCCTCCGGCTGGAGAAGGCATGGGAATGCTCTTGAAGACGTGAATAAAGTGCTATTTGAGAGGAGACAGCATTGGTTGAAGATGGTGCTGCTCTTAGAGAAGTTAATGAAGTGCACTTTGAGATGGAAGCAGGCTGAAGATGCCGCGAGCTGGAGACAGTGCTGGTTGGAGATGGCACAGGCTGCAGACGCCGCCGGTTGGAGATGGCACTGGTTGCAGATGGCGCTGCTCTTGGAGACGTAAATGAAGTGCACTTGGAGATGGAATCAGGCCGAAGATGCTGGTGCTACTAAAGCATACCACTTTATAGTACAGTTGACTGCATGGTAAAGTTGAGGACTTTATCTCCCAGTTGACTGAGGTTCATTGTTCAGTCGGCTGGTTCACAAAGTTGACTTATTCACGAATCAGTCGACTTATTCACAAAGCAGCCGACTTATTCAC
>Ga0307512_10005682_pt1 | contig 12882 bp, 13 predicted proteins | sample 14_EM_MG_FD_200267 | JGI IMG/M metagenome (GOLD analysis project Ga0307512, IMG submission 200267) | Populus trichocarpa ectomycorrhiza microbial communities from riparian zone in the Pacific Northwest, United States - 14_EM | ecosystem: Host-associated > Plants > Roots > Unclassified | place... | reverse complement strand
ATCTTTGTGAGCTGTGTAAGTAACAATTTTTGTCTCTGCGGCGTTGTTTTTTACCGTTTCCTAGGACATCATTTCCCTTCTTGTCCAAGGCATGGGGGGAAGTATATCGGCGTCCAACCAGAACGACCAAAGCCAAGCCGAACTAGTTCGTATTTGCCGTTCTGCTACCACAAACCTTCCAACTAACACAACGTGCTACGCATCAGGGCGCTCACATCGCCCTCGGGGGTACTATATTCCAGCTAGGTATGTGTAATCAACTGAGTCTGTTACTGAGCGGGTCACTTATTTGCGACTAGTGGCCATCGCCGTGTATTGTGCTTTGGCGGCGGAGTTCCTCTACCGCTTCATGTGGGATCGGCCAGTTCGGCGCTCTGCCCCCGTGCCAGGCGAAATTGCCCGTGGCGCGACGGACAGTCGCCTGAAGCGCATGCTCCAAGCGATGTTTGTCATGACGCTACTCATCGTTATCAGGTACTTTCATTTTTTCTACTGTTTCTGTTTTCTGTGGACCCTGATGGCCTTTAGGACGATCTACCGGGTAATCGAATTCGTGGATGGATGGGATGGAACGATCATCTCGACTGAGTGGATCTTCGGTAGGTGGTCATCGATGGTGGCCCCCCTGCCTCGAGTCATACAGTCATAATTGACGACCTTTCAGACGTATTCGATGGCGTGATGATCACCCTTGCGATGTTTGCACTGAACCTCTTCCATCCCGGCATTTACTTGCGAGACCCAGACCATTCAACTCTCTCCCGGACTGGCCCTGAGGAGGTTATTCTCGAAGATCGTCTCAAGATGAGCCCACCTGTGATGAGGGACAGGTCCTCCTCTGTATCCCGTCATGCCCGTACGCATGCCATGCCCTCTACTTCTGCATAGGCCCCAGGTAAAAGGATTCCTTCCATCGTGTTTTTTTTCCCTTCCGCATATGAATTAATATATGGACTGAGTACCCTCTATTACTACACGACATACGATGTTGGACTATTCTCTTTGTGCTTCACCAGTACCCCCCACGGATGGGATCTAGTATTTTATAGGCATTCGGGCATGTATGGGTCAAATGCTAATCAAGGACTTGATACCCTCTCCGAACCATCAGGAAGAAAGTCATACTAGCACGGTCCATCCCTTGAAACGCGTAACCAAAATCCCCAGCGATACACCTCTAATAGATCAGCAAACATCCACTTCTAAGGTCTACTCTAAATGTCGGAAACTCCAGGAAACCATCGACAGGATAATCGTGCCCGTCGCCCAGTCGAGCCTTGCAGCATTGAAATCGGTCACGCCCGCGATCGTAGCTGGCACAGCGAGCGCAAGTTCCCCTGCAATGGCAGAGAGAGATCGAGCAACCTCGAAGAGAGATAAGTGGTAGTTTTCAAGATGCCGCGTAGTCGTGCCGGAGCTAGCGCCCCTCCAAGTTGCGACTCCTCAGGCCTCATGTCGTGCACCATGTGTGCATGTCCTGTGCCAAGATAGTGTATCCCACTGATTCACGCCAGTGAGCCACGTGTGTCTTCGATCAAAGAACTCGAGCAACGGTAGTGGAAGTGGTAATCATGAAGGCAGAAATGGTGCGACGCGAAAGCGCTGCCATATTTGGCCCGATTCTCGCATTTGGGGCCTTGGCCCCGGGCATACCATAAGCGGACTGACTACGACCCTTTTTTTCGTGTATTGCGTTTATGTTGCATACAAATACAGTACAGGACGAGGTGACCGCAACAACGCAATCTATGGACATGTGGTAGCAAGATAAGTTACGTTCCTGGACTGGACAAACGCCGTCCGCCGTCCGGTGGCCTTGCCGTGACCTTGTGTAATCAGGCCTAATCAGGCCTTAATCAGGCCTAATCAGGCCTTAATCAGGCCTAATCAGGCCTTAATCAGGCCTAATCAGGTCCCACCGTCACGCACTGCAGCTCACCTCACGCTGATATTTCCCACTTTCAATTGGACTTCGGCATCCGGTAATTTCTGGTTTTCAGGTCACAGTCTTCCCGCCGCACTCTCACCTACCAAAGACCAACGTCGTTTCTGGCAAAGGCTTCATCCAGGTGGGTCTCCACCTAGAAACGCGCCATTTATTCCTCGTTCTCAGTTCTCATTTGACCACTTCAGATCTGGCTCGAAAACACCGACTTTTCAGTGGTAGTCTGGTAGACCCGACCGTAAGAAACGGGCATCTCACAAATTTCGTCGTCTACTCTCATCCTGACTGATCTTCCCGTTCAGGCTGAATTCAATGTCCTCCCGCGCGTGGGGCATTTGTCTTATTCAGCGTTGCGCCCGGATCCACCCTCCTGAGCCTAACTGCGTTGCGGCTATCGGGGAGACCTCTGGGGAATATATTTCATCCCACTAAAGTGTGTTGTATTGAGACTTGTAATGCACGTTTCATACTAATCGTCCGCTAGCATCTCCACTGTAGTGGATCTTTTAGAGTCAAGAATTTCTCCTGGGCACCTGACAACGAAAACACTCCTTTTCATGGATACGAACTTTAAGGTTTCGAGTGCGTCCAAGACATATCTATCGGGCACGAGACTTTCTTATGCCATCCACCGCAGCTTCATCTCCAAGAACTACGTCAAAACATCTACGCCTGATCATCTATACTACGTGTGCAAACACAACCCAAGGTCTTCTACGATTCGGCCGTTGCGGTGCCATCAACCCATCGCGTCCCATCGCGTCGTGCAGCACCGCAATTTTGACGACTTCTGATTCGAATGCTTCCGCGCTCCCACAATGGACCTTCGTAATATCCAGTCGATGGTCGCTACGGTACTCTGATTGATCATGCCTTCCAGTGGCCGCAGTACTGACTTGTTCCGCTACCCAGCAACGAGAGCTTCAACGACAACAACACGCTCATCGTGCTTAGCTTCGACAAGAACGAACCATACACCTAAAACAACCGTATCTTCACGTTGCTCTTGGAAGCGCCGTTCTCGACAGCGCGCGAGGCACCCACAACTTTGACACAATACACACCTCACCCCCTACTCTCCGCCGCCGTTGAGGCAAAATGGGGCCTCGAGTCGCTTGGTCGTGCTGATACCAACAAGTGCGTCTTCTGCTGCTGCTTTTCCCCTCGTTCCCCCGACTCTTATCTCGCCACGTCCTGCAGGACCCTCTCAAACATCTTCTTCGTCGCTGACGCAACTGGTTATGCAATTACGAACGTTTCAATGTCCAATACCCTCACAAATGCCACTGGCGCGATTCTCAACCCGCTCAACTCAGGACTATACGTGCCTTTCGTCGTGCCGAACACATCCGCTATTGGCTTGTAGGCGGACCCCGTCTTCATCGAATCCGGCCTGAATCCAAGCTTTACGGCGACGGTCGCACCGGCTCCGGTCAACCCCACAACGCAGAACAACACTATACCCTGGGTGGACCCGGGCAAGGCCTCGGACGCGATGCCGTCGAACAGCAGAAGCGGGAAAGGAAAAAGTAAACGTGGAAACGGCGCGATGGACGTAAGGGAAAGCATCGTCGTGCTACCGGGTTCGGCGCGATCCTTGCTGGTGTTACGATACTTCTGGCTTAAGCGGACTGGCCGTGGCCGGGTGGCCATTTATTCATTTTATTGTGTTGACGGTGTAACGCAGAACTACATGAATGCGTTGACAATGTCAGTGTGCATCGCTGTGTTGTCTATTCTTTCACGAGCACAACGATGGCGACACAAGATACGAGTTACTAAGTTACTTGATCGGCGGGATATCGACATGGCATGGGTAATCCAAACGTCCCAGCAATTTGCTCATTCCAGGTCTCATCATTATCCATCATTGACGAATGTCGATGAACATCGGAAAATAGTGCAGTTGAATAGCTCCGCTAAACATAATTAATTCCCGGACGGCGCATCATTTATTTTATGTTTCGCCTCGTTTGCATGGGGTGGAACGAGTCAACTTCAGTTGGTTCGCTCCCGTTCGGTATGGAATACTTGCTCATATACTCATTTCCAAAATCAGTCCAAAGCCTGTTCGATGTCCTTTATTACCTTAGACTATGGTCCACATGCATCATGGATACAGTGTACCAGTTATTGTAAGGTAACACGCGTCACATTCTCGATTTCCTGGCCCCCGTGGACCCTGCCAGTCTAGGCGTCGTTGTACATCATTTTACGATTCCCCAGAATATCTCAGCATGCTACCCCAAGACGTAAACGTCGAAAGACGAAATCCCATAGTCGTCTTCTCGACTAGTCTGCAAAAAGAGAAGGCCAATACAACTAATATATTAGTTAATGACATAAAGAATTGAAGCGCACGCACATTCAAACCCAGGATCCTCTCCTCATCAATCATAACACCGTCGTAGAGATACTTATCCTGGGTCACAATCTCGACATAAGGTAACGACGACCGCACGTCCTCATCGAATACAGAACCCGCAGTGATCACACTATCCTCCACATTAACGGTCATCCGATTTCCATTCGGAAGCTGTTTGGTCCAGTTTCCCTCCTGCGTCTGCCCACTCTCAGCCGCCAGCGCGCGAGCGGCACGCACGGCGTACGGATTGAAGTCTTGCACTATGATCGATGTCGGCATACTACCTTCCAACACGACTGCGCGTTGGCCTGCCGTCGTTGTTTTCCAAATCATCAAGGTGTCCATCACGAACCAACGCGTCATACCAGGGCCCCACTCAGACCATAGCACCTGCACGGGCGTGGGCGGCTCCGGAACGGGGACGGAACAGAAAGGCGCACATGCGCGGTACGCCGCGGGGATGTGCGCAAGGAGCGCATGACGGTGAACGATGAATGTGAGCCGCTCCTTCACATAGTCGTGGCCGTAGGGGGACATCCAAAGATTGAAAATAATGATTGCATCTTCTGCCCTGTCACGGAATGGTCGATCAGACGGGGCTGGGATGGCAACAGGACCTGAAGTGGAGGGGTTTGGTTCTGCGCGACACCTGAGGTCATATAGTGAGGTGTCTTGAGTGAGCAGAGGAAAGTGGAGCACGCATAGAGTCACCAGGTGTGGTGCATCATCACCATCAGCGACAATCTTGACTAACTCGACCGTATTTTGTATCAAGTTGGGCATCACGAGGATGTCTTGCGAGAGGAAAGTAAAATCTGTGTAGGCTCCCCATTGGGGAGACCGAACCTAAACATATGGTATGGTATAAGCGATGGTGGATGGGATGTGCTTCAAATCTCGAAAAACTCACACAATGAGCCTCGCCCTTTTTCCAGCGCACCAGAAAGGTCATGTCCTCATTCTCATCCGATCGCCCGATAAAAGTGAGAAAAAGAACGAGGAAGTCCCCAACGATTTCAATCGAGACATTGCGGTCGCCAAGAGGAAGACTCTTCGCAGCGATGAATATGACGGGTTGCTCGGCAAGGGGATGAGGCAAGCCGGTTGAAAAGCTCAATAACTGTAATTGCAGGATCGTATTCCCGCCGGAAGGGCCATGCACATCCTCCTTCCTTCTCTAAAGTCAAACTCGTGACAGAAAGGAGCAGGAAACCACGCACGCCGTCAGAACCGCTATCAGATCGTGTTCGTGCACTGCGAGTCCAAAGTCTAACATCTCTGCTTCAAGGCTAAAGTCCTTCCACTTCAATTTTTGGTCCTGTGCACTTGAGAGAGACGGAACAGCAATGTAGGAATAACCCATCGTAGTTTCGCGGTTTGCACTGTAGTGTTTCCTGCTGAGAAAGAATGCCCCACCAGTAAAATCATATAGGCCGGTGGTCTCGAATGGCACGGAGGCTTGCAAGGACATGCGAAAACCGAGCACTTTCCACGCTTCTTCCCGGTGCTTGAGAATGTGGAGTCGTTCGGGATAACACAAACCCGGGCCACTGTCGTCTCTAACTGCACAGCGTTCCATCTGAATGAGATAACGCAAGATAGAGTCTCTGCACAGGTCGTACAAGGTCCGACAGGTACGCCCACATGATATGATGTCTAGGGGGGGAAGGGATAGAAAGATGCGGACTATGAGCTCCGGAGGGATCTGAAGCAAATAAACTCGTTGCGGGGCATGGGGAGCATCGACAGAGATTGCTTGGTGCGAAGGTGTGGTGTTCTGAGCCGGACATCTATCGCTACCCATGTGGCCTCGAACGGGTGAGCCTTGTGGGACATCTTCGCAACCTTGTAAACCCCGTGGATTTATGGCCGATAATTCGGTATTATGATGAGGGTCAACGTTTTCAGATACAAGGGACGCTAGTGGGGGTTGCGAAGCAAGATTTGTTCACAAGCGACAAGGTCAGGAAAGTCACCTCAACCGTCACAGGTAAAGAAAGCATCACTCACTTGGCTCGTGAGATGTCCTCAAAAGCATTGCCACGCTAACGATTTGTGGATCAGTGTTATTAGCAGGCGACAAATCTTTTCATATGTCCTCTGTGAGAATAAGAGAAGTCATAACACGCTAAGTGCTTACGACATAAATCCGTGTGTACCTCCGTGTTGGAACCCTGGAGGTAGTTTGCCACTACATCCAGTTGGAGGGTTTCCAGAGACTGTGAATGTAAGCAATACGATCCAAAGTATTATATGATGTTTGCTCACATCACTATCACAAATTCCGCTAATCTGGGCCAGGTCCTCATCGTAGACAAGAACCATATCGCATTCGGGCGTCCGCTGCGAGGTCCAAGTTACCAAGTATGAAGCCATCACCGGAGTCTTCATTACTCACCCCAGCGACATAGCCGAAGATAAGGTGAAGAGGGTCCTGATACTTCGAGAGATTGAATAAAAACTTAGACACAATAAAGAGGATACTTCACCGTAGAAACGGTGGGTATTGAAAGAAGTTCCACCTCAGGCCCAGAGTCCCAGTCATTCCTGTCCACACCTATTGAGGGCTTGGCTGCTGCTATGAGATGCTTCGGCAATATCCCAAGGGTACGAGCAACACGGAAACCTCGGATGAATATGCATTGATTCTCAGCTAGGTTCTAACAGAAACAAAAACACAGCCAAAGATGTCTCAGGATCGTTCAATTTGCGCTTACAAATGGCACGCTAACATACCTTTCCACTAGGCCCTTGGTTTAATACTACACCCCGAATTTGTTCGGGAGAGACCTGCCAGCTAATTCTACCTTCAGGACCAGGAGTCACCTCGACGCCAAATGATACCTCTACATCGAGCTGGTTTTCCAAGAAAGTAACACTGGTCCAAGATCTTGCGCGATCGCAGCCAGTGACTAGGATGAGTTCCTCCGTCTGCTCGATTCCAAGTTCAAGCTGTCGAGCAAAAGCGAACCATCGATCGATGTGAGTCACCATCCATTTGCCAAAGGCCTCTCGCGCGCAAGAGTGTCCTGACGTTGAGCGGGCACTGGAAGGGATAATACTGCTCCTCCTCGTCTATTTTTGCACGAAAATGAGGCCCGCGGGCAGTCATCTGGGCTGAAAAAATATCAGTGGTAAAAAATCCCAAACAATGCGTCGCAACTACCCAAATGCCTGAATATCTGGTTCAGTGGCCGCCATATCGATCCCAACTGAATAGTAATGGCCGGGACTGAGCGTGCCGCGGGTAATATGATCTGACAGTTTAGGGATAAGTGGTTCATGGTATTCCGGTACACCAGACTTGTGAGATGGATGGTCCGCAGGAAAAAGGGCATTGAAAAGGCGGTAGAACCTGCCTTCACGTATGAAACCGACGTCGCCAATCTCCACAAGGCTATACAGCCTCGACGGACTGGGCTCCCACAGGGCATAGCCGTATGAAGGATATTTGAGAGCGAGTTGTCCACGGAAGATGTCGTAGTGGGTCATTGGCGGGGTGGGGATCAAAACACTCTCATGGCGCCAACTTGTGAGAAATCGATTATGTATTATTAGAAGTCTGCTAAAGGCAGTCAAATCACGTACCGACAAGGTTGGATAATCCAGTGCCCGCAATTAGCGCCCCATCAAGTTGCAATACCCTACATCCTGCACCGTGCGCACACGCCTTGGCCCAAGATAGCACAATTCAGGCAGGAAAACAGTATGGGTCAGTGGGTAGGTGGTTGTGGCACGATGAACGCGAAAGAGGACACCGTTGTTGCTGTCGTCGTGGCCTGGGGATATCAACCCGCCGCGCCGAAGTCATGCACGTCTAGGTCACGTGGTAGTTGATTGTCTCACCCCAAAAAGGAAACCGTCTCGATGAGGACCGCGTCGAGATCGGGGCGTGTGGAACGATATAGTACCGAAGTGTATTACTAGCCAGTACCACACTGTATTGTCACAACCTAAGGCCAACAGATTGGTGGGCTCGAGTGAGTAGAAGATAACACAATGAAGTGTACTATCTAGGTCAGCACAGGTGTAATCTAAGAGCCTAAGTAAAGGTCTACACGTCAGTAGCGGCGCATGCAGATACCACGAGAACTGAGGTGGACGACACTACCTACTGGGCTTTACATACAGTGTAGACTGGATGCCCCTTGAGCGAGCATCGGGCATATCAGTAAGGTAGCAGAAGTGTAGAGACTAGCTAGGTGCAAAAGGTTAGTGGCGTGACTGCGTGAGGAGAAATATCGCCCGCATTTGAGGTATGCACCATGGGTATGGCTATGGTAATCGGGCCTTATCTAGGCGAGGTCAAGGGCGAGGTCCGGAGCACCGACGGTTCCGTTCCGGGCTCACTCTGACATGTATGGATTCGGCAGTACTAGTGATTCGGCGTGCAAGGGCAAAACGGTGAGCGCAAGCCACATAGACTCTAGCAGTATCAGGGATCATCTCATACTACGATCGGCTCTCGTTAAGACATTCGGATTAATATTACTGTACAAGTAAACTACCAAAAAAAAGGGCTACGGGCCGTTCATAAACTACATCATGGCACGGAAGTACGAATTACTACTAAATAAAAAACTAGAACATCGATGACCGGGAAAGCGTCATTTTTACTAAAGAAAGTGACCAGAGGGCGGCACATGAACGCTTGAGTCTGCGAACACGAAGGACTCGGACATGCAACGCGATTATCGTTGCAATGACAAAAACACAGCAGGTGAGGACAATCATCAGAGATTACCAATTTACCATATCATAGGAACGACACCAAAGTGGTATAGTGAATTGAGTACTGTACAGAGTCTGATTGAAGTTCTGTGTTTCGAAAATCCTCTGTGCGCGATTTTGAAAACGTAAAAGGTGATCCAATTTGCTTTAAGGGAGAAGAATCATGCTACTGTATTTATCTGATTGGGAGAGGGCCCGATCACAAGCAATCGGCGGATCATCGGCCTGTCGCGCTGGTACCGCAATTGCGGTTGCGCCTTCCAAAAATTTTACGGGTATTTATGCTGCAGTAGGCACTGACGAGGTGGATACAGTACGGCCTTCACCGGTTCACCTATGGGGCATTCACATTCCCAGTTCGAGGGCACGTGTGTGAGCCTCAGCTCTCAGCCTTCAGGATGTGTGCTTGGTGGCCACGGGAAACCGGTGAGGCGAGGTGCTGCGGCGGGATACTGTACTATATAAAGAATTGGTGCTAACTAAGGTTGGACGAACATCAAAGAATTGTGTCGAACGTCAAACATCAGCTGGCGTCAATACAGCAAGTGCCTTGCTACTCTGTACATGTACTAGCGTCGTGCGACTCGTGCTGAGTATTGTTTCACCACTCCAGGAGTCCAGGTTGATGTCCCGATCTCTCGTTCAACTCTCTCTGCCGTGCGCCGCTCACCTTTACCCCAGGAGTGGTCATATTTACCTGTAGGAAGCTTCAGTAGCCGACTGGATCGAGTTTGAGGGCACGCATGAGGCCTCAGGGTGTGTCGGGGTAAATACGCGAACTGTGAGGGCACGGACGGCCCGGGCGGGCAGTACAATATGATTTTTGGTCTGTAATTGGCACCAACTAAGGTTAAATAGACGCCAACAAAATATGTTGAAAACAAAATGAACATTGACAGGTGTCGTACAGCACCATTGTAACGTCGTACTGGAGATCTCGCCTCCGCTCTATCAATGCATCGCGTCGCTCACATTCAACAGGTGCCTGACCACGGGAGTTAAAACCCCACTTATCCTGACTCCGGATCCGCTGTTCACCTCTCATCTGTTGTCACTTGCCGGCGATGGTCAACTATCATGACCCAGCTGAACTTGCGCGAGACTACTGTGCGTAAGCGTCTCTGGCCTGGCTCGGTAGCCCCGAAATCTCACTGGACCCATATTATCTTTGAACAGCGGCTGTCGTCAAAATCTCAACCATCATGGACGGCGTCTACATGTGGGTGCTCACTCATCAATGCTCTGACAGTGTGTCACCTGTTTCACACCTTCGTCACCCAGATGGGAGTACTTCATTACTCTTGGCTACGAGTGGGATGTCATCCGAGGGCGTCGTCCCTACCGGCGGACAATATGGGTTCGTAACCTCGAGCACTTCCGTTGGGCTCCCTGCTTTTCCATGAGCCTCGTACTGATTTTCTTGGGTAGATCTATTCTATTACCCGCCTCGCCACCCTCGTATCCGTAATCATGGACTTGATTATGAACAACACCCTCCTAACTGACTGTCAGGTGTGCCCCTTGTCTACCTCCGTAAATTCACATCCTCACCTGCTACAACCCTAAGGTCCTGTTTTCGATAAGTTGGGTGCGCATACGCTTCGATACCTTCGGTTCCAATGAAAGAATGCTTGGCACTCACGCCCTATATTTCACCAGATCTTTTCAGACATTGCTCTTGCCTTCTCTTCGCTATTGATTTTCCTCCGCGTGTAAGCTTTCACATGTCGGATATCTTCCAGGTTCGCTCATTTGCTACGCCTAGCTCCCCCATTTGGGGCAAGAATAAGATAGCTGTATCACTCGCGACTGTCGTATGGGTTGCCAACGCTGCACTTCTTATACTAGGTACGTCGCTTCCCACCCCTCCTACCGATTAACTGAAACCCTGACAATATGGGCTTTGGTACAAGATTCCGCACGGGTGAAGAATCCATCCCAAATGGTTTGGATGTTCTGGGCTGATCCATCCCTAGGTCCGCTCTACGTGGGTCCCCGAGGAACAATCTTGCAGCAGCCCCCCGGTAGCGTCCAGTAAACCGACTGTCATATCTGTGTTTGCCACCGACTTCATCTTGCTTCTCATCACGCTGGTTGGCTTGTTTCGCATGCGCCGTGAGGGTGGAGGTTTGCTTGGTTTGGGACGGTTGCTTTGGAAACAGGTGAGTGGGGGCAGCCACCTTTTGTAGATCGTGGTGCCTCATTCCGCTAATGTGATTTTCGTCCAAGAGGGTGTTATTTGGATCTTAATTGCAACTGTCGCTGATATCTTTCCCGTGGTATGTCAGCAGGTTTTCTTTTCACACCTCTGCTCATCACCCTTAATGTGCTAGGTGTTTCTTTATCTGAGTCTGAACGGTATTTGATTTCTTCCACCGGAAATTCAACAACGAATAACGTTAATTCTACTACCAATACCAGATGCGTTCGAAGTGGTTTGTCTTTCTTTTCTGGGAAAGGAATCTTCTTTCCCTCTGAGTCCTTGACCTTGAAAACATAGATGTTCATGCTACCCGCACTTGTTGCGATGTCCATCGCCGCGACACGGATGTATCGCGCTCTCGCAAACTATGGCTCCCAAACCCACATGTGCGTCATTCTTCCCATCCATGTTCCTTGTGCTCACTGGTCGATGACATAATAGCATGGGCCTCGACAACACTGGTCCCCACTTACCGCCTGCCACCTTGGCCATCGATACGCACAATCGGATGGAGGTGGTCGTACACACGACCTGCGATCAGCACATGACATTGAAGGACACGAATGCCTCCTTTGCCAGCGTGGAAGAAGCCGCGCGAACTGAGCCTTCCAAAAGCCAAGGATGTGGAAAGTAGTGTATAGGTATGAGCATGGGCTCCCCATGTATAGCATAGGCGATTACAGCAGTAGGGATGTTATGTTATTGATTTGTGTAATTCTGTATGGGTTCTGAAATGTTCGGACCCCAGTCCGATTTCAACACGAACGATGTACAGTACGTTGCGAATTTGAAATATTTAAACAGTTGATAGCCAGAGGCTCGAAGTCGGAGCGTTGAGTCTGGGGGATTGTACAATAGCTGCTTCAGGAGGTCCTTTACTCTCAGTTTCGGACGGATAGGTCCGTAGAAAGGGAAGCACTGTAAAGGCGGTGAGATCTGCCTTCATATATCAAACCAACGTCGCCTGCACGGGCCATACAGCCTTGGCGGACTGGGTTCTCACAGGGAATGACCGTATGAAGGATACAAGTTGTCCGCGAAAGGCGTCGTGGAGGGCCATTGGCAAAGCCAACTTGCTACGCTTTTTGAGGAGGCAAACATTTGGCAAGGCGCATCAAAGCTGGACTGAATGGTTTCGGAGTTCCGTAAATTTGTTTGGCTGAGGGATCACACGCAAGCACGCAAGCGGGGTGCTAAAATTTCCAGAAAGAGGAAAATTCTTCAAGGGATTCCGCCCGATTGTTCGGTGGTGTTTGACAATCGTGCTGAAAATTTCCGGGAAGAGGCAAGTTCTTCAAGGGAAAGGGATCCGCCAATTGTTTGGCGGTATTTTGACAGCCAAATCGGATATTAGGATATCATCAGGGTAGCGGATAGTGTTGAAGGGCATGTGGTGGCACCTAGGTGTTGATGATAAGATTCACATGCTATCTCCTATACCTCCGCCTCCCGATTGTGTCTTGCTGGAAGTCTGCTATACAGTAAAAGGCAGCAGCCGAATACCGTCGAGGACAAGACTGAACGTCCGGACTCCGGAAGATCCAGCGCCCGCAGTAACTATGTACTGTAGTAGCGCCTTTTCAAGTCGGCGCTCCCCGTCATGATGTCATGCACAATGCGCGCAGTACATCGTAGCAC
>Ga0307512_10005681_pt1 | contig 12883 bp, 14 predicted proteins | sample 14_EM_MG_FD_200267 | JGI IMG/M metagenome (GOLD analysis project Ga0307512, IMG submission 200267) | Populus trichocarpa ectomycorrhiza microbial communities from riparian zone in the Pacific Northwest, United States - 14_EM | ecosystem: Host-associated > Plants > Roots > Unclassified | place... | reverse complement strand
TCATCCCACATCGCTACCACTCTCTCCCGACACAATCAAATATGAGCCGCCTGTGTCCCCCGTGGTTGAAACCACCCGGTTTCAACCACAATCTAAGGATCCGAAGGAGAAGAGCTCGATGGGATTGCACGAGGCCATCGAGAGCGCGTTCTCCGCACCTCTTCATCCCTCCATACCGTCAATTCAACCACCCAAACCTCCTTCGCCTACCACTCGGATAAGTCAGCAACGAAAGCCATCATCGACAAACCCCCGTCGAACCATCGATGTTGTTCCACCACCCACATCACCATCGATCTCAACAAATACTACTACCGCTTTGACGGCTGCTTCCTCTCCCCCTTCAAATCCCGAACCTCCAACACCTCTCTTCCATCACGAACCATCTGTCCCGCCCTCGCCAGAGGAGCCAATCCCGGGCCCATCCACGCAACCTGATCGTGACATCACTCGGGAACGCGCCAATCTCGTCACCGGTATCTCTGCAAAGTTAGATGAGGTTTCCGCGATGTTTAGTTCTACCCAAGGATTATCTCAGTTTGCCGGGAGCATCCAGTGCATCTCCCAACGTAACCAGCAGTTCTTAGACGACGTTGCCGCTGGCCGGTTTGCGCACATGCGCTTGACCAGCGAACACCTGCCTAGTCATCAGGTTCCGAGACCTATGCCCGAGTTCAACCCGCAGCGGGTCCTTGCTGACTGGCGGAACAGTAAAGGGAAAGGGAAGGAGAGGGAAAAGGAGGAGGATGAGATGGAAGTGGATTGAGAGTGAAATGGCGGGAGAATTCCGAACGTGCCCAACACGGCATAAGGCTTTAAACCCGCAGCCACCCCTTCCGTTCCGCCACAGTTCCTTGTCTCCCAATTGTCTGTATTGTTCGGCCGTAAAAGGAGTAGCGGGGGAGAACGTCGACCGATGCCAAATTTAATCGCCGATCGGTTAGCGATTCTCCCGTGCTACGCCTTGCGTCCTATCATCGAGTTTCTTGACCCCAGGTGGCTCTTTCAATGTCTCCCTCTCTCGTTTTTCAGTTTCTCGACCAGTTCTCTTGATCGTCGCCGTTCCTCTCCTTCCTGCTTTGTGTAAGTGTTTTCGCCCTCTTGTCATTATGTTCCACTGGTATCTGATTGTCCTTGTCCTGAACAGCGATGCAATGTTGTCTATAGACAGTATGGCCTTCCCTCACGTCTCGCTTTCCTCCCCATGTCTTTTCCTCTTGAATGTTATGCGTCCCTCGCAGACTCATCTTGTAACTTTGCCTTCCCTCGTACACACGTCGCCGGTTTTGTCCTCGCATATTCTATCGATACTGTCATATTATATTTTCCCTACGCTCCTTCCACCATTAACTCCTACCTTATTCATCGCATATCAACCTTTTATCCCTTCCGTCCCCTGCATATTCCCTTCAGAGCACAGGACGTATACCGCGCCACCAGTAAATACCCCTACGACACACGACACCCTGTCAATTCAATTCTCGTGTGGGTGCATCGCAAGGCCGGTCCTGTCCACTTCGATCATTTACCATCTCATTCAAGAGCTACCACATGAAGGAGCGAAACTTCGTAACAGACGAGAAGAACAAACAACAATTTGGAAACTAGTCCTCTAGGGATGACAAGGGGCGCTGGTATATATATGCAACGGAGGACAATGAAGGATCGAGGTGTCGAAGTCCGGTAGGGAGGAGAGGGTAGAGAGACAATCACGAAATGAGAACAGGTATATGATACAAAATACATTAAGATATGTTGGAGAGCACAGCGCATGGGCGTACATTTTGAGGTTGGCTTGACAACAGGAAGCAAGATTACGGTGGAGATAAAACGACTTGAGATGGAAAACGGGGAGGATCACAACAATTAGGAAGGCCGAGCGTTGAACACGGAGATTAACTGTACAACGTGTGAAGCCTCACGCCGTATAGTCCCACTCTTCGAAAAGATGGCCAAAGAGGTCCAGCCCGGGCCGTCCATACCTGGATGAAGCTTCGTCCTCTGGGTATCGTTCAAAACTGAGTAGCAAAAATAGGTCAGCATTGATGAAAGGCAATGAACGGACCAAGATGGAAATAACATACGCGCTAGCATCCCCATCAGATATCGTCCTAGGGATATAAGGCGGCGAGATGTTCTTCGTCAGAAGGTTCTGCCACACGACTTCCTTAAACCACGGATGCGCGAAGACATCTCCAGCGCCGTTCCTCATGTTACCGTACCTCTTCGAAGGATCGGTTTCCATCAGCTTAAGAATTAGATCGCTGGCTCTCGGATTGAAGAAGGGTGGCCATTGAATGATACTGGGACCTTTAGAGATCTTGCTGTACAACGCCATAGGACTGATCTCTGGTTCGTGGAACGGTGGCTGCCCGTAGAGCATCTCGAAGATCAACACGCCCAGCGCGTACCAGTCCACACTCTTGTTGTAACGTGATTGATTGACAACCTAGTGGGTCACCCGCAAGAAGGTCAAAGGCAGGATACGAATGAGGGTGAAGGGTGAATGGCCAGAAGGTTGATCGGACCGTGGAGGTTAGCACAAAGGCATGAGTCTTCGTAGAACGAGTGATCGGGAGCAAATACTGACCTCCGGAGCGAGATAGTCTGGTGTACCACACAAGGTCCAAGTAGTACCTTCGCAGTGCTTCGCGAAACCAAAATCAGCGATCTTGATGTGACCGTCATCTGCGAGGAGGATGTTTTCTGGCTTGAGGTCGCGGTAGATGATATCGTGTGTGTGGAGGTAGTTGAGGGCCATAGCCACTTCAGCGGCATAGAACTTTGCCACTGGGTCTGGAAACCTCTGAAAACCGTGAAACGGGATTCGATAAGCTCATCGTGAGTGCGTGAACACGCGACCTACCCCGCTTTGAGCCTTGCGCAATAACGTGAACAGTTCGCCTCCATGCACAAAGTCCATGATCATATACAGATTTGCCGCATCTTGGAACGTGCCCCAAAGATTGATAATGAAAGGGTGAGAGATGGATAGCAGGATTCCCTGTTCACTGTTCGTATGGTCGACCTGCTTGAGGCGAACGACCTTCTCTTTGTTTAGGACCTTTATCGCGTAGAACCGCAGGTTTCTTCGGCTTTGAGCTATGTACCGGAATGTCAGTCATTGAATGGCCCGAACCCAATATGAAATCGCGATATTACCGAGATGGACGCGACCGAAGCTACCTGTGCCGAGGGTTCGATGGATAACGAAGTCTTGGATGGAATAAGTGGCTTTGGGTCGTCTCTGGAGCGTTGACCTGGTGGATTCCATACTGTCTTCACGCTTGCTCCATTCGCTCAGCGAAGTTCGTTGCGTGGAGATTGAGGCGCGATGCTCGGTGTAGTATGGTACTGCTGCTGGCAGCTGGGGCTGGTCAAGTTGGTTTGATCTCTTGGGAGCGGCGTGGAAATGAGCGAATTTATGTGTCATCTTCTTGAGCATCGTAGTCGGTCTGGATGGCCACTCGGTTTCGTGCGCGTCGTTAGAGCGGAAAAGCAGGGAGGGAAAGGTAGTAGTTATGGATCAAGAGGATGTGAGCATTACCCTGCCGAGAGGATGCGGTATTGTGCGTTTCTGATTGTGCCATTGTTTTCTACTGGTTCGGCCATCTCCGAGGGGATAAAGCAGAAGCAAACTCGTTTTCTCATATCCTCCACTCGCTGAAGAAATCTCTGTCCGACTCGACAAATCGCAACATATAATCCTGCGCCGTCTCCCCCTCCTCTTCCTCTTCCTCTTCCTCTTCCTCTTCCTCTTCCCCCTCTTCCTCCTCTGGCTCGGGTTCCCCACGCGGCTCGTACCCAAAGTCTAGATCATCCAGCCCTTCAATCTCCTGCGCCTCTCTCGTGGCCACCTGAGCAGCCCGGGCATCATCCGCATCCTCTACCCCGGCAAGCGCACGCGCCATGTCCTGTTCGCTGTCAAACAACGAACGCCAGTCGAATTCCCCTTTCTGAATCACGATCTCGTTGAGTGACCTCTTCTGATTCGCCTTTCTCAGTAAAGCTTCCTCGACGGTGTGCTTATCGTATGAATAAAATAAGATTGAATTGCATCAGCGTCGGACTCAGAAGATAAAACAGACACGACTCACCTCGGAGATAAATCGGTAGATATGAACGTCACGAATCTGACCAATACGGTGGGCCCTGCGAGTTCCGACACGGGTCAGCGTGGCCACCTTCGAATGAGATAACAGTTTGACTGCTGGGAGAATCTCACCGATCCTCGCATTGCTTATCCATCTGCGGATTGAAATCGCTGTCGTAAAAGATGACGGTATCCGCCCCTGTCAAACTGGGTTTGGTGGTAAGCTATATATTGTTGACGCCGAACTAATCTTAAATACGTACTTGATGCCAACCCCTCCTGACCTCGAGGACGAGATGAAACAAAACACCCTCGAGTCCGAATTAAACCTTTCGGTAATATACTGCCTATCTTCGACCTTCGTAGCGCCGTCCAGTCGTAGGTAGATGTACCCGTGAAAGTTCAGGAACAACTCCAGGATATCGAGGATCTTCGTCATTTGAGTGAAGATCAAGACCCTGTGACCGCCAGCCTTGCGCTCGCGAAGGAGGTGAGCTAGACGCTGGAGCTTCCCGCAATCGTATTGAAGTAATGAGGGGTCGGGAAACGCGATCCGGAGCTTCACGCTGGCGTAGTGTAAAGGTGCATCAAACTCGGTTCCAAGGATGGTACTCCTCAGCTGATCTTCATATCCACGTAACGCGTGAGTTGGCATGTCCATAGCAACGCAGACAGGGGTCGCAAATGCGAATTTCTCAACGATTGATTCCACCGATCTGGCGCGTTCGGTGCAAGACATTACGGCGGAATGAAGGGACACGTTCGTATGCCAGTATGACGTCCCAGGATCAATCTCGGAGAGGGGTAAGAGGGGCTTATGCATCTTGACAACCGTAGAAAGGAGCTCCCGACTGTACACCGGGACCTGTGAGCACTTTAGGCCATTCACGTAACCGATTTGGTTCCAGCGCATCCACGTGGCGTAGCGGAGTTGGTACTGCCTCCACCGTTTGTATCCTTCGAACGTTCGAACATCTCGCGGGGGGGATTCTCCCGGAGCCTTGCAGCGAGTCGAGAAGTCAAGAACCTCGGCCAATGACCTCCTCTGGTCCGCAGCGAGCTCGGAAGTGTCTTGTCGATGCGTAAACACCAGTCCCAATAGATCGAGGTTTATCTCTCCATCATTGAAAGTAGACAGGAGCTTCCGCCGGACCAAAAGTTCCTTGATTTCGTAGTCCGCAATCGCTGACCGGCCCATCGCGAAAGACGTGACGATCGGGCGAACCTCGAATAAATCGGGGTGATTACAGACTTTTCGGAGCTGCATCAGAATGTTGGCGATCCGATGGTAGTTTCCGGACTGGAGGTCCTTGCGAGTGTCAGATCGAGCCATGAACTCGTCGTAGAGGAATCGCTGGCGTTTAGATAAGGGGCAAAACTCGAGGTGCTCGTACTTGTTTGGGAGATCCTTCTCGACATCGCGTTTCAAGCGTCGAAGTAGAAACGGACGGAGGAGTTGATGGAGCTTCGCGACCCTTTCTTGGTTCTCCTCGTTCTCGTGCTCACCAAGTTCGACGGCCTTCTCCAAAGGGGCTGGTTGCGGAAGTTAGTACATCAATGCAACAGGACTTCCACCCCCTACCTGAGAGCAACCCCTCGAACTCCTTGAATCCTGCAAAGTCCATCCCAGACATGATAAACTGCAATAAGGCGAACAATTCCGTCAGGTTATTCTGTAACGGTGTCCCCGTCAAGAGTAGCCTCCTGAAACTTTTGATCACCACCAGCGTCATCCATCGCTGACTCTTGAAGTTCTTGATCATATGAGCCTCGTCTAAGATCATGTAGTACCATTGCTTCCTTCTCAGGATTGCCGCGTCCTTGAGGGCGAGCGCGTACGAGGTTACGCAGACATTGAAGTGATACTTGTCGTTCCACCCTCTTCGAAGCTCCTTCCTACGTTTAGGGTTGCCGTAGTAGCTGAGGACTTTGAAGCCTGGGAGGAACTTCTTGAACTCCATTTCCCAATTCAGGATGACGCTTGTAGGGACGATGATCAAATGCGGACCCCATATCCCTCGATCAGAGGCGAGGTGAGCCAGTAAAGCGATCGTCTGAATAGTCTTCCCAAGACCTGGAGGTCGTGTGTGCACGTCAGCGGACCAGTCCTCATGAGAGATGCTATAACTTACCCATCTCATCTGCGAGAATGCAATTAAATAATTGAGTATGGTGGTTGGCAAGCCACTCCAACCCCGCCCGTTGATACGGTCGCAGAGACCCACGTAATAGAGGAGAAGGCCTGATGATCTGGTCCGGATCCCAACCGTCCACCTTGGTAACCGCATAGGGCCGGAGGTAGTGCTCAATCCCACCGTCCTGTATCATTACTTCGTCATCCACGTCATCCTCCATCGCAGGCGTAGATAGGCGGGCAAGCCCAATATCCGGTTCATGGTAATCTAACTCCGATGATCCTGGAGGGAATTCTGCGGGAGAGGGAATGGACACTACAAGCTCTTTGATGGGGTCCGGAGGCCGGAGATCCACTGCGATCCCATCGCCCACCGGGTCGCTAAGCTGGAGCAAGTTCTCAATATCTGCTGCCTCAGGGGAAGAAGGGGTGGCGGGGAATTGATCGACGTCGTCGGCCGAAGTATGTCGAGAACGGACAGTCGGTCGTTCCTGGTCTATTTCAGGAGGAGAGAAGGATCCGGGATCATTAAGAAGAGCCATCGTTCCTTGCTGGTGCCCTTCCGCGTCCTCATCTGAGCTACCTTCCACCTCCTCAATATCCTGTCCTTCTTGTTCTATTTCATCGTCTGAATCGTCATCGGAATCTCCTTGGGTTAGACGTGATTGCGACGGAGTGCTCGCTTCCGTGACGGACTTCCGGGCTACCCTCGAGAGACTGACATGTTGAGATTGGAGGATATGCCTTGACTGGTCCAAAATCGCGTCCAGATGTTCCTGTCTACGCCTCCTCTCCTCTTCCTCCTCCTCTGCCTTCCATCTCCCGCGGACATACTTGAAAAAAATTCCATACATGAGCTTGAGTAATTCAGAAGCACACGCAACACTCACCAAGACTACTCTCTTCCACTGATCAACGACTAAGTCCGCAGTCTCCTTCGCCAGCTTCTTACGCCAAGCGGTCTCGGGGTCGTCCCTCTGCTTCTTCGACCCTTTAGCTTTCGCAGTTCCCCGCGTAGGTCTACCTTGGGTGGCTTGTCCATGGGGGCTCGGGTCTGCCCTAACCTTCATTGCCTCACAAATTCGCCCCGTGACCGCAAGGTGCAAGGCATCGGGTCGGTAGGCCGCTTCGATGGCCTTCAGAATGGTATCCCAAGTGTCAACAGATCGTTCAGGTTCATCGGGTGGTCCTCGTCTCCTCTCCCTATTATGGTCCAGGGGAAGGTACCAACCCTTCCGACGGAACTCTGTTCGTGTTTCAGCCAAGGCTGCGGCCGCTTTTGCACGTTCCTCGAGCTTAAAAAGCGAGGCACCCATTTTACCGTCGAGACCGATGAAAGAGGTCGGGAAGGGCTCTGACGACCTCTGAAGAAGCTGATCAAGTGCATCCTCAGGTTCCGTAACCCGAAGAACGACCTTCCGAGATCTAGGCGGCAAATCGCGGGTAAGAGGTAGACCGGCTGTGGATGGACCAGCACGAGTGCGAGACGACCGAGTAATCCGATCGTGATCCTGGGCAGATATACTTTCGGAGGGGTCGAGAGTAGGTTGTGCAGGAGAAATTGTTTCAGTAGAAGCGCCAGGGATGGAGATCGTCAATGTCTTCCGCCTTTTCCGCGGAGCAGGAGCAGAGGTGACGCTAGTGGTAGGCGCATCAAAGGACTCCGATTCAGCGGCGGTTGCCTTCTGCTTTCCCCTCCTCTTACTAGATATCGGTGAGGTGGGCGACGGTTCGGGTTGTGATGTGCTTGAACCCTTGATGAACTCGGAGAATTGGTTGTGAGCTCGTCGAGTCCTCCGTGAGAGACCTTCATCGAAGGAGGAAAGTATCATAAGGTCGTGTTCCCCTTTATACTATCCCAAGAGCAATTAAGGTTACCATAGCTTCAAAAGCGCCTACCGTGGCGGTCAGAAAACGTACCTTGAGGAAGTTCTCAGATTTGTTATTCCGCGCAGCCTTTGATTCCAGTCCTGAGTTAAGATAAAACATACGGGAGAGATGATGCGCACCTCAGGGTCATAGTCCAGCAATATGGTGCGTTCCTTGAGGTGAAACATCTCGTGGAGCTGTATGGCGCGTCCCCATTTTATTAATTCCAAGGAATCGTGTGAGGATGAACAACTCACCATATTCTCATGCCTATACACAATCGCATTCCCCTCCGTCCGTTTCTCCTGGATTAAAGTATTCTTACGAGCATCAAATATCTCCTGAGGACTCAGAGCCGGTTCCTTCGCTTTGCTTTTCCGCCCCTTCTTCGGTTTTGACGGAGTCCGCGCTGGGACCACGGAGCCAGCATCCCGGTGCAAGCCAGATCGCTTCGTAGGACCCATAGTTTAGTGAACCACGGCCAGGATACAAGAACTCCAATACGACTGCGTCTCGTAATAAACGGGGTCTTGAGTACACGATCTGTGTCCTCGTGTGTGTGGGCGCGAAGGGGGTCTTCGTAAGCGGGTGGCGAGGAACGATCTTTACGAATCTGTGATGGTTTCGAGAGATCCCTGGATGTAAAAAAATGGGATCCCAAGGAGAACTTGGGGTGTGGATGAGCGGAGGTGAGAAATGCTGGTGAAGGTCGGAGGCACGTTGAGATCACACATCTCGAGCGGGAATGCGGTCAGGACTTTTGCTCGTCCCGTGCTTCGGAATGATCGGGACTGTCGGATTGACGCGGATCCGAAGATGAAAACACCGTGGAGGACCGAGTTCGAAACTGGGAGGGAACGGGATCTTATTGTACAAAAGATAATCCGGGAGGTACTGGCGAAGGATAACCACGGGTAGAACTGAACGTCAACAACTACTTTACACCACAAAATCTCCGATACAGACACTAACGCAACGAGTACAGAGGATAAGTCAAGAGCGCGAAGGAAGCGGGACAGAAACAAACGAAGGGGAGCGCGGAGAGGAGGAACAAGAAAATCAGGCCACAAGAAACACAGAACTAGGAGACGAACGCGGGAAGGGGCTTGAAAGATCTACGGAGATACATTCACAATTCAAATGCCATCGAAATTGGACACCGAGGCATTCGAGTGGCAATCAAGGAAGAGGTCGTCATCATCGCTCAACGGGACATCGGAGCGCAAGATGAGATTGAAACTTCCCCTTCCAGCCCTCGATCTCGGAGTACCGGGCCCGCTCGGTGCAGTCTCGCAATCGGAATCTGATTCCAAGTCGGTGCAGGCTGGTGGCACCACGTCCTTTGGTGGTTGGTAACTCGTGTCCCCAATCTTCAACCTGGCCACCCGTTCCAACAACGTCTCGTCCTCCGCGTCCTCGAGCGCCTTCTGAAGGGGAGATAAACCAGAGCCAGTCACGGTGGCGGAAGAGAGAGGAGCTGAACCGTTCTTTGGAGATTTTGGGACCGTCAAACCAAGAGCGGGAACAGGCTTCTCCTTGAGAGGTTTCTCAGGGGAAGCCGGGAGTTCCTTAGTGACTCGCCTTGGGGTGGCGACATCCCCCTCATCTGCGACAAACGGCTCGGCCTTCTCCTTACTGGGCTTGACCCCATCCCCTGGTTTCGTAGGTTTCTCCTTCGTTTTCTCGTCCTTCTTATCCGCCATCGTGGTTGGCTTGTCTGGATCGGGAATAGCGTCAAAGACCACAGAAGGAACTTCCGGGCCATTGGTTTTGTTCGAAGTAGCAGCCGGAGGGGTGACCTTGACGTTGTCGGAAATCGGGTTCGTAGTGTCGTTTGCAGTAACGGGAGTGACATTGCCGAATGAATCAACAACTCCTTCTCCGGGTTCCTTTGTATCCTGTCCAACATCACCTTTCTTCAAACTGTTCGCTTTCACACTCCCCTTCGGAATATCCACGCCCGCGACCTCCTCGGATTTCCCCTCACCTTTCCCCTCGTCGCCCGCGACCTTTCCCTTCCCCTTACCACTCACATTCGTCTTCGTCCCCGTCCCCTTGGCTCCTGGCTCCGGTCCTTTAGGTTCAGAACCACCCGTAGCCGCTATTTTTGTTGGTGGTGGGACTTTGAGGCTTTGTGGGGGCATTTCCTTGCCCTTGCCCTTGCTGCTGCTGGGGTCCGTTTCCTGAAGCGCCTTTCTTTTTATTTCTCCGGCCCGTGCCAGAAGGGTTTTGGCTTTCTTCGCCGTGACCTGGAAAAAAGATGAATTTGGTCAATCAGCAATGGTGTTGAAGAGGAGAACGAATCGTCACCGATTGACCTGTTGAGGGCGTGCCTGGGCGGTCGGTATCCTGGTTCATGAGGGGTGTGCCACCAGGGGTTCCGTTGGGATCCTGTCCGGAGGCGGGAGTACCGTTTACATCCTTCGCATCGGCTGTGCCCTTAGCGTCCTTTGCCTCCTTGTTTTCGGTCGGCTTATCCCCATTCTTGTCCTTGGGAATAGTGGTGTCCTTAGTAGAGATGGGACTGCCAGCACCCTTGCTGGCATCAGCAAGTCGTGAGAGGAACGGTTTCTTATTGTCTTGGGCTCCTGATTTAGAGGGTTCTTCAGAAACAGGCTGAACGGGCTCCTGAAATTTTTGCTTGGACTCGTCTTTTTGCTTGGGGGTGGGCTTAGCGGGTTCCTCCTTTGCCTTAGGCACTTTTGATGGGTCGACCGCGGGGTTAACATACTCCCTCATCTGGGTAGCAGGAGTCGGTTTGGATGATGCCTGCTTGTTTGAAAGCGAAGGGGCGGGAGTGGGGGGAGTAGGGGTGATGATAGGAGGTGCAGGGGCTGAAGGTTTAGTTGAGGGCGGAAGAGGGCTATTTAGAGAGGCGGAGGCGGTAATGGTGATAGGCTCGTTTTCATGTTCGGGGACGGTGGGTAAATCTGTCTTCTCCGCGAGGAGAGGTGGACTGCGATGTTCCAGGGCAGGCTCGGCCGCGGTAATATCACTGAGAGGCGAGTCCGATCTTGGCCCAGGGAATCGGAAGAGTTGGCGGATGATGTTCCTCAATTCCTCCGGAGAGACGTTCACGGCGGACGTGGGTGCTCCGCCCTTCCTGACGACTTCACGTGCGGTCATGATCATTAGCGAAGTTTCCAATCCGAGATCCCTCGCCTCCTCCAAGCTTAGCGTTTCCTCCCTAGAGACGAGGTCCGTATAAGAGGGGAGGAGCAATCCGCGATCGACGTTGTAACGGTGGTAGATGACGATCTTGTAAATCGAGGCGATTTCCTGCTTCTCGAGCTCTCGGACAACTAAGGCCTTGACCTCAGAAAATTGCCAGTGATGCGCGAGACCCAAAATGGCAGCCCAGTCCTCTGTGGTGGTATCATAAATCGAGTAGATGCTGCGTAAGATATCAATGATCCATCAGACATGAGACTCGGGTAAAGGGAGAGGGTGGAGATGAAATAGACGCACGGGTTATAGAACACCCAGAGAAAACGAGAGAAGTCGTCCGTCCTGACATCGTGTAGTACGAGAGGATCGTTATCGGATGCCCCAACACGGTGATGGCCGTTCACGGCGCTGTCAGCAAAATGTTTTCTGAACACGGGCGATTCGCGTTCGAAGAAATATCTGAGTTTTAGCATTAGCTTCCGTTTCTGCCAGCCACACTCATCGATCACTAAGTAGAAAAGATCCTGCATACCTGTGTACACGGAACAAGTAATTTTCAACCTGTGAGGCTGAGATCAGCGAGTGATTCCACGAATCGGTGCGGCGGAGCCCGGAAACGCACCAGGAAGTATATGTCACCACCCTCGAGGTAATACTCCCTGTGACGACGCGTCCTTTCGACGGAGGGCTGGGTGAGCTGGATTGTGGGCTCAAGATCCGACTTGGTTGAGTAGGTTGAGTGACGATTGGACTCCTTGGGAGTGTTTGGTCGTCCTAACCCGCCAAACGAAGGCATCCCGACAGCTGGGATCGGCTGATATATTGAAGCCGCGTGATAGGTCTTTGGAGAGCCAAAACCTTGCAGGTTGTTGTTGGAGAAACCGAAGGTTGGGACTGCGAAGCTCGCCATGTAATGTGGTGTAGTAGGACCGTATGGGGTGAGTAATAGAGGAGATGTGCGTAGTGTGTCGTTAACGTGTTCAGGGTTTCGTCAAGTTTTGAGAGGGATACACCCTAGGGGTGTCCGCAGGAGAAGGGGAGAAGGAGGAGCGGGTGAAGGGGGGATGACGATTCTAGAGATGCCGGTATTGTGAGTTCATAAATGGGGCAAGAGCTTCCGCTACACGTGTTGCCTCATGTCCGCTATGGGCCGGCCCTGGGCTATGGGCAGATAAAACGCCATTGAAGAACTGTTTTGTGGATCAATAGGCGTAGACGCGAGATGGCCGACTCGTGGCTTCAGGCAGGCAGGTTGACGTAACCCGTGAGTGCCATCTCCTCCGCTGAGTCCCGCCGAAGATCACGACGATGAAGAGGATGCTTCCCGTTCATCTCGTTGACATCGATATGTAGCCTGGAATCCAGCCTCAAGTTCAGAGGCGAGAAGGGTATCCCGATCCACCCAGACCGCATCATCCTCCACTCCATCGAGGAAGTTACCTCGGGCACCTGGCAGCCGGATCACCGTCGGGTAAATACATTTCGCAGATGTTAATCATCCTTCCGGTTAAACGCTTCCCAGGCTTTTTGAAGGTTTAACCCCTCTTTGCGGACGCTCGGCTTCGTTGGGTGTGTGCCAGAACCCACCAACCGTTTTTAGACCTCTCCACTCTGGCTCT
>Ga0307512_10005680_pt1 | contig 12883 bp, 14 predicted proteins | sample 14_EM_MG_FD_200267 | JGI IMG/M metagenome (GOLD analysis project Ga0307512, IMG submission 200267) | Populus trichocarpa ectomycorrhiza microbial communities from riparian zone in the Pacific Northwest, United States - 14_EM | ecosystem: Host-associated > Plants > Roots > Unclassified | place... | reverse complement strand
GCCGCGTCCCGTACGTCGTTGCCGAGTTCGGCGCGCAGCCCGAGCACGAGCGCCGTGCCGCCCGCGACCAGGGCCAGGGCCACGGCCAGCACGGCGATGAGCGTGGCCCGCAGCCGCACCGCCCGCAGGCGCCGCTGGTGCTGCCGTCGTCGCTGCTCACCCGTCATCGGGCACCAGCCGATACCCGTGCCCCCGCACCGTCAGCAGCGACCGCCGTCCGAAGGGCCGGTCGACCTTGTTGCGCAGCCGTCGTACGTACACCTCGACGATGTTCGGGTCGCCCTCGAAGTCGTCGCCCCAGACGTGGTCGAGAATGGTCCGCTTGGACACCGCCTCCCCGGCCCGCCGCAGCAGGAACTCCAGGACCGCGAGCTCCCGCGCGGTGACCTCGATGTCGCGTCCGGCCCGGGTCACCAAGCGGGTCGCGGGGTCGAGCCGCAGGTCACCGGCGGCAAGGACGGCGGGCCGCTCCCGCGCCTCACGCCGCAGCAGCGCCCGCAGCCGGGCGAGGAGCACGCCGTAGGAGACCGGCTTGGTGAGGTAGTCGTCGGCGCCGGTGTCCAGGCCCTCGATCTCGTCCCACTCGCCCTCCTTGGCGGTGAGCATGAGGATCGGCGTCCAGTCGCCCTCGCCGCGCAGCGCCCGGCAGACCCGGTAGCCGTTGAGGCGCGGCAGCATGATGTCGAGGACGATCGCGTCGTAGGCGTTCTCGCGAGCCAGCCACAGCCCGTCCACCCCGTCTGGCGCCACGTCGACGGCGAAGCCCTCGGCCTCCAGCCCGTCCCTGAGCCCGGCCGCGAACCGCTCCTCGTCCTCGACGACCAGCACGCGCATGTCCTCACGCTACGACAGGCGTCCCCGGCATGATTCCCTCCGACGCAAGACCCGATCCCACGAGATCCGATCCCACGAGGACCCGTTCATGACGACCATGACGACGTTGACGCTCCTGCACCCCGGCGCCATGGGCGCGAAGATCGGCGCCCAGGCCGCCCGCGCCGGGGCCCGGGTGCTGTATGTACCCACCGGCCGCGGTCCCGCCAGTGTCGGGCGAGCCCGTGAGGCCGGTCTGGAGGCGGCCGAGTCGCTCGGATCCGCCCTGGCCGTCAGCGACCTGGTTCTGTCGGTCTGCCCTCCGCACGCGGCGGAGGACGTCGCGCACGAGGTCCTCGGCCACGCCTTCCGCGGTGTCTACGTGGAGGCGAACGCCATCAGTCCCGACCGGACGCGGCGCATCGGCCGGGCCTGCGCCGAGCGCGGCGTCGTGATGGTCGACGGCTCGATCATCGGCCCTCCCCCCGACGAGGGCAGTTCCCCCCGGCTCTACCTGAGCGGCGAGGCGGAGGCGGTCGGCAGCATCGCCGCGGTGTTCGGGGGCACCGGTGTCCTCGCCCGGCCGCTGGACGCCGGCATCGGTGCCGCGTCGGCCCTGAAGATGGCCTTCGCCTCCTTCAACAAGTCCGCCCGCGCCCTCGCCGCCGTCTCGCACGCCCTGGCCGCGAGCCACGGCGTGGGTGACGAACTGGCCTTGGAGGCACGGTCGTTGACCTCCGGGATCCTTGCCGACATGGACTATCTGCCCGGTCTCGCGGCCCGCGCCTGGCGCTGGGCCCCGGAGATGGAGGAGATCGCGCTCACGCTGCGCACCGCCGGTCTCCCGCCCGCCCTGGCCGAGGCGACGGCCACCGTCCTGCGTCACTGGACCCCCGACAAGGACCGCTTCGACCTCCCTCTGGAGGAGGTGCTGGCCCACCTCCACACGGCGGACGGCCCGGAGCGTCCGGAGCGTCCGGACGCGGAGCGGACGTGACCCCGGGCGCCGTGGCCGGTGGTCAACGGGCGAACCAGCAGCGGACGGTCGTCCCGCCGGGGCCGGTGTGCACACGGACCAGGTCCGCGACGAGGTTGACCATGAGGAGCCCGCGGCCGCCGCGCTGCTCGCGGGCGGCGGGCCGGCGTCCGGCCAGCGGGTCGGTGAGGCGGCCCTTGTCGCGCACCTCGCACACCACGTACCCGTCCTCGGCCCACACCCCGAGCGCGCCCGAACCGCCGCCGTACAACACGCTGTTGGTGGCCAGCTCGGCGGTGACCAGTGCCAGGTCCTCGACCCGGACGGACGGCAGGCCGAGCCGTACGCCCTCGTCGGCGGCGAGGTGCCGGGCCTCGCTGAGGGAGTCCGCGTCGAAGCGGAAGGGCACCACTTCGGGTACGGGCGGCAGCGGTTGGTTGCAGCGGGCCAGGGCGTCGGCAGGGCGGTAGGTCCCGCTCTCCTCCTGCCGACCGGAACCGGCCCGGACGAAGGCGGGGTGGGTGGCGTACGCGTCGGCGATGGCCTGCGGGGCGAGACGCCGGGTGCCGTAGGGGCACAGGATGGTCGCGGTACGGCCCTGGAAGGCCGCGTTGATCAGCGCCTCGTGCTGGACGCAGGCGGGGTACTCGGCGGGCGTACGGCCGGTCCACACCGGTTCGCCGATGATGCGCACGCGCACGCCGGACGGCTGGGGGTCGGCAAAGGCGCGCAGCACGCCTGGGATGATCCGGCCGGGGTTGCGCCCGGCCTTCCGCATGTCCACGAACCGCACCGCGCCGGCGTCGTCACCCAGTCCGTCCCGGATCAGCCGGAGGTTCTCCGCGGGCACGGCCACGGCGACGGGTTCACCGGCTTCGAGAGCGTCCCGGACGAACGGGAGGGTCCCCGCGAGGTACTCGTGCTCGTCGCCGTAGAAGAGGGCGGAGTGCAGGAAGGGGCCGAGGGGGGCGAGGGGTTCGGTCGCACTCATGACCACCACCGTCTCGCCTGTCCCACAAGCTTCCCCGACGTGGGCTCGCGTACCCCCGGGGACCGCTGCCATTCACCTGCCCGGGTGTTTTCCGGGGCGCTCGGGGCAGGCGGACGGTCAGCACCGCCTGGTTCTCGCGGAGTTGAGTGGAGAAGACATGACCTCAGCGCCACACACGTTCCTCGCGAGGCGACTGAACGCCCTGGTCATCGACGGCCGCATCGACGCGGGCCGGGCCGTTCTCGTGCCGCGTGGAGAACTCGTCCACGGGTGTGCGGACACCCTCGCCAGGACACTCAAGGACCTGCCCGCCGACACCAGCCGGGTCGATCTCGACATGGGCGGCGTCGTCTTCATGGACACCGCGGGCCTGCAGTTCCTGGACGTTCTGGACTCCTACGGCCACCGGCAGCGCATTCCGGTGCGGGCCACGCACTGGAACGGCCAGCCGCGCCGGATCCTGGAGCTCGCCGGCCTGGACACCGCCGATCCCCTGCACCACAGGGCCGCCCCCTCGTCCGAACCCGAACCCGAACCCGACCCCCGACCCGGGCCCGACCCCCGACCCGGGCCCGAGCCCCGCCCCGGGCCTCCCACCGCCTCCGCGGTGGCCCTGGAGCGCGCGGAGCAGCTCGCCCTACTGCGCGAGGAGGTCCGGCAGCTGCGCCGGGCGATCGTCTCGCGGCCGGTCATCGACCAGGCGCGCGGCGTCCTGATGGCCACCCACGCCTGCACCTCGGGCGAGGCGTGGCACATCCTGCGGGAGGCCTCCCAGCTGTCCAACACCAAGCTGCACGCGGTGGCCGCGGCGGTCACAGCCGGCGCGGAGATCAACGGCCCGGCCCCTCCGGAGGAGCTGCGCCGGGCCCTGCGCACGGCGATCACCCGCTGCCTGGGCTGACCTCGGCGCGGCATCAGTACGGCAGGATCCGTCCCGAAGGTGTCCTGCGGTCGATCGTGGTGTCACGGGGCGTGGCGGGCCGGCGGCTGACGCGGACGCGGATCTGGCGGTTCATGACGCCCTCCTCGGGCCTCGGGCCTACTGGCTGACGTGAACCAGCCTGGCCCGCACACCGCCCCGGCACATCGTGCCCACGGAGGCGTCTGCACTGCCTCCCCGGCAGGAGCAGCCCCGGGCTCCGCTACTCCCCGGGGAGGAGGCGACCCCTAGGCGCAGCCCGGGTGCTCTGCGTAACATCTGGCCGTTCAACGATCGTTTTTTGGCCGATAAACGAACGTTGAGCGACGCGGGAGTGCCCATAGGCTGCGAGGCGCACCACGCCACAACAGCGCACCACACCACAACTGTCGACCCCCGGCCCAGGAGCACACGGTGGAGCCACCCACGCGCCTCCCCGCGACTCTACGGCGCCTCGACACACTCGTCGAAGAACAGGGCCTGGCCTGCTCGGACCTGCTCGATCCGCGGGAACTGGCGGCCAGGACGGCCCTGCCCGAGAGCACCGTGCGCACCCTGCTGAAGGGCGGCGCCGCTCCGGCCGACAAGGTCAACGACCGTGTCTGCGCCCGCCTCAGGACCCTCGCGGACGCCCATCTGGCCCGTACGGGCGGCCGTATGTCGGATCTCGCCGCCGCCATCCGGGAACGCCTCGGCGTCTCGGACTACTGGGCCCGTCAGGTGTGCGCCGGCAAGAAGGTGCCCAGCGTCGAATTCCTGCACGGCCTGGTGGAGTTCTTCGGCGTCGAGGGAGGCGAGGCGTTCTTCACGGCGCGGGCCGCCGACTCCCTCGACCGCGTACTGCGTCCCGTGCTGAGGAAGTTGGAGGGCGGGGCCGAACAGCCGGATCCCGTACGGGCGCTGATGGACCGTTACGGAGTACAGGCAGCCGACCTGCGGCGGCACGGTGCGATGACGCCGGAGCAGCTGGACCGGCTCCTGGAGGGGGTCATCAGGTCGGCGGTCCCGCAGGAAGCCGGGGAGAGGGACTGCCTCCGATGACCACGAAGGCGATGAGGTCCCTGCTCGCCGCCCTGGGCCAGGAGGCGTCGCAGTCGATCCGGCGGCCGGCCGAACCGCAGGCCGTGATGGAGGGGTTCTGCCGGGCCATGAGCGTCCGCGCCGGGCGGCCGATCCAGCTGGTGTTCCGGTCGTTCCCATCGGAGATCCCCGTGTCGGGCATGCGCCTCGACTGCGGCGACCGGTCCATCATCGTGGTGGAGGAGGGCACGGTCCCCGAGGCCCAACTGGTCATCCTCGGCCACGAGTTGTGGCACGAGGAGCATGGCTCCTGCGCCGGCCACGGGGTGGCCCCGGCACTCGCCCGCGGCCTCACCGGCGGCCGGCCGCCCGAGGCGCTGCGGCGGGCCGCACAGCAGATCCTCGCCTCCGAGCAGGTCCCCCGCGAGGTCTGCCGGACGGTGGCGGCCCGGTCCGTCTCGGCCGACGACCACGAGGCGGACGCGGAGACGTTCGGCCTGCTGTTCGCCCGCGAGGTGCGCACGTGGATGAAGGGCCGGTACGCGCAGGGTCCCCTCACGCCGGCCACGGTGGAGGGCCGTATCAACCTGTCGCTCGGCAGCCGCGGCGGACGCATCCTCTGATGGACCCTCACTTCCACATCCCCTATGCGGTGCCCACCGCGCTGCTGGCGACGGCGCTGCTGGTCAAGCTCCCGACGTTCGCCCGCGCCTGGCGCGACCCCGACGTACGGGCCACCACCGTGCTGCTGACCTCGGCCACGGCCGTCCTCGTTGCCATCACACCCGTCAACATCGAGCGGCTCAACGCGCTGACGGGTGTGCCCAACATCGCCTCGCCCTGGGCCTATTCGTTCCTCACCGCGTTCTGCGCCACCGGCCTGACGATGATCATCCGTTGGCGGGAGGAACCGTCCGAACGCCGCCGGCGCCGAATGCGCCGCATCTACTGGGCCTACACCGGCGTGGTCGTCGCCCTCTGGGTGACGTTCCTGCTGGCCGACGCGCCCGAGCAGCGGATCTACGACCTGGACACCTACTACGCCGGCACACCGTGGATGCGGGAGCACATCCTGCTCTACCTCACCGCGCACATGGTGTCGTCCCTGGTCGCCGCCTCCATGCTCTGGAAGTGGTTCCCGGAGGTCGAGAACCGCTGGCTGAAGACGGGGGTCGTCCTCCTGCAGCTCGGCTTCGCTTCGGGCCTGCTCTTCGACGCGGCGAAGCTGACGGCGATCGGCGCCCGCTGGTCGGGCGCCGACTGGGATGCCCTCAGCACTCGCGCCGCCCCGCCCTTCGCCCTCCTGGAGGCGGCCCTGGTGGCGCTCGGGTTCCTGGTGCCGCAGGTGGGACCGTTTCTGCAGAAGTGGGTCCGGGACCAGTGCGAGCACCGGCGGCTACGGCCGCTGTGGCGGGCGGTGCACGTCCTCGGAGCGTCGGCCGCACCCGCCCGCCTCGGCTTCTGGGCACCGCTGGACCTGCGCCTGATGCAGCGCCGGCAGCGGATCCACGACGCCCTGCGCCTGCTCAACCCGTACTTCGACCACGATCTGTACCAACGGGCCTACGAGGCCGCACTCCGCGCCCATGACGAGGCGACGGCCCGCGGGACGGCCGGCGCCGTCACGGTCCTCGCCGCCCTCGACGCCCGGCAGGCGGGAGCCGCCCGCGCGGCCGGTACCGGGGCCGCACGGGCCGGCGCCCATGTCACGTGCGACATCGAGTCCGTCTCACGGGCACTGCGGCGCCCGCACACCGTCGGCGCTCTCCGCCGGCGGCTGACCAGCACAGAAAGCACGATCACCCATGCCTGACAGACCCACCGCCCGCCGGCCCCGCGCCCTCGTCGTCGGCGGCAGCGTCTCCGGCCTGTTCGCCGCGGCCGCGCTCGCCGAGTTCGCCGACGTCACGGTCGTCGAGCGGGACGCGCTTCCCGAGGGACCCGAGCCCCGCCGCGGCGTTCCGCAGGCCCGGCACGCGCACCTCGTGTGGAGCGGCGGGGTCAGGGCCTTCGACGAGTTGCTGCCCGGCCTCGTCGAGGAGATCGTCGCGCGGGGCGCCCGGCTGGTGCACGTCATGGGCGACATGGTCTCCCGGGCCCCCAACGAGATCTGGTTCCGCCGTTTCACGGCCACCCGCCACCGCATCCTGGTGTGCTCCCGGGACCTGCTCGACTCGGTGATACGTGCCCGCGTCCTCGCCGACGACCGAGTCACGCTCCGCCAGAACACCACCGCCCAGGCCCTGGTGGGCGACGCCTCCCGCATCACCGGCGTCCGGGTCCGCACCGGCGGCGAGGACCTCACCCTCAGCGCCGACCTCGTCGTCGACGCCTCCGGCCGCGGTTCCCGCGCCCCCCGCTGGCTGGCCGACCTCGGCCTGCCGCAGGTCACCGAGCGCGAGGTGAACGCCGGCGTCGGCTACGCCACCCGCCTCTTCCGCGCCCCGGGCGCGACTGCCGACACCGCCTTCCCGATCGTCAACGTCCAGGCGAACCCGGCGAACACGCCCGGCCGCGGCGGCATCATCCTGCCGGTCGAGGGCGGCCGCTGGATCGTCACCCTCTCCGGCACCCGCGGCGGCGAGCCCACCGCCGACGCCGACGCCTTCGCGGACTTCGCCCTCACCCTCGGCGACCCCGTCATCGGCGAACTGATCAAGGACGCCGAGCCGCTGGGTGGGGTGGCCACCACGCGCTCCACCTCCAACCGCCGCCGCTACTACGAGAAACTCCCGCACTGGCCGGGCGGGTTCACGGTCCTCGGCGACGCGGTCGCCGGCTACAACCCGGTCTACGGCCACGGCCTCACCGTCGCCGCCCAGAGCGCCCTCGCCCTCCGCGCCGTCCTGCGCTCCGCCTCCCTCACCGCCCCGGGTACGGCCCGCCGCCTCCAGCGCGCCGCCGCCCGACCGGTCGCCGCCGCCTGGGACCTGGCCGTGGGCCAGGACGCGTTCTATCCCGGCGCCGCGGACACACCCCCCACCGCCCTGGAACGCTTCCTCGCCCGCTTCGTCGACCGCGCGGTCGCCACCGGTGCCCGCAACCCGCGCGCGCTCGGTGCCCTCCTCGACGTCATGAGCCTCCAGAAGCCCGCGATCCGTCTCTTCTCGCCCGACATGCTGATCCCCATGCTCCTCGGCCCGAAGAAGCCCCATGTGCAGAGCCCGCCCCTGACCGAGGCGGAACGGAAGACGGCCGCCCCATACTGACGTTCGCGTACGGGGTGGGCGCGCGGTATCACCCAGGCGCACACTGGAGCCATGCGGATACGCACACCCCCGGGCACCGTCCGGTGGCACCGTGCCGTGCGGACCTTTGCGCGCCTCCACCACCACCCCACACCTGCCCGCCCCTCCCGCCCGGCCCAGTTGCTCGCGCTGGTCGCCGTCCTGGACGAGGCGGTGGCCGCGCAGACACCGGCCGACGCGGCGGTGGCCGCCTGCGGCGAACCGGGGCCCGTCACCCGCCAGACGGCCCGCAGCTGCGGTCTGCAGAGCATCACCCTGCACCGTCTGCGCACACAGCTGCAGGACCTCGAGCTCACCGACCCGGATCTGGTACAGGCGCAGGCCCATGCGGCACGGCTGCTGGCCTACGACCTCTGGATGCTGCGCGAGTCCCTGAACCTGGCCTTCACGGTCCACCGCGACACCCGCACCGAGGCCGCCCGCCTGCGCGTCAACGGCCTGGGCCGGCATGCCGACGACCTGCGCCGGCTGCGCGACGGGCTGCGCGCCGAGACGGGCTGAGGACCGCCCCTACCCGAGGTCGGACGGTGTGGCGGCGGGCAGGTCGCTCGGCTTGGGCGAGGTCGCCTCACCGGAGTCGGCCTGGAGAACGAGAACGACCGCTATGACCGCCATGGTCACGGCGGCCAGCGTGGCCAGCCACCACATCTGGATCGGTTTCGCATGCTCGGCCATGGCGCCCCCCTTCGGCGCGAGCGTACGCGGATTCCCGGCACCGGGTCCCCCACTTCACCGCACACGGACAGGCAGCGGGCGGAACGCCTCCCGGCACTGCACGCCTACTCAGGGATCGTCATCAGTGCTGCCTTCCGCTCGGTAGGGCCGGGGGCAGGAGGTTCTTGCGGACGACGCCCTCCTGGACGACGCACACGATGTTGGCGGGGTCGCCGAGCACCGCGATGTCGGTGAGCGGGTCACCGTCGCACAGGACGAGGTCGGCGGTCCTGCCCGCGGTCAGCGTGCCGAGCCGGTCGGCCAGGCCCAGGAGTTCGGCGGAGGTGCGGGTGCCCGCGACGATGGCTGCCATCGGGTCCATGCCCAGGTCCACCAGATAGCCGAGCTCGAGCAGGTTCTGGCCGTGCGGGCAGACGGCGGCGTCGGTGCCGAGCGCGATACGGGCGCCCTGCTCGACGGCGCGGGCGATGTTCTCCTTGGTGACGCCCGACCAGCGGACCTTCTTCTGGTAGTGGTGCTCGGGCATCTTGTCCTTGTCGATGCCCGCGAACACGGTGGACAGCGTCGGTACGACGAAGGTGCCCCGCTCGCCCGCCATCTCCAGCGCCTGGTGGTTCAGACCGTAACCGTGCTCGATGCTGGTGACGCCGCCGCGGATGGCGTTGAGAATGCCCGCCGTGCCCTGGGCGTGGGCGGCCACCGGCCTGCCGCCGTGGCGCCGGCACTCGTCCACGACGGCTCGGATCTCCTCCTCGCACAGTCCCTCGTCCTCGGGCTGGTCATAGGGGCTGGCCATGCCGCCGGTGGCGCAGATCTTGATCAGGTCGGCTCCCGCGCGCAGCATCCTGCGGACCGCGAGACGGGACTCGTCCACGGTGTCGGCGAGTTCGGCCATCTCGCCGCCGCTGAGGTCGGTGCCGTCGGGCAGCCGGAAATCGGCGTGACCGCCGGTGTGGCTGATGATCCGTACGGCGGTGTGCAGCCGGGGGCCGACGACCCGGCCGGTCTCGACGGCGGCGCGGTATCCGGTGGACAGGCCGCCCAGATCGCGGGCGGTGGTGATGCCCGCGTCGAGGGTCTGCCGCAGCCGCGCCGCGGTGTCGTAGGTGACCAGGACCGGGTCGAGCTCGCCGCGGCGGCCGGGGGGCGAGGCATGCGCGTACGCCAGGTGCGTGTGGCAGTCGAAGAACCCGGGGAGCACGGTGCGGCCACCGGCGTCGATCTCACGCTCCTCGCCGGCCGGGGGCGCGGTGGCGGCGGGACCCGCGTAGGTGATGGTGCCCTGGGCATCGATGGCGACGACGGCGTCGTCCACGGGGGACGAGCCCGTGCCGTCGATGAGGCGGGCGTTCTCGACTCGCAGCGCGGCATCCGTCATGGGGAACGCATCACTCCTCGGTATCAGGAACAGGCGAATCGAGTGTGGAATGAACAGAACAGCTCCGGGTCACCGTGCAGCTTCCGGTCGGCATTCCATGACCATGCGCAGGAATACGCCGTCCGAAGAGGCGCAGGATTTCGCCGCGGAGGATCTCGACGAGCATTCATGTCCGCGCCCGAGGTCCGCTGAGTGATCCACGGTTGTGGGGCGGGTGCTCTTCCCCGGCCCATACTCCGAGCACGGGTTCCGGCGATCTCCTCACCCAACGGCTGACAGGAGTACTGATGCGATCCACGTACATCCGCACGGCAGGCGGCCGAATGCGGTGGATCGACATCCCGGGCGAAGGCCCCGCGCAGGTGTACATCCACGGGCTGGGATGCGCCGGCTCGGCCGATTTCCCGGGGATTGCCGCTCATCCCGCCCTGCGTGGCAGGCGGGCGATCATCGTCGACCTCTTCGGTCACGGATTCAGTGACCGGCCGGAGTCGTTCACGGGCACGCTGGAGGCCCATGCCGAGACCGTGGCGGCGCTCCTCGACGACTGCGGGGTGAAGGACGCGATTCTCATCGGGCACTCGATGGGAGGGAGCATCGCGATCGTCCTGGCCGCCGCGCGCCCGGAGTTGAGTTCCCGTGTCGTCGTGGCCGAGCCCAATCTGCGCGCGGGCGGCGGGCTGTACAGCAGCGCCATGGCCGCCCACCGCGAGCAGGAATTCGTCAGCCATGGATTCCGTACCCTGCTGGCCGAGCTGGATCCCGAGTATGCGGCGCGCGTGCGGACGGCGGATCCCGCCATCCTGCACCGGAGCGCCGTGAGCCTGGTGGGCGAATCCACCGCGGGGATGGCGGAGCTGTTCTTCGGCCTGCGACAGCCGCGCGCCCTGATTCTCGGCACCCGCAGCCGCCCTTACGAGGACGAGCGTGACGTCCGGCAGGCCGGCATCCCGGTCGTGGAGGTCCCCGACGCGGGCCATCACATGATGAGTGACAACCCGGCAGGCTTCGTGTCGGCTCTGCTGACGGTCTTCGAGGATTCCTCGGGGAGCGGGCGGCAGTAGTGGTCAGGCCGCATACGCGGTGGCGGCACCCTCACCCGGCTTGTGACATGCCGTCAGATGGCCCGGTGCCAGCTCGACGAGGGCGGGCCGTTCGGTACGGCAGCGGTCGTCGGCCATCCAGCAGCGTGAGGAGAAGGGGCATCCTGCCGGGACGTCCGTCGGTGAGGGCAGTTCACCCCGGAGCACGATCCGCCCGCCCAGGCCGGTCTCCCGGCCACCGCCGGACCGTGTGCCGCCCTCCGCCGCACCGTTGCCCGGCACGGAGCCCGGTTCCAGGACCGAGGAGAGCAGCGCCATGGAGTAGGGGTGCTGCGGTGCCGCGAACAGCCGCCGCGACGGGGCGATCTCCACGATCGAACCGAGGTACATCACGGCGACCCGTTCGCTGAGGTGGCGGACGACACCGAGGTTGTGCGAGACGAACAAGTAGGCGATGCGCTCACGTTGTTGGATCTCCTGGAGGAGATTGAGGATCTGCGCCTGGATGGAGACGTCGAGCGCCGACGTCGGTTCGTCCAGGACGATCAACGAGGGCTGCGGGGCGAGGGCGCGGGCGAGGGCGAGCCGCTGGCGCTGGCCGCCGGAGAACTCGTGCGGGTAGCGGGCGGCGGCCGCGGTGTCGAGGCCGACCTCCTCCAGCACCCGCGACAACCGGGCGCGCCGGTCGGCGCGCGATACGCCTCGTGCGCGCAGCGGTTCCTCGATGCTCGATCCGACGGGCAGCCGGGGGTTCAGCGAGCCGCTGGGATCCTGGAACACCATCTGCACCGCGCGGCGGAAGGCCTTCAGGTCCGCGGCGTCCGGCTGGTGCGTCATGTCCCGGCCCTCGAAACGCACGGCGCCCCGGGTGGGCCGGTACAACCGGGTCGCGATCCGGCCCAGGGTGCTCTTGCCGCACCCGGACTCGCCGACCAGGCCGACCGTCTCGCCGCGGTCGAGGGTGAGCGAGACATCGTCCACGGCGCGGACACCGGAACTGCCTGTGCGGCGCCCGAAGTCGTGCCCGATGCCGGAGAGTTCGAGCAGCGGCACACCCGCATCCGCCACAAGTGGCGTGGCCTGCACGGCATCTGACGTCGCATCAGCCCGCATGTCGTTCATCGCTCCCGCCCTTCGTTCCGGCCACCGTGGTGGCACCGTGTCCTGAGGCGATACACGGATCGTCGTCAAGGTCGAGCCAGCAGCGCGACACCCACCCGTCGCCGACCGGCCGCAGTGGTTGCGGGGCGGCACAGGCGTCGGTGGCGCTCGGGCAGCGTGGCGCGAAGCGGCAGCCGGCCAGCCGGCGGGCGTCATCCGTGAGCTGGCCGCGGATCGCGGTCAGCCGGGTGCCGTCGCCGTCCCTCGTGCGCGGCACCGCCGCAAGCAGCGCCCGCGTATACGGATGCCGGGGCGCGGTCAGCACCTGGTCGACGGTGCCCGACTCCACCACCTGTCCGGCGTACATCACCTGCACGCGACTGCACATGGCGGTGATGACGCCGAGATCGTGCGAGATGAGCAGCATCCCCATGCCGCGTTCTTCCTGGAGGGAGCGCAGCAGTTGCAGGATCTCGGCCTGCACGGTGACATCCAGCGCGGTCGTCGGTTCGTCGGCCAGCAGCAGGTCCGGGTTCCCCGCCATCGCGATGGCGATGACGACGCGCTGCCGCATTCCGCCGGACAGCTCGTGCGGGAACTGCCGGGCCCGGCGTTCCGGCGAGGGGATCTCCACGAGGCGCAGCAGTTCCACGGCCCGCTCCCGGGCCTCCGGCCGGCCGGCCTTGCCGTGGATCCGCAGCACCTCGGCGACCTGTGCG